>Ga0123341_1000252_pt1 | contig 28898 bp, 19 predicted proteins | sample Turbeapinknodule_FD_89959 | JGI IMG/M metagenome (GOLD analysis project Ga0123341, IMG submission 89959) | Root nodule microbial communities of legume samples collected from Mexico - Turtle bean Mexico pink nodule | ecosystem: Host-associated > Plants > Roots > Nodule | place: Mexico: Nepantla...
ATAATTTTGCTTGTTCCCAAACTTCTGAACATGTCTCATAGGTACGAAAAATTTGTTTTAAAGATGAGTGAATGGTAGATTTGATAACAATGCATAATTGAGCATCAATTTTCAACCAACGGGAAACCTCATTTTCAGCAACAGTAGGATGAGTAAGATGATCAACATAACCTTGACTCAAGCCATAATTTAATATCTGATGCCCGAGTTTCATAATTGGTTCCATCCAATTTGTCAATGGAAAGATGAACATTGACGTAATTAGTATAAATAGATGGATCCGGCATAATGACTACGGAAGAAGCCACAGTGGTAGCGGCAGCGGAAGAAGCCATAGTGGCAGCGGAAGCGAAAGAAGCCATGGAAGATAAGGACAAATCCAGTCACCAGTTAATTGGCGGCAGCAACAAAGATGAAGGCTCCGACAACAATTCCGGCAGCGTCTCCGGCAAAGGCTCCGACGAGATTCCGGCGAGGATCTGACGACGGCTCCAACGAGGCAGTGGCGGCTCTAGTGAGGTAGTGGCTGGAAAATTCTAGTGAATAGTGGGTTCACCAATAAAAATTGAACCCTAAATTCTAACCTTATGCTCTAGATACCGTATTAAAGGAAAATAAATAATAGGGTAAATCCCTTGTGTATATTGAACACATAGGGTTATGCTTATATAGGAAAATAAACATATGGACTAAGTCCATTACATAAATATGAAATATCTAACAATATCTATAATATCTCATAATATCAAATAATATCTAATAATATCTAACAATAACAAAGCCAAATAAAATATATATATATATATATTGTAACAAAATTTTGTATAGTTTATAACCTTGCACCTTAAAAGCTTTATTGTTCCCCAAAAGAACCACTTCTCCTTTCAATTCCAAAGTATCAAAGAACTCCTTCATAAGACACGTGTGATAAATGCATCCTAAGCTCATGATCCAACTTCTCTGTGCATCAGAAGTAAATGGCACCAACACTTCCCCTTAGACTCATAGCTATTAGACACTATCGCAGCATCAACGAATTCCTTCTTGAAATGAGATTTCTTGGCTTTCTCATTTCTCCCCAGACAATTTGACTGGAAGTGACCCTTCTTGTGAAAGTTAAAGCACTCAATATCTGCCTATTTATTAGATGAACACTTTGATGGCTTCTTTTTCTCTACCTGTTGACTTTGTAACATTCAAACTCAACCAACCATCGTCTTCTTTAGACTTTTAAAGCTTTTGTAGCTCCTTAGTCATAATTGAAGTTTGTACCTCCTCCAACGTAATGGTCTATTCCTTCCTGAATTACAAAACATCCTTAAAATGCTTAAATGCCTTCGGCAAGGGGATATGAAGTAGTAAAGCCTTGTCTTCGTCCTCTAACTCTACTTCTATGTTCTCCAACAATTGGTTCTACACAAAGAATTATTACAAGATACAGTGTATCATCTATACACATAAAGTTTCTATATATATAGAACCTAAGAAACGGAATAGCAGAAAACCACTAAAAAGAGTTAAACCTAAACATAATTCATGTGTTAGATGATAATGTGTCAGACAGTCTATCTAGACTTAACACTATTGATCCCCTGGTAGACAATCTTTTGCACTCTTCATCAACGATCATGATTTAGAGTCAATCATCACATACTTGTAACTCAACAAAATTGTTCCCAGAAATAAAAAAATAAGCTTAACTATTTTGATTCCCGAGTTGTAAATAAGTTGTATATGTGTAATGCAACACACTTTCAATGAATAATGATTTTAATGATTAACAATGAATGTGAGTCCATGTACAAATGCTTACGGTAGTGATAGGAACTAGAATAGGAATTGTAAAATAAAAGTAACCGACACTAAATTAGAGTGAAATTAATGGTATAAAGCTTTGCTGCAAGATGAATATTAGCCAACAAACAAATAACAAAAATTAGAGAACTCTTTTCCTAGGGAAGATTTGCTTCTTCCTTCTTCCTTCTTCTCTCGGTCTAACCAATATTGACACAAATTTTCTTCACTCTCAACGTAGTAGCTTGCCACACACACCCTCTATAAAATCCTTCTCTTTCCTCCCAATTTCCCATTGCCACTTGTTATTTTTATCGGCCTTGCATAACTTCCTTGCTACTACCATACCCACCCACACATAAAAGGCTTACCATGTAGAAAGCATTAAAATCATTAGTAGTGAACTCATAACTAAATCATTTGGACGGTGCTTAAGCTCGTGGAAACTACATGAATAACATTGAGAATAAGCAAACAATAATCACCAATTGTTGCTTTAAATAGTCAAATGCAATGAACTTTTCTATTCATTGCTTTGGAAAGTAATTAAATGCACACAAAACTAATTTTTAATTAAAGTGACATCAAATGTCCTGGAAATTGCAAACAGTCATATATGCATTTTAATTATCAAGCTGTAGTGAGTAAAGCTAAACATGCTTCTTATAACAAATAGAACAAAAGACAAAATATAACAAAAACACATACATACCATACTCCTTGCTGGATAAGAAAATGTTACATTTGCAAACCTTATATGCCCTGCTAACCTCTGTAACTTCACTCCTGCATTAGGTGAAAAGCCCAATTAAACAATAGAAAACTCTATACTTGAGGAGTAACGGGAGTTGTAGACCAACAGTTACTTGCCTTTGGCTAAGAATTGATCACTGGGCAAAAGATTAATCAGTTGGAATATTTGTTCAGATGCTCCAATGGACTGCAGCAATGATGTTAAGCTGTTTGTCAGCCTCCACGTTGCATAAATCAACCACTCACAGTACAGTACATACTTGGTAAGTTGTTCTACAGTTACATGACATCTGAGAACAGATAAACCTACCAACAGCACTGCAAATATCTGCAAGTTGTAATTTAACGAACACAATATTAATTTGATATTTTTCTATTATATAGTATCCCTCGAAAAATGGGAAAAGCATAAAAAAATTGCAAACATTGGTCGGTTTATGAAAAACCTAAGTTAAAAAATCTTCTATAAAGTACCCAAGATCAACATAATACTCTGACAACTATCTGATGTAACTGTATTAATGTTACAAGAATTTGGTGTTTAGAATACTTGAACTACGTAAGGGAATAAAGAACTATTTTATTGATAACAATCACACCACTTACATTCTCATTATTTGAAATATTCAAATCCTTTCAAATAACGAAATAAAATATCCTGGAAAAAAATAAGAAGATTCTAAAGATATTTTCCTTAATCACTATGGAGATATTGAAAATATGTTTATCCTCATAATCTGCTATTTACAATACTCCCTCTCAAGTTGATAAATGAGGATCAATCATTCCCAACTTACCTACAAGATCCTAAAATCTACCCTAACAAAGTGTCAAATATTGATATATTTTAACCCTATTTTTTGCTTACATTTCAGCACTTAATATTTTTTTATGATGTCTTTTTGATAGTTTTTTGTTCAAATTTAATTTTTATTATTTTTTATTCTAATTTTATGCTTAGTTACTTTTGTTTATTTTTGCATGAAAAGGAGAAGATTTGGCCCATATATGACCCAAGATTCTTGCCCAAGCAGCCTAAGCAAGGAACTATCACTTAAGCAAAAGGCACATGGCTTACACTCTCGAGTTTTTCAACAATTAGGGCAATGTGTACTCCCAACTCCAAACATTATAAATTTAGGGCTAGACAACCTTGCAAATCATCCTAGGTAGACTTAATCTTAAGTCATTGAGAAACATACATTTGAATATTTGTGTAGTGTGCGCTCTTAGTTTTTCTCTTTAGTTTGTGTCATTGTGAAGCCATAAGGTACTAAACACCTTAATTGTAAAGGTTAAAGTAGCTACTCGGTTCGTAATATATCTTTTACTTTCTAACATTATTTTGTGAATCGATTAATTGTTTTTACTTTGTTCTTAATGCTTGCTTGGCCTAGCTAATTAAATCATGATTTCATAATTTTAATTGCAGTTTGAAAACCCTTTTACAAATTTGGATCTAAATAGAATTGTGGTATAATCTAAAACCAGGAACAGGGGTAGGAACTACCATGTCAGCTATAAGTCCTTTTCCTTAGTGTTGATTGCTTGACAAAGTCCACTAAGGAATCAAGTTCTCCCTTTAAGTTTATAGGAATTTTTTTTTGTCGAGGAATTGGGTTAAAATCAATTTCATGGATCATTGAGTTAATTACATAACTGAACATGTTGACTTGGGGAAGAGAAAATCAAGTTCTGCCTTTTACCTTCTATTACTATGGCTAATGGCTCCTGCGCCTCCTCTCATGAGTGTGGTACTGTCCATCTTCTCTCTCCCTTCAGAATGTCATTATGTCCTCGTGTCTCCATTTAATTTATTATGTCTCGCTCGCCTCACCTGTTCTCTTGTTTGTGTTATTTATTTTACTAAAGATTATGTTTTCTTATTGGATTGGAGTTCATAATGGATGATTAACACCAAATGTGAGTCTAACGACCTTTATCTACAATGGACATTTGTTCATGTTGGCTCGATGGTGGATTCCTCTTCTCTCGTCTATGCTCAATTGGGTCGTCCTAACTTTACCATACTTCAACACCTTGTACCACGTCTGTCTCAGTTATCTACTTTGTCATGTAAATCGTGCCAATTAGGAAAACATAGTCATAGTTTGTTTTCTAAGAGTATCCTCGTATGAGCTTTGTCCCATTTTACTTTAGTTCACTCAAGGACCAAGTCATGTTAGGTCTACTTTAGGATTTCAATACATTGTAACTTTCATTGTTGTTTATTCTCAATTACTTAGTTGTTCTTAATGAAAAATCATTCTAAGTTGTTTTACATATTTCAATTCCTTATAATGAAATTAAAAATATCTTTGGTGCTTTTAATTGTATTTTCCATAGTGATAATGCTCATGAATACCTTTTCCATGCCTTTAAGACTTTCATTTCCTTTCATGGTTTTTTCTTTGGACATCCTATCCACATGCCGCAACAAAATGAAGTGACAGAGTGTAGGAATTGACACCTTATTGAAACAACTCACTCTTTACTCATAGTGATGTTCTTCTAAAGTTTTGAGGTGATGTTCTCACTACATGCTATCTCTCATCAATCACGTGCCTTCTTTTATCCTCAAGCACTAAATATCTCACTCTATTTTGTCCCTTCATCAACCTTTCCACCACTTCACTCCTTGAGTCTTTTCATCTACCTATTTTCTTGACAATCTTAGTACTAGCCTTGATAAAAATGTCAATTTAGTCTCACAAAGGTGTCCCGTTAGGCAAACCTTTGTCTCGAAAAAAGTATAAATGTTTATCACCCTCACTTTATTGTTATTTAGTCTTTCCTAATGTCACCATCTTCCCACACCTCCTCTCCGAGTTTATCATCACTGACAACATTTATGTCTTCCCGTTGGGCCAACTTTCTGACTCTATTTCAATGCTTGCACTTTTGTCCCCTCCTTTTGTGTTTGATCTCCCTACTACATTTCGTGAAGGTACACACTCTACTCATAATATTTCCTGTAATTATGTCACTCTAAGTTATCACAGGCTGTCTCCATCCCTTTATACTTGTCTATCTTGCATTTTCTCTATTTCAATTCCTAAAATTGTAGGTGATGCCTTAACCCACCCTGGTTGGAGAAAGATCGTGCTTGATGAACTGTATGCTCTTTAGAACCGTGGTACTTGGAATCTTGTTCCTTTACCTCCTCGGAAATTTGTTTTTGGTTATCAATAGGCAATTATAGTCAAAGTTGGCTCTGATGACACTATTAACTAGGTCAAAGCTCATTTAGTTGCTAAAAGTTATACTCAAATCTTTGGGCTAGATTACGGTGACACCGCTCCTATCACCAAGAAGATCTTTGTCATATTATTATTAGCTATGGCTACTCTTCAACAGTTGTCTCTCTATCACTTGGAAGTAAAAAATGTCTTCCTACATGATGATTTGTTGGAGGAAATGTATATGAAGCAACCACCTAGTATTGTTTTTTAAGGGGACTCCTACTTGGTATGTCATCTTCGCAAACCATTATATAGTCTTAAACAACCTCCCAAGGCATGATTTGGGAGATTTAGTGCAATAGTTAAATAGTTTGGTATTATTCGGTGTGAAGCTGATCATTTTGTGTTTTATTGTAATTCAGAGGGTTGTGTGTATCTACTTGGTAGTGTATGAGGATGACATTGTTCTTAGAGATAGTGATTACATATAACACAACACATTTGTCATTATTATCAGACAAAGGACCTGGGTAAACTTAAATACATATTGAGAATTGAGGTAGCACAATCCAACAATGGAATTGTAATTTCTCAAACAAAGTATGCTTTGGATATTTTAGAGGAGAGTGGGCTCATGAATTCCAAGTCCCTTGACACACCTATGGATCCCAATGCTAAACTTCTACTAAGTCAGGGGAAGTCACTTTCGTATCCTAAAAAGTACAGGAGATTGGTTTGGAAATTGAATAACCTCATAGTCACTCATCCAAACATCACTTTTATGGTCAATGTGGTAAGTCAAATTCTAAACTCTCCATGTACAGGACATTGGAATGTTTCTATTTGCATTCTAAAGTACAATAAATGAACCTCGATAAAAGATTTGATATATGAACACAATAATCATACTCGAGTCGTGGGATACTCAGATGTACAATGGGCAGGCTCTCGAACTGATAAGAGATTCACTTCCGAATAATGTGTCTTTATTGGTGGCAACTTGATTTCTTCGAAAAGCAATAAGCGAGGTGACATCAGTGGTGGCGGCTCCGATGAGGCAGCGGGGCGGTGGCTGGAAAATAACAATGAACAGTGGGTTCACCAATAAAAATTGAACCCTAACCCTATGCTCTAGATACCATTGTGGCAAACTTGGCCACAAAATTGACAGATGTTATGCCTTACATGGTCGTCCTCCTAAAACTATTGTGATTGCCCAAATTGCTCATGTGCAACCTTCTACTGTGGACCATACTTCATTTGATACCCCAGGCCAGCCTGCTATTTTCAATGAATTTCTTAAATGGTATAAGGATCGTCAGAACCCAGGTTTCACTGCTTCTGTTGCACATTCAGGTACATCTTTTGTTGGCCTCACTCAGTTTACTTCCCTTGGCCCTTTGGGTTCTAGATTCAGGTGTCATAGATTACATTACTGGTAATCAACCTTTTTTCTCTTCCCTATCTACTATGGGTTATTTACCTTTGATTACCATGGTAAATGGATTTAGTGTACCATCACATGGTGTTGATACAATTAATCTTTTTCCTTCTTTATCTATTAATAATGTTCTTTATGTTCTCAGTTAGGAAAGCACATTCGTAGTTCTTTTCCTAGTAGTGTCTCAAAACGTGCTTCATCTCCTTTTCGCTTAGTTCACTCTAACATTTGGGGACCAAGTCGAATTAAGTCTAATTTAGGATTTCAATATTTTGTTACTTTTATTAATGATTATTCAAGATGTACTTGGGTGTGCTTAATGAAAAACCGTTCTGAGTTGTTTTCTATATTTCAAATATTTTGAAATGAAATTAAAAAACAATTTGGAATTTCCATTTGAATTTTGCGCAGTGATAATGGACGTGAGTATCTTTCTTGTTCTTTTAAAAATTTTATGGCTTCTCAAGATATTCTTCATCAAACTTCATGTGCCTATACACCTCAACAAAATGGGATAGTTGAGCACAAGAATAGACATCTTGTTGAAACAACTCGTACTATTTTAATCCATGGTGATGTTCCTCAACATTTTTGGGGGTGATGTTGTTCCTAGTGCATGTTATCTCAGTAATTGCATGTCATCTTTTCAGTTTTAGATGACAAAATTCATCATTCTATTTTATTTCCACATGATCCTCTCCACTCTTTACCTCCCAAAGTGTTTGGGTCCACATGCTTCGTTCATAACTTTAGTCATGGTCTTGATAAATTATCTCCTAAGTCACACAAATGTGCTTTTTAGGGTTCACTAGATCACTAAAAGGATATAAATGTTTCTCACCTACTCTTATGTCATATTAAGAAGTGAACATTAAGCCTAACTAACCTCATAAAACCGGCTTATAAGGTGAGGTTTGCATCCACTTATATTCTATGAAATGTCTTAATCTTTAGTCGATATGGGATCTCCAATACAAAATGCATTGGCAAGAGTGTGTGGAAGCGAAGTATAAATCTATGACTTTTGCCCTTTGTGAACTTATTTGGACGACACAGCTTCCTAAAGATCTAATATTTGGAAAGGTTCTTGTACTGTCCAGGAAAAGCTCATTAATAATATTTGAAAGGTCTGGTCGAAAGGTCGAGACACCGTTATCTCACAAAAGTCAAATGTAATTAGAAAAAGATAAAAGAATAAAACAGCCTTGATATTGTACCAAAGCCCAATGGATAAGCCCAAAATATTAAGAATGCACTCAACAAATATAAGGTATAAAAAGTAAAAGCTCAATAAAGTTGATAAAGCCCAATAACAAGCAGTATGTGACTTGATTAACAGGTAAGTAGTGTTTTTTAGAGAAATTATAACTTAATCGAATTGATTCGGACTTTATCATCAGAGCACCTTGCAGGTACATCTGCCTGTCCGAGAGAGCCCAACTAAACATGTCCAAGAGAGCTTAAAGCAAACCTGTCCCAGAAAGCTCAAGCCCACCTGTCCGAAAAATCAAAAGCCCATTTGATCAAGACATTCACTGGAAGAAACCGGAAAGTCGTGGGGAGAAGACAAGAGAAGTTATTTTACTTTGTGATAAGCCCTCTAATTCTCATTTGAGACAAGCAAGTTGCCCTTCATATTGCCTCAAATCCAGTATTTAACAAGGGCCAAATATAGTAAGATAGATTTTCACTACATTCGTAAAAAGATTATATATGGAGACATTAATACTCAGCTTGTTAATTCCAGTTATCAGTTCACAATTTTCTTCACCAAATTATTGCAGAGGTCTTAAAATTGATTATATATGTAACAAGGTTGGTGCATATGATTTATATGAAAAAGCTTAAGGAGATTGTTAAATGTATTTCCATTATATGGGCCTAGGCCCATATCTATGTAATATATTGTACAATCTATATATAATATGTTTCTTGGTTGTGCTCAATAACACACAAGAATTCATTAATATGAGTATTCATCTTATGATCAACACAAATAGAACAATTTTAATGATAACAATTTTGGACCAAACTAAAATTAGAGCACAAACCCACAAAACACAAGCCTAAACCCTAACAGAAAATTATCTCAAACATACATCCAAATTTGCATATCCATTCTCCCCTACTAGGTAATTGGTACCCATGCATATATAACGAAAACATATAACTATCTAAATAGTTATGACCCACGCACAACTAAAAGTAACTATCATCCAAACACATAACTACCCCTCTAATCTAACTTCTTTCAATTGCTTTTTTTCCCTTTTGAAATAATGCAGCAACCTCAACAATCAATTACTAGTTTTGTATCTTTTAATAAGGTTAAATAAGCCAAACCTGCATAGAACGGTATAAGGTGCTAAATATGAGGTCCCAAAACCCAAAAGCCACATTCTCTCGAAGAGTTATAAGTGCTAAGCTCTGTAGCCATTGCTTGTACCTGAATAAATATAAAATGGGTTTATGGACGTCAATATTGTTCAAATAGATATAAACATTTACACAAAAAATCTATCATAAACTTGTGTATACAATCTAGTATAGTATCGCAAAAAAGGTATCAGAGCCTATAAATTAACTTGGTAATTGTCAAGTTTGGCAAGATATGTGGAGGAGGGGTATTGGGAAGTCTCACATTGCTTGTCTCAATTTTTGGAGTGTGGCTAATATATTTGTAGGACCACTTTGCTTAATTCCAATTGGTTTTAAGATGAAATGACTTAGTATCAAAGCCTATAGCTCAATGTTATTGATATCACATAACGAAAAATATTGGTAACCCCAAAATCCTTTATGAAAATATATCAAAAGTCATAACAAGTTATGGCAAAAGCATCAAGGACAAAAAAAAAAATACATTATGTAACTAAAAAATATTAAAAAATGCATAAATATAATTGTAATTCAAAAATAATAAAGACAACCATATAATTAATAGTAATAGCAAGTCTAGAAATTCAAATAACAATACAGAAAGCTTATTTCAAAATTTGAAATCAAGATTCTCTCTAAGAACCCTCCCCTTATTTGGTTATTCTTCAGGGAGTTTGAGCTTCTTCTTTCTCCTTCTACGATGTTGGGGTCCTTGTGGTTTGGTTATTCCTGTTGTTTTGGTTGTTTTTTCAGTTTTTACAGGTTCTTATTTGTTGCTTTGCGTTCTTGGTTGTTCTTGTTCGCTTTCTCTGTAGTATGGGCCCTGATTCTGCAGGGTTCCAAATACCTTGGGGATGTTTACAAGATCATGGTGTCTCCAAACTGGTTCAACAATTTGTATGGGTTCAACGCAAAACTTTTGTGCAAGCCTTGAATAATGCCTGCAACATCCCATTGTCATAGTTGCCTTTATCATGCATCAAGGATGATATGGTTTCAATTCAGATTCCAAAAGAAGTATATTTGGTTGGTTTGGAAGATTGCAAGAACCATTTGCATGGGAGGTTGATCCTTAATAAGGGGGATAAACCTTTACTAAAATGAATTAAAAGAAAACGTGCTTCGAAAAGTGAGAAAATGTTTAGAAAAGGTTTTATGGTCTTGTTAATCGTTTAAATATTTGTACAATTGATTAAATTGTTTCTGATGAGGTTCAAAACAACATAATTGGTTATCTCTCTAATAGTCGATTAAACCAAAGAGTTGGAAAATCATGTTCTAGGATATTAATCGATTAACATCTTTCATAATTGATGTTATATGCATTAATTGTAAAGCAGAAATAATCGATTAACACATGCCATAATCAATTAAAACAAAAAGTGTTGAAATTTCTTTTTAAGTTTAACTAAGAATAATCGATTAGCATCTTGAAATAATCTAATAATGCGTTACTATCCATCAAAGTTTTCAAAATTATATAAATAGAACTTCTATCTAAATCTTTTATACAACGATTACAATCACAAAATCAATTCAAATTGAGATACTCTAGGCAATTTCCATACACTCAAACTATTTATAAGATTTGAGATTCAAGGTTGTGTTGTTCAAAAATAAGAATCTTACTGTTCGCTTTTGTTGTGTAATTTTGGTAAACTTTTTCTTTGATGTTCTTGTTGAACTGTTCCAGTATTGTTTTCTTGTTGTTCAAGAGTTGATAAGGCATACATCCTCTTGTGTGATCAAAGTTGCTAAGACTAATATCCTCTTGAGAGTGTTCAATGGTTGATTTTTATTTTGTTTTGAGTTTGTAATTGTTGAGTGCTTTGTGCAAACTTCTTGAAGATAGTTGAATTAGTTATTCTAAGGTTGAATAGTTGAAACTCGATTAAAGATCATTGGATCTGAACCAGTATAGAACTTCTTATGCAATCTTCCTTTCCTTTATCTTCTTTTATTGCGTTGCATTTCAATCTTGTATCAATCTTGATTCCAAATCTAATTTCATTCAGTTTTCAAATTGAAAAGAGTTTTTAAAAAGAACTTAAAGGGAAATCTTTGTGAAAAAGTTTCAAAATCAATTCACCCTCTCCCCCTCTTAGTTTAGTTGAGTCACTCATTCTTTTCTAACAAAGAAGTCTCCTATAATAGCCTCATTTGTGAAGATAAGGAAAACACTCAAACTATTAGGTATTCTGAAGGTGATTGGGCAAGGTCACCAAGCAATAAACACTTCACTTCAGAGTACTTTGTTCTTGTTGGAGATGAGTTAATATCATGAAAACGTAAGAAACAAAATATTATGGTAAGGTCAAATGCAGAGGCAGAATACAAGACAATGACATTAGTCATTTGTGAGATCATATGGCTAAAACAACTCCTCAAAGAGCCTAAATTTGAAAGTTTCCAAATGCACGTTGTATGTGACAACTAGGCAACATTACACATTACTTCTAATCCTGTCTATCATAAGGGAACTAAACATATTGAGATGAATTGTCATTTCACAAGAGAAAAATTGGAGATTGGAAACATCACCACTAGATTTGTCAACTCTAATGAACAATTGCTGGCATGTTCATCAAGTCTCTAAGAGGAGCGATGATCAATTATATTTTGAAACAAGTTGGTTACATACGACCTATATGCTCCAACATGAGAGGGAGTGTTATAATCAAGGTTATCAAACCCTAGGTTAACTCATAAACCTTAACGAGTTTAAGGGTGGTCTACTGAAGGGTCACGAGTTGACTCGGGAGTAAACTCGTTTTTGAGTAAACTTGGAGCAGACTCAATCAAACTCGGTGAACTCGTAGCAAACTCGCGAGTTTGAGGCCGACTCACCGAGTTGTGAAAAAAAAAAGACAAAAACGGTGTGTTTCATTAAGATTAGATTAGAATTTAGGGTTTCTTTACCTAGTTCCATACTTCACGTTCACGGTCCCTCGTTGCACCCCGCCGCTCATCGTTCACGCCACCACCACTCACCGCGCATCGTCCACGCTACCTCACTGCACCGCAGGTATTTTGTTGCTGGCATGCTTTGGGTTTTGCAGGGCTTAGGTTTAAGGTTAGGAAATTATGCCATATTGGGTTTAAGGTTAGGGATTTTTAAATTGGGTTGGGGCCTTTTAGCTGATTGGGTTTAGGGTTATTTTTAGGTTGGGTTTGGGAATTTTGGACAGATTGGGGATTTTTGGGCAGATTAGGATTTTTGGCAGATTGGGGATTTTTGGACAGATTGAGATTTTTGGCAGATTAGGGATTTTTGGGCAAATTGGATTTTTTTTTTAGATTTTTGGCAGATTGAATTTTTTTTTAGATTTTTTGCAAATTGTAAGATGTCTAAAAGTTGTTCAAATTCAGCATTTCCACTACCACCTAGAAGTAAGAATTATGTGGGAAATCGAACAAATATTGGAAGGAAAACATGGAATTATTCTTCAGGAAACGGAAAAAAAGTGAAATGTAATTACTCCTTAGACATTTAACGGAGGCATTTTCATATTCAAACATCATCTTGCCATAACTAGATAAGACTCTGAACCTTGTGTATCAGTAGCAGAAGAAATCAAAGCTTTAATGTTGAAAGTTGTCTCAAAAGCTAAAGATGCCTCAATGAAGAAAAGAAAGTTCAATATCCTTGGACAAATGGATGGTGTTGCTTTAGTTATTTTGTTGGTGTATGAACTTGTTTATTTCAATATTATGGAATTGCTATCATGAATTTTATTTTATTTTGTTAAATTTTTTATATGAAGTAAACTCTTATGAGTCTACGAGTCGGGTTTATAGGCCTCCCACGAGTCTGAGTAGACTTTCAAGTCTGATAACCTTGGTTATAATTATAGAAAGAAGGAGTTGATATAATCAAGAATATTTAGATTATATATGTATTATTTGAAACATTTTATTTATTCTCGTGTCATATTTTAGCTATTAAAGATATCAAATCTCTCTATTTAATGTATTGATTCATTTTTTCAATATAAACAAAACACCTCCTGTTGTCATGGAAACATACGGTTTCAGCTCAATGTTTTACAATTCCCTAGAATTTAATAAGTTCTATTCAATCCCCCTTTCATGCTCGAAACTTATTGGTATGCATAGTTTGATTGAGCTATATCATTGAGAGCGTAAGACTGTAGGAGCCTTGAACTTTGCACAAATGGTTAGGTTCCTATACATTACCAATTAAAAGCTTCAGTGATAGGGATCTTACCATGCCACTAAAGTAATTGTTCTAATTAAGTGGTTTTAGGTAGAGGGAAAAAAGAGAACTAAGAGACTTTGAATAGTATTACTTGTGCACTGTTATGTATTACAATATGAAATATGATGAAACCTAAACTAAAGCCATCCTTGTTTAGATTAAGAATCCAAACTAAATACAAAAGAAAATCATAAAATATTAGAAAATTTCAAAATGAAAGATAATGTGTATATACACAAATATTTCAAGATATGATATTGATATTATGAGATATTCCCATTGTAACATAAAGTAAAAATATAGATTTTTGGCGAGAATATTCAGTAACAAAAAACAGAATAAAGCACCTTCCAAATTCTCTTTTTCCTGTTCCATAAGCTCGGACAGTTCTTATTGAAGAAAGTGTTTCCAGAGCAACCTGCGTAGAAAAAATATTAATAATTAAAATAAGATTCCGGGCACTGTTTCAGAAACAATATCTACTGGTATAATATATATACATCATTTGCACAAGCTGTGAAATCTTGGATTAACTTTGCTGCCTTTCTCTGATACCTATTAAAACAAAAAAATACATGCTTCAGACCATCAGCAATGCAAAGGTGTAAATAAAACTAGAAGGGAAATATCTATGGTTAATTTAAATTTGTAAACATTTAAGCACATTTATCACCTTAGTCAGAACAGTTTTCCATCTTTAAATGCCCTAAAGAACCTTTCATTTCAAACAAGATGACTTATAGTAAAACCTTAAATTACATAAAGTTTATGTCAAAATATCCTAGACAAAGTTAAGACAACAGAATTAAAATGAAATCCATAAACAAAAAAACTAGCTGAGACAAACATGATGTATGTATGTCAGCAGCAATTTAATGGCTTAACTTCACTGCATAGAAATTATGCAATAAAATTGAACTTCAATTTATAAAAATTCATTAAGCAAACGATAAAAAAAGGATATGCATGGTAAGCATTAAAGAAAACAACTACAATGCCAATCAAAGCAAAGGAAAACACAATAAAAATGGAGAACATGGGTTGTTTTGCAAAATTTATACAAGCAAATTTAGCTTTTGAAGCTGGACTCGTGAGTGTTATTCAGGCTATTGATATCACTGATCAAAAAATTTGGCCAGCTCTTTGGGTGGAGACGGATTCTTCACTTACTGTGAAAGCTTTGTATGCTAGTTCTTTAGTTCCTTGGAAATTACGGGTATACAGTTTATATTTTCACACATTTTTAGGGAGGGAAATAAGTGTGAAGATAGCTTAGCTGTTTATGGTCTTAGAACTTTATTTTTTACTTGGTGGGATGGATAGCCTCCTTATATTGTCTCCGATTTCTGTACAAATAGATGTGGCCTCCCACATTACAGATTTTCTTAGTGGGTTTCGATTTGGTCCCGCAACTTTTGTATTTTTTTTCTATTAATTGTATCAAGAATTCTGCATGTGATTGGTACAAATTATAGTGCTAACTTGGTTAGGATTGTAACCTTGTATAGTGATGCGATAGCATTCTTTCTATTGATTAAAAAAATTATGGATATGTATATATGTAGAAATAAATATAATCAAAGGAAAAAATCGAAGCTTAAGAGAAATTCAATAAAGCACAAAATGTTTTACGGATACAAAAGTAATTTCACTATTATAATAGAAAAATAGATACAAACAGACAGGGAGACAGGAGATCTTATAAAAAAAATACAAAACAAAAGAGAACCAAAAGACGTAAGAAAATAATGAAGCAAAGCTACAGGTTTAACATAAAGGGGAAGATGTTACCGATGCTTACTGTACATAAACCAAGAAAATTGCAGATAAAATAGAACAAATCACCAAGGCAGATAATGCTAGAGGCCAAGATAAAACCATCAAATTAAGTATTGCTCCAATTCCCTATATATAAAATAAAAGAACAGATAATACTAGATGGAAAGATAAAGTCATCAAATTAAAATAACAGATTAATATGTAATGTAAGAATTAACACCTGACAAGTGTTGCGTAATATCAGCTGAAGATCATTTCCTATTGCATGGGATAGTCTTTGACAATCTGCTGTGAGCCTGCTTGTCAAGTCACCAACCCTTTCTTTATCAAAATAGGAGATGTCCTACATCACAGATAATAACAAACATAGGCCATAGATTAACCAGAGGAAAAGAAAGAAATAGCAAAACATATAAATAAATAACCAAAAAAATTCTAAATAATGCCCACTAGTGTTGTATATAATGCATACCTGAAAAAGAATTGTTGTATATAAGTTTTCTCGTAGATGCTTTACCTGAAAAATTAAGCATGGAACATTGGATGGTGACTGGTGCTGTCAATCTTAGACAACAATGGTACTTTAAAGAAAAAAGCACAACATTGGAGTGTGAAAATGATCTGCCATAGCAATAAGAACTAAGAACCAGGAGAAGAGGGTAATCCCATGAAATTATATGGATGGAATAAACAATTCAGTCAAAGTAGAAAATTGAAGCTGTAGTAATGAAATGTGAACACAAAAAGGCAATGGAGAATTCCCAAGTGGGATGTCTTAATGGAAATGTTGGAGCAAGAGAGTAATGGATAACAAAAAGTTGTTAATTGTGCTATCTAGTAGTTTAACCATTCATTATTAAGCATTTTTTCTTGCTTACCCCGACATTGATCATGACATTTCCTGGCTTGAAATTTTTCCTCAAAAGAATGCATGAGAAAAACCCACACAAGAAACCGAAAAAAGTTCCAATTCATAAAATTACAATCAAAAGAAAGCTACACAAAAAAAAAAAGAAAAAAAAAAACTCTCCCTTAGTTTAAACCTCCAAAACTTCTGAGCAAAAGGGGAGATTCTAATTGAAGTTCAAAATAACTCTCCCTTGACCTCCAAAACTAAGCCTAACTTAATGTTAATGAAAACCAATTAAGCCTTCTATTTGCATTAGTTCCCCACATAATTTGCTTTGTCGGCTAGACTTTGAAGTTCCTTTTACACCATTGTCATACCTGAGACATTGGTGAAAAGGCTAACATCCTTACCTAATAGTGTAACCACACAAAAAATATAATGAATCAGTGTATTAAACCCATAACTCATGATTACTCTAGAAGGAGCCATTAAGGAGCTAAGGTGATGGATAATGGACCTAGAGAGGAGTTAATTTACCCATGGTCCAGGGAGGGAACAGTGAGCAAAATGATACGAATGTTGAGCTGCAAAAAAGAAGAAATGGGGAATCCTAACCATATTGGTGTGGAAGAGGAGGGGAAAAAATACTATACAAAGTGGCTGCATTGTGTAGGACATTTCAGAGGCTAGGGTTGGGTGTTTCTATGGCCTTTCTCTTTTTTCCTTCTTGTTGTTTTAACATTGTTACACCTGGATGGTATACTTCTACTCTTGACAGTCTAGTCCGGCCCTTCTAGTACAATCTCAATAAGAAATATTCATCTCATATGTTCTTATCATAACAAATAGTATTCTATTTTGATGAATTGATGATTTCATCTAAGTAATCGAACAAAAGATGATCTACCTACAAGTCATCATAATATCATAATAAAAAACATCTATTCTACAAAGCAAGATCTTCAAAACATATAGAACATAAGAAGACTCTACCAAAACGAGCAAAATGCACAAGATGCACTACAATACACAAGACATGAATTCATTTGAATTTGTCAGACCATCTACAGCATACAGAACTGACTCACGTCTGCTTATGAAGATTCTGACACAACAGTGCACCAGTAGACAAAGCTTTCTAAATGTGTATGCTAGATATGTTGTCAATACAAGAAAATGATTATCAGAGTGAAAGTTGCTTTAAGCACAGCAAGCTGAATGTAACACAAAAGATGTTAGCTAAAAGGCTACAAACTCTTAGCTCTAACACATTCAACAGAAGATCAACACACCAACTAGCAATAAAAGTGTCTTTCTATGCAAGAAAAAAAACTGACGAGAGAATGCAAAATGCATATATTGCATGCAATGTCGCTATAATTAGAAGTGCTAAAAATCTCTAAGTGTTAGACCATCTGATAGACAATATTCAGAGAGTGATTTTCTTTGTAAAACCTTCACTTTTATGAAGTTATCTTGCTTTAAGGAGAGCTTAGATTTTGTATCCTCTCATAAAGAGATTTTCCTTTTACTCAAAAACAGCTTATCTTTGTTTTAGCCATCAGTAACACTCATAAAATACTTGTGAAAGCCAGAAGTGGCTTAGTTTCAAAGAATACTTGTGTTTTTATCTCCGAAGAAGAAAAGGGTGATAACCAAAAGTGACTTTGTGTACTCTTATGAGTCAGGAGTGGTAGTGAGAATACTTGTGCAATCAGTTTGATTATAATAAAACCCTTTTTAGGAGTTTTTAAAGGAGAATTGAATATAGTTCATTTTGACTGAACAAGAATAAAAAAAACATGTTTTCATTGTTATTTCTACTATACATTTATATTGCACATTTATATCCTTGCACAATTTTTTCAAAAACATTTTGAAAACATTTTCGAACTAGTAGACGATAGTATGAGACCGTCTATTCATATTTGTCTTTTGAAAAACTTCGTGAAACAGTTTTAAGTGTAAATTCAACCCACCTTCTAGGGCTCACATGTTATGTCAAACTTTCCAAGAATTTGTGAAGTACTGCTCATAGGGAATCTAGATCCCCAGTACTAGACCAACACTAAAAGCTCAAATACCTTGTAAATACTTTACCAACAAACTATACATCATGTAAACCCAATAACAACAAGAACAAACCCTATCTACTATCAAACATTAGCCTGGGAATTTCCCTAGAAAAGCTCCACTGATTGTATTATCTGGCATAAAATTCATAATAATTCATAGCAATAGTAGAGGCATGATGGACAAGTAAAGAAAACTGTCCTGCATATGAAAGTTGATCCATCCGAAAATGTTAATTGAGATTTGAGAAAGGGCTGAGATCAAGAAAGACTTACCAAGGTTACATTCAAAATTCCAAAGCAGCCACTTCGTAGGCCACTGAAATTCAAAATGGGAGAACAAAATTATGACCCACTCCATCTTAATACTAAAACATATGACAAATAGCCCATATCAAGACTAAGCAATAAATAGAGTCAAAGTGTTCCTTGTTTAGAGAATGGTAGAATAAACATATAGAAAAAAGCATTAGGCACTTCACACAAGGTTTAACAATTAGGTCATGTGTTTTCAAAGTTCAGATATCAGTAGTATCTTATTTTAACTATAAGTGGCCCTAGTTACTGAGAACAAGCTCCCTAATTACTTTAGGGTGTATTAAGTCTGTCCTGTAGGACCTTGATAACCATTTTACTAACCATTGTAGAGATATCAGGAAGAATGACTAAAAAAAATAGGTTACAGAGAAACAAAGCTCTAAATCACCTGCATATCCCTGATGTTAAACACAAAAGAAGCAAAAACAGTGCATTCCTAGAGAATGCCATAGTCTCACCACTCTGTGCTGAAAATATTGATGCTGCCAATATACTTGGCATGGAGATTTCTGAAAGCTGCAGCAGCAGAATAAATACTGAGAACTAACATAGATTAGGAGAAAATATGAAGCTACAGTGTTGCACGTATATCAAGTTGCACCAGTTATTTTAGGACAATAGTGCCTTTACCAACTCTTAATAAATAAAACTTAATAAACTATAAGAAACATAACTCAAATGGTGCTGAGTCTTTCTGGGGAAAACAGCTAGCTTGCTTGATAACATTATCTAGAAAACTGTGCATGGACCTTAGCCTACCCGCCTTCCTTGCACGAGGTCATAGTTCTTAAAAGAAGTGGCAACCAAGTGCACTAAGATCTTAGATTAGAGAGGCTATTTCTAGAGTGATCTCTGTAATTAGGTCTTAGATCTTCTTCGCAATAAAAAGAAGTTACGTAACCAATAACCAAGTGGAGGGGTTTTGGTGGACCATCTATCCCTCAATCATGCAATGGAAAACACTAAGATTGAACTTTTAGATAGTTAATAATGTCAGGGTCAAACTCTTTTATTGAAATGCATGGCAACACATGATCAGTGATACAGTATTATACCACGCACTCGACTATAGAACTCCATTGAAACAAAAAGGGGGAACAAATATTGAAACAAAGGAATATGAATCTATTTAGAATACATGGACAATGTAAAGGTATTTTATATGATAAATTCATTGACTTAATAGTAATTACTTTAATTGGTAGATACTTCAAACTATAATATTGTTTTCCAAGATAGTACATGAATATTAAACTCATGAAATATATAACATTTCCCTGACAACATTGTAGTGCAGAATAACAAGTGTTATCCAAATTTAACCTACCAGACTTCTATAAAAGAAACAAACACTATTAAATATATAATCCGGTCACTGAAAGATATACTGGTATTACTTTTGTTCCACAAAGCTCACAGTACCATAAAAAATTATCAACTAGTTAACATCCCTGAGAACGAATTTATATATAGCAGTTAGAACTAAAGGAATATTAGCAACTTCTTGGTAACTAAATTATGCTCAATAAACCCACTAGAGTTGAATGTTACACTCTGCATAAGATTCTTTGTGTTTTGGCACAGTTTGCAAATAATAATTAAAATAGGTGTCTATAAATTTCTCCATAGTCATTCCTATTAAAGAAAAAATAAGAAGAAAAAACTGAAATATACTTTTCATATATTGTACAAATTTAAAATAAGAATTTTGAAAAAATTACGTGATAGAGCTTCTATAGCTTTTGAAGTTTGAGGTTAATTTAAGTTTACCGAGAAACTTGTTTTATTTTCTTGCTTCTCACGTAAGTGCTTGCGAAGAAGCTTTTCATACAAACTCTCACGGAATAGAAAGTAACTATTACAATTCACACTCACAGCAGCAATTACAAGGGACACAACCGCCACAAACGCGACCCGTCGCTCATCGGCGACCAATTCCCATATACGCCGGAGAGCAGTCAGCGCCGCCGTTGTCTCCACGCCGTCTTCCCGGAGCTCCGGCAAGGCCCACCAGCCTCCACTGGGTAGAATTGATCCCAAAAGCCCGACCCGTTTTGCGAACAGGGGACCGAGCTGGCACAGGGTTTTCGGGGCAATGATTCGGAAGGTTTCGGAGCGACCCGGGTGGGTGAAGGAGGAGAAAAAGTGGACTTGGGGTTTGGTAGAGATGTAGGGTACGAAGGTGTTCCATTCGGGAATGTGGGTTAAGTGAATGGTGGAGTGAGGAAAACGAAGGAAGTTTTGGCTAGAGGACATGATCATTGCTGATGTTTCTCTTCAGAAGCTATTACTATGAAATGTAAACAGACCATGGTAATTTCTTGCACTATTTTTCAGATTTATGGAATTTGTGAGAAGGAACAAATCCACCGAAGAGCTTTTCATACGGAATCATTATTTGAATATTTTAGGTTTTTTTTCGGTGTAATTTAAAACGAAAATTCAGAAAATAGACAAAAAAAAGTATTTATAAAAGTGGGTAAATAGCATAATACAATTTAATTATAAGAAAATCTGGAGTATGCAAATTCAATTTAAAATCGTATGGAACCAATACGCTTTTAATAAAAATAAAATTAAAATCTAAAAAATTTTTAAAAAAAATGGAGAAATTGTATATCATGTTTACGATTTTCAAATACATTCCTTATACTAAGTATATGCTTTTAAAATTTTTTATTTTATTATATATAGTTAAAGAAAAATAATTTTTTATAAAATACTTTTTTATTATATATAATTAAAGAATGATTGTATGGATTTTTATATAATATTTTATGATCAATCGGTAGAGTCATCTCTGTCTAAACAGAGTCACGTTCTAGAGCGAAAAGAAAACGAAGAAAAGAATCTGGAGGAGACAGATTAGAAGCGGAGCTTTCCAATCAGGTCCACCGACGAGAAAGTCAACCAACGGGAACATTTGGAGCCCACCATGGAGTCCGATAAAACCTAATCCCACCCACATCCGTGTTTAAAACCTTTCAACGTGATGAGGAACATTAGACAAGGACCACTGAGATCCGAAGGAAGTGATGGCCCCACTTTATAGAAACTCATGGAGATCATGAGGGCTCTCCAAGAAGCCAATGAGCAGTACAAACAAGAGCAGGAACGGATCTAGCAAGAAGCTAGAGCCGAGCAAGAGAGGCTACGAGCAGAAGCCCGAGCTAAGCAATGTGCTTTTGCAGGATCAACTGATGGAAGAGATATAGGCTTCCCGGGCAGCCAATGAGGAATTGTGCAAGACCAACAACGACTTGCACAAGAATCTACATCAGCGTGACCAACGTTCTACAAGGGAGCGAAGGTCGAATTTGCCCTTGAGAGATCGTCCCAAGCTATTATTGCAAGCGATCATGGATGAGCTTGTGCCACCGCACTACATCACATCCAAGATTTTTTTCACAAGGGTAGAAGACCCTGAAAATCATCTCACGGCATTCAATGCCCATATGATTGTTTTTGGAGGAACGGAGGCTATTCAGTGCAAGATGTTCATGAGCACATTCATAGGTACAACACTACAATGGTTCAGCGGGCTTCCCGATGGCCACATCACCTCTTTTGAGCAGTTCTCCAGACTGTTTAGAGAACAGTTCTCTGTCAACCAGGTCAAGCCTCCAATGTTGTATGACCTCTTCAACGTGAAATAGAGGGAGGGAGAGTTGTTGAAGGATTAGTTGAACAGATTCTGGGCACTTACAGTAAGACTCCAGACCCATGATGAAGTTCTCATGGTCACCTCTTTCGAACAAGGGATCGCGACAGGACCGTTCAACAATTCGTTGATAAGAAATCTGGCAGAGACATTCTCCGAGATACGACAACAGATTGTTGCCCACATCAACGTGGAGGATTGTAGCCATGAAGCGTGGCAGCTCGTCTTCGAGGCAGCCTAAGCCTAAGGAGAGCAGCCGAGCCTGACCTTTGAGGGTTAACGAAACCTCGGCCGATAAGACAATGGACTCGAGGTACACACCATACGTAGCCAAGAGAAGCGAGCCTAAGGCGAAGGCCAGATGGGAGTTGGCATTTCGACCCAAGTTTTAAGTATCCTACAAGGAATTTCTAGGCATGCTAGAGGTAGTGGACAAGCTGAAGTTTCCTCAAAAGACTGACAAGAATATGGGGTTGCGAAAGGACGTCTGGTGCAAGTTCCACAAGGGGTTTGGGCACGACGTCGAGCGGTGCATAGCCCTGGGTCACCAACTGCCGAGCTTGGTGAAGGAGGGGTTCTTAAAGGAGTACCTTGAGTCTGATCAGGAAGATCCAAAGGGAGAAGTTGCTCTTAGGGACCAAGTACACGAGATCCCAATCAATGGAGAGTTGACACCATCTCAGGAGGATTCTCTGAAGGAGGGAGCTCTGCTTCCAAATGTAAGCGATACGCGCGAGTAGTGATGTCTCTGGAGGCAAGGAGGCATGACCATCCACCAGAGCTCGATCTCTACTTCACAAGCTCTGACTTGGAAGACGTGATTCCACACGAGGATGATCCAATGGTCATATTTGTTGTCACCGTGGGAAGGAAGGTACATAGAGTTTTCATTGACCAAGGAGCTCGGCAAATGTGATGTTCTGGCCAACGTTCAACAGTTTGTAGTTGTCCCCCGACTAGCTGAGGCCATATGATGGGTGCTTGGTTAGCTTCGCGGAAGATCAGGTGGAGGTGCGAGGGTACATTGAGCTGAGGACGACTTTTTCTGATGGCACCTCGACTAAGAAGGTTACTGTGAGGTACATTGTGGTTAATGCATCTTCAGCCTATAACTTGCTTTTGGGGTGACCTTCCCTAAACAGGTTGGGTGCAGTAGAAGATGGCCCGGAAATGCTACGAGAGTAGCTTGGAAAACAGGAGAGGAACCTAAGCAATCACTATTCAGGCAAGAGAGCCATAATGGATTGTGGAGGCTGAAGACGCCAACGAGAGGCGACTTGGGCCTACTGGTGAGGTTCAGGAAAGGGAGATAGAAGGAAATAAGTTTAAGTGGCCATTGGTGATACGATAGATGAAGTATCTCATAGTGGCCATTGAATACTTCACTAAGTGGATTGAAGCCGAGCCAGTCGCACAAATAACTGCTCACAAGGTGCAGTATTTTGTGTGGAAAAACATTATATGCCATTTTGGGATCCCTAGACACCTGGTGTCCGATAACAGAACCGAATTTGCAAGTCAACAATTGTGTAAGTTGTGCTTGGAGCTCGGGATAAAGCAAATATTTGCCTCGGTAGAACACCCCTAAACAAATGGCCAGGTTCAGTCAACCAATAGAGTCTTGCTGAGAATGTTGAAGAGGAGACTAGAGAAGGCTAAAGGAACTTGGTCAGAAGAAGTTCCTCAAATTATGTGGGCTTATCACACCACTCCTTAGTCAACAACTAAGGAGACGCCCTTCAATTTTGTATATGGGTCAAATGCCATGATACCAGTAGAGATCCAAAAGAGCTCTCCTCGGTTCCAGAACTTCATTATTGAAGAGTCTAACAAAAGGAAGGAAGGTGGACCTGGATCTGCTAGATGAAGTGCGTGAACAGGCCCGCATTAACTCAAAGGCTCTATAGAGAAAGGTGGAGTTAAGGAAAAAGACCAAGGCGAGACCTCGGCAGTTCCAAGTTGCCGACTTGGTCATGCGAAACGCCCATCCCTACCAGTTAGAAAACAAATTACCTCTAAAGTGGATTGGCCCGTTTCGGGTAGTCGAGGTGCTCGGGAATGGAGCATACAAGCTAGAAACTCTAGAGGGGGGAGCCATTCCTCGAACGTGGAACGCGACAAATCTTAAGTTTTATTTCAGCTAAAATATCTTGTTTTAATGCTTTCTTTCTGAACAATGTGATGTTTAAGGTGATGCTTTTTTCCCTTTGGAGAGTTTTTTAACAAGGTCAACTAATGATAAGTTTGTTCTTGAAAGATGGTGCATTAGTTTTGTTTATTTGTTTAGAGTTAACACATGATAAGACGACTTATCTCGGTAAGATTATCCGAGTAGGCGCCCTGTGTGTAAGTTGATTATCTATTGACAGATAAGACGACCTGTCTCGGTAAGATTATCCGAGTAGGTGCCCTTTGTGTAAGTCGATTATCTATTAACAGATAAGACGACCTGTCTCGGTAAGATTATCCGAGTAGGCGCTCTGTGTGTAAGTCGATTATCTATTGATAGATAAGACGACCTGTCTGGTAAGATTATCCAAGTAGACACCCTGTGTGTAAGTTGATTATCTATTGACATATAAGACGACCTGTCTCGGTAAGATTGATCGAGCCAACGCTCTTTGATACAAACCAAAGCAACCAGCAGATGACTAAGGACACATCAAGCATCTCACAGAAAGGTAAGTCATCTCAGTATACAAAGTCGAGCCTCACCAAACCTCGAGAAAGCATCAACGGAAGAAGAAGTTATAAACAAGAATATCATAAGTTCTTCCTTCTGGTCTTTTCCACAAGAGAAAAGTTATGTAAATAAATTTGGCTCACTTTAGGGGTCCAAATAACAAAGATAGGCTAGAATAAGGTGCCTTTAGCATAATAAGGGGTGTAGGTATCATTTTAGCTTGTTCCTAGTCTTTTAGGAAGACATTGTGACCTAGTTTATAAAAGGACAAGCCTAGGATGCGGGATTGACTTAGTCAAACCCTAAGATTGCCCCTTTTTTCCCTTTTCCCATCCTACCCTTCTTGCTTGTTTTCCAAGGCTCCTTCCCCTATAAATAGGAGGCCTACCCATTGTATTTTACATGTTGAAATAAATAGAAGAAAAGTTACTCTAAACAAATTGTGTGAGGTGTTAATGAGGCTTGATTCCTCTTAGCATTTAGGTCTTATCTTGTGAGTAATTAAGAGCTCTCAAGTGGTGGCTAGCAACACTTATCTTGGAGGCCAATCACACTCCAAGTGGCGTGTTCCCATTCTCAAATCCATCACATAAGCTTTCTCCTTCCTTCATTTCTTCTTCCATTTGTCATTCCACTTTTACTCTTGTGTTATGTTCTTACTTTGTTTCATTCTTCTATTCGACAATTCTTATTTGTCTTTCCTTTTCATGTTCTTTGATTCTGCATCAATTGGCATCATATTCACCTTGTAATTGTCTTTTCCTTTTGCTCTTGTGAAGTGAACCTTCGCACTTACTTAACCACTTGGTTAAGTTCATGTCCAGTGGGGATCTTCTTAGAGTTCTCACCATATTTTTGCTTAAAAATCTCAACCTAAGTAAAGTGTCACACCATAAAATGAACAATCCTAAAATCAACTCACATCACTCTTTCTGTAAATTGATTATCTATAGACAAGTAAGACGACCTAGCTCAGTGTCAGTATGACCACCGAGTTCAGGCGCTCTGCAATTTGATTTGCTATAACTAAGTTGTTTGGCTCAGAGCAAGGTAAGACGATCTAACTCAATGTGCGAGCGATCACCCAAGCTAGGCGCTCTGCATATGAGTATTATGACTAAGTTGTCTAAGTGTATGGTAAGTTGGGCTAGCTCGTTGAGAGAACGATCACCCGAGTTCATGCGCTTTGTGGAATAATTAAGTAATGCGCAGTGGAATTGTCTGCTTATGCTTACGATATATTGGGGTTGACTCGATGTATGAATGAGTATCAGAGTTCAGATACCCTAAGAGACAAATGAATCATTCTTAGTGCAAGATGAGAAGACAAAGCTCAGAAAGGTGCAGGTATGCGAAGCAATGCTGGGCGAGGTCAAGGTATGTGACCCTTGCCCAAATTTGTGAAATACACCCATGTACGTCGAGAATGAGCATCGGCTCATTGTGGCTAAGGTGTATAGTTCATCAAAAGGTTAGTTCTTTGATAACCCCATGATTTCTCATGCTCAGTTTGTGCGATGAATTCTTGTTATTTTTGTTACTTCATGCTCAGAGAATTAGCCTAAGAGTTAAATGATATGTTAACAATAGTTGTTATACTTAGGCTAGTCGAAATTTACTAAGTTAAATAACGAGGCATACACTGGCTTAAGCTAGTCGAGTTTAACTAAGTTAGATAGTGAGGCATACATTGCTAAAAACATTCACAATCATCATGCATAAGGTAAAGGTGCTGATAAGAGTAAAGTACTACATTGTTCAAATGTTAAGAAAGTTAACATGTTCTACACAAAAGCTTTTAATCCCTTAATTAATGACCATGGTTTTACCTAGGCCGAGTTGAGAATAGTCAATCTCGGGGTGAAGCCCTGATTCTTGTGCAATCGCTACCTCGAATCCCACAAGGTAGGATTGGGCAGCGTCCATCTTAAGTTCCTCAATAGCTTCAGCGAGGTCCCCATCCCTTCGGGTCAAGTCTCCCTTTAGTTTCTCGTTTTCAGCTGAGAGTTGGCTCCATTCTTCAGCTAAGCATGCGAACTCTAGAGCCCGGTCCTTGGCTTCCTTCGAATTCTCAGCTTGGAGTCGTTTGGCCTCTTGGAGCAGGTTGTGTGAATTTTGGAGTTCAGCTTGGAGTTGTTCGAGTTTACGACGAAGCTCCAAATTATCTTTGGTCTATTGATTTTTTGTTGCCTGTTGAACCCTTGTCTTCAACACAACCAAGCACCCCATAGCAAACGTTTGCCCCATTTGCTTCACGGCGTCCCAATAAAGGTTGGCTTCATCCTAGGCCATGAGTCAATCTTTGTCATTGATGAGCATATATTTATTCACACTTAATAACTTTAATCATAAATTATTGGACTATAATAATAAATAAATCCATTATTTTAATTAATATTCATATAATTGGGTTTATTTGGGCCTTAACTATTATTTTTGTTAATTTTGTGTTTTAGAGTAAAAGATCTGAAGGAAGTGTCTACCTCTGTGAATGGGCCAAATATGAAAAAGTCCAAGTTGCTTCTTTGAATCAAAACAGGAAACAAATTATAAGGAGAAGAAAGAGAAAACAAAAGCTACAATATCTCAGAAACAAAACTGGAAGCAAATCTTCTACAAAATAAAAAGAATTATGAAAAGTTGGAAACTGTCAACAAAATCTAAACTACAATACTTTCCCAAGATCCTTGGAGTAGAAAAGCCTATAAAAGGACACAAACATCAAGGAGAAAGGGGAGCTTCATAAGGTTTTCTTAGTTTCTTTTATTCTTTGTAATTCTTTTGCCTCCGCATGGAAAGTTAAACCTTTTGGTCAATTCCTTTGTGATTCCCCATTGAGTTTTGAGGTTTTGATCAATAAAAGTTCCATTTTTCAATTCTTTATAGCAGTTGTTTTTATTGTTTAATCACCTAGAAAACTAGTTTTTGTGAGAGGTTGTACTTGAACGCATGATTGAGAGTTTTCCTTATCTTAAACTTTGGTTTCTAAGTTAATTCGTATTGTTGTAATTAATTTCTTAGGTGAATGATTCAATAGGAAAGAGATAAGAATTCCCATGGAGTATACGCATGGAACAAAATGGGTATTAATTAAAACGATAGACGCATGCTTTATTGGTGAGCTTTAGTTGAATTAGGTTGGTGCATGTTCAATCAAGTTTAGCTCTGTTTGAGGATTGAGAAAGGAATAATCTTTAGAGAACCTGTGAGGAATTCATTGGTGGAAATCATTCATAGTGATCAAAGTTCTACAAAAGTTTATGCAGAAGAAGATGAGCAGAACATCACCTTGGAGAAGCTGGAATCCTGTCCAGAAAAACAACCGATTGATTCTGCGAAACAACCGAATGAAATTTTGCAACAGGAAGAGCTGCCAAAGGAATGGAGAATTCCATGGGATCTTTCAATGGAGAACATCATTGGATGCAAATGGGTTTTCAGAAACAAGCTGGGTGAATCTGGAGTAATTACAAGGAACAAGGCAAGGCTTGTGGTTAAAGGTTATAATTGTTGAACCTTGTGGTGTTCAAGTTTTGAAGAATCCAAATCCTTTGAAGGATGTTGAAGCCTCTGCTATGCTTGATGTTGTTGTGCTGGTTTAAGCTTTGTTATGGGGTAGTTTATATGTTGTAATCCACCCTTTAATTAAATCTAAAGCATTAGCATTCTCAATCTTTGTGAAAGTAAAATGATTTCAAACTAAGTTAAAACAACCGATTGTTTTGTCGAAACAACCGATTGTTTATACTTAGGTGTTTTGAGAAAAA
>Ga0123341_1000253_pt1 | contig 28881 bp, 21 predicted proteins | sample Turbeapinknodule_FD_89959 | JGI IMG/M metagenome (GOLD analysis project Ga0123341, IMG submission 89959) | Root nodule microbial communities of legume samples collected from Mexico - Turtle bean Mexico pink nodule | ecosystem: Host-associated > Plants > Roots > Nodule | place: Mexico: Nepantla...
ATATATATATATATATATATATATATATATATATATATATAATACATCAGCTGAGAAAATACTCACTGATTAAAGCAAATTCACAAATGAAATGTTTAGAAACAATAAAAGAAAATTTTAAAAGCTATGTAGTCCATATTCAAGAACAAAAGATTACAGTATTCTCAAGTCAATGAAATAAATTTCTGAGAAATATCTTCTAGGACTTCTACCCAATTGGTTGGCTTCATACATAAATTATTCTACCCTGATTTGTGTAAAGTAATATCTTTTGAGGCACATGAACTTCGACATGCAAAACTACAGCTTACCCTTGTTCCATAAAGCACATCCATTTTGTTGGGATACAAACCATCAATATTTAAGATAAGAAAATATCTCAAACACAAGTCACATTTTTTAATATCAGAGACAGATTAATAATATAGAACTATAAACATAATGCAAAATTGAAGCAAGCAGCTTAGTAGTATAAAACCCCTCTGTCAAACCATACCAATCGCTGTGGAGGTATTGTCCTGTGCAGCCCATGTTGGATCTAACAACGCATAGCCAACTGCAGAGTCTATTTCCCCAAGCGACCTTGTCCCATCCTTGAGCCACCAGTTCTCTTTTATAATACGTGTTGTCTCCAGGTAAAGTTGTGAATGAAAATCAGAAGGAAGCTGAGCCAGTAGGAGGCCACAAGCTTGAATCAACAAGCAAGACAGTTGTTGACATGTATAACCACTACGAGAAGCAAAGTTAGACGTATTTATTCCAGAAACTGAAGGAGTTGATCTGCTTGCACCTAAGGAATCCGTGCTTCCACCTGAAGGTGATGTTGGCAACACTGAACCTTGCCCTACACTATTTGAACCACCATGTAGAGCATTACTGGACTGGATCAAGGTAGGTTGTATATTAACAACAATTTGAACAAGTGATTGTACTATCTGAGCGGCAGATACAGGAAGGGAAAGTATTTCGATAACTGCAGTCTCAAGAACCAACTGAGTGTATGTTCCAGGATCTTGAATTTGGTAAAATGCCTTTTGGCCCTCTGAAGCATTCGCTGGCCCAGACTGAGATACTGCTGCAGGCTTGCTTTGTGTAGTACGCTGTGCATTGTTTGATGCCTCTCCCATAGATCCAGATTTTGAATTGTTATGTAATGGAGGAATGACATTATTCACTATTCCCAGTAACAGAGTTGTAAAATAATCCAGAGGAGGGCACATGACTGGATTTGTCAAACTTATTTGTAGTGGGAACGACTCTAAAAAGGGAATCTGAAAGAAATACAGCCTCAATAATTGTTGCAGAAAAAGACCATTTTCAAGTAAAACAAAGAAGGCTAGCAAGAGAAAATAAAGTTTGTTACCTTACTGACATCAAGTACATTGAGGATTCGAACAATAAGCTTTCCAGGAAGATGACCATAGAAATATGCAAGTATATCCCGAACAAATGTAAATCTTAAAGGGTAATAAGCAAGCAACGGGGTATACATGGCCAATACTCTTTCAGCTGTATCCATTGCATCATTTTCGATAAGCCTATAAATAATTAAGGGGATGACTGGAAGTAAACGTGCTGCAATATCATCAAAGAACACTGGATACCTGGAAAGTTTGTTGCAGACAGCATCAGTCCATACAATTTCCACGGAGAAGGTACAGAAAGATGCATTATATCCCAACAGTACATACCAATAAGGAATAAAAAAAAACTTGAAATTTGTTAAAGCTGTTTCATTTCTCTCATTCCAAACTAAAATGTTAGAGGCACAAACAAGAATGGAATTCGTTATTAAGCTTGTACAATTATTTCTTATCCACAAGAATTTTGGGAGTGTTTTTGTAAGTTACTATTCAAATTTTGACACAGCTTGTTTTCACGACACTCTTAGGAGTATTAAGCTAGGTTACTAATTGAGAATCCCATTAAATTCTGTGTATTTTTATTCTCCCTATTTTCAGTTTGCATATCTGTTGTGTGTGTTGTACATTCAATAGTTATGCGTAAGAGTAAACTCAGTGTCAGCTAGAGTAAGGGTTTGGGTGTAGTGGAATTTGGGTAATAGAATGCTCGTGGCTACTCCCATTAGCTTTATTGATTAATGTGAAATTTATGCTTCAGTGGAGGGTACGAGACTTCTTTACTCTGTCAGTTGAACTGTATTAATTGTTCCATTAAATAATTTGAACATTGGGTTCTATAATTATTTATGGGGATGGAAAATAGGTTTGAGTGAGTGTGAATTGTGGATTTAATAAGACTATATGGTTGATCATCAATCTTTATCCATTGATCATGTTGTTTGTAGTAACAGATTCAGCAATTATAGTGAGTTGGGATTTGTAACCAAACCAGCTTAACCATAACCTGATTTTAGAAGCACAAGTGGAATAGTTAAACCCATTCATCGTCCTAATACTAACAATATGGTTATTAAGGATGGGAGAAATTATTCTGGAAGTTAATGTGACACCGGAGACATTTTTTCTTGAAATTTGGAAAAATAATATTAAAATAACCTAGGGAGACCCGGAGAAAAGTCATGTGTGAGGACATGTGGATGGGCTGTTTGCATCAATGTTTGAACGGTTGGATAGATTGACGCCTGTGCGCCCAAGAGAGAATGGTGGTCACTGTAAACTTCGTTGGGAAACTTGCAGGAGGCAATGCTGGAACAATGAAAGCGAACCTAGAAGAAAGGTTCACCAAAAATAATCTTCCAGAGACAGCTGGTCTATGATAGAAACCAACTGGTTTAGAAATATGGACTGAACTTTATTCAATTAACTGATGTGGAAACACCAAATTACATAAGACACTGAAAACAGTTCAACACAATAAATACCACACCATTCACAAAGAGCTTGGTCTCTCCCTTCCCAACTCCCTGCTATATCCTTCTGTCCCCCCTTCTTTTCCCCGTCTCCTATTTTATTCCTGCACTAATAACTGAGTAGAGGCAGTTGTTGTGCTTGCCCCTGACAAGAACTGCTAAAAACTGCTAACCACAGAATAAAAACTGCTAACAACTTAATAACGGCGAGAAAATATTCAGTCCTATTACAGAACCTATTTTCTGTTCTCCTCTTACAGTATTTACTCATAAGAGGCACAATAGTGTACTAGGCCAACACGGTTTTGTAAAGGATTCTAGATACCATGTTAAACTAAAGGAAAGAGATTAAGCTGAAACTGTGTTTATGAGACAACACGGATACTTCATTAATATTGAGAAAAAAACAATCAAAAGAATAAATAGAGGATATTTGATATCTTCACATAATAAAGGCATGATATGGGAATAAATAAAAACGTTAGTAATAATACATATATAATAGATATTCTTGATTATATAGGATTTGTTCCTTATTTCTATAATTATATCACCTTTTATTTTATTTTCTCTTGTTACTTTAGGAATTAGAGGTTGTATTGTACTATGACCTTGAACTTTTGTGCTCTTATTTACAAATAAGCTTTTTATTTGTTTATACAAATTCTGGAGTACAAGATACAATCTCAAAGAACTGAATAAAAGAAAAAACTTACACAGCTTCTCTACTAGAGATTTATATTCATCCATTATTATCATCATCAATCTCTTACTTTTTTTTTCATTCTTTTTTAATGTTTCAGCTAAGAAGAGCATTTATAGGTCTCCAATAATTTTATTTCAAGTAACGAGTCTTTAACTCTTAGAAATATATGAATAATATAAGCTGCTTGTCCGTACCATAAATAACTCAAATTTATTGGTTTGAAAGATCCATTTTCAACAATGTTCTTCTCAACCACAATGAATAAAATAAAAGAGTATGCTGAATCTAAGCAAAAAATTCATGGCTTCTCATTGTTATAATAGAATGTACCGATCCTTCCATGCAAGGTGATTTCCAAGAGCCTTTTGTAGCTCAACACGCTTGAATATTCCCGAGTAAAGCCAATGTTCAGGGTGCCCACGAGTCATACAAAAGAGCTTTACTCTTTGCTGAAGCTCTTGCCTATCAAGTAGACTAATCTGCAATCATTGCCATAGCAAGATTAATCTTAATATGAAAACAACACTGAAGCTCAATTGCCCCTACTTTATAATTCTAATAGATGATTTGCCATGATGTCCTTTAAATATTGATGATTTGTTTAATGCTCGGGTTCCTTTCTATAATGTGCTGTTGAGATGCTGTGTCTTGCAACATAAGTTTTCATCCATTTCAAGAGAAATTGAAACACAACTCAATGATTTGTGAATAGAATATGATATTGCTGAAACATTAAAGCAGAACAGGAGGAAATCTAAATTGCATATTATAGAGTGTGACCTATGCATGAGAAACCCAACTATGAAATCTGACAGTTAATCTCATTTCTCCAGTAGAAGGGAAAGAATTTTGAGAACTGATTTTCACATAATTCTTTTAGATTATTTAAATTTAGACGTGATAAAAATTCAATGAGTAGTGTTCTCAGATCATTTATTTCATATATATACAAAATAGAAATGTACAATACAAGGAATAGCTATATAACCTATAACACTCAGTCCTTAGGGATAGATACATACACCCAAAAAGCAGCTTCACGATAGTTATACATAAATAAAAATCACAATTTCAACAAGATTTATGCTTAGTATAATATTTGTCTTATTGTCTGTACAAAAGTAGTTTTTCAGCTTCTATACTGATTGTAGCCAGCTGCCACAGGTGGGAGTCTTTTTTAGTTTTTCTTAATTTATTTTAGTTTGACCTTTTGTTTCATACAAATACAGCTGAGTGTTTTTTTTAATACACTCAAGCCTTTTATCAATATATTCAAATACCATACTAGAGCCCGACAAGTTTATGGGTCGTCTTAAGAAAATAGGCTTTAAACCTAACTCAACCTTACAAAACCGGTTTGTAATATGAGGTTTGCACCCATTTATATACTATAAATTGGTCTTATCTCTAGTTGATGTGGGATCCCCAATAGGCCGAACAAGCCATTGGTCCATGAGGGGCATGAGATGCCTAAGGCATGGAGAGTGTATGTAAGAAAAAGGAAGAAAGAGAAATCCAAAAGTTGAGGTGGCATGAGTAGTGGAGAGACGATTATAAGGCTAAGGTAGCATGAGTAGTGGAGAGACGATCATAAGGCTAAGGTGGCATGAGTAGTGGAGAGGATGTTAAACATGAGAGAATATTTTTATTATTTAGACTCATGCGGAAGAGAGGGATGGGAATTCCATTATTTTTCAAATATTTTGTTAGGGCAGCTATGCTCTGGGAAATTGGAGGTTTCCTCCTCTTGTAGGTTCCTTTTTTATTGCCAATAATACATAATTATCAAGTTCCTTATTTTTCTACTTCTACATCTACCATTGTAATATTGGTCTGTAACATATCTCAAGTTATATAGAGATGTAAATGCATTGAGAATTCATCGAATTGGTAGTTTTTCTGTTATACAATGTTTTTCTACAGGTCTATGATGGATAAAGTATAAAAGGTCTCAGGATCTTCACCAAGGTACTTGTTATAGTAAAAAAGACTACCTATTGCACCTAAATAGTTATACTCCGAACATAAGTCAAAGATGTGTAGATTGATACCTCTGAAGCAAACATGTTCTTTGATACAATAGCAAAAGTTCTAATTTAAGCAAGATATGTCAAATACTTTATTTTATAAAAGTATCAAGTTGATCAAAGACATTCATTGATGTGTATTACATGGAAATATTAGACAAAAGACAATAAAATATGCAAAGTCTCAGAACATACTGATGACAAATCTTCAACAACTAGTTTTTGAATACACCTATGTTAGATTAAATTAAACTAAATAGTCTTAAAATAAAATTTATTTTCAGATTTTGTTCTCTTCCCTTTCATACATTGTATCTGGTCTACCCAAAGTATACGTAGTATATGGACTATTTAAAGTAGTTATAAATACGAGATGCTAAGAGGGAAAAGACACAATCTCTAAATTACAAATTCCTTTGTATTATTCTTATGTTGGTATTAGAGCGGATCGATCTCGATCTACCTATCTTTGTCCGTCGTTGCCTGCCGCTATCAGAGTTTTGTCTTTTGACGGTTGTGTCTGGTGCGTCTCGAGGAGCACCACCCAATCCTAGCAGTCGCTCGTCCAAATTCCAGCAAACACGCCGCAATGCTCCGTCCAATTGTTGTCGCTGCCCTAGCATGTGTGCCTCACGTGCCACCTTCAGTGGTTGGAATCTTCTCGAAACACAACAATGTGAGTCACCATAGCATTCTCAACCCATTTATGCCCTCAGTTCTTCGTTTCGAGACCATTTTGTCCGACCAACATACTGCAATGTGCCATCTAACTGTTATCATAGTCTTAAACCATTTCCACCCCCAGATCTCCGTTCTAACACCATTTGGTGAGTCTTCTAGTATTGAACACAGTTTCTCTCATTTGAAACCCTAAGTTGGTTGTTGTTCTTCTCTGCTGCATTATTGGACTATGTTCTTGCCTTTACCTTGTATTTCTTTCATAATTGGGGTTCTTGGTTAATTCATGCAGGCTCCTCATATTTATCACTAGAATGTTGTGATTCACATTCAAGTATAAAAGAGCTCCTTGACCAAGCTCTACTATATGATTATTGTGATGTTGATTGGGCAAGATGCACTATAAACAGGCAATCTACTACCAGATATTGTATATCCATTGATATTATATGTTTTATTGAAAGCACAAAATCTATTTTCAGCTTCTATACTGATTGTAGCCTGCTCCCATAGGTGGCACACCCTGCTGTTTTGGATTTTTCTCAGTGTACATTAGTTTGCCATTAATTACACACATAAATACAGCTTAATGTTTGGTTTAATACACTCAAGCTTTTTACCCATATATTCAAACATTTCAAGTGAATCAAAATTTAATTATAAACACTTGACTTTAAACAATGTTACAGTGTCATTTTGTATGAATAAAAAAAGGAAAACAATGAAACAAAGAGAAGGAACTAGATCTAGAGGAGAAATGAATACACTATTTAGCAACAGAATAAAAATGCACTATATAACTATCAGCAAGTTTAATTTGTTCTCATACTCATATTTTCTTAATCATTATTTTATTTATTAATTTTGGAAAGGAAGGCCAACGGGGATTTAAAATGTTAATGAGAAAGATAAAAATATACAATCAAAGATAAGAGTTTGACTGTATGTGCATACCACAATACGCAAAGCATGTGTATCATCATCACGGTCAATAAGTGCTAGAAGCAAGATATCCAAAGGAAGTAACTCATTTGTCCAAACAAAAAAGGCAAGGCTTGCACTAGCTTTTAACATAAGGTCCTGTAAAGGGAAAGCATATGAAAAAAGGGCTATACAGCCACCAATCAATACAAGTAAAAGATTAAGCCGCATTACAGCAATTACTAACCTGTAAGGAGTGTCCTTGTTGAAGCTCTATCTGCATATGATGAAGAAGAACATCCACCATTGTGTAAATGTTAGACGTCACCTCTTCAGGAGAGAACTCCCGCAGGACACGTCCCTATATAAATATAGAAAACATTAAATCAACTTGCAAGAACATTAGAAATTGAAACGAAAGAGCTATACAAGAAAGAATATAAGTTTGAATTGAAATACACAGAAAAATTTCTATATAACAAAGATGAATTTGTTTCATCGTAAATTTAAAAGGGTAATGGTAAAAAGGGAAGCATGCAATTAAAAGATTAATACCAGGTTTCCACTGTTAATATTTTCTGCATGGCCATGCATTAATATCAATGCACCAGCACATAGATATTGTCGATGCTGAGGGAAACTATGACCGAGATAGGTCATAACATAACTAGGATCAGCTGATGGTGAAAGAAGCTGGTTGCACTGGTGTATTACAGTGGTTTCAGCCTGCACAAGTCCTAAATATTAATTTTACACATCAAAGAATAAAATCAGCATATAAATCCTAGGAATTTCTAACAAAATACATTACAAGATTTTTTACATCAACCAAGAGTTAATTCAACATCATTTTTACAGTTTCACTTAAAAAGTATCAGAGTATAGAAACAGTTGGAACAAGATATAGCTGTAAAAAAGAACTGCCAGCTTTAGTATTCTTAATTTCATATTTTGAACATAATAATGTTGGCAAACAATGGTATATGACAAGGATAAACTCTGCTAGAAGCTAAGTTTATGAAAAGCTTTTATCGACCGTCTTATGAAATCCTTTTAGGCTTCAATTGTGACAGCACATGGCCTTCTTACCTCATTCTGAAATTCAATTTAATTAAAAGGAGAGTCCAAAAAAGGAGGACTTCCTTATAATCACAGGATTACACCATTGGCTGACTTGTAGCACTCATCCATTCACCTTAGTTTTAGATGTATAAACTATAGACTAGTTATTTTAAAACCAGATTGGTCATGGAACTAGAAAAAGCACTAGTCTACAATTCAATGGTTTAACCATGGTCAATATATAGGAGATGGGAAACTGCCTTAGTTGTGGCCAATTTGTTTTCCTCCATCACAGCCTCTAGCACCTTAATTGTGTTCAGTGTGAAGGGTCGTGTTTAGCTCTACATTACATAGAGATTTGTCCTAAACGGTACTTGTTGTAGATCTTGCTCCTAAAGGTATCAAACAAGGCAGTGCAGCCCGAGTTGACAGGCCAAGTAGTAAAGAAGTGACAAGTCAGGTCAACCCATATCCCAAATGGACTACAATTATAGTCCTAGCCTAGTCATATGCCAAGCCAACCACTAAATATATGGTCAAATTAAAGTACATAAATGGGAGACAACCTCGCCTTACAAACTAATTGTAAAATTGTTTAGCTCTAACACAAATCTACAATAGTATTAGAGTCTATCTTAAGAATTACTATCGACTAGTGATATGACCAAACTAAAGTACATAATTGAAGACAATCCTCATCTTACAATTCAATTTTGAAAGATTGAGTTAAGTCATAACCCAAATTCTTAGACTTCTCCCTCCAAAATACCATTGTGTACTAATAACTCTTAGAAAGTAAATTTTAGGTCTAACTCAACCTTACAAAACTAGCCTGCAAGATGAGATTTGCACTTACTTATATACTATAATTTTGTTATATCACTACTTGATGTGGGGTCTCCAACACACCCTCTCGTGTCAAAGATTAGACAACTCAAGTATGGGAACATATATCTATGGGTGGTTTGATAGGGAACCAATAGTGAATGGTACAATAGGCCCAACAAATTTTGCTAGGATAGGCTTTGATACCATCTTAGAAAGTGAATTTTTAAGACTAACTCAACCTCACAAAATAGCTTTCAAGGTGAGATTTACACCCACTTACATACTATATTTTGGTCACATCTCTAGTTGATGTGGAATGTCTAACACAACCCGTCATGCTGAGGACTAAATATCTTGAGGGTGAGAATAGATATTTATTGGTGGTCCAATAGCAATTGGATAGTGGGTGGCACAATAGGCATAATAAAACTTAATAGGATAGACTTTGATACCATCTTCGAAAGTGAACTTTAAGTTTAACTCAACCACAAAAAACTGAGTTGTAAGGTGAGGTTTGCACTCACGTATGTCTTATAATTTGTTCATATATTTCTACTTGATGGGAGGTATCCAACAATAACAATTGGTAAAAAATGTCATTACTACTTTATTATGCTATATTATTTATGTATATACTAAAAGGAGCACAAATGCAAAATTGTTACAAGCTCCTAAGGATGGTAAATATAGGTTCACCATAGGTTTCCCTTTTCAATTTTTCATTTCATCAAATACTCGGATGCATTAGTGTTATTGATGGAGGATCATGGAAGAAATCTAAGAATCCATCATATAAATATGGTGGATGTCGTTGTGGCTCATGGTGGAAGCATCGTTGTGTTGTATGTGTAATTGCAATGCAAAGGTGGAGTCTTTAGTCATAGAGAATGTTGTCATGCAATCAAATCCCACAGTCCAATAAACTTTGGGATTAAACAAGATAACAATTGCATTGAGTGGTTGATGGTGGAGGTAACTTATTTATGTCCATTAAGTTTTATTTATCCCCAGCCCCCTACACTTTTTTGAAGCAAACAATTCTGCAGGATGAAACCAAAATTTGGCTCCATCATGTGCTCTATTCTTTCTTGATCTACAAAACATGTAATAGATATGGTAATATAATTAGAATAACAAACCTGCTGCCATGTTTGTATATCAAGGCTTCTTTTATCAATTCGACCACTCAATGCTTCACGCAGAACAGAAGGGAAGTGATGTAGTGTTTTTTCTGACCATGTATGATGGCTAGTTGCCATTATTTGTTCCAACATATTTTGTAGATAAAGGAGGTGTTCAGCATCCGCAATCCCACGAGTTTTAATAAGGATAGCAAGAGTTATAACAGTCACTCGATTCAAAGTTTCAGTAAAGTCAGTTGGGCCCTGCAAATAGTCCAGTAAATAAAAACAAGTTCTGCTTAGCTTAGAGTGATTACTAGTGCTTAAACGAAAAATAAAACATAAAGTTTCCAGCTTTGAGACCAAAAAGCAAGTACCTTTCCTTCCCTTTTAACCAAGAAGAAATCTCTCAGTGAGAAAATAAGATTCAGGCACAGATTTTCAGCTAATCTGAATACTCGATGATCTCCTCGTTTTCCTTTAATAGCCGAAATTATCTTTGTAACATCATACATTAGGGCTTTGCTTTTTCCCTGGTACCTACAAATGGAAATTTTATATTTATTTTAGAATATAGCTACATGCAAAAGCTTACCTGGCAGCAGTTACTACAGATGGCTGTTATTTATTATGTTATCAGTTGTAATATGTTGAAAATCTGATTAGATATTTACAATTATTATACAGTTTATTTTGTAGCCATGTCTTAAATCATGTTTAAAAGAACAAAATTTCTACAAATGCTTGTATTTATTGCAATGAACCTATATAAATCAGAGACCGTGATGTAGTTGGAACACATGGTTTTCAGCATATCTCTTTCCTCTCTTTTGACAGTAGTTATACCAGCTATGATTGTGCTATCCGCTCTGGTCTGTGATGCACCTTGCTAACCTCTGTATAAATGCATCTTTACCCCAGACTACACTCAGAATACCGACTATACACTTTTTTTGTCAATCCTGTCTTCTCTCGAATTCTCCCAACCATGGTTTTCTCACAATATGAAACATAATTTTAATGTCTGGTTCTGTTCAAAGTAAAAGATATCTGATCATCTATGTCCATTTCGGGAAACTATAGATACATTTTGGGGCAAAAGCCTGGATGGGATAATAAAGCATAACATAATTCTAAAACTAGTTATAAACACAAACACATAGGAAACAAAATAAATCTATACAGTTAAAAAACTATATATATATTTCTTACAGAAGAAAATATACACTATGGCTTAAATGAGAAAATAGCCTACGCATTGTCAGTTTAAAGCAATTTTGCACTTACCTAATCACAGACAACCATAACCATGTACGGTAAGTGTGTCAACTTTCATAATCATTACCTTAAAAATCATACCAACAGTGATTTCTGTTTCGGATTGGTTTACGCTGACAGTAAATGATATTAAACTCTACAGATATAATCACCTGTAAAGTGGAAGTAGTCTGTAGTTCAATATCTCAAGCACTAAAAGTGTTACCCCAGGTTTGCTCAACAAGGAAGGATTTCTTTGTACCAAATGCTGTAATAAATCACATTTTTAAGAGACAATTATAGTATCAGTTAGTGAGGAAAAAAAAGGTTAAATAAATGAAGACAAATAAGCAGCAAAAATGACTAAAATACATCATGAAGCCTGGAAAAGCATAAGAATTAGGCAACGCTAGATTCTATAAGATGAACAAGGAAAGGTGACAAACACAACTCCATATTGCAAATTTTTTAGACTTTTAGTAGTCCATCTTGTCTTTCACCAAACTAATATAACATTACAAATTGACTGTAACAAGCTAGATCAACTACTTTATTTGTCCATAAGACTTCTTCTCAAGATATATGATAATCAAAAGCAGCCCAATGACTTCCAGAAACTATAAGTTCTGCCACAGGACTTGACACATTTAACATTCAATTTCACATTTCAACAAATGATAAAGTAGAATTAGTTCTATATAACGTATAATTAATTAAAAAATATAACCCAATTTTACGGACAAATCACCATGCAACAAAACAAAAACAAAAACAAAAACAAATGCTATTACTGAAGGGGATAGAAAATTACATTGAAATGCGAACGGAAGAGTGAATGAGGTGCTAAGAGCAACAATCTAGTGTAAGTTTCAACCATTGCAATGCTGGGTATAACCTGCACGTAAGTACGAGGTAAAATATCAGACTACAGTCATCCTCTGACCTATAAGAAGATGCATTATTATTATTATTCATATCCACTTCTTTGAAGAGGAAATCCTTACTGAAAAACATAATAATCAGGCCTTTCTCAATACAGACCGTACTATTAAAACCTCTTTCTCCTTTGCCTTTTTGTTTTGCAGAAGATGGTTTGTTGCTAGTGGGTATATCTATCCATAGTCTATGTTGATGACATTGTTCTTACATGCAATGATCATCATGGCATCTCGCAGGTAAAACGACACCTTTGTCACCACTACTAGTATTGTTATCTCAAAGGAAATAAGCATTGGATGTTTTGGAGGAATCTGTAATGATGAATTTGAAATCTTGACACTCCCATGGATCCCAATGTCAAACTTCTTCTACCCAATCAGGGAGAGTCTCTCTCAAATCCTAAGAAGTATAGAAGATTAGTTGGAAAAATAAACTATCTTATTGTTACTTGTTCTGATATTTCTTTTGTAGTTAATGTGGTAAGTCAATTTCTTAAATTTTTTCTCCATGTGAAGATCATTGGAATGCAATCATTCGTATATTGAAGTACATTAAAGGCTCTCCTAGAAAAGGTTTGCTATATGGTCACAATAATTACACTAAAGTTGTTTGTTATTCAGATGCTGATTGGGCAAGATATCCGTCTGATAAAAGATCCACTTCTAGATATTGTGTCTCCATTGGTGATAACTTGATCTCTTGGAAGAGCAAGAAACAAAGTGTTGTGGCAAGATCTAGTGCAGAAGCAGAATATAGAGTTATGGCTTGAGCTACTTATGAGCTTATTTGGCTTAAATAGATACTTAAAGAATTACAATTTGGAAAGGTCAATCAAATGACACTTATATGTGATAATCAAGTTCTTCTTCATATTACTCCAAATCCTATTTTTCACGAATAGACCAAACATATTGAGATTAATTGTCTTTTTATTCAAGAAAATATTATATCAAGATATATCTAAGACATAGTTTGTTAAAAATGATCATTAGCATATATTTTTACTAAATCCTTGCCAAAGCCTAGAATTGATTATATTTGTAACATGCTAGGTACATACGATTTATATGCACCAGCTTGAGAAGGGGTGTTAGATATTTCTAGATATTGTCAGATATTTATGTTAGATATTTTTAGATATTGTTAGATATTTCTATTTATGTAATGAGCTTAACCCATATTTTCTGCATGTTTCTTCTCCATATAAACATAACCCTATGTATCCTATTTTCTCTTTTTCTTTATTTTAATACAAATTATGCAAGTTCTCTTGCCGATAGAAGATCAACAACTAGATATTGTACTTTTCTAGAGAGGAACTTACTGACATGGAGAAACAATAAAAAAACAGACTGTGGTGACAAGAACATTCGTTGAATCAGAATTCAGGTCCATGGCACAAAGGTTATGTGAATTATTTTGGCTAAAAATTATCTTTGATGACTTGAAGATTAAAGAAAAGCAAGTCCATAATTATCACTTACTGCCTACACATTTTTTCTCACTATATAATCAAGCATATTTAGATTATATATGTATAGGGATGGCAACAGGGTCAGGTACAGGTTTAACTATCTTACCCTCATCTTTGAAGTAAAAATTCATCCCGTCTTCATCCCCATACCCAATGAGTATGAATTTTTTTCCCATGTCCAATCCTATTGAGGAACGGGTATACCCACACCGTGCCCATCCCCAGATTGTTCCAAATATTAATTAAATAATTTTTTATAAAAAAATAAAAATCAAAGCAATGGAAACATAATATTATTAAATATTCAATGTCAAAAAGATACACATTTTCTTTTTTCTAATTTCAAATATAAAATAAATAAATTATAATTGTATAAATATAAAATGAGAGTATCAAATAACAATTGGATAAATGTCAAATAATTATACAAAAAAGTAAAAATAATCAAATGTACAATCTAGAAATAAGTTACAAAATTAAGGATAATAAACAGCTACTATAAGTTTTTCAAGTTACCGAATAAATTAAAGATGTTTTAGTAATTTAAAATAGGGATGAATATAAGGACAAGGATGGGTATTGGGACGGGTATAGGGACGAGGCGAATATGTACACACCCATCCCCACCCCCAATACTCAATTAAAAAATTGGGTATTACCCATACCCAGTCAATGCGCGGATTACCTGTTAAAAATCAGGATGGGTTCATACAATACCTGTGGAGACAAGTTCATTTTCCATCCTTATATTAGTATTAGGAATGTTTTTTAATTATTGTCGTACTATATCTTCATATATCACATAATTCTTTGAATATGTTAATTTGTCTTTAAATGAATATAAGTTAGACTCTCTTTTTCAATGATGATAATCAAGGAGGTAAAATTTCTTAAATGAATTAGATCATCTTTTCACTTTTTTGACTTTAGATAGATGGATTAGATTCATTTTTGTATTAGGTAATAATTTGTTCAAATTGTTATATTTTTCCTTTCGTTCATCAATATATTGCTCTTTTCTGCTACAAAGCAGGTTTGTCATTCAATTTTGTTAAATGAAGAGTTTTAAAGACATGATTGATGATATCGAAGCTTTGACCCACATTTACGAACTCCTACGTATCATGAAATTAGAGTTCCATTTCTGAACAAGGAGATGGACTACACTGAAGGGTGGTTGAAAGATGATAAAGTGCAATGGACCAAACATGGTTGTTCTATCATGAAAACATGTACTAATAAGAAGCAAAGATGTTTTATTATTTTTTTAGTGACCTCTCCTGCAGGACAATGTTTGTGAAGTCCATTGATGGCTCAAAATTTGTGAAGACAGGAGAGAAGTTGTTTGATATGCTTGATACCCTTGTAGAGAACATTGGAGAAGAGAATGTCGTTCATGTCATCGTAGATAATGGAAGCAATTATGTATTAGTTAGTAAGTTATTGGACGAGAAAAGACCCAGTCTATATTGGACTCCCTGTGTTGCCCATTGCATAGACTTAATGCTTGAAGACATTGGAAAACTTCCTTTAATAAGGAAGATAATCCAAAGGGGAGTTAGTCTTCTTGGTTTTATATGTAGTCATTCTAGAACCTTGAGTTTGTTGAGACAATTCACAAAGAGGGAATTGGTAAGACATGTTACAAGATTTGCAACATCTTACATATCATTAGAAAGACTTCATCAAGAGAAAGGAAATTTAAGAAAGATGTTCACTTTTGATGAATGGACTAAAAACAAGTTGTCTAAGGAAGCTCAGGGGAGGGAAGCTTCAAAAGTTGTTATGATGCCTTCATTTTGGAACCATGTGGTTTTTACTTTGAAAGTCATGGCAACTCTTGTTCGTGTACTTTGTCTTGCACATGCGGAAAGAAAAGCAACAATGGGATATATCTATGAAGCAATGGAGAAGGCCAAAGAAACCATAATGAAGTCTTTCAATAACAATGAAAGTAAATACAAGGATGTGTTTACAATCATTGATAATAGATGTACTTGCCAACTTCATCATCCATTGCATACAATTGATCACTTTTTGAATCCAGAATTATATTACTCTAATCCTGACATGGAATATGATTTAGAGGTAACTAATGGTTTGTATGCTAGCATCAAGAGGTTGGAGTCAAGTAATGATGTACAACAAAAAAATTTAACTTGGTTGCCTCTTTATAAAAGTGGAAGTAGACTATCTCGAGATGACTTTGCCAAAGAATCAAGAAAGACCACAACTCTCAGTGAGATACTTAAACAATTCCAACTATACTAAAATAATTTAAGTTATAATTCATAAGTTTAATTTTTCTGTTGATGGTTTGGTTTGGCCCACCATAATGTACTTTGCATTTGTTAGTAATAATATTTGAATATGTTACAAATTATTGATGTTATCTGGGGTGTTAACTTAGTTGGGATTGCAAATAGCATGGTGTTGCTAGTGCATACCTGTTTAATAAAAAAAAGTATGGAGTAAAACAATCATACTGGTAAATGAATCTTAACATGAGAGAGAGAGAGAAGGGGAAATAACCTGCCCAGAAAATAGAGAATCTTCCATTTGATAAGACAACTTCACGCACAAGTTTATTGAAAATCCAGATAACAGTGACATGGGCAGTGGGCTCACTTCTCGTGTCGCCATTAATCTCTCAGCTGGCTGCAAATTTGTTCCTGGCAGTAAGTCAGCAACTCCGGCAGAATTTAACCAATTCATTACCGTTTCACAAGCAGGTTGTGCCATTGTGTAGGTCACAACCCAAAACATCCCTATTGAGCGCTCATCCATATTCATATAATCCACCATTCTGTCCCCTAAAATTCAAGTGTATGTTATAATAATGCAATCAAACAAACACTAAAATAATCATTTAACTACAACAGAACAATATTTCAGAAAACTGCCAATGCCAAATATTATAGATTATATAGAACTATTGGAAATAGGAGCATTTAATTATTGTTTAGGGTTAAATTCAAAAATATAAAATATTGGTTTCTCTCTCATTATATTAGAACACTTGATCCAAGGGAGATTAAGGCTTTGACTAAGCCCCTGGAGCTGTCAAACATCCAAAAATATAGCTAGAATGTTCAAGTGACTGTAAATATTTTCAGCAAATAAATTAAAATTTTCAGAAGTATTATAAATGATCTGAAGATGGCACTGAGTATGTTAATCAACTATTTTCCAAACTCCTGAAAGAGAATGGCATTATTAATGAGATAAGCTGTTGACACCCCCAACTAAATGGGCCTCAGACAAAGAACTGTCATCTAATTTGAGCTTCTACAGCTATGCTCTACCGAATGTAAGTTCCTACAGCTTGTTTAGAAGAAGCTGTCTTGACTGCCACATATCTTATAAACAGTTTACTTAGATGTGTCTTAAATGGTATTATTCTTGTACAAAATGACATCCTTTCCTTCTTCTCCTATCGCATCAAGTCTTCAAACTCTTGTTTTTTGGGTATTGTGCATCTGTCCACCCTCAATCAAAACTGTGGCAAGTTAGACCCAAAGACTATCAAATGTACTTTTATTGCTTATCCCCCAAATAAAAAGGAGTATGATATGCACCCAATCATTTGGAAGACCCACTCTTAAAATCTGGTAGTGAAGGAAGAGAATCAAACACTTAAATACTCAACCAAGTATCTCATACTACTTGACGTGCAACTTATTCATCCCATAATACTCAATCCCTATCATAGCACTGTCCTAGAGAGTCAATGTCTCAACAGCTTTCAGGCTATTATCAACAAATATAAAGTCAGATTAGTGACCAAAGGTTTCAATCAACTTCTTATATTTGGCTTTGTTGAAACCTCCACTCCAGTTATTAAACCTGTTACTATAAAATTCACGCTCACCCTTGCTCTAACTAATCATTGGGCTTTGCTTCAATTTGACATTAAGAATGCCTTTTGGAAAGGACCATCTATTTGCAGCAACATCCAGCATTTGAGGCTCTCTATGGACTAAAACAAGGTCCAAGGTAGCAGTTTGACAAGTTACAGACCACACTTCTGAATTTTGGCTTCACAACTAGCAAGTGCACTTGTTTGTATATCATATTATTAACCCTGATTTTGTTTACCTTTTTTAATCAAAAGGAAACAATGCTATTGCATTACTATAAAGGTTGCAATCCTAACCAGGTTAGCACTACAACCTGTATCAATCATATGCAGCATTCTTAATACAAGTAATAGAAAAAAGAAATACAAAAGTGAGCGACCAAACAAAAACCCACAAAGAGAATCTAAAATGCAGGAGACCACATCTATCTCTACAAAATTCAAAGACAATACCCATCTCATATTATGTAGATGATATTATAATTACAGCCACTCGCCTCATCTTTCTCAAACAGTTAAGGCCACTTGATTATTTTCTGGGTATTGAAGTCAAACTATTAGGTATAACAGTATTAACTGCATATAACAGTCTTAACTGTTTACATGTATCATATACTGCACTGGGTACTATTAATACCCAGCCTTCCCTGTACATTGAATGTGATTCAGATAATACAGTTTTACTCATTCTCTATCTTTCTTCTCTCTAAATCTCTCCTCCTCTCTATACTCTTTTATGGTATCCAGCGCCAAAAATGGCCTCATCATCTACCACTAAACCCAATTCTGAAAATTTTTCTTCCAAGCCCGAAGTTCTTCTCCCTCATATCTTTCATACCCCAATCTCACAAAAGTAAATTTCATTAGAAACCATGTATATTTACCACTTTCATTTTTTTACCCTACCACCATCATTGTTCCTGTCAGATACAATGTTCTCCATCGTTGTCACAGTTCACTGCCTCCCTTACTGTTCACCACTGATAACTTTTCGGCAAGCCTTGTCCAGTTGGCATTTATGTTCACCCACTACAACTTTCTGGCAAGTTTTTTCTAGACAGCGGTACTGTTTACCACTGCTGTTTGTTTCCATTTTCCCTTAAGAGGTCTAGTTGTATACCCAATAAAAGGGTGACTAGAGCTTATACTATAAATATACAAATCCTTTTACTTTCTAACTGTCCGATCGCACAACTAGTTCAATTTTATATGCATGATTAGCCCATGCATGCAGTTATTGAAACACTAATTACAAGCCCCATTTCTATACACTATATATTACAATATTTAGTAGCTAGTAGCTAAGAGAAAAAATAAAGATATTCAAGGTAGATGAGAAAGATAAGAAGCATACATAATCTTTTTCACATGTTTGTGAGCCATGTGTTGTGAGCATAGAAATTTTAAAAGATACCACAGCAGATCATTCCTAACACAAATTAATTGTAGTCTTTCCATGTCCACAAGAGGGCATATCAACTTTTATGAAAAAAGAAGAAAACTGCACCTTTTTTCAAAACCATACACTAGAGCGAGTTAAAATAAACCTCACAAATAAACAGCAAAAAATATTTAGTGCATTAACAATGTAATAAGATAAACTTTGGTGAAATAATTGTGTTTTGGTGTACCTTTGCTCGCTTGTCTCCACCATTCATCTATTTGTTTTCCTTTTTGAAGCTGTTCATTGTTCAGATAATCCCTGGTTGATGAGTTCAGTGACCAAATACGTAAATTTTGACAGCTGCTCACAAAATCAAGCAAGATACTTTGAGAATTATTAGGATCCGCACTTCTGTCTTCTCTATGGAATGATAAAATCTTTCTTGTTGTCTCCACCTATCATGCAGTGCCATATTACACATCAATTACAGTGTTCCTAGCACAATATAATATAAAACTTCTATAATACACCAACCCCAGTATTATTGTTGCTAAACTATAACGATAAGGACAAGCATCGAGCTTGAACAGTGTGCTTCTGTGACAGCACAAACAGTTTATTTATATTCAGAAAAAGAAATCAATACAATTATAAAGAAATAGCATGCGCCTATCAGATATGATCCTAGAATAATAAAGATATGATCCTAGAATAATACAGATATGATCTTGATATTTCTTATCACCAATATATCATCACAATATATGTAATTATAAACATATGATTCTTATGTATGTAATAATAACACTCCTCCTCATATTGGAGCATACAAGTCATATGTGCTCAACTTGCTTAAAATTATTTTACCAAAAGTAAAAGTACCGCTCTTCTTCTTCTCCACTCTTCTTCTGTTCTTCTCCGCGTTCTCACCGTTCTTCTTCCTCTCCAACTTGCTCCGCCGGTAAGTTTCTATTCACTACTCTCTTCTCTTCGTGCTACTCCTCTTCTCTTCATGCTACTCCTCTTCTTTCTTCCCTTCTACGTTCTCCACCTCCGTGTTCTTATAATCTTTAGTAAAATGTGATTGTTCTGTGACAGTCTGGTTTTTTTCTTCTGTTTTTTGGGATTTTCTACAAATTAAATCAATTGTGGGTAATGAAACTGGATCGTGAATCACACGATTCAAGGCATAAAACTATACACCTTCTGATATGTATCGACAAAGTTAGGTTTTGAAATGAATAGCGATTCAAATCGTCCGATTCATGCGATTCTAACTACCATGGTAATTAATCTTTGGTCCTCTTAGAGATTTCATAAATATGTATGTCAGTTATTCACTAGAATTAACAAATCTAGTAGTAATATATCCAAACTATAATTTTCCAAATGTTGAGAATTTTTTACGCCGGAGGGAGTGTGGATGGCTACTAAGGGTTTGCTTTGTACAGTTGGGAAGATCAAGACGGCACAACCCCATCAAAAATAGTGAGCGAACAGAATGGTTTGCCAAAAAAATCTCCTTTACGGACAACGGGTCTACCAAGCAAACACAATTTCAAAAAAGCCTCTAGATACCATTGATAGGTATTGGAAGTTGCATGGGAAACCTCCTCATTTGACCAATATTGCTCAGAAATCTATTACTGAGTCATATGTTACTCATACATTGCCTAGTTGGATCCCAGCCACATATAAGTCCTTTCCCAGTGGTATGAGAATTGTCAAACTGCTAGTAACATTCATTCAGTGGCACACACTCATAAATCATTTGCTTGTCTCTCTTAATCTCCTTCCCCGAGTCCTTGGTTCATTGACTCTAGTGCTACCAATCATATATTTGCCAGTCTCCTTTCTTTTCCCTTACTACTATTGACAAATTGCCCTCTATCATCATTGTCAATAGTTCACAAGAGCAAGTATGTGGCATTGGCACTACCCACCCGCTTCCAACCCTTGTTATTTTGTTCTTTATGGATCTAATTGTCTATTTAATTTACTCTTTATTACCCAATTGATCAACACACACACCTCTCGTCGAGAGTGATAGCTCGTGCGTGAGATAACATATTATGGGTGATCCAATAACGGTCCGATAGCGGGTGGCTTGATAAGCCCAACAAATATTCACTGGGATAGGCTCGAAAATGGCTATGATATCATATTAAGAGTGGACTTTAAGTCTAACTCATCCTCGTAAAACCGGCTTATAAGGTGAGGTTTGCACCCACTTATATACTATGAAATGCTCTAATTTCTAGTTGATGTGGGATCTCCAACACTCTTTATTACCCAACTGACCAAATCCCATGACATTATCCTCAAATTCACTAAAAATACTAATACCTTGTAGCTTTGAATATCAAGACGAACAATTAGCATCAGATGTGAGTCACATGGCCTCTACTATCTCTTTCCATAAACATTATTATTTGAGTCTACCATTTCTCTGACAACCATCAGGATGTGTCTCCAATACCTCTTCAAGTATATCAACGTGGTTCATGGCTTAGTGACATTCAACTGTCAACTTCGTCTTCAACATAAAATGTGTATAGTGGAGGCCATGTCTAACCTTCACCACTAGCACCATACTGAATTCAACCTCAACTTTTAAAATTGACTGGCTTATTGTTATTAGAAAGGTATACATTCTACCCATAATTCCCCCCATTATATTAACCCAATTTATCATTGTTTTTCCTCTTTAGCTTTTGTGACAATTCCTATGTACCCAAATGAAGCTTTATCTCAACCAGAGTGGTGACAATCTATGATTGATGAGATTTGTGTCGTCCAAAGTAGTGGTACTTGGGAGTTGGTTTCTCTTCTAGCTCGCAAAACAATTGTTGGGTCTCAATGGCTATACACATTAAATTGGTGGTGATGGGAACATTAATCATTATAAAGCTCGCTTAGTTACCAAAGGATATACACAAATCTACAAACAACATTACACTAACACATTCTCTCTTGTTCCCAAAATGACATTTATCTGCATTCTCTTTTCCATGGCAGCTTATCGTTGCTGGACTTTGTTTCAACTTGGTATAAAGAATGCATTTCTCCATGGAGATCTTGATGAGGAGGTCTATCTAGAGCAACCTTATGGATTTGTTGCTCAAGGGGAGTTGTCTAATAAGGTGTGTCTCTTTGCTGGTCCCTTTATGGCCTCACAAAATCACCTCGTGCATGGTTTGGACATTTTTAGATTGTCATTCAGCAATTTGGAATGATAAGGAGTGAAGCTGATCATTCATTATTTTACCCTTTTCCCCAAGGATGTATCTACCTTATTGCATATGTAGATGACATTGTTATCACACATAGTGATAAGGAGGGTATTGTCTATCAAAAACAATATCTTGCTCGATAGTTCCAAACAAAAACCTTAGTCAACCGAGATATTTCCTTAGTACCAAAGTTTCTTAGTCCAAGGGCATTTTGGTCACATCATAGAGGAAATATGTTTTCGATATTTTAGAAGAAACAGTGATGTTGGATAAATCCTAAGATATATTAACCCCATCATAAGAGGTATATTATTGTGTTTTGATGTTGACTAGGCAGGCTCACTTAGTGATAGACACTTTGAAACCATGATAAACTATAAAGATGAAAAGAAGCTTTGAACTTAAACCGTGTTTCTATGATAGTATACATGGTTTATTTATATTGAGAAAAGGAAACCAATACAACAAATAGAGGAGATTTGATATCATCTAAAAGTAAAGATATGATTCAGATCTATGTAGTTATAAAGATGACACTTATTTTTATAATTATAACAATTGTCAATACCAATTATTCCCCTAAATCGATACAAAATTAGAAAATATGAATACGAAGAAAAATATTCATTTATTTATAAGAATTTGGAGGCAAGAAAAAATGTGTATTTTATAAAACATTAGAAAACGTTTTGGACAAAAAAAGGGATTTATGTTTGGGTCACAATAAAAATAGAGCTACAATTTACTGTTTGACCATAATGGAAGCAAGATAAAATAACAAGGTTTTAAATTTAATTAACTACCTTTCTAGGATCAGAATTCAAAGCATTCATGACTTGCTCAATTCGAATTATCTGTGCAAGCAACCAGGTCACATGATTTGTCTTAAGTATATGATGATCACCCTCTGAAAGTCGTGAAACCAGCTTGTCCACAAAATCAACAAAATCAATGCACCCACTTTTTATAAGAAAATAGAAAATATCAGAGAAGACCAACCAATCCTGCCAGCAATTTATCTCTGCAAGATATGTGCAGAATCAGCTTTGGAATATGATACCAGAAGTTTCCCTAAAATCAATCATTTTCATTTATCATTTTGGGATAAATGAAGAATATATTCTTAAAATTTAGAAGAGGAGAGCAGATACATCATAGAGTGGAGAAGATCACGACACAAAAATACTCCTAATTAGAAAAAGGCTAAAAGAAAATAGGCACACAAACTAGCACAGAGCTGTCCAATCTCTTGCAGCAAGATCTAAGAACAGAAGGTATGGAAATAAGGAATTCCTATCCCAAACAAATGCTCCAACTAATCTGTACACCCATTTCCATGTAATCATTTTTTTTATGGAAGAACATATTTCATTAAAGGGAAAGGGGGGGAAATGATGGGACAGGAAATCCTTCAAAAACTCCCGAAAAAATAAATCAAATAGGGGTCAAGGGGAAACCTAAGGGGATGCAGTGGATCAATATTTCAAAGCATTTTAAAAGAGACTCTCCCTTTTATAACGAAGGTTCTATGAGCTAATCAATACTTTCAAGTGATATGAATAAGTCTAATAGTATTCAATTAAGATAATTAGGATTTTTTAAGGATGGCACCGCAATTCAGTGGTATTGAATTTTAAGATTTTTTACAACTAATAAAAGTTTGTTGGTATTCATTTACCAACTTGATGGAGAATGTTGCAAGTATCATAGATATTTAGGAGGTCAAAAATATGTTGTTTCCTTATTCCCTATTATTTTTATTGCCCGTTTTAAGCATAGTCATAGTCATTTACCCATAAAATGATTAGTGAATGTACAAAATACAATTATTAATGTACAGTCCTTTTCTAAACTTGTTTTAAGGCTAACTCATAACAAAGTGCAATTTAAATCTACTTATCTATCCACCAAAACCTAATAAGCACTCTATGATACAACACAGCTAATACACACGTATAAAGAGCAAGATAAAAGATTATTGCCTGAATTTGTCATTTTCAATAGTTCAACAATTCTATTAATAGTTGCTTCACAGATCATCTCCGAAGAAAATACAGCACCAGCAGTAGGCATTTGAGATGAAGGCCTATAGCAAGGCGCCAGCACCAGCACACGTCTCCACCAATCAGGTGATGGTGTAGTACGAAGAGCATGCCTTATACAGCGTACAGCTCTTTCCCAGTCCAAACTTCCCTTCTGAATAGAGGATGCAATATCCTATAGACAGAATTAAGTGACAAAATTACCAATCCAGGACAACTTCTCGTCAAGTGTAAAATAGCTTAGGTAGATGTTAGTATGTTACAGACAATATTTGCATACCTGTCAACTACATTCAAGTAATTAAAAGAAATAAATGTAAAATATGAAAATACATTCCAATAAAACATAGTATATGACAGGAAACTAGAAGAATTAAATATGAGAAATGTCATTGGACTTTCCGTGAGAATTAATCATATAGACAAGAATAATGAAATAGTGAAGAGAAGGCAGGTAAACAAGTGCCATCAATCACAAATACAAAATGGATTGTAGAAATAAATTATTAGCATATGTCTATACACAATAGATGAATCAAACCCAATATAGCCATTCCATATTAAGGAGGTGAAGTCATGCATAAAAATAAAAATATAAGCATTTACATATTTAATGAAAGTGTGATTGCCAGAGGAGGATAGATCTCACAATAGATGAAGCCATATAGCAAAGCATCACTATTACACATCAATTAAGTCTACACCTCCAATTGATATTTCATAATGTAAGAACTTGTGTGAAACCATCTAACTCTTTCATGAACGAGGATGTTCAGCACACAATAGCCATCAAATTATCAGTTTTGAGATTCACAGCTCTGTACATCTTCTAAAAAACTAAAATACAGAACCATACTTCATACTGAAGTTATCAACAATGCTACACTTTATGCATGGAAGTATAGACAACTCATGCTGGTTCAAAGAACCTATGCTAGTTGATGGATGTCACAATCAGCCTGTTAGGTTCACAAAAGAAAAACTAAGACTCCCTCACGAACACAGCAAAAAGAAAGAAAACTCTGTTTTATTCCAGTACTGTTTAGAATTCACAAAAGAATTACAAAGGAGTATAGCTCCTTTCACACAGGCTTGATCCTGTCAACTTTACACAACAAATCCGCTACCCCTCCTCACAGCAGGTTGGTCTTTATTTATAGATCCCCTGTAACAACTAACTAACCCCCTTATCCCTTATTTTTAAATTTCCTTCTATGATACACCCTCCAAGTACTGTCCTTATTTTCCTGCCTAACACAGCCACATATCAAAAGCATTTTCAAATAAAATATATGATCTCAATGAATAAATCGAGCTTAAGAATAGACAATTCTCATAATTTTTTACTTAAATCTGCTAGCACTAATCAAATAGTAGTCACAATATCGGTAAGAAAAATCCAAAAGTAGATTTAAACTGGGGGATATCCTAAATCAACAACTTCACTTTAAATGGGAATTGTTAAAATAAAGGAAAGAGAGAGACATTGAGCTGAAACAGAGTATTTCTGAGACAGCACGGATACTTTATTATATTGAGAAAATGGAATCAATGCAATAAATAGAGGAAATTTGATATACTTAATAAAGATATGATACAAGAATAAATAAAAACATTACTAATAATACATATATAATTTAGATATTCTTTAATCAATGCAAGTTCCTTGGCCCTTATTTGAAACAGTTTTTCGCTAAATTTTTTTTGGTATGTAAGTCTTGGTCGACTAAGTGGTTACTTCCTAAATACCGATGCCTCAAAATATTATAGTTCAAATTTCAGTACAAGTAATAGAGCAGAAAACAATCATTATATTTATCTTTTCAACTAGAGATAGAAAGTGTTGTTATAAGTATCTATATTGTCCAAATTACAAGATATCATGAGTAAAGCAAGTTATCAAAGACATCTGTCACGTACTTAATAGCATACACTTCTATGCTTAACTAGTTCTCTGATAATTTTCCCGATGATGATTATAATAGTACTTAGTATTTAAAAACATGTTTATACATCACTAATGAACATCTTGAAATGGAAATTAGATTCATCACCTCTCCATGCAATGGTTCTCCAAGTACACTTGAATATGTAATTGGTGATAGTCGCATGTGGGTTTCACCTGAAACATGTGTCGTTTGACTCAGGATCCGATGAGTCCCAAATGTAGGGCAATGTAGATGTTGATCTAACATTTGCATGTGCATAGCCATCATATCTCGTCTCCTATGGATCTCCAAGATAAGAGTGAACAGTGCTTCATCGTCAGGAATATTCTCTATGAATTGCAAATCACTACGTAACAATTCATAGAAGGGTACCCGACATTTTCCCTCATCAACTAAAAGCCAAATCACATCCAAACAACTGTGTAGCCATGCAATTACGGCTTTGTCAGGTCTCCAAGATTTTATTACATCAGATTCATCCATTCCCTGTTGCCTCTGGTCCCAATTCACCAACCAATTCAGCATATGGTTGAAGATTTCCGCATAAGTCACTGGTTTTAAACTGAACTCGAGACCAATTAAAATAATCTTGCAACATAGCTGACGAAGGCTACTATTACTGATATCATTATTTCTAATGGCTGAACTACCTCTCAGTTTAGATTGTTGTCCAGCAGAGGAAATATCAGATGATTTGACAGGAGACATAGCTGCACATGATAATGATTCAATTGTTGACTGTGCAGGGGAGCCAATAGTATGAACAGCTGTCAAAGGAGATGCAGGATTCGAAGACTGAAAATTAGAAGAATTAGCAATCGTGCTTGGAGGTGGCAGCATTCCTGTCTGTGATAAGCTCGATGAGGAAACAGTTGGCACTGCTTGATTTAGTTGACCAACAGGCAATTCTGCAGAAGAAACCGAAGAAAGAAGGGACTGCAGAAGGGAGTCCCAATTAATGCATCCAATACCACATAAACTCCGTAAAACAAAAAGAAGAAAGTCTGCCCTTGGTCCATGGCCACTGCACTGCACTACTAGGGATATAAGAATTGCTTCTGTAACAGAACGTAATTGATCTTGGTCCTGAAAGGAAAACACATAATCAACAAATAAACAACATCAACCAAGTTTTTACCACATGGCGAAGTCCACTGCTCAAATCAATCAATACCACAAATTTTGTAGTAAATCACGCTTATGGACAAACTATTAGTGACTCAATCCTTCTGAAATAAAATAAAATGTCATGTTCCCCATTAAATTAAGACAAATCAAAGCCAACACAACAAAAATTGCACCGTATAATGTCAAACTCACAGGAAACTGGCTCTGGAGTTGCTCAAAATCTAGAATGAATTGCTCATTTGGTGGAGGAAGCTCCCGATTAAGTGCATGTACACGTTTTTGAGTCTTGTTCCTGAAATTAATCATTCCAACTCTGAAAATGTAAGAAGCTGAAAAAACACAAAACCAAAACATATCACGCAACCCTACACATCATTATGCATATTCTTGAAGGACAAAATAAGAAGAAAAAAAACGATTAAATAAGTTTCTTACACAAGAAAATTGAAGTTAAAAATCACCTTCTAAAAAAAGTTGATGTGATAAAATTTCTATAAATTAGCTTGTTAATAAGTTAACTTCAACTCATGGACAAGTTTAATTCAACTTCTCTTCTTTGAAGAAGTTCATCTACTCATACCCTAAATATTGCAAAATATATGTGTTTTTAAACAGGTTTATCTAATCAGACCCTAAATATTGTAAAAATCACGCGAAAATTTTCACACAATTCTTATTCGCCGACCTTGGAAAAAAAAAATTTAAAAAAAGAGCTGAATTGGAAAATAATCATTCCGAACTAAGCACAATAAGTAATTCAGAAAACAAAGCGCTGTAAAAACCATAATAATTATGACAACTATTATTGTGCAGATGTAGAATTAAAAAGCATTCGAACATTGCAATATCGAAAAACCTATAACAACATAAAGCATTAAGTGAAAACAGTTCTTCACGTCAGAAATCACACGCGCAAATACAAACACTCAAAGTTCCAGCAGCAAATTTTAAAAAAAAACGTGAAAATTGCAGTGAGAGAACTTACGGCGGGTCGCGAAGTGAATCTTCGGGTTTGTTGCGGCTATTTCGCTGTGAGAATGAAAAGAAGTGAGAGTGAAAAAGAAAAACGAGAAAGAGAAGAAGAAGAAGAAGAAGAAGAAGAGAAAATACGCCGAGTCCTAAGTAGAGGTTGAAGAGATCGAGAATGGGGCCACGAGCAGGGTGGAACTGGAAAGAGCGCGACGGTGTTGTCGATGTGGCTGCACGCGGATTCTGTGATTGATCCATTCTTCGCCTTTCATTCAATTGCAGTGTGCAATCGAGAGATTCGTTTTATATTTTTCTGGTTGAATACGTTGTTCGAACGCTGAACTTCTGCTCAGAATTGCGCCACTGAGAAAAAGCTATTTGGGTTATTCAACGTGATTGCGATGGATCCTAACACGGGTCGGGTCGGGTCGGGTCTTTTCATTTCTTTCTATGTCTTTATCTTTCGAGAGG
>Ga0123341_1000259_pt1 | contig 28747 bp, 18 predicted proteins | sample Turbeapinknodule_FD_89959 | JGI IMG/M metagenome (GOLD analysis project Ga0123341, IMG submission 89959) | Root nodule microbial communities of legume samples collected from Mexico - Turtle bean Mexico pink nodule | ecosystem: Host-associated > Plants > Roots > Nodule | place: Mexico: Nepantla...
GATATATACCGATAAAAGTTATTGATAAAAAAAAGTGTTTAATGTACTTTTTTTTAGGCATTATAAAACATACAAAGAGAAAAAGCTCATAAAACGGTAGGATAACTTTTCATAACTTTTAGTTAATAATTTTTTAAATATATATAAAAAAAGTGTTGCTGTCATTTGTTTTCGTCCAAATTTGTGGTCGTTCCAATTCTAAAGTCACGACAACTTGAAAGCGTTAAGGTGTTCCACTTCACAGGTAAAGTTGATCAGAATATCAGAGATGGGTTGAAATTTGGCTATATTATAATATTCTTAGTTTTTAGACATTCAAATAATATAAACAAACATTCTATTAATACTTTTTCGCTTTCTTTCCACACTAGTCAATTTATCACTATTTTTTATTTTTCTTTTTTATTTCTCTTAAGGTTCTGCATCCAGAAAAAAATCTGTTAATTTTTAAAAAATAAGAAAAACTGTTGGGCATTTTTTTAATGTTATTTCACTTCTATTTAAAGCTTTAGGACCCTGTTTCTTATGTTATTATTGGTAACCACTTCACCAACGATCACTTTTTTCTTTTTTGTTTACGTTCTCACAAGTTACATAAAAGTTCATAAAAGTATCAACCCTTAAAAGAGGAGATAATCATGCACCTAACATTAAACTTGATTTGATTATTGGAATATGACATCCATGTACGGTCACAATTGCGCTATTTTTTAAGAAGAAAAAATTGTAGCAACAGACAATGAAGTGGACCAACAGAGCATAAAATCAGTGAAACAAAAGAATGAAAAAAATAAAGAAAACCAATAGACGATCAATGGTATACAAGGAATAGACAAATTGTTTTTGCAAAGGGTAAACTGTATACTTTTACAATGAGTAGACGGTCTATTTTTATAAAAGTATGTTGTCTACAATAATAATAGACGGTGAAAATGGTGAACAACGAACAATATAAATAAAGATGTGTAACAATCAAAACTGAAAAAATAAACTGCAACATCCCCTTTCAAGCTGCATCATAGATGTTCACAAGACCAAGTTTAACAACAATGGTGTTGAAGCTTCCTGATTCAAGGGGCTTGGTTAGGATATCTATAACTTGTTAACTTATAGAAATAGGTAATAACTGGATGAGTTTGGCTTGATGATACAATTGATGAACATATATTTATTCACACTCAATAGTCTTAATTATAAATTATTTAACTATAATAATAAATAAATTTATTATTTTAATTAATATTCTTATAATTGGGTTTATTTGGGTCTTAACTATTATTTTTGTTAATTTTGTATTTTTAGAGTAAATTATCCGGAGGAAGCATCTACTTTTTGAATGGGCCAAATATGCAAAAGTTAAGTTGCTTCTTGAACCAAAACAGAAAACAAATTCTAAGGAGAAGAAAGAAAATAAATTCTACAATATGTCAAAAACAAAATTGGAAGCAAATCTTCTGCAAAATACAAGAATTTTGGAAAATTGGAATCTGCTAACAAAATATAAACTATAATATTTTCTCCAAGATCCTTGGAGCAGAAAAGCCTATAAAAGGACATAAACATCAAGAAGAAAAGGGAGAACTTTATAGAGTTTTCTTAGGTTTTTTTTTTAGTATTCAAATACTTTTCTCCTTGTATAAAATGAAACTAAACTTTTCCATGCTTTTCAAAAAATGTTTGTACGACTTCTACTTTTACATAGAAGAGAAGCCCAAAAGAAGTCGGCCAAACACAACATAGTTTTTAGTTTCTTTTCCTATTTGTAATTCTTTTGTTTGGCCTCCGCATGGAAGGCTAAACCTTTTTGGTTGATTCCTTTGTAATTTCTCATTGAGTTATGAGGTTTTGGTCAATAAAAGTTTTGATTTTTAATTCTCTATAGCAGTTGTTTTAATAGTCTAATCCTCTGGAAAAATGGTTTTTTGTGAGAGGTTGTATTTGAACGCATGATTGAGAGTCTTCCTTATCTTAAACTTTGATTTCTTAGTTAGTTCGCATTGTTCTAATTAATTTATTGGTCGCATGATTCAAGGGAGAGGAGATAAGTATTCCCATGGAGTATACACATGGAACAAAGTGGGTATTGATTAAACCAGTAGACACATGTTTTACTAGTGAGTTTCAGTTGAATAAAATTGGCGCATGTTCAATATGGTTTAGCTCTGTTGGAGGATTGAGAAAGGAACAATCTTTAGAGAACCTGTGAAGAATTCAATGGTGAAAGAACTTGGGGATTAACCATTTTTTATTTGTTGTTTTAATCTCTTTTATATTTTCTGCATAACTATCTTAACCCCTTTTTATTATTATTGTTATTGTTAACTTTTATTGCTTGCCGATAGATTCTAAACACTGATTTACTGATTTTACTTTTGGATTTGTTGGGAGACGACTTGGGGTCATTTGACCACAATTATACTATCATTTCTCTAGTGTTAGATTAGTCTATGCTAGAATCATATTAATTTGACAACCAAATGAAAACTATCAAAATCTATTTCTATATGTTTCTCACATAAAAACTAGAATTCTAAACTATGTGTTTGACAAATTGGTTATTACAATAAACAATAAATGGTGATTGGACATTGACGTTAATAACATTCAACAAATATGATAACAATTATATTTCATAGGTAATGGCCGCGAAAACATGGTATTCAACTTCAGATGATGAATGTGAGACGATAAACTGCTTTTTAGATTTCTAACAAATAAGAGAAGGCCTGAGAAAAAAACAAAAACATGTGATTGATTGTTTAGTCTCTAGACAAGTTGCTCATTAAGAGTCACTAAAACTCTTGGGTTGAAAGACAAACTGTAACATTTTTTACATGACGAAGAACATGTTGGACAACATGATAATGATGTAATATGGGTGTACGAGAAAACCAACTAAAAATTGGATAGAATAACTTATGTCAAGTCTTGTATTGGTTATATATAAATAATACATTGATATGAAGTTATGTCTTGCAAAGGAGTTCCTTCTTGACCATAAATGTAGAGCGGGATTTTATTGCAAGCAATCAAATATCTTCAAGAACATCAAGAATATACTTTCTTTGCGAAACATGTATTCCGTTACCAGATTGTGTAACTTCAAACCCAAGAAAGTACTTAAGCTTTCCTAAATCTTTAACTTTAAAGGTATCATTCAATTGTTGTGTGACACATTGCATGGTAGTCATGAAGTTTCTTGCAAGTATTATGCTATCCACATATACGAGCAAGGCAGTGAAAAAATTGGATATTCTTTTAATAAACATGGAATAATCAACATTAGATTGAATAAAACCAATGGTTTTGAGGAAAGATGATAATTTGGAAAACCATTACCCACTAGCCTGTTTTAAACCATACAATGATTTGGTTAATTTTCATACCTAACCTGGTTTAGGGACTTCCATACTTAGAGGAGGAAGCATGTAAACATCTTCTAATATCAAAATGATTATGTATGAGATTAACAAAGTTGGACAAAGCTTTCCTAGTTTCAAATTTATTTTTATAAGAAAAATCCAACTTAACGATTGTAGTCACAAACAACAGTTAGAAAATATATATGTTCATGTATAAATGAAATGTCAAAAGGTCCTAAAATATCAACATGAATTAATCAAATATATTTAGTGAGCGAGTATAATTTTGTGTGAAAATGAGTTTATGTTGTCTAGCAGAAAAATAATTATTTATGTAATATAAAATTTAGTTAGAAGGATGTCCTAGTCTGAAGTGCCAAATATTCTCATTTTGATATCCCTTCTTTTGTCTTTCAGAAATTGAATTAACAAGATTTATGTACACTTTTTTCTCATTTTCTTGTAGGATGTAGACATCATCATGCAAGTTAGTCAATTCAATCATCCTCAATGTAACAATGTCTCGAATGATACAATTCTCATAAGAAAAAAAATTAGCGTGCAATTAAGAGAATCCATGGTACAACATGTATTTCACATGTATAGGTTTTATTCCATAGAAACTAGCAAAATTATGTATAGAATATCTAACATGATCTGTAGCTCCAATATCAAGAATCTAATAGTTCTCGATTTTTTTATACTTTTCTCTTAGTTTTTCTTAAAGTAGATTCACTGGTAAGACTATTTGCGTTGTGTATTGAATCTCATTTAGATTATTGAATCAATTTAAAAATTTGTTGAACCTGGTAGTTATCATTCATCTTCATATTTTCAGTGCTAGTTTTGGTCTCGTTCATGATAACATTTGCAACACATTCATATTTTTGGTTGTACCATGGTGAGAATCCATGTTTTGAAAAACATTCTTAAGTAGTATGGTTCATCTTATGACAGATTGAGCATTGTTTCCCATAATTTGGATTTCGACCTCTACATCTGCCTTGTGGTTTCCAACTCGTCTTCTCTTGTTTCCATTTGGTTTAATTACTAACAACATTGATAAAAGACTTGTTTTCAATGACTTCAGTTCTGTTTAACTATCTTTCTTGTTAAATACTTTGTTAATATCGGACAACGGGTTTAAAAGAAGAACTTGTGTTTTGTCAATAGTGTAAGTATCATCAAGACCCTTTAAGAAGCAAAACACATATCCATAATCTTTATATTTAACAACAATTTTAATCAAATCACAAGTGCATTTAACTTCATAAACACATTGTGGCATCGACCTTAAAGATTCAAGCTCCTCCCATAATATCTTCAAAATCTGTGAAGAACTTAGAAATGTTTCTCTCTCCTTGCTTCATTGAATGTATTTCTTGAAGGATGTCTGAAATCCTAAAAAGATCTCCATTGGAGAGTCTTTTTCTTATATCCTCCCAAATATTTGTTGCATAATGAATGTATATCGTGCTTTGTGCTATTTGAAGACTGACTGCAGGAGTGATCCATGAGATTATCATCACGTTACATCTTTCCTATGCTTCATAAAGAGGTGCATTTTGTTCTAGAAGCATTGTGCTGCCATCTACAAACTTGAACTTGTTTTCTGATAGTAACGCACATTTCATGGCTCTACTCTATAAATGATAATTTTTCCCAGTGAGTTGTGGACTAACCAAAATTATTACAGGATTTTCACCTAGATGAAGATAATAAGGACTTGATGGGTTTTGAGAAACATTCATGGTGATATTGTTCATGATATAACAAAAATGAATAAAAGAAGAGCAAGAAACAATCTTGATAACAAGAAAAGAAAAGAAAAATTGACAGAAGCAAAGCGAGATCTAACCTGCTCTGATACCATATTGGAACATGACACCCATGGATGATCTGAGTTGTGCTCTATGCCAAGGAGAAAAAAATTACAACAACAGAAAATCAAGTGAACCAAAAAACAAAGCATAAAACCAGTGGAATAAAAGAACAAGAGAAGAGAGAAAAGAAACAAATAAGGAAAAAAAACCACTAGATGGTCAATAGTATATAAAGGATAGACAATCTATTTTTACAAAGGGTACACATACTATCTTTACAAAGAATAGACGGTCTAAAGTAAACGGGTGAAAATGAAAAACAAAGCAACGTAATAAATAAACAACAACCTATATAAATATAAATAGGGATAGATAATGATCAAAAACCACAATATTGATTTCCATGCCTAGGTTCTTTCACACAAAATCACCTATGATGTTCAAGCCAATATGTGACTCCTTAGAAAAATAAATAACAAATCCAAGATTTCTGTAACATATTTATAGAGTTAATTTTGACCATGGAATTGATTCTAGGTTACATAGTGTTGAAGTGAAATTCTTCAAAAGTTGAAATGGTAACAAGTCATATATATAAACAAAAACTAAGAGGAATGGTAGTACAGTTAGATAGATGGCAGCACTGCGATCCGAACAGAAAAGACATGGTGGGGAGCTAAGTGAAGGTTTGGCTTGGAAGACAGAGGAGTGAGGAACAGTTTATAGAAACCCCATTCATGGAGATGGACCTGACAACTTTTCAATCATTTGTTTTTGGTTGGCATCCCTCGTTAATGATGTCTACTAGGTAGGTCCCTTGCACCATAAACTTCTTTTCCTTTCTATATTTTGTGTTCTTGCTTTACCCTTCATCAATATATTCTCCCTTTTCTCTATGTTGGCTTGCATTTTCATTATTTAGTTTTTTGTTACCCACCACTTCACTTCCCTCCTTATCCGAGATCTCCCTCTTGGAATCACAACTTTCTCATCCATTCTTCTTTTGGCATTTATCCCATATCGGATGTGGAAGCAATAATTCCATGAATGGAATGATACAAGATGACAAAATAAATAAATTATTTCATTTCCATGCAGGACCACTTTAAAAAGATATACACTTTTATTCAATAAAACGTTGATACACTGCTCAACATGTGTATTAGCAACAATATCTAAACCCACCATTCCATATTGACTCATCTCAGTTCACATAAGTACTGTTCACTGTTCAAATTTTAAATAGTTATTTGCTTAGTTTTAAAAAGGTTATATGTGCTCTTATATTTGCTTAGTTTTAAAATCAGTAACTAATTACTGATTTTTCCCTATTAGGAGGAATACAAGAGAACAGAAATACAACTCTAAAAATAGAAGTTTCAGCAGAATATGGTGGTAGGAGTAACTGCAGTGCTCCTGTACTGTGAGTTCACAATTCACAAGCAAAGAAGGAAATTGCACCACACTTGCCTAAATTAATTAGTAACTGATTGATACAACATTTAAGGTTTTCCTCCACTCAACAGAGAAAAACTGTTAGTTTAATCCTTTCAAATTGCATAATATCATCTTTCAAAAGTTGTAAAAAGTAAATGTTGCAAAAACAATCATTTGGTAACAGACCTTTAAAAGAGCTGATTTAATGTCAATCTTTCAAAAGATTACAGCGATAACACATGTAATTTTACAAATTCCAAATTGAAAATTGTTTAAAATTACATGTGTCTACTGCATAAAAGTTTGAAAGAAAAAGAAAAGTGAACTTTAGAATCGCAAACTGCACATGATCCTGATCTTCTTTATGTATGCACTGTGGCAGATTTTGACTTGGGGAACACGTGCAACCAATAATACCCCTCCACGAACAGGTAGTACCCACGAGAGTGTTGCAGTGCATTAATCACTGGATTTACACAAAATAGCAAGTTGCAGTGCAATTGACTCCAAAACAGTGTGTAGGACAAGCATGTTGGCTCCCACATAAAGAGTAGATAGAATTTGTCTTTCTACAATTATATATATCACTGAAGTCAAAGTACTGGGATTTACCTACTAGTCCTAACAAGGACCGATTCAGATCCTAGAAACTCATGTCTGGAAGAGCATTTAACGTTAGAACTATACACAACAGACGATGTAAGCATGGAACACCTATCTAACACCCAGCAGCCTTGAGGAAATTGTCAAAGGGGCTAGCAGGAGGTAGCCTCATGGGGTCCCTTGCCAGTTGGCCATACCCATCACCATTTCCTACCTACAAAAGTAGTAACAAGTATAACAATGTCAAGACTGCATTTAAAGAGTTGGATTTATTTTTAACAGAACTCAGTGTTTTCTAATAGCACAAAATATATTTTTGGTACATCTAAACTTTTTCAAAATTTGATTTCAATCTCTCTCAAATTTTTTGTTCCCTCTAATTTTTGAAATGCATAACTTAGAATCCTTCAAGTGGTTTAGACAACGCTTCAATAAAGTGATGAAAGGGATTTTTAAATTAGAGACTAAAAATAGACAAAACATTTTAGAGGAACTAATAATATCAAACCTTAAAAATTTTAGAGGAACCAAAAACATTCTTTACCCTTTCTAAACTAAGTGGAATCATGACAAATAATGATTGCACTATCCAGTATTATCAGAACAAACCTTTTCAAGTGCTGAGTTTCTAACATCAGCAATTGCCAGAAACGATTTATCAGCTGCTTGGGTGTAATGATTCTCAAAGGCCAGCCAATTTGAAAGCTTCTTCCTTGCAAATGTCCCAAGTGATTCACACTGGCTAGCCATGGTGTTGTATGGTAGGGGCGAAGTGGAGACAGCTGTTCCTGCCACTTGACCGGCTACCTCTAAAGCCTACAAACAGTGCATAGATTGTTGAGCTTGTAGGAACAGTAATCATGCGTAGCAATCAAAAGCACAATTCCAATTCCATTTGCATTTTGCGTACATTGACAAAATAAATAGGCATGAAAGATAAACTATGGGATATTAACTTCAAAGCATTTCACTTAAACTCGCCCCACTCCACACCTACACTGTTTGGTTCATATGGGAAAGTAAAGGGAAGAAGGTACAAAGAAAGAAAAGAGAATAGAAAGTGAGATGGTTTCTTAGTTGTTTGTCATGACATAGGCAACGTACATAGAAATAGTACCCTCAATGATACTTTTTCCATTTTAATTCAAAATGCTAGCCACTCTCTCCCCTTTCATCCTGAATTGGGGAGAAAGGCAGGAACACACAAAAATGCCTTATACACACATGCAAGACAAAGAATGTACCGATTCCATAAGTTGTCCAATGCTGATAACATGAGGTGCGGAAGGGGATACAGGCATCTTTGGAATAAATCGAGAAAGGTCAGAGACAGATGCTTCACTGATTGTGTCATCTTCACCTGCTGAATTTAAGGGAAAATCCTGCATACTCGGGAAAAAACCAAACATATCAATAGATTGGTATTAAACTTCCTTTTCATATGTTCAGAAATAAAAGTCACTTTCTTTATTAGCCAGGAAGCTTTCAGTCTGCATTCCTAGAAAGGGCCAAACAGTCAAACCCATGATGCCAAGACATGGCCTATGACATTTTTTAGCTATAAAATATAATGTCTTGGAACACATTTTGCACTATTTCTATATGCGTGCGCACATAAACACACTATATCTACTGGCATCAAGCACAAACTCAGAAATAACATACCCCATCAAATGACAGTGACTCCTGGGAATGAAAAATTATTTGATTTTGATCAAGCATTGACTGTGGACCAAACACAAATTCTTCATCAGGCTTGAATGTCTCTGACAGTAGCGAAGCCAGTTCATCTGCATCCAGCTTAAGAAACAGGAAAACACAAGAAAGTGAGAATGGGGGGTTATGAACAAAATATGATCCCTGCATATAATGTAATACCTCAGTAACGCTAGATAAATTATGAACCAAAGCATCCTTTATGGTCTGGTGACATTCTCGTATTTTGTTCTGTAACTCTGATAATATTGAACAGGCTAATTGATTATCAGCTGCAGTACCATATTCTCTCACATCCACATTGATCTTAGCATATACTTGATAATCATCATCGATACTCAAGAAAGGATCAACCTAGTTATAAAAAAGTAGGTAGTTGTCAAGAATCAAGATACATAGTTCAGATTGTGCATAAAAATAATGGCTTTCTATACCATCAAAATCAGTGCAGAATTCCTCTAACAGGCATTAAATAGTGTAGCATCAGAACCACATCAGTTACTCACATCAGACAATGGCAATGACGCAAAAACTTCATTCACATCATGAATCTGAAATATTTTGCAGGCAAATACCAGCATGCCAGCAGACAACACAAATACAGATCTCTGACAAGCTGGGGGCATCATTCCTGCCAGAATGGGTACAACAGTTTCACATAATTTTTTTCTTTAAAATTTATAAGTATTTAAAATTATAAATAGTCTACATATGGAAAAATGAATGTCATACCATTATTTTGGTCCAACAACATAGTCCAGAGAGATAGAGGAAGCTGGAAAAATCGGATCACTAGGTTATCTCTGTCTTTCAGGTTCTGCAACATTGAAATTGGAATTTTTTTAACAACCAGTATAATATTTATGGAAGTAGATGGCAGAAAGTGCAGTGAAGATTGTGATTATATTCAGTTTACTATGAAAATGAGAACTCAATATTAGCCGAGGGCAAAAGCATAGATATATTCACCTATAAGGCAGGGCACAATCAGCCAGTGTTAACATAATACCAGTGGACCGGACTAAATTTGAAGAGAAAATAATTTAAGATGACAAGTTCAACAAATTTGTAAAGTTTGATAGAAGCTTTGACATTATTTTTTTACCAAAGTCAGAGTCAAAGTCACAGATAATTCAGTAAATTACACTTACTGCTATTTTTCTATATTGAAGATTAACTTTTATTGGGAACTCAAACAAACTCAATTCACCATGCATGATCTATCCAGAAGCAGAAATTCAACATAGAAGAAACTACTGGGATACAAAAAATGACAAAGATACAGAGTAATACAAATACATACCTTTATGCGTAAAACTATTAGTGTCAATATGAATGAATGAGCTATAGCTTCAATATTTGAAGGTAAATTATCAGGAAGATTGGCTTGAACCCAAAAGGCAGAAAGAAGTTGCGCCATTTGATCTTCTGTTAGTTTCATAACATATGATTCCTGAGAGCCCATTCAATACCAAAACTTAGTAGATAATAACATTTTACTAGGTAGAAATAACCACAATTAACAAAACCTATTGAATGAAACCAATTAATTACTTACCGTGTCAGTCAAACTAGGTGATCCTGTAGCCCTATCAATGATAGAACTGAGTTTGTAAAAGTTAGGGGAATTCTTTAAGCCACATCCCTGCTTCCAGTCTTCTGCTACAATATCCCTTTCTTGGCAGACACCATCATGAACAGTATTCCCATGATTTTCTGCCTTGGTGCTATCCCTATTTCTGCGGAGTTTTTCAAGTAAAGCTGTGATTGAAGCAGATGCAGACACAGAAGCAGTATGAGAATGCCTTTTGTTGTGTTGATCTAGATATCTTGACCGCAGAGAGGAAATTTCATGTGTATGGAAGGAACTTGGAAAAAGAAGAATGCAAAATATAAGGTGTGCTCCGACACGAGCCTCCACATCTGAATGCAACATTACTTTTAGGAGTTGCACAAAAAGAGCTTCAGGAAATCCCTAGAAGGAAGCACGAAAAATTGATCAAACAGATCTATTCAGTATTCCAATATTCCCCAAATAAACAAAAGGAAAAAAGGTTTATCTGTTCGAATTTCAAAGTATAATCAAGACAATGCCCCTTGTCCCCCTCCCTAACATGTAAAACTTTAGTGGTATATATAATCATATTTTGTAAACTATGACACTAGATATTCCAACTTCAATTTGCAGTGGACATAATTTGCTATAAACAATATTGGATCAACAAGCTTCTCTCACCTGCTGTGACTGTAAACGAGTTAATGCTAAGGTGACTGCACGAGCAAGGATGATCAAAGATCCAATGGTAGCTCTACCAACAACACCAGATTGAATATTTTCTAGGGTAATCGCCATCAGGTCAAAAAGTGGCTGGGCATCAGTGACCTGACCAATGAAGGAAAAAAAAGTAGTTTAGTAGCTGTTGAATTGAAATGCAATGACCAAATTAAGTGTTTTTTTGGAACAGGGAGGGGGCATTCATGAGCCTACCCCATTGGCAATTTCTAGTAAGCAGTCCTCAATAGAATTTTGAAGTGAGATATTTAAGTTCAACTCTTGCTCCCCAACAAATTCACTGGAAGCTTGGAGGCTTTTCCTAAGATGTCTGCAAAGGTCACCAACAAAACCAACCTCTGCCAAGCCCCTCCCAGATCTAATTTGCATAGCTAAAGATGTGGCAACCTGTACAACACAAGTCTTAAGTTGAGGATCATTCATGACATTTTTGTGGTCCAGATGATGTATCACAGAAGCCAAAATAAAGCGTTGATTCCCTGTTGAAAAAAGGTGAGAAGAAAAACATTATTATGGAACAAGAATAGAAGATTCTATAAAAGACACTCATATAGTATTGCCCACGGCTCATTGCAGTTTCAAAATAATGTCCAAATGTTTTTAATGGTAAAACATGAAATTTGACAACATATCCACTGGTTGATCTCTTTCTGAAAAGTGATTGTGTCAAAAGTGGAGAGGAATAGTACCCGAGTTCTCCATGAAGTAGGCCATCCTGGATAAAACTATCATTGCTAACCCTTTCTCAGGAGCCCAATGTTGTCTAAAGTCAAAGTAGACGAACATTGGATCCAGCACACGACGCATAGTAGTGCTTTCCTTGGCTAATTCAACCATTCTCTGAATACATATCTGAGCCCATATTTCTGGTTTTTCAATTTCTTCTCTATAATCAAAATAAATTAAAAAGGGAACCAAAGAGTGATTAAAAGAAGTGTAATAGACAGAGTACCACATATATAAATGACCTACACTGATATAAACTCTTGAATAACATATACCTAGTCAAAAGGGAAGGATCCTTTATTTCTGGTCGCGGCTGTATGATCAAGCAACTAGATCGATTGTCATTAGTGCCAATAACTGAACCACTCCGACCTTCACACCGGATAACCTCATCCACCCAATTATGATGTGTCTCTGCCCTGACATCAGCCTCTTCATTTTGTCTACTCCACTCACAGTTATCTAAAGTGGCATGAACAATCTACATTTTGAACAAATGAGTAACACTATCTGACGGTAGAGACAAACAAATTCACAATGCAAAATTCAAAAGCATTTATTGATCAGAGAAAATACAATATTCTAGTAGCATGCTTGCTGGGTTTAATTCCTACTCTCCCACTAGCGAAAACATCAAACTTTCATGAAAAATGGGTTTATTATCTTTTAGACATGAAATTGAAAGCATCACAAAACCTTGGATGGGTAAGAGTCACAGATATCTTCTCCACCCAGAAAATTATTTTATCATATTTTCGCCTCATTATTATTAATTGGAAATGTGCCTTTTCATGAATTAAAACACCAGAATGGTTTCAATGTGAAGCATCTTTAATTTTATAAGTACCTCATCAAAATCTACAAAAATGTGTGAAAATTCAGCCATAAACCAAACCTGCCAAGAGTAAAGGAAGTCAGTTAATGATCAACGTGCCACAACCACGGATTTTAATGTGAAAAAAAATATTGGAAAGCAATTAGCGGCCAATGAACTTAAATGTAAAACAACATCATGAGCACAAAAAAAAATCAAAATGAGCCACAAATTACCATTGCTGAAAGGCACTGCAAGCTTGATGCCCTCAAGCAGCGCTTTTCACTTGCTTCACCATGATCCCGTGATAGCATGCATACTTTCCGCACCAACTTTTCTATGTTATATGTATACGTAGAATCCACCTGTCTTGTCGTTGTGTCAAAAGCATGAATATGCATCACAAATTCACATCAGCTTATTTATAGTTTGGAAGAAAGTAGTAGGAGAAACCAATCAATTAAACTTTATTAGAGAGACCAAATGTAATACCCAAGGAAGGACTATAGTTATCATTAAAAACAGACAAAGCCTAGCACACTAGCAAAAACTAGTTCAAGTGCATCAAAAGCATGGGACATGTTAATACACCCCCTCACACCGCGCCACCTGAGATTAAGACTATCAGGTTTTATTACCATACAAGAAATAGAGGTTAGGCTTAACTCACTCCCAAAAGTAAGCTCAGGAAAGGATGATTGACCAAGTCTTATTAGGAGTATTCCAACCATATTCTTAACATGAAACATTTTAAAAATTGTCAACACACTTTTGAAAATCACCAGAATGAATACACACTAAATTTTAGTTGTATACATAGACATTGCGTCTAGTTTTTTCTGTGTAAAAGTAAATAAATCCAGGTAAACATTGATCCCACCCAATTACAATCATATCATGCACAAACAACAAATGCAAGCAGCCATACACGTATCTTAGGGTTGTTGGATTGTATAATTCACCTGACAGTAGATGAACCTTGATAAGCACTGGCAACCAAGTGTCTGGATGGTCTCATCCTTAGAATAGCTCAAGATCTCCGAAATTACATTAAGTACATCAACAGCGAAATATGCTCTGTAATATGCAAGAGGTAGACAAGAATCTTTTAAAGATGAATCACAAAAAAACTAGCCAGTAGATATGAATATCATTATTATAATAAATTAATGGAAAGAATCCATAACATATCAATTGTTTGATAATGTGGAAACATGCTAATTAATCATGAGAAACTTACATCTGCACCTTACAAATGGAAAGCAACTTGTTGAAGGATTCCATTATAATATTGACCATTTTGATGTGCTCAGATTTTAGTTCTCTGGAGCACCTTTCTTCGAGATATTTTGCAATCTAGCAGAAAGAGCAGAAATAGTGAACTTCAACAATGGATCCTTCCTGATTTTCTCTTTGTTTATAAAAGGACTGACAAATACACATGCAAAATAGAATAATAAAATACCTTTGGAATCCGGAAAGGGTTTTTTGCAGCATATTCACATAATTTGATGATCTTCCTGTCACTTGGAGGCTCATCCTGACAAGAGTTAGTTGAAACATGAATACAGTGACTGGATTTCTACTTCATGTACAAATGAATGTATAGTCAAAAGACATTGCCATAGAATAAACTATATTGATTCGCCTACAAACATTCTGAGTTTTTGATGATCACAAAATTTTTTTTTTTTGCATTAGAATAAGGGATAACTGAAAACAATAAGGTTTCCTTAGGTGCTTTTGGTGCCATTATCCAATCAGAATTGGAGTTTCAAAAGTTTTGTCCAAACAATAACCCATAGCAACAATGTACAGAAGTAACAAGATGGCTCAATTTGTATGCTTCAGATAAGGGAAACAATAATTTTCTCATTCCAATGGGTATATATAATGAATCTGTGAATGCTAGATTCTACAATATATTTGTTTCGTAAGTGGTCATACTGGAGAAAAATGAGCCATTGGCTAAACCAGCTGCAATGGTGGTGAACAAAGAAGTTCAAAGAGGTTACTACTTTCATTTTTTTGGAGGAAAAAGAGTGTGATAAGATAAGACACTAACAGGGGACTTAGGGAATATATCAGCAAGCAGTTTTCTGTATCTTTTGACCGGCTGGCGTGATCTTGACCTCAAAGCAGGACAGCAAACACACATGTTCCCACATGCTGGGAAGATCTTCCTAGAGATGACACCCATTGCCTGCAATTCCAAACACGAGAGCAAAATGTAAGCAAACCAAGCTAAAATACCCGACAAAAAAATCCAAAATTAACCAGAAAAAACCAAAAAGCCCTAATTAGTCAACCCAAAAAAAAAGTCAAACAAAAACAAAGAAAACTAGAATAAAGCCAGGATCTAAAATACAAACTCAGTAAAACCCGAAAGCCAAAAAATGGAAGCACACTGAAACCAAAACCATTTACACAATAAACAGCAACAAACATGCCCTGCTTTTCAAAAAAGCACAAACAAGAGGAAACCAACCCACCAAGAAAAGAATAAACAGAGCAGAAACAAGCACACTGTGTGTAAAGAAGGAAACCAACCACACCAAAAATTTGCCAGTGCTAGCAATTAATAACCAGAACAACAACCACCATGTTCCAGATAACTCCAAAGAAGATGGAAAGCAACAATGAAAAGTTAGAGAGAAGAGAGACAACAAAAGCAGCACCTCACTCAAGATCTGGGAGCAGAAGTGAGGACAATGAAGAGAAGAAGAGTAAACAGTAAGAAAGAACTACAGCGAACAGAAAACAAAGATGGCGCGTGGGCGAAGACAAGTTAAGGTGAGACTATGTCGTGTTTGTGTGTTGGATTGGATGCGGAAGATCACGTGATTGTGTCAGGTTGAACACAAATTCATTTTCCTTTTTCTTTTTCTTTTGCTGTAAAAGCTATGTACCTATGCTCTGCGTTTTCAAACAGTGTCAGAAGAAGTTCCAAAAGACACACCACAACAAGAACTCTATTTAAAATCGTTGTTGGACAAAAATTTAAACACTCTCACTGCACGCTTGTGGAAACTGTTCTCATTAATTTTTTCTATTCAACTTTATTTTGAAGCTACTGGTTGGAAATTTTAGCGGTAAGTGCACAACACGCGCAACTTATTCAAATTAAATACTTATAATCTCTGTGATTATCACAACTATTATATTCATTAAAAACCTGAAAGTAGTTTTTGCTTTGAATATAAATAAATTCTAATTTATTATCTAATGCATTTTAAGCATAAGTTTTAATAATTTCATTTATTATTTAGGCGAACCGTTATTTTGGTCATACAACACTTAATTTTTGTTGTCTCTGGAAACCTTAAAAGTATTGAAATTTATAAAAAATTAGCACGTTGCTTTTAATGATTTGAAATGTTGGCACATAGCGGGGCAAATTTGATTTTGCCAGGTCCATAAGAGAATAAATACATATATATATATATATAATATATATATAATAGGAAAAGGGAAAAAGAAGAGTGCATTTTTTTCCTCAGACTATAATAATTGTTAATTGTGTTTTTTTATTAAAATCATCGAAGAATTCTTTGACTTGTTTTGGAAAGGGCTATGCCTTACACACTTTGATGCAATCACATGAACACGGTCTATCTTCATTTGTTTATTTTGGAGATTAGACCCACCAACTTAGATCACATTTCACTATACTTATTATTTTATCAAATCAAAATAATTGGACTTGACTTAGTCAATTTATATGATTTTTTTTATTAAACTTGATTTTAATTAAATAGTTAGAATTTTAAATGTGAATTTAGCCCACATTAAATATGAAAATATAAAGGAAAAACTTTCATACTTATTATCTTAAGTTTTCGATAAAAATACTTTATTGACTTCATTATATAAAATGTAAAAAATTTATTGGTATGGAATCACTTCGATATTTTCGACCATTAAAAAATATCTCAAAGAAAGACTGAAACTTACTAACTAAATTTATTTATTAGGTATTGGTACTAATTTACTTAAACAAGTTTTTCAATTGGTGATAAAAGGTGAAAACTAACTAAATAGAAATATTGTTTTAGTGCTCAAACTATTCATTCGTTTGTAACAGGTTCCTGAGTAGAGCAACCATTAGTACAACAAAGATATTTTAATAGAAAAAGGTATCTTTTTCACTATATTAATTATGAACTCAATACTTTCTAGCTGCAGCCATTTCATTTAAATCAGAACTAATCAGTAATCATGGTACATAATTATCGTCATGATGAAAATGTTATAACTATAAAAAGCAATAAGATGAATAAAGTTGAAGATAGTATTATACCGTACCACACAGCAACACGCGACAATAATATTGAACATCTCATGCGTTGAGTTGCTTAAGACTAAAGAATGTTTCTAATAATGCATATTTAGTTGGTGTTAAAAAAAGTCATTTAACCAAAAAAAATTGACATATTTTATTAATCTGACTATATTGGATTGTATTAAAAAACATATTATTTTTTCAATAAAAGTAACTTATTGACTAATAGTTTAGCAAAAAAATTTGAAAAAAAGTGGTACTGAATTATTTTCTGAAAGCTATTCACTCTTCTTTCAGGTTGATCTGATTTTATAATTCCAAATGATGATAGTAAATATATATAGCATTGACGAAATAAGAAAGTTATTGTTGGGGAAGTGGTGCATGGGTTGGGGTTGGGGTCCAAAGGCTGACACCATATGGGATTTCATCACTCAGAGTTTAATGCATTGATGAGTATGTTGTGGGCCTCTCATATTGGGTCCCATAATAACCCAACACACAAAATCTAGACTGGGCTAAATACTTTTTATTCAAATCAGACAAATAAACCAGACACCATTAACAGAGCCTTCTACCAAATGGTCCCACTCCTAACACACTACTTTCAAAACTTTCTTTCCATCAATGATTCTATCCAATCATCCAACCCACACCAATTCTCAATTCAATTAATACCCACAATATCAACATCCTCTGGAATTTGGTACATTAAAGTAACAGACAATGAAACAGACAGGTAAGAAAAAAACTGTAAAAAATCAAATAAAATTAAAGAATGTAAAATAATAACATAAAATATCTAAAGTAGCACAGTTCATCACCTGACCAACTTCAACTCAGTATTTACTTCCCCTTTGTATTCAGTTTTGTGAAATTTTTGCCAGGCTATTTCCAGTACATCAAACCAAGGAATTGTATTTTTTTAGTCTATTTTCATCCTACTTTTCTTTTTAGTCTATTTTCAACATAACAAACACAATTCAAATCCAAATCCGTGTATAGGCTCAATATAAAAGACAATATTTAGAAAAGTTGTTTTTAATTTAATAAAAGGTAAAATCATCAGGTTAAAAATGACAACAAAAGCAATTATAAAAATTTATCTCTTTATATAACAATATAGATTATACATATAATCAATTAATAAAATAATTAAATTTTCACAGTAATCTCCAACACATTCTAAGTAGCTCGGATTCACACCAAAGAAATGTAAGCTCCTTTAAAGCAACTCAGTTTTAAGAGTAAAATAAGCAATATTTGTCACTGATAAAATCAATATTCGATATCCCAACACATTCATACTTATAAATGAAATAAAGTATAAACGGCTGATTTTCTCGTTATCAACTAGGATACCTCCTTTACGTTTCCCCATTTTAAAATACCCAAATCCTGAAGGGAAAAAATATTGAAACGTAGACCCTTCTAAGCATCAAGCATACACATTTTAGCTTTCTTTTTCCTCCCATTTTTAAAGATGGATCGAACCGAGCGTCAACAATGCTCAAACATTTCAATTTCAATAGCATAATAATTTACAAGTGATGGTTGCGTAAGGGAGATGATCCACCGAGGAAAAATAACATTAAATAATACAAGTGAAGATGTCACTGTCCAAGGCAGAACTTTGATCGGAGGTTGTCTAGAATCTCTGCATATTCAATTGGTGTTGCCTTACTTCTGAACACTTCATCCCAGATCTTGCGTATGTCTGCCCAAAATATAACCAACTTCAATAAGATTGAAAATCTTGGCAACAATAACCATTAGTTTGAGATAGCAAGTACCATTTAAGCAACTCTGCAACCAACAAGATATAATACTCCACGATTTATTAGGTTAGTTACTACCACAGACCCTAACTAATATTATTTTCTCTCGTTTATTTTATCTTCACTTCTTGGTTTAGGGAGGAGACCAGAGGCTAAAAGGATCGACTATAGTACAAGAATATATCTGCTTGTACATTACAACTCTGATATCTGGCTAAGAAATGTAAAGTCATTGACGCATCCGCAACTACTTTTGGCTTATCCTCACAAACCATCATATGTTGTCTGATTTAAGTTACAGAATTTTCTACTGCATTTACAATACTATCAAATGGGTTAACCTTTAGTTTTTCCTGCTCAAAAGGCATAACATATTTTGTATCTTCGTTCCTTTCTTCTCCAACCATCTTATACTTTAAAGTAGAGACCATTTCTGCCTACCTACTTATCTTTCAACTTTCTTCTACCTCGTTTATCTTCTGAGAACTTTAACATAAGGCGTGGCAAAAGAGACACTTAAATTTTTTTTAACTATTACAAAGAATACGTACCATCCTTATTTGTTGATGAAAGGCACAGTACAATCATGTCAAATCTTGGAACTTTGATCAAATGCTCCATATAACTGACAACCAGATCCATGTCCTCACTGCCAAAAGAGCAAATTCACTATCATAATTAAAGTTCACAAAGAATTCAAAACAATAAAATAATATTTTCTTTTGTAGTTGGCTACTTACGTGAAAAAAGATGAAAGACACTTGATGATGTCAACAAGTATGGTAGAAGATAAGGCATTTTTGAATATTTTCGGTAATTCACGGGGAGATATAGCCTAACATACAAAAAAAAACAGTTTGTTACAGCATGAAGCAGAGCACTGAACACCAGAAATTTAAAGCATAAAATGGCACCTCTTCTTATAATTCAATGCAAAATATGCTAGATTTTGACAATATAATCAAATTAAAAAAGAACAAGAAAAAGTTGTACACCTTTAACAAACGAGCCTGCAGAGCAAGATCACCTGACAATGCTCTCCAAGAGACCTCAAATTCATACGCAGTGGTTGGTGGTGTTATGTTTTTGGCAGCTTCAGCCATGGCTCTAGAAGCAGCACGAGAAGCAAGCTGTTGAACAGATGCTTTAAATTCTGGCTTAATAATTCTGTGATTTCTCTGTTAAGAAAAAACAAAGACAACAAATTCATGAAAAATGGGAATAAAAATAGGAATATGCAGTTATGCACAATTACTAGCATCGAAATTGCAGAAGCACAATAAAAGACAGTAAATATACCCACACATAAATCGAAGAGATAAAACCTAAATGGCAATTGAAAGTATACCATGATTGGATACATCATTAAAAAGCCCAAAAACCCTAAATGTTATTTTATTTTTATTACTTACTGAGTATAAAAATAAAGTAGCAAAATTACATAGTGTTTCTAACAAAGATCCAAAAGAATAGAATGTAGATAATTCATATTTAAATAAGAACTCGTGAAGAACATAAAAACATTTCTTTGTGTTTTTAAGGATAAGAAAGAATAATTATTGCTTCCAACAGGACTATGATATGCACTGGAACTAGATTACTTGACAAGAAGAAGGAAGGATTTTAAGATATGTAACCTGCTCCAAACTGTTACTTGCACTCAAACTTTTCTTAGAATCATCACCTCCTTGTGCTTGAGGCCTTTTTCTGGTTATTGTGTCCCTGCTATCAACCTCCTCTGTTACAAGTGATTCTTTAATAGGTACTTGCTGCTCATTAACCTGTCAAAAACATAACCAAACTTTAGGGTGGACTACATTTACATGAAAAGCACAAACAAATTACTATTCAACACTCTCATCCATAAACATAACTATTTATCTTGAAATGTGATATTGAAAACTCTACTGTTTTGTACCTTTTTATGATTAACTTCAGCTGGACCGGACTTTTGAGCACCATGTGAAATGGGGTGGATGCTACCTCCATTAACTTTTTCATCTGACTTTCCCACTTTATTAGTCCCCTGTACAGTTCTTCTCAGAGCTCCTGATGCTTTATGAAGAATATCCTGAATAAAGATTTTTAAAAAAATAAAGAAAAAATATTAATCTATGCTGCAGAGAACCTAGGGTGGGGGAAATAGACACAAAACTAAAGTAGCTAATAAATCAGTGTTGTAAACTCTAGTCTCTGATATACTCTTTTTCTATAACTAACTTTCTCATGTGTTTGAATATGCAGGTCTATCATTACCAACCATGTCTAGTATTGACCACATGAACTGGGCATAATATGCGCTCACAAACAGCAGACTACGAAATTTAACCATTTTGCATCAATGATTTCTGTCAGTAATGGGAAACAGTTATACTTATATCTACTCTTAGATTTTCAAGCAGAAGTATTTTCTTTTCAAGAAGACTAGTCTTCTACATTCATAATGATTTCAATTTTTGAATCTCCATTCACAAATCACTACTTCAAGTATAGCATCCCCTCATCCCATCTCTAAAGTCTTGTTAACATCATAATTCCTTGCTCTGTTCCGATTTTAATAAATCAAAGGCCCTACCATTTATAACCTTCCTTCAAGGCATCAATTCATTTGATTGTATGATATGTCAACAACTACTAATTCTACGTTCTTGTTTGCTGTAAGTGCCAGTATGTAAACTGGTTATTGGTTATGTACCGCAAGTTCAAAACTAATATTTCCACGCAACCCTATATGGGCACTACTTAGTGCATGTTCATTAAAAATAGTAAGTCATATAACAATACTGGAAATAGTGATGTGCTTACTTTCTCATACAAAGATTTAGCATCAGCATACTGTTTCTTGATTTCTTGATTGTTCGGTTCCAACCTCAAAGCAAATTCAGCATCTGTGATTAGCAAATTTCAGACTCAATGAATTCAAAATCAGAATGTTACATATGTGGTTAATAGACAAGAGAAATGATCAAGTATTAACACACCCTCCATTGATTCTTTAATTTTTCCAAGTTCTTTTCTAGCTGTTGCTCTTCGTGAGTATGCTTTTATGTAACGATCATCAAGATCTAAAGCCTCTGTGCAGTCATCCTCAGCCTCTTGGAATCTACTGACACAAAATAGGTGAGGAAAAAAACATATTACCTTCAGAAAATGAAGTTCCTTTCGAGAGAATCATTGGGTTGATAGATCCAATAACAATTCACATTAATTGGAAAATTAACTTTCTTTTATTCAAAATTCAAATATTGATAAAATCCAACACTTTATGGGTAAGCCAGACTTCTTTAAATACGAAACATAAGCTTGCCTTCTGAGCTTGATATTGGCCATTGCCCTATTTGCATATGCTACAGCTGTTGGTGATAAGGCAATGCTCCTTGAATAGCAGTCTCTAGCTTCCTTAAATTTCTTCTGCTTGAAAAACTCATTACCCTGTAAGATACAGAGTGATTGAATAATCAGCATCGTGCAGGAAAGCAACACTAAAATCAATATACAATATCTGAACAGATCAATCCTACCCTGTCACCCGGAGACTGATACAGAGGGAAAGAAAAAAAAACCTACCAGATCTTTCTCGGAAGCAGCATCGGGAACATCTTCAGGAACAAAACTACCATGCAACCGATTTAAAGGATCATTAATTTTGGATAAATCGTACAGTCCTTGAGAATTTCTTGCACGATCAAAAGAAATAGCATCTGCTTTTGATGCCTTCTCCACACCCACAGATCCAGTAAGTCGAGAAGATGAAGCTTTTGTGAATTGCTGTCAGAATATAACACATCAAAGATGAATTAATTCGTCCACACACACACACAAGCACAAAATATTTAGGATATGCAACATAAGCAAAATCAAGGGGTCCTTTCCACGTCGTAAGACTATTTAAGCACAAGAAAGCATGAAAAATTAAGAAAACCTAGGACAGAAATTACGCTTCCAACATTCCAAAAATATAACACGCCATAATAAATCAGATTCATCTGAATAAAAAGTGCAAACTTTCGGCTAGTAATCTGAACCCATTGTTCGAACACCCCAAAATTAATTATTTTCTTTCATAAATGTTCATTGATTTCAGACAGCATATTCAGAGTTCACATTCCCTTTGTACTATAAATATGCAAACAACTAAATGTAACCCATTACTAACCTCCGCATACAGAGAAGAAAATCCCCAATAGGTTAGAAAACAGTATCACTGAATTGGACCACTTGAAAAGAAGACGAAGTAGTCAAACAAGGTAAAAAAAAGTCATGGTTCTTCACGATACATATACATTCATATTCCATCCACGACAACAACAAAAAATAATAAAGGGGGAATAAACCGTGAATAATAAAAAGGCCGAATTGAAGAATCATAATGCATGTATAAGTATACTCAAACGTTTCGCAGTTGGACGAGAAAATCTTGAAGGTTAAGGTAAAATTACCAACATTTTCCTTTTGTGACTTCAGTGTTTGTGTTTTATCCTTTCTAGAAAGTTCCCAATCCTGCAAGTCGTTTAGGAATCCCTGGAAATCCTGTTAAAATGTGACAACAGAAACACGTTGCGGAGAAAACTGAAATTAGAAGAAAATATATGAAAAATGCTAAAACAGCATCGTGAGGAAGCGACTATACCATCCTTTGCTGAAGAAGAACCCTTTACGCGACCAAGCAGATGCAGCAAGAACACTATACTATTCAATCACACAGCAACAAAGACGAAGTGGGAGGTGACGATTTCAGAAAAGAACTTTCGCGAATTAAGATTATTGAGTATGGGCCGGCCCATCACCCTAAACTGATTAATGGCGCCAAATTCTTTCTATACCCAATTTTTTTAACCTGCACCTAGTTTTAAATTTCCGAAAATATCTTAATTCTATAAATGAAAATCTGGAATTAAAAACAATACAATCCAGAAAAGTAGATTGGAAGAGATTATTGTATTCCGAAAATAAAAATTCAGAACAAAATTTAAAAATCAAAATCTGTTATATCCTAAAATTTTGGAATTTGATTAATATTATTATTGGGTTGTTAAGATTTAATTAGTAGATATTGAGATTTAATTAGTTTGGATTTAATTAGTTAGGATTTAATTAATAGTTTCTATCATTTATCTTTAGTTGAGATTTAATTAGCATAACTTATCTCTATCATTTGTAATCTTTAATCTTTAGTACTCTATAAATAGAGTATTAGAACTATTATTTGAAATATCAGTAATATATGCACTTTGTTTCTTTTTCTTAATTCTCTATCATTGTTCTTGTTCTTGGTATAATCGAAAGTCACCTAAAGGTTCACTTTGTCCAAAGTCTAATCGTTCTTCGAAATCTCTTACGAGAGGACCTAGACGCTTCTACACATGATCATTCATATCAAAATCCTATTCCAAAAAAAGTCCACATTGTTCCAAAAAAATATTCAGAAATATATTCTGAAAAAGAGGGTTTGAAATGTATTTGTGTATGTACCCCCATTTTATTTAAGATCACTTTCGTCTTTTCACACTGAAATTGGGTGTGGTGCAGGAAGTAATTGCCTTAATGGCTAATGTTAGTGTGGGCTAACTGTTTCTGAGACCCAAATCTTTATCTTTATCCTTTAAGTCGGAATAAATAATCAATTTATCTTCTACAATCAATGATTTGAAAAATTAGATACTTTAATCTGTACAATATCTTTATTTTTTTTAATTTTTGTTTCTATATCTTTAATCTGTACAATATCATTATCATTATCTGTAAAATAATTTAAAATAATTTTTGTGTGTATAATAGTTTCATTCACATTACCTCATCTTCATCAGTTAATATGGTTCATATGAATTTAACATAAATAACCAAATTGCATACATTTTAATAAATTTTGAGATGAAATTAATTTTTTTTAAACCACACTTAACGTAAGGACAAAAAGATAATTATACTCTTTTTTATTATTATTATTATTATGTCAAAATTAAGCAAGGTTTTAATTATCCAACTAAAATATAGAGTTGTTAATAATTCAGTCAATAAATTTATTAATGTATTTTAAGTCCGTAGTTATACCTGTAATATATATAATCATCATATATGTAATTTTTTTCATGTTTTCATATGTGTAAATCAAATCAAAATGATAAGTTGAACGTAATTAGTGTTAACACAATAAGATATTTAACTTTGATGAAAGAATTGCACAATTTACTATATAGAAGCGTCAAATTTTGGGATTGTTTATTTCATTTTAAAATTTTAAAAGTAAAAATGTTTTTCCAAAGTTAACAAATGAAAATTCTTCGATTTCATGATCATCAAATGAGGAATAGAAGTCAATCCCGATAAGTGCAAGATAATTTTAACTATGAGAGGTTTTAATAACTTAAAAGAAGTTTAAACTTTACACCCAATTGAAGAGTAATAGATCATATTAATTAATTAACACTTATTTTCTCAACTTAGATACTCCATTAATACTTTTAGAGCTTCCATGTTGTTGTTTGAATAAATTACATCATCAAACAAGTGCTCCAAAAGCTAGAGCTAGCGTGCCGAGTGACAACTTGGTTGGTTAAGCTATATAAGTTTGAATTGAAATTCGAAAGTAGAGGATCAGTGAGAGGATAATTCTTGGCAGAATTTTAATTGAGTTGCCCAAACTCAAAGAAAGACACGATTGATGGTCCCTTAGTGTGGATGGTTCATAAATATAAAAAGGCATTATAGTATAATCCTTGAGTGCCTGACAATATCATCCTTGAAAAAAGCATTTATTTCACTTTTGATACATTCAACAACCAAGTAGAAAATGAAGTTTTAATTGTTGGGTTGAAACTTGCTCAAGAATTAGGTGTGAAATAGTTGAAATGCCAGAGTGACTCTCAATTAATCACTGATAAGATAAATGATGATTATCAAGCTAATGAGCCCTTGCTTCAAAAATATTATCATATAACAAAGAGTTTGAAATGACATTTTGGTCAGTTCAACATTATACATGTGTCAAGATAACAAAACAATCATGCCAACATCCTCTTCAATATCTTTAGCATAAGGAAGGCCAGATAACACCAAACTCTCATTCAAAAAACCTCGAGCACTCCAAGTTAATACTATGACGATGTGTTACTAGTAAAGATGTGTAGCTCGAGTTGGATGATATCTATCATAAATTTTTTAAACAAATGATTCTTTACCTGACAACACAACAAAAGCTAAAAAGGTGCACAAACAAGTATAATTTTAAAATCCAACTAGAGATCCCACATCAACTAGAGATAAAAACATTTCATAATATATAAGTGGTAACAAATCTTACCTTATAGGCCAATTTTATAAGATTGAGTTAGGGTTTAATTTCCATTTAATTTTTCTTTGCGTGTTATTTATTTTTTCTCGTCCATTAGTCGAACCAAAGTATTACACTCTGTTTGGATCAACGGATGGAGTGGCAACGCGGATGGGCGAGTGGGAGGATGTTGTGTTTTGATCAACATGTTTGGAGGCGAGGGTGCAGATGGGGGAGCGAGTTAAGTACATTTTACTTTCCTCTCACATATGCAAAAATGATCACTGATGTTCACATAGGATATAAGTATTTTACCTTAATACCCTTAACATAACTTTGCAACTGTGAATGCATGAAACGAGATTGGTCTCTGACTGACACCACTGTGAGAAATCAATGTAGGAGAGAATGCACCACACACTGCACCACAGACTTTGAGGAATCTTTTGACTACTTTGATTTTTTTTCTTCAAAAGCTTCCAGCCCATGAACATAGTGTGTTTTCATTCATGTGAGTGTTGGTATTGTTAGAAGTAGGGGTCTTGTGAGAGTTGTGTCGTGAGTGAGAGTGAACCTTGAAGTTCTTTGTTGTGGTTGAGGACGACCAAAAGAAAACATACGAGGTAACTACATAAACAACCTTTAACGACAGTTAAAAACAACATTTTTAAATGGTTTTAAAACTGTTGTTAGTGAGTGTGTCGTTATAAATTAATCACTTTTAACGATGATTAGTCGTCGTTATAAAAACAAATTACGACATTTAATTAAAATTATCGTTAATAAAGGAAAAAAATGTAAAAGTCATGTTGAAAGCAACTTTTAACGACGATTATACCTCGAGAATCATCGTTATAAGTGTTATTGAGGTTTTTTAAAGACAATTTTAGCCCAGAACCATCGCTGTAAGTGTTTTTTCTTTAAAATTTTTAAATATTATTATATATGCTTTCGTTCTGCATAATGTATCAAATTTTTAGAAAAATCATGCATTGTAATGAAATTTTGGCTACATATAACATAATTTAAATATAAAAGACTATATATAAATAAGTACATATAACATCACAATTCAACACAAGTAATTGTATATGAATAAGTTCAACAAAAAAAACTTATAATATCATTAAAAAAACATCATAATCAAAATTGTCAAAGGTCGAACACCTCTAAACTATACAAAGATTATCTAATTCATTAAAAACTAAATCAAAATTGTTGAAGGTCGGACACCCCAGACTTAGAATCAACATGTTCAACACACACACATTTATTATAAAATTAAATAGTAAATAAAACTCTAACCTCCAATGGGAGAGGTACGGTGGTTCACGTGGAGGTGCGGAAAAGGAGCAGAGACACAACGCTGGTGGTGGAGGCGACGCTAACGTGTCATTGTTGGAGGCGACGCTAGCGTGTCGTGGCTGGGAGTGGAGCGGAGCACTATGATGGAGGCAAGGGCGATGCGGTCACGGTGTGGAGGCGATCATGGTGCGAAGGCGATCGCGGTGTGGTCGTGGAACGCGTTGTTGGAACAGTCGCGTGAGGTGCGGTGGTGGAACGACCGTCGCGCAAAGAGTGAGGACTGTGACTGTGGATTTTGTTAGGTTTTCACAGAGTGAGAGAGGTGAGGGAGCACAAGAGTGGAGACTGAGGACGTGATGCAAAGTTTTTTAAACACTTTTAACGACAATTCTTTCAAGAACCGTTATTGTATATACCTAAAACACTATTAACGACGGTTTGTCACAGAACCACTGTGATTTTTTCTGTAAGAATCACTTTTAATGTCAGTTCTTCCCATAATTGTTGTTAAAAAATTCAGAATTTTTAAAAAATGTCACTGCCTTTTGCTCCAGGACGATTTTGTAGTAAATGTCGTCATATAGGATCGTGGTTGTATTAATTATGTTGATGGTGTTTAATTCGTTTGTGTCTTGCAGCTATCATGACTCGAATGACCCAGTTCTTGGGGACTACATGACTCAATTAAGACGTCAGGCGGCCAATAGAAAATTAAGCAGCTTTGAGACGGTCGGGAGAGGAAACCCGATTGTTCCAGTTGATGTAGTGCCTCCAATAAATATATTAAATTTTAATATATTTAATAAATTACTTTAATTTAGCATATAATTATTTTTTTAACATTTTATTAAAAAAATACAAAAAATTATGAAATTATATATTAGAAAAATTTAATTAATTCAAACCTTAAAAAAATATCATAACTCATTATTTAAATATTTTTAATAATAAAGATAAATTTATAAACTTACATTTTACATATTTAAAATAATTTCTAAATTCCATTACTTACAAATTTCAATAAACCATCTTCAGAAATTTCATTATATATCATTATATCATTAATCTAAAGATCTTAATATATCTATAATTCTTACAAATTCAGTCATTTCCTTCCGTAGAAATCCCCTACATAACCAAAAGAGCCTTAGGCCCTGATTGCTTCAGAGCGATGAAAAGGAAACATTAACGTAAATACCAATGCAGATACAACCAAAAACACACGAAAATACCAAAAAAAAAGAAAAAATCAATCAAAACTTTCTTCGTTGGATTGCGAAGAAAGTTGTAATTTAATAAATAAATATATATTTACTTAATTAATTAATTACAATTTAC
>Ga0123341_1000260_pt1 | contig 28683 bp, 30 predicted proteins | sample Turbeapinknodule_FD_89959 | JGI IMG/M metagenome (GOLD analysis project Ga0123341, IMG submission 89959) | Root nodule microbial communities of legume samples collected from Mexico - Turtle bean Mexico pink nodule | ecosystem: Host-associated > Plants > Roots > Nodule | place: Mexico: Nepantla...
ATGCGCTGCAGCCCTCCGGCAGCTTCAAGCTGCGCGGCGTCGGCCGGCTTTGTCAGCATGAGGTGGAAAATGGCGCGCGCGAGATCTTCTGTGCGTCCGGCGGCAATGCCGGCATTGCCGCCGCCTATGCCGGCCGGGCGCTCGGTGTGCCGGTCACCATCGTCGTGCCGGAGACGACGGCGGCCGATGTACGGCAGACGATCGCCGCAACGGGCGCCAATGTGCTCGTGCATGGCTCGGTGTTCGACGAAGCCAATGCCCATGCGGTCGACCTCGCGAGGAGCCGCAAGGCGAGTTATGTGCACCCCTTCGACCATCCGCTTCTGTGGGACGGTCATGCGACACTGATCGACGAGGTGGTGGCGAAGGGTGCCAAATTCGATTGCGTCGTCACCAGCGTCGGCGGCGGCGGGCTGCTTGCCGGCATTGTCGAGGGGCTGAAGCGAAACGGGCTTACCAATGTGCCGGTTATCGCCGTCGAAACGGAAGGAGCGGCCTCGCTGAACGCCAGCCTCAAGGCGAATGAGCGCATTACCCTGCCCGCCATCACCTCGATTGCCAATTCGCTCGGCGCGCGGCAGGTGGCCGAGCATGTCTTCGACCTGCCGAGACAGCATCCGATCGAAAGCATTGTCGTCAGCGATGCCGATGCGGTTGCCGCCTGCCTGAAATTTGCCGATGCATATCGCATTCTGGTCGAGCCGGCCTGTGGGGCGGCGCTTGCCGTTGCCGATGTGCATGCCGGGCTGCTTCAGCGTTTCGACAATCCGCTGATCGAAGTCTGCGGCGGCATCGGCGTGTCGCTCGAAAAGCTGAAGCTTTGGAAAGAGAAGTTTCTCTGATCTGAAATTAGACCCTTTCCGGGTTAGATTGAATCATTCTGTTGGTTCAAACGGAGTCGGATGGCCGGTCGATCAGCCGGCCCGTTTCAGCCAACCCTCCCGCAGATTTGCCTTGGCAAATCTGCAAGACTCACGAAACGCCGGACGCACTTATCGCTTCGCTATGCGAAGCGGTGCGGCCGGTAGGCCGGGCATCTCTAGCCAGGATCAAAGGCGATCGGCTCGGACGTACCTGGGGGTATGCCCGTCGCCAATCGCCTTTGCCCTGACGAAAACCTGCTCCGGCAGAATGCTTCAATCTAACCCGGAAAGGCTCTAAAGAAAAAGCCGGGCGAAGGCCCGGCTTGATCGATAGCTCATCCGTCTGCGGCTTAAGCGGCCCAAGGGTGCGAAGCGGCGTTCTTCTTTTCGAAGCTGTCGATCGCCTTCCCCTTTTCCAGCGTCAGGCCGATATCGTCGAGGCCGTTCAGCAGGCAGTGGCGCTTGAATTCGTCGAGATCGAACTTGATCAAGCCGCCATCGGGACCGGTGATCTCGAGGTTTTCGAGGTCGACCGTCAGGATGGCGTTGGAGCCGCGCGAGGCGTCGTCCATCAGCTTGTCGAGGTCTTCCTGGCTGACCTTGATCGGCAGGATGCCGTTCTTGAAGCAGTTGTTGTAGAAAATGTCGGCGAAGCTGGTGGAGATCACGCAGCGGATGCCGAAATCGAGCAGCGCCCATGGCGCGTGTTCGCGCGAGGAACCGCAGCCGAAATTATCGCCGGCAACCAGGATCTTGGCATCGCGATAGGCTGGTTTGTTCAGCACGAAATCCGAATTTTCGGACCCGTCTTCGTGATAACGGGCCTCGGCGAAAAGGCCGGTGCCGAGGCCGGTGCGCTTGATGGTCTTCAGATAATCCTTCGGAATGATCATGTCGGTGTCGACGTTGACGACCGGCAAGGGCGCTGCAACGCCCGTGAGCTTCACGAATTTATCCATGACCCATGCTCCATTTCAGCAAATCTACTTCCTGAATTTGCATCTAGTCCAGTTTTTCGCCGAAATGAAGGAGAATCTTTGAAAATGACGGCCACGCGACGTTTCGCGCGGCCTGCCCTCTGCGTATGGACCATTACTTCGTCGGTGCGTTGAGGCCCCAGAGGACGCCGAACGGGTCACGCAACTGGCCGTAGCGGTCGCCCCAGAACATCAGTTCGACCGGCATGACGACTTCGGCGCCGGCAGCAACGGCGCGGTCCCACCAGAAATCGATATCGTCGATGACAAGCTGGATGGCGAAGCCTTCATGGCCTTTGAAGGGATGGCCGTATTCGGGATAGGCATCCGACAGCATGAGGGAGCTGCCATTGATGTAGAGATGCACATGCATCGTCCTGCCGCTCTCGTCGACCGGCACGACATAGGCTTCTTCGGCGCCGAAAGCCTTCTTGTAGAATTCGGCGGCTTTGACCGCGCCGCCGATCGTCAGATAGGGCAGCAGGCCATTCTTGACCGGCGGCAATTTGACCGGATTGTTTTCCGTTGTCGCATCCATGCTTGTCCTCCATTTCGTTTTGAAGCGCCGGCGGAATGCTCGGCTGCTTCAAGGACGTATCATGGAAGCATGATCCGACAGTGTCGGTCGATTTTTTTAGAGATCGATGATCGTGCCGCGGCCGTCGTTCCAGATGCGCATTTCGCGCTGGCCATTGTTTGCCTTGGCGCGCACCGGAGCGGGCTTCATCTTCAGCGAAAGCGCGCGACCGACCATGAGCACGGTCAGGATGCCGCCGACGGCGAGTGTCACCGAAAAGGTGAAAAGCAACATGGCCACGAAAACCGTGGCGCCGGCAAGCATGAGGAAGATGGAGCGAATGTTCTGCATGGGTTTGAGACCTTTCTTCGGAAAGGAATGTGGTCCTTCTTTTTCCTCTCTGCAAGGCAAGCATGGCTTTTTGTTGTCTTGCCGGGCTTCGCGAAGCTTGGCACTAATGATCGATGAGCCAAACCATACGCCGTTCCTTAAATCTGCGCCGCTCGGTGCTGAGCGTTCCCGCCATCAATCTCCGGGCGCTCGAAAAAAGCCATTCGCTTGATTGCGATGCGGTTATTTTCGATCTCGAGGATTCCGTTTCGCCCGAGAAGAAGGAGCAAGCGCGGGAAAATCTGCGCGCCTTTTTTGCCGGTCCGCTGCTTGAGGGCAAGGAAAGGATCATCCGCATCAATTCTTTGTCATCCGAATTCGGGCCGGCGGACCTGGATCTGGTCAATGCGCTTTTGCCCGACGCCGTTCTCCTTCCCAAGGTGGACGGACCTCTAGATATCACCCATATAGCCGATCTACTCGCCGATGCGGATGCGCCGGAGGAGCTGCGCATCTGGGCGATGATCGAGACGCCGCGCGGCGTGCTGAATGCTGGAGCGATCGCCGAATCCGGCCGCACGCCGGGCTCGCGGCTCGATTGCCTCGTCGCCGGGCTCAATGATCTGCGCAAGGAAACAGGCGTCTTGCCGCAGCCGGGACGAGCCTATCTCGTGCCGTGGCTGATGCAGGTCGTCCTTGCGGTCAGCGCCTACGGGCTCGATGCGATCGACAGCGTCTTCAACGATTTCAGGGACGAGCAGGGTTTCGATGCCGAATGCGGGCAGGGGCGGGCCATGGGTTTTGCCGGCAAGATGCTGATCCACCCGGCGCAGATCGAAGCCGCCAACCGGCATTTCGGCCCGGATCCGGCAGCGATTGCTGAAGCGGAGGCGATCATTGCTGCCTTTGCCGATCCGGCTTCCGATGGGCTAAATGTCATCAATGCCGGCGGGCGGATGGTCGAGCGGCTGCATCTTGTCCAGGCCGAAGCTCTGGTCCATAAAGCTCACCTGATTTCTGCAAGAAAGCCCGACTGATGAAACTCTACCGCTTCCTGACCGGTCCCGACGATGCTTCCTTCTGCCACAAGGTCACCGCCGTCCTCAACAAGGGCTGGTCGCTGGAGGGCTCGCCGACCTATGCCTTCAATGCCGCAACCGGCGCGATGCAGTGCGGCCAGGCCGTCGTCAAGACTGTCGAAGGCAAGGATTACCATCCCGAGATGAAGCTCTCCGAGCAATAGCGCGTCCTACCGGACACGGCGTGTTTCAGCGTTCCGCGGCTTCTTCGGCGCTTGCCTCGATCCGCTCCATGTCATCGTCACTCAACCCGAAATGATGGCCGATCTCATGGATCAGGACATGGGTGATGATATCGCCGAGCGTCTCGTCGTTCTCAGCCCAGTAGTCGAGGATGGGACGCCGGTAGAGGCGGATGCGGTTCGGCATCTCGCCGGTTTCCACGGTGAAACGTTCGGAAATGCCCCTGCCCTCGAAAAGACCGAGGAGATCGAAAGGGGTTTCGAGCGCCATGTCCTCGAAAACGTCGTCATCGGGGAAGTCTTCGATCTCGATCGTCAGGTTGGTCGTCAGCTGGCGGAACTCATCCGGCAGATGGCTGTAGGCCTCCATGGCCAGCGACTCGAAGGCGCTGATCGTCGGCGCATGGCGGTCACGCCAATCATCGCTCTGGTCTATGCGGGCCATGAATATTCCTTCCTTTGCGGGCCCATATAGAACCTTTATCGCCGATTTTCGAGTGCGGAATCAAAGGCAGGAATAAATTCATAAAAAATGGCCGTTGACTCTTCATTAGCTCTCTGGAATCTATAAGAACATAACAGGAACAAGACGGAATTGGAGAACGCCATGGCGCAGCACGCCCTGGCGCGCGAGCGGCTTTTTGCGCTCCGCGAAACCATCGCCAGACTCGAAGGGAAGCCCGCGCCGGCGCTTGCGGCAGCGGAGCGGGGAGCCCTAGCGGAAGGGGGAAAGACACCCCGGAGAGCCAGTCTGCCGCCGCTGGCGTTCGGGGTAGAATATCTTGATGAGGCGCTGGAAGGCGGCCTGCCGCTCGATGCGATCACCGAATTCCGCTCGGCTCTGTCGCGTGATGCGGGTGCGGCAAGCGGGCTGGCGATGGCTGTCGCCGCGCGGCTGCAGAAGCAGGAATCCGATGCCGGCAGGCTGCTGCCGTTGCTCTGGGTCGGTGATGCTGTCGGCACGCTGGAGGCCGGTCGGCCCTATGCTCCAGGGCTTCAGGATTTCGGGCTGAACGCGGAGCGGTTTCTCCATGCGGCGCCGCGCAAGCTGGACGAGGCGCTCTGGCTGGTGGAGACCGCGGTGGAAAGCGCTGCTTTTTCGGCCGTCATCTTCGAAGTGCGCGGCAATCCCACCCATTTCGGCCTGACCGAAAGCCGCAGGCTCAGTCTGCGGGCGCGTGCTGCCCGCCGTCCGCTCTTTATCGTCCGCCAGGCCGGGGCGGAGGAGGCTAGCAGTGCGGCTTTCCGCCTGCATGTCGAACCAGCTCCATCGGCTCTGCGGCCGTTGCCTGGGGAATCGAAGCTTTCCGGCAGCATCGGCAATCCGATTTTCCGTCTCACGCTGGAGAAGGGCCGCAATCCGGCCCCGCTCTGCTTTTTTCTGGAGTGGAACCCCCATGAACGCGAATTTCTCCCTGTCGCCGAGCCAAACCTCGTTCGTCCTCCCGGCGAGCAGTCAGCGCATTCTGGCGCTCAGCTTTCCGCATCTGCCAACGGACCGCATCGCCCGCAGGCGATGGGGGCACTCCTGGCGTTCGAAAGGGCGTCCTGAGACCCCCCCTATCGTCTGTTCCGGCAAGCTCAACAATGCCATGCGGCTGACGGCCCTGGACGAATTGGCCGAGAGGCTGGGCCTGAAGAAGGAACAGGGCGTTGCCGAAGCGCGGGCCATGTACCCAACGCTCGAGGTCGCGGAAGAGGATCCGGCCGCCGACCGCCGGCTGCTGGAGGCCATTGCCGACTGGTGCGACCGTTATACGCCGCTGGTGGCCTTCGACGGCAAGGACGGCCTGTTTCTCGACATTAGCGGCTGCGCCCATCTCTTCGGCGGGGAAAAGGCGCTTCTCAAGGATGTGCTGTCGCGGCTTTTTTATATGGGGATTGATGCGCGCGGCGCCATCTCATCGTCGCCGGGCCTTTCCTGGGCCGCGTCGCGCTTCGGGCAAGGCGGGGTGATCGAAGACGAGGAGACGGAGCAGGTGCTGATGTCCCTGCCGGTTGCCGCCTTGCGGCTGGAAGCACAAACCGTCGATGCGCTGAAGAAGCTCGGCCTGAAATATGTCGGCGACGTCATCGATGCCCCGCGCGCGCCGCTGACCCGGCGGTTCGGCCCGGGACTGCTTCTGCGCCTCGACCAGGCGCTGGGACGCGAAGAGGAGCCGGTCTCGCCGCGGCGTCCGGTCGCCAGCCTCTCGGCCGAAAGCCGCCTGATCGAGCCCATCGGCACGGAAGAACAGATCCTTGCCGTCACCCGGCAGGTCGCCCTGTCGCTGCAGCCGTCGCTGGAAACACGGGGGATCGGTGGACGGGTGTTCGAACTGGTGCTGTTCCGCGTCGACGGCAGGGTCTTTCATATCTCCGTCGGCGCTTCGCAGCCGCTTCGCGAACCAAAGTTCATTGCCGGGCTTTTTTCCGAGCGATTGCAGGCGGTTTATGACGATCTCGACGCCGGCTATGGTTTCGAAATCCTGCGGTTGAATGTGCTGCGACATGATCCCTTCAACGCGGCCCAGGCGGATTTCGAGGGCGACCGCCAGGGAGAGATTTCGCTTTCGGCCTTCGTCGATCGGGTCTCGGCCCGGCTGGGTGCGGATTGCCTGCAAAGCTTCCAGCTGCGCGAGAGCCATGTGCCGGAACGCGCCGTCATAACCGTTCCGGTGATGGATCACCTTCCCAGGCGGAAGGCGGCGCAGGATATCCAGCCTCCTTTCCGCCAAGAGCGCCCGCTGCGGCTCTTTGCGACGCCGGAGCCGGTCGAGATCATGCTTGCCGAAGTGCCCGATGGTCCGCCGCAGATTTTCCGCTGGCGGCGCATGCAGCATCAGGTGGCAAGGAGTGAAGGGCCGGAACGGATTGTCATGGAATGGTGGATCGATGGGGATGACGCCGAGGCGCGCGATTATTTCCGCATCGAGGACGAGACCGGACATCGCTTCTGGATCTATCGTCGCGGTTTTTATGGTGGGGAATTCGACCCTCGCTGGTTCATGCACGGGGTATTTGCATGAAGAGCGAACCCGCATTTTTCGAGATCGGCGTGAGAACGAATTTTTCGTTTCTCGAAGGCGCCTCCAGTCCGGAAGAGATGGTGGTGCAGGCCGCGCATCTCAGGCTCGGCGGTCTCGGCATTGCGGATCGGAATTCCGTTGCCGGCGTGGTCAGGGCGCATGCCCAGGCGCTGCAGCTCGAGGAGAGATACAAGAACAGAGACGCGATCTTGGCCCAGGCGGAGAAGGACGGGAAAAGAGAAAAGATTGTCGATCCCATCCGGATTCAGCCGGGCGCCCGTCTGGTCTTTTGCGATGATACGCCTGACATGCTCGCCTACCCACGCAATCGGCGGGGCTGGGCAAATCTTTGCCGCCTGCTCAGCGCCGGCAATCTGAAGGAAGAAGCGGTCAAGGGAACATGCATCCTGACGGAAGCGGAGCTGATGGAATGGGGGGACGAGATGATGCTTGCCCTCGTTCCCCATCGCACTCTGATCGAAAGCCAGGCCGGGCAGTCGGCTCTGGAAGATTACCTCGGTAGGTTTCGCAGGCGGTTCCGCAAGGATTTTTTTATGGCGCTGGCGCCAGCCTATGACGGCCGCGACAGGCAGGTATTTGCGGTGCTTGCCATGCTTGCGGCACGCAATCGCGTGCCGCTGACTGCGACCAACCAGCCGCTTTACCATCATCCCGAGCGCCGGCCGCTTTCGGATGTGGTGATCGCGATCCGGGAGCATGTGGAGATAGCGCAAGCCGGATTCCTGCTGGCGCCGAATGCCGAACGTTATCTCAAGGATTCACGTGAAATGGCCCGGATCTTCCGAGACTATCCCGGTGCGATCGAAAATAGCCGGGCCTTCTTCGGCAAGCTCAGCTTTTCGCTGACGGAGCTGGAGCATAATTATCCGCCTGAGAACGATCCCGGCGAAACGCCGCAGCAGACGTTGGAAAGGCTGACGAGAACGGGAGCGGCAAAGCGCTATCCCGAGGGTATTCCGGCCAAGGTGGCAAAGCAGATCGATTATGAGCTGAAACTCATCGGCGAGAAGAAGTATGCCTCCTACTTCCTGACGGTTCACAGGATCATCCAGCACGCCCGTTATGAGCTCAAGGTCTTGTGCCAGGGGCGCGGATCGGCAGCAAATTCGGTTATCTGCTATTGCCTCGAAATAACGGAAGTCGATCCGCAAAAGAGCACGCTGCTCTTCGACCGCTTCATTTCGATGGATCGCGACGAGCCGCCTGACATTGATGTCGATTTCGAACATGACCGGCGTGAAGAGGTCATCCAGTACATTTATAAAACCTACACAAGGGAACATGCCGGGCTGACGGCGGGTGTGACCACCTACCGGACCCGTTCGGCCGGCCGCGAAGTCGCCAAGGCCTTCGGGCTGTCGGAAGATGTCCAGTCGGCGATCAGCAGCCTTGTCTGGGGCTGGTCGGAGGACAATCTCTCGGAACGGGATGCCAAGGCGGCCGGCCTCGATATCAAGGATCCGGTCACCAGGAACGTGCTGAAATATGCCTCCGAGCTTCTCGGCTTTCCCCGCCACCTCACCCAGCATGTCGGCGGCTTCGTCATCACGCGGGACCGACTCGATGAGGTGGTGCCGATCATGAAGACGGCGATGCCGGATCGTTACATGATCGAATGGGACAAGGACGATCTCGACAACGTCAAGATCCTCAAGGTGGATGTGCTGGCGCTCGGCATGCTGACCTGCCTGCGGAAGGGTTTCTCGCTGCTTGAACTGCATTACGGGGTGAAGAAGACGCTCGCCGATCTCGGCAACAGGGAGCATGGGGAGGAAGGCAAGCCGGTTTACGAGATGATGGGCCGGGCCGATACGCTCGGCGTCTTCCAGATCGAGAGCCGGGCGCAGATGAGCATGCTGCCGCGCCTCAAGCCGAAGCTGTTCTACGACCTCGTCATCGAGGTGGCGATCGTCCGGCCGGGACCGATCCAGGGCGATATGGTGCATCCCTATCTCAAGCGCCGGGAGCAGCGCGCCAAGAATATCCCGATCGAATATCCGAGCAAGGAGCTGGAAGCGGTTCTGGAAAGAACCCTCGGCGTCCCGCTGTTTCAGGAACAGGCGATGCAGATCGCCATCACTGCTGCGGGCTTCAAACCGGCGGAAGCCGACAAGCTTCGCAGAGCCATGGCGACATTCAAGAGAACCGGCACGATCGGCAATTTCGAGACGCGTTTCATAGAGGGAATGGTTTCAAAGGGTTATGCTCCGGAATTTGCGCAGCAATGTTTCAACCAGATCAAAGGTTTCGGTGAATATGGTTTCCCTGAAAGCCATGCCGCCTCCTTTGCGCTGCTCGTCTATGCCTCCTCATGGCTCAAAGCCTATTATCCCGACGTCTTCTGCGCGGCGATGCTGAATTCCCAACCGATGGGGTTTTATGCGCCGGCCCAACTGGTGCGGGATGCACGCGAGCACGGGGTCAAAATCCTGCCGGTCGACATCAACCAATCCAATTGGGATTGCAGTCTGGAAGAGGCCGCTTTCGATCCGAATGCCGTCGATTTCCGTCACCGTGAGATGCGCGGGATCATCAAGGCCCGGCACGCGGTGCGGCTCGGCTTTCGGCAGATCAAGGGCCTCTCGACAGACGAGATGGAACGGCTCGTCAGCAACCGCGGCGAAGGCTACAGCTCGGTGCGCGATCTCTGGCTGCGGTCCGGCCTGCAGAAATCCGTCATCGAGCGACTGGCGGATGCGGATGCGTTCCAATCGCTCAGATTATCACGGCGCGATGCGCTCTGGGCGGTGCGGGCGCTGGATGTGAAGAGCGCGGCCGAGGAGCTGCCGCTTTTCGAGCAGGCCCGTTATGTCGATCTCCAGGCCGAGCCGGCAACCAAGCTGCCGGAAATGCTGCCGGGAGAGCAGGTCATCGAGGACTATCGGTATCTCTCGCTGTCGCTGAAGGCCCATCCCGTCTCGTTCCTGCGCGAGGAGCTTCAAGGGATGGGTATCACGCGCAATGTCGATCTGTTGAAGGTCGCGAACGGGAAGAGGGTGACGATTGCCGGCCTCGTGCTGGTGCGCCAGCGGCCGGGTTCGGCCAAAGGGGTGATCTTCATGACGCTGGAGGACGAGACCGGCGTTGCCAATGCGATCGTCTGGAACAAGATATTCGACACATACCGTTCGGTTGTGATGGGCGCCCGGCTGGTGAAAATCCGCGGCCGGCTGCAAAGCCAGCACGGGGTGATCCATACCGTCGTCGAGCATATCGAGGACATGACGCCGGCGCTCGGGATCCTGCAACGCGAGGCCCGGCGCTTCGGGGTCTGCGAGCGGGCAGACGAAGTGCTGAGACCCGGTGGTGATCCGAGGCAGATAAAACTTGCGCAGGCGCAGGAGAGGGCGGAGCTGCCAAAACGGATGATTGCGACAGGCAGCAATTCCGGCGCGGCGGAGACGGCTGAGGTGATGCCGCGCGGACGCAACTTCCATTAAAATGCGTCGCACCGATCGGGATCCGGCGGCGCGCCTTCATTTGCCTTATGGCGTCATCACCCTGGAAGCACTGCATAATCTCGGAGGATAGGCATTGGATTGTCATTCGGACATCGCGTCCGATGATACGGGGCTCGAATTTTTTCTTGACAGCCACCATCTTCTTTAGCAGAAAACACGATAGTCAGTGTCATGTTTGGAATGAAGACGTGCTTGTCTGCAGCTGCAATTATATAACCGACAAGGAAATCCGGGAGGTTATCACCAACCTTCTCGATGAGGACTGTTGGCAGCTTATCGTGCCGGCGAAGGTCTACCACGCCATGGAAAAGCGCGGCCGTTGCTGTGGCTGTTTCCCCAACGTCGTCGACATCATTATCCAGACGACCGAGGAATATCACGCCCGTCGCCACTCGACGGAGACGGAAATATTTGATTTCATGTCCCGCTTGAAACAATTCCATGAGGAAAACAGGAGAGCGGACATTGAAAGGCGACAAAAAAGTCATCGAGCGGCTTAACGAGGCGCTGTTCCTCGAGCTCGGGGCGGTCAATCAATATTGGGTTCATTATCGGCTTCTTGAAGACTGGGGCTACACCAAGCTCGCCAAGAAGGAGCGCGCCGAATCGATCGAAGAGATGCACCATGCCGACCGGCTGGTTGCGCGCATCATTTTCCTTGAAGGCCATCCCAATCTGCAGACCCTTGCACCTCTGCGCATCGGCCAGAACGTCAAGGAAGTGCTGGAAGCCGATCTTGCCGGCGAATACGATGCCCGTGCTGCCTACAAGAAGTCGCGCGATATTTGTCACGAAGCCGGCGATTACGTTTCCATGAAGCTTTTCGAAGAGCTGCTGATGGATGAGGAAGGCCATATCGACTTCCTCGAAACGCAGCTCGAGCTGCTTGGCAAAATCGGCGAAAGCAAATACGGCCAGCTCAACGCCGATTCCGCCAACGAAGCCGAATAATATTCGAACGAGAAACCGGCCGTCCTGAGCGGCCGGTAGTCCCGCCGCTTGCTGCCGAGCGCAAGCGAGGCATTATCCCGGGATTTCAGTCTTCCGATTGCAGTGCTGCCAGATGCTCGAATTCGGCAACCACCTGGTCGTAGACGGCGCGCTTGAAGGGAACGATCAGGCCCGGCAGTTCCTGCATCGGCTTCCATTCCCAGGCATCGAATTCCGGCTCGTGGCCGCCGGGCGGCGGGTTGATGGCGATCTCGCTGTCGTCGCCCTCGAAGCGGAAGGCGAACCAGCGCTGCGTCTGGCCGCGGAATTTTCCTCTCAGCCCGATGCCGATCAGCGCCGGCGGCAGATCATAATTGATCCAGTCTCTCGCTTCGGCAAGCAGGGTCACCGTCTTGATGCCGGTCTCCTCGTAGAGTTCGCGGTAAGCGGCATCCAACGGATCCTCGCCCTTATCGATGCCGCCCTGCGGCATCTGCCACTGGTGCGGCGAGCCGTCATATTCCGAATTGCCGTCGGGGATGCGCCGCCCGGCCCAGACCAGGCCATCGCGGTTCAGGATCATCACCCCGACGCAGGGGCGGTAGGGCAGATCCTCGGCTTTTACGGTCGCCTGGCTCATCGTCTTCTCCGTTCAGCACTCTTTTCCCGAATTGCTCTCAAGGGTTCCGGGGGTCGTTGGAAAGGGCGGCGACGCCGACGATCTCGATGCCGCGCATCGCCGCCTCCTCGCTCCATTTGGCGATGGCGTCGACACTTTCATCGAAAGCCGAGGCGACGCCGATCGCCTGGCCGTTCTTGCGGGCGATGCGCTCGAGCTCATCAAGCTTCTTCAGGACGGCGTTGATATCGAGCTGGCCGTCGAGCTGCAGGTCGGCGAAGGCGTAGGGCATTTCGGTTCCCTTGGCGACAACAGCCGTCTTCGACTGCGCCGACGTGCCGTCGTCGAGGAAGAGCAGGCCGCGCTTGCCGATATCGCGCATGACAGGCTCCATCGCGTTGGAGTCCGAGAGGAAACGGCCGCCGAGATAATTCATGATGCCGGTATAATTGGTGATTTCGCCCATCGCCTTGTGAAGGTTCTCGATATTGCGGGCGACCGGCTTGGTGGTCAGCAACGTCTCAGGGCCGGGATCATTTGCCGGGTAATCAAATGGCTCGAGCGGCACCTGCAGCAGAATCTCGTGGCCGCCGCGGCGGGCCTCCTGCATCCAGCGCTGCAGGCTGTTGCCGCTTGCGGCAAAGGCGAGGGTAATTTCCTCCGGCAATTCAGCGATGGCGCGCTGCGTTCCGGTCTGGCTGAGCCCGAGGCCGCTGACGACGATGGCGATGCGCACGCCGCGCGCGCCGGACGAGGGGCGGGCATATTGATCCATTGGCCGCCGGCCATCCGGACCGACGATCGGCAGCCTGCCGAAAGGCGTATCTTCGAGCAGCGTTTCATTCGGCTGTGCCGCCATGCGCGGATCCTGGCCGACCTGCATGGCATCGACCAGGACCGGTCCGCTGCCGTCGCGTGGGCGCGGACTGAATTTGGTGACGACCGAGCCATCGCCGGTGACCATCTGTTCGACATTGGCGCCCGAGCGCGGTTCGGCGCGTGGCATGCCGTCCGGCGCCCGATTGGCAGTTGTCGTCGATGGCTGAGTTGTATCGGAGGGCTTTGCGGCCTGCTCGGCCGCCGGCGGTTTGGTGCGTTCGAGCCCATCGCCGCGAAACGCCGTATAGAGCGAAAAGCCGCCTATCGCGAAAAGACAAAGACTGGCGGCGATGCGGCCAAGGCGCAAAAAACCTGGACGCTTGCGGCCGGTTTTGCGGTTGCGGCCCAGAGGCGTATGCAGGTCCGTTCCCAATTTTTCGCCCGCTCCAAAACCGGGAAACCGCAGAAAGGGTCAAGGCCGGGCGATATGCCCGGCCTTGAGATGATGCATTACTTGGCGACGACGGCCTTATCCGGGTTCGGCGGGAAGGCCGGATCGGTCTTCTTGCCGCGCAGCAGATCGAGCGCGTAGTTGAGCTGAACGTCGTCCTTCGGGTCCGGCGGCACATAGGCAACGGAGCCGGAACCTTCGTCGGTCTCGCTCTGGCCCTTGATATGGCCGCGCAGGCTGGATTCGCCTTCGGTCACCATCTTGCCCTGCAGTTCCTCCGGCAGCGGCTCCTCGACCTTGATGTCGGGGGTGATGCCGGTGCCCTGGATCGAGCGACCGGACGGCGTGTAGTAGAGCGCCGTGGTCAGGCGCAGCGCGCCGTTTTCGCCGAGCGGGATGATCGTCTGGACCGAACCCTTGCCGAAGGAGCGCGTGCCGAGAACGGTGGCGCGGCGCAGATCCTGAAGAGCGCCGGCGACGATTTCCGATGCGGAAGCCGAACCGCCATTGATCAGCACGATAACCGGCTTGCCATCCGTCAGGTCGCCCGGGCCGGCATTGAAGCGGCGGGTTTCATCGGGATTGCGGCCGCGGGTCGAAACCACTTCGCCGCGCTGCAGCAGCGCATCGGAGACGTTAATCGCCTGGTCGAGCAGACCGCCGGGGTTGAGGCGCAGGTCGAGGACATAACCCTTCAGCTTGTCGGCCGGAACGGTGTCCTTGATCTTCTTGATCGCCTTTTCCATGTCGGGATAGGTCTTCTCGGTGAAGGAAATGATGCGGAGATAACCGACATCGTCCTCGACACGCGACTTGACGGCCTGGACGGCGACGACGTCGCGGACGATCGTCAGCTCGATCGGCTTGTCGGCACCCTTGCGGATCAGCGTCAGCTTGATCGGCGTGTTGACGGCGCCGCGCATCTTCTCGACGGCGTCTTCCAGCTTCAGGCCACGCACGGACTGGCCGTCGATCTCGGAGATATAGTCGCCGGCAAGAACGCCGGCCTTGGCGGCGGGCGTATCGTCGATCGGGGTGATGACCTTGACGAGCTCGTCTTCCATCGTGACTTCGATGCCGAGACCGCCGAACTCACCCTTGGTCTGGGTGCGCATGTCTTCGGCGTCTTTCGCATTCATGTAGCTCGAATGCGGGTCGAGCGAGGAGAGCATGCCGTTGATGGCGTTCTCGATCAGCTTGTCTTCGGCAGGCGGCGTCACATACTGGGCGCGCACACGCTCGAAGACATCGCCGAACACCGAGAGTTCCTTGTATGTCGAGGATCCGGCCGCTTCCGCCGGCACACCCGCCGAGTAAATGACGCTCATGGCGGTCGCACCCATCAATGCGCCGACCAGAACAAGAGAAGCCCTACGAATCATTGCGTGCCTTTCCAGTGTCTTTGGCGGTCCACCATGGTCGGGAATCGACCGGTTTACCGTCCTTTCGAAATTCAATGTAAAGCGTTGGCCGGTCCGTTTCCAGCGCCAATGCAGTTGCGCTTGCCACTCTTTTCGCGCCCATCACGGCGAGCGGCTCGCCGGAGAAAACGAATTTTCCCTGACGGGTATTGATCGTATCCATTCCCGAGAGAACCAGGTGGTAGCCGTCGCCGGTGTCGAGGATGATCATCTGGCCGTAACTGCGGAAAGCGCCGGCGAAAACCACCAGGCCATCGGCCGGCGCCGTCACCACGGTTTCCGGATTGGTGGCGACCGTCATGCCCATGGCTTCGTGCCCGGTACCGTCGGCATCGCCGAACTGGCGCAGGATATCGCCCGCAACGGGCACCTCCAATTTCGCCTTCAATTCTCCGAACGGATATGCGGGGGCAATGCGGTTTTTATCGGGCACACCGCTGTCGGCCAGGGCCTTGGCCTGGGCGCGCTGCTCGTCGGTCATCAGCTTGCGGTTTTCCTCCGCCTGGCGGGCGGCTGCGGCGGCATCCCGCACCGAAGCGATCTCGGATTCCATCGAGGCAACGAGGCCCTCAAGGCTGGTCGCCTTGCCGGCCAGTTCCTCGGAGCGCTTTTTCTCGGCCGTGAGATCAGCGGCATTGCTGCGGCTGAGCTTGTCGTTTTCGGCAAGCAGCAGATCCATGCGCCGCTCTTCCTCGATCCCGTTCGTCATCGTCGCTGTCAGGTCGGCCTTCGCGGCAGCGCTGGCGGTCTGCAATGCGGCGAGGCTTGCAAGGTCGGCGGCAAGCTTGTCGGTCTCCTTGCGGATGCCCGGCACGACGGCGCCGAGCAGGATGGCGCTGCGCACCGAGGCGAGCGCATCATCGGGGGTGACCAGCAAAGCGGGCGGCGGGTTGCGACCCATGCGCTGGAGAGCTGCCAGCACCTCGGCCAAAAGGCCACGGCGTTCGTGCAGCGAACGGCGGATGCCATCCTGCTTGACGCCGAGATCGGCAAGCTTCTTCTCGCTTTCGAGGATCTGCTTCTCGAGCCCCTTGCGGCGGGCGGCGGAATCGATCAGCGCCTGGCGGATGCTTTGCGTGCTCTTTTCCAGATCGGCGATGCTTTGCTGGAGTTCGCTCACCTTGTCGGAGGAAAGACTTATGGTTTTCGACAGGGTTTCGAGTTCGGCACGGGTCTGGTCGCGTTTGGCGGTGAGTTCGGCGGCCGGATCGGGCGGCGGCCCGGCTGCCGGCTGGGGCGCGGATTGCGCCGACGCTTCCGGGGCTGCATCCTGCGCCCGGACGATGAAGGGATTTGCCGCCACGACGATGACCGCGACACCAAAACCGGCCGCAATAGCCGGCAGGATCATGCGGTGTCGCTTGGTTGCTGTTGTCGTCATGCGGGTCTGGGCACTCTTTCAAATCTCGCGGAGCCTAAGCTGATTTGGCACGCTTTGCCAGAAAGTTCGAAGCAGAATGGTCCGGCGGCTCAACACGGCTGCGTGACAATGCGACGCATCAGACGCGGTGATAGGGGTGGCCGGACAGGATGGTGACGGCGCGATAAAGTTGTTCGGCGATCAGCGTGCGGACGAGCTGATGCGGCCAGGTCATTTTGCCCAGGCACAGCGTGGCGTCGGCACGGTCGTAGAGGGAAGGATCGAGGCCGTCGGCGCCGCCGATGGCGATGGTCAGGTCGCGTTTACCCTGGTCGCGATAGGAGCCCAGCAGGTTGGCGAAGGCTTCGCTGTCGAGCCCCTTGCCGCGTTCATCGAGAAGAATGAGGATGCTGCCATCGGCAAGCGATTTCAACAGCAGTGCCGCCTCCTCGCGTTTGCGGGTTTCCGCGTTGGAGGCGCGGCTTTCGGCGACTTCGGCAACACGGGTAAATTCGAGGCCGACGGCAGGACCGGCCTTGGCGAAACGGTCGAAATAACGGGCCGCAAGATCCTTTTCGGGGCCGGACTTCAGCCGTCCCACCGCAAAAAGACCAACTCGCATGCATCCGCTCCTTGCTGATGCGGCACGTCGGGCGCACGAGGCGCCGCCGGCCGGTTTCTCATGTTTCCGGCCAGCCAATGCCACATTTCAAGCGCCGGACAAATGCCGGCCGCCTGTCAGTGCCGTGTTTCTTCATCCATATCCGGAGCCGCCCACATCTTTTCGATGTTGTAGAACTCGCGGATTTCCGGGCGGAACACGTGCACGATAATGTCACCGGTGTCGATCAGGACCCAATCGCCGCCTTCCTGACCTTCAACGCGGGCCGTGCCGAGGCCGTCGTCCTTAAGGTCGGTCAGCAGATGATCCGAGATTGCCATGACATGCCTGTTCGAGCGGCCGGAGACGACGATCATGTAGTCTCCCAGCGCCGATTTTCCGGCAATGTCGATGGTGACGATATCTTCAGCTTTGGAGTCCTCGAGGCTGGCGAGGACGGTTTCTAGGGCGCGGGCGGCGGCATCGGCGCCACGTTCCGCACTCTTCGGGATAACGGCGAACGTTTTTCCCTTGGCGTGTACTGTTGTCAGTTTATTCCCTTTCCTGGAGTGACAAACCATGCACAACACGAGATCCGATCGAGACCGGATCATGGTTAAGATAGGCATCAAACCATTAATGTTTCAAGACGTGCTAAGATACAGATCGAGCAAAAAACCGATCCGGCGTCCGAATTGAAGAATATTGCCACGCGGGCTGCTTGTGCGGGCGGTGTACAGTTTCCATGCCGCAGCGTAAAGTGCGGCAAATTCCACGATCTCCGGATTCGATGACCGACTCAGCCGCAAAAACCCTCGTGCCCGTCCTGCGAATCAGCTTCCCGGACGAGGATCGGCTCGGCCATGGCAAGATGGAACTGCTGGAACATATCCGCGCGACCGGATCGATCTCGGCGGCGGGGCGGGCGATGGACATGTCCTATCGGCGCGCATGGCTGCTGGTCAGCGAGATGAACCGGATGTTCTCAGAACAGGTAGTGGAATCGCAGCGTGGCGGCCAGAAGGGCGGCGGCGCGGCGCTGACGCCGTTCGGCGAGGAATTGCTCGAGCGTTTCCGCCGGATGGAAAAGACGATGCGCACGAGCCTTTCCGAAGATCTCGCCTGGCTTGAGGCCAAGCGCCACCTGAAGTCCGGCGAGCGCGGCTGATCAGGCCTCGAGGGCAACCGTCTTGATGACGGCGAAGACGGTCTTGCCGGGCCGAAGATCGAGGCGTTCGCAGGACAGCGCGGTGATGCGCGAAAGAATGGCGTCGCCGCCGCAATCGAGCCGGATTTCCACGGTTCCGTCCTCGCTAGGGGACATCTGTTCTATCCTTGCTTCCAGGATATTCAGCGCGCTGAGGCCCTCGGGCCTTGTTGTCGCCAGCATGACGTCGCGGGAGGGAACGCGGATGCGCACCGGTTTGCCCGGCGTTAGGGCCGCGCCGGGGATATGCAGCTGGCAGGATTTCAGTGCGACGGTCGACAGCCGGTGAAGCGCGTCGAAGCTTTCGACCGTGCCCTCGAGCAGTGAGCCCGCCTCTTTCCGGTCGGCCGCCGCTGAGGGGCGGCTCAATATGTCGACGGCCGGGCCTGTCGCTTCCACTTTGCCGTCGCTGAGGACGACCACCTGGTTTGCCAGCCGCGCTACCTCGGTGATCGAATGGCTGACATAGACGATCGGAATGTCCGTCTCGTCCCGCAATCGCTGGAGGTAAGGCAGGATCTCCGCCTTGCGCGCCGCGTCGAGGGCAGCGAGCGGCTCGTCCATCAACAGCAGCCGGGGTGCTGAGAGAAGGGCGCGGCCGATGGCGACGCGCTGCTTCTCGCCGCCGGACAGTTTTGCGGGGCTGCGCTCCAGCAACGGCTCGATGCCGAGCAGGTCGACGATGCGATCGAAGTTTTCGCCGCGTGCCGCTCTCGCCGCGAACCAGCGGCCATAGGAGAGATTGGCGCGGACGCTGAAATGCGGGAAGAGCCGGGCCTCCTGGAAGACATAACCGAAGCGGCGGCGATGTTTCGGGACGAAGGTGCCGGCTGCGGTTTCGGTCAAGGCTTCGCCGTCCAGAATAACGCGACCCTCGTCCGGGCGGGCGAGGCCAGCGATGATGCGGATCAGCGAGGTCTTGCCCGAGCCGGAGCGGCCGAACAGCGCGGTAACGCCGCGCTCCGAAGTGAAGGCGGCGTTGAGCGAAAAGGCGCCGAGCCGCTGTTTTGCTTCGACGATCAGCGTCATTCCGGATCGATCCTTTGGCCGGCGAGACGGGCGAGGAATTCGGAGGCGAGCAGGGCTGCCATGGAAATGATGATGGCGACGAGCGTCAGGCGTAGCGCGCCGGCATCGCCGCCCGGCACCTGGGTGAAGGTGTAAATCGCGGCCGACAGCGTCTGGGTTTCGCCTGGGATATTGGAGACGAAGGTGATCGTCGCGCCGAATTCCCCCATCGCCTTGGCGAAGGAAAGGATCATGCCGGTGATGATGCCGGGCAAGATCAGCGGCAGGGTAATCGTCAAAAAGACCCAGGCGGGACCGGCGCCGAGCGTTCCGGCCGCCTCTTCCAGCTTGCGGTCGACCGCCTCGATCGACAGGCGGATGCTGCGCACCATCAGCGGGAAGGCCATGACGGCACAGGCAAGCGCCGCGCCCGTCCAGCGGAAAGAAAGGACGATGCCGAGATACTGGTCGAGCAGACTGCCGATCGGACCGCGGCGGCCGAACAGGATGAGGAGAAGGAAACCGGTGACGACGGGAGGCAGGATCAGCGGCAGATGAACGATGCCGTTCAGCACCGACTTGCCCCAGAAGCGGCCGCGGGCCAGCAGCAAAGCGACGAGAATGCCGAAGGGCAGGCTCGCCAGCATGGCGACGATCGAGACGCGCAGGCTGAGCAGGATCGCCGTCCATTCCTCGTCGCTCAGGCCGAATATATTCAAATGCGGTGTCTCCCTTGAAATCCAAGGCATGTTGAGGCGAGCCGAGACCAGCCCCTCATCCGCCTGCCGGCACCTTCTCCCCGCTCGCGGGGCGAAGGGGTGTGTCGCGGCCTCTCGGTTCCCGGCTCATGTCTGGTATGGCACGTCCCCTCGCCCCGTTTACGGGGGGAGGGTTAGGGTGAGGGGCAGCTATCGGCACGAACCAGATGACTATCTGCGGCTCGTCTTAGTGAGCCTTGACGCTAAGCTGTCGCCCCTGATTCCGCAATCATCTCAACGTCTCAATCACTTCAGAATGGTAAACCCCTGTGCCGTGAAATAGGCGGCTGCCTTGTCGGATTTCAGGAAGTCGAGATAGGCTGCGGCATCCGGGTTCTTGCTTTCGGCGAGAATTGCGATGGGATAGATGATCGGCGGATGGGAATCGGCCGGGAAGGTACCGACGATGGCGACACCTTTGTCGGCGGCGGCATCCGTCTGGTAGACGATGCCATAGGGGGCTTCGCCGCGGGAGACGAGAGCCAAGGCGGCGCGGACGCTTTCGGCGCCGGCGACCTTGGTTTCCACCGATTTCCAGACGCCGAGTTTTTCCAGCGCAGCCATGCCGTATTTGCCGGCCGGAACCGATTTCGGTTCACCCATGGCCAGCCTGCCGTCACCCAAAAGCGCGGCAAGATCGAAGTCCTGCTTGATCTCGACCGGCTTGGCCTTGTCCTTTTCGGCAACGAGCACGATCCGGTTTCCAAGCAGGTTCGAACGGCTACCGGCCTTGATCAGGTTCTTCTTGGCGACGTAATCCATCCAGTCGCGGTCGGCGGAGATGAAAATATCGGCGGGGGCCGCGTTTTCGATCTGCTTGGCCAGCGCGCCACTTGCCGCATAGGAGGCGACGGCTTCCTTGCCGTTTTCCCTAGTCCAGGCGGCATTGGCGGCATCAAGCGCATCCTTGAGGCTCGCCGCCGCAAAGACGGTGAGCTTTTCGGCCGCGGCGGCCGGCGCTGCAAACGCCGCCGCGCCAAGCCACAGGGCCGATATCGCGGCGGTTGCCAGTTTCATCCATCGGTGGCGATTCTGCATGATTCACTTCCCCAAGGATCGAAATATTGCCACGAATATAACGGGTGGTGCGGTTTGGCTAGGGATATATCTGGAAAAATATGACGGTGTGTTTCACGCAATGTCGATGCGCATGGCTTGGATTTGAAATAGGATTTTCTTGGGTGGAAATACCCGGCGGGCATTCTGCAGAGCGCAAGGCTCGCGGCGCCGTCGCCACCGCGACGATTATCTGCTGATAAAAACGCCACTTCCGGCGCCATTCTCCCGGATAGGATTGCAATCCGCGCATTGCTGCAATGCAACAATCAATCTTCACCTTCGTGCGGAATCTGATAAAACAGACTCATCGAAACGGCTTCTCCTCCTCCCATAGCCGTTCGATAGGGTCGACAACACTCCTCCTCCCAGTTGTCGATCGAGTTTATAAGCCCGACGGATCCTCCCCCGTCGGGCTTTCTCGTTTTCCACCTTCGTTAAAATTTATTCGGCTTCGTCCGAGGCGCCGTTGCGGATTGCCGTCGAGCTCAGGCCGGAGCGCGGTCCGTGGATGAAGGTCCAGGCCGGCGCGGGTTTCTTCCAGAGAACCCGGGCATCATCCTCGTCGACGCGGGCGAAATCGAAGGTCCTCGTCATTTTCGAGGAGAGGTAGGAGAGCGTCGCGCCCGGCCGGTCGATCACCGCGATCGGGAAGGTACGGGCAATCTCCTGCCATTTCTGCCATTTGTGAAAGGTCTGCAGGCTGTCGGCGCCCATGATCCAGATGAAATGCACATGCGGATTGCGGGCCTTGACGCGGGCAAGCGTGTTGGCGGTGTAGCTGACGCCGAGCGCCTGTTCGAAGGCGGTGACCTTGATGCGCGGATCGGGGGCAATGCGCTCGCTTTCGGCAATGCGTTCGGCAAGCGGTGCCAGCTGATTGCGGCTCTTCAGCGGATTGCCGGGGGTAACCATCCACCAGAGCTGGTCGAGGCCGAGCCGCTTGAGAGCGATCTCGGCGACCAGCGCGTGTCCCTGATGCGGTGGATTGAACGAGCCGCCGAACAGGCCGACGACCATGCCGCGCTCGCTGTGCGGCATGCGGAGATAATGCCGGTCCAAACTCTCCGCCGTCACGTCAGGGCCGCGTCTGTCCGGCGCCGTGCACCCGATATTTGAAGGAGGTCAGCTGTTCGACGCCGACGGGGCCGCGGGCGTGCATCTTGCCGGTGGCAATGCCGATCTCCGCGCCCATGCCGAACTCGCCGCCATCGGCAAATTGCGTCGAGGCATTGTGCAGCAGGATCGCCGAATCGACCTCGGTGAAGAACCGCGCGACGACTTCGGGGTCCTCGGCGATGACAGCCTCGGTGTGGTTCGAGGAATAGGTCTGGATATGGGCGATGGCGCCCGATATGCCGTCGACGACGGCCACCGAAATGATCGCATCGAGATATTCGGTCGACCAGTCCTCCTCGGTCGCCGGCTTCATGCCGGGGGCGACCTTCAGCACGGTCGGCGACGCGCGAACCTCGCAGCCGGCTTCTGTCAGAACCTCGAGCAGCGGCGTCAGATGCGTGCCGATCGCGGCGCCATCGACGAGCAGGGTTTCTGCCGCGCCGCAGATGCCGGTGCGGCGCATCTTGGCGTTGACGACGATCTTCTTCGCCATCTCGATATCGGCCGAGCCATCGACATAGATGTGGCAGAGGCCTTCGAGATGGGCAAAAACCGGCACGCGGGCCTCGCTCTGCACCCGGGCGACCAGGCTCTTGCCGCCACGCGGCACGATGACGTCGATTGTCCCGTCGAGGCCGCGCAGCATAGCGCCGACGGCGGCACGGTCGGCAACCGGAACGAGCTGGATAGCATGCTCTGGAAGTCCTGCCGCCTTCAGGCCCTCGACCAGGCAGGCATGGATAGCCCGCGATGAGCGGCGCGAATCCGAACCGCAACGCAGGATCACGGCGTTGCCGGCCTTGAGGCAGAGGGCACCGGCATCGGCGGTGACGTTCGGGCGGCTTTCGAAGATGACGCCGATGACGCCGAGCGGTGTGCGGACGCGCTCGATCTTCAGCCCGTTCGGCCGGTCCCAGGCGGCGATGACTTCGCCGACCGGATCGGCCAGGGCGGCGATGGCGCGGATGCCCTCGGCCATCTCGGCGATGCGCTTGTCGTTCAGCGTCAGCCGGTCGACGAAGGAGGCGAGCATATCGGTGCCTTCGACGTCCTTCAGGTCCTTGGCATTCTCGGCAAGAATATGCGCGCTATTGGCCAGGATCGCATCGGCCATGGCGTTCAGCGCCCGGTTCTTCGCCTCGGTGGACGCAAAGCTCAGCGGTCGCGCTGATGCCTTTGCCTTGCGGCCGATGTCGTTCATCAGCACGTCAATGTCAGGGCTTGGCGCAACGGTATCAAGCATAACTCGCGTCCTTCTTCTGCCTTTCCGATTTCGAACCGATCTGCGCGGTCATCACCATGTCGTCGCGATGGACCATGGCGGCGCGCCCGGCATAACCGAGGATGGCCTCGATCTCGGCCGACTTGCGGCCGGCGATGCGGCGGGCATCCTCGGCGTCGTAACTGACAAGCCCGCGGGCGATCTCGCGGCCTTCAGGGCCGAGGATCGCCACCGTGTCGCCGCGGCTGAAGAGGCCGGAAACGCTGCGCACGCCGGCGGGAAGCAGGCTCTTGCCGGCCCCGAGGGCTGTGACGGCGCCGTCATCGACATGCAGCTCGCCGGCCGGCTGCAGTTGGCCTGCGATCCAGGTCTTGCGAGCCGTGACGGGCGTTCCCGAAGGCGCAAACCAGGAAGAACGGGCGCCGTTTTCGATCGCCGACAGCGGGCTGTCGGTCTTGCCGGAGGCGATGATCATGGCGCAGCCCGATGTCGTCGCGATCTTGCCGGCATCGATCTTGGTGCGCATGCCGCCGCGCGAAAGCTCGGAAGCAGCACCCCCGGCCATCGCCTCGATCTCTGGGGTGATTGCGGAAATCGTCTCCAGGAAGCTCGCGTTCGGATCGAGATGCGGCGGCGCGGTATAGAGGCCGTCAATGTCGGAGAGAAGGATCAGCAGGTCGGCGCCGGTCATCGTCGCGACGCGGGCGGCCAGCCGGTCGTTGTCGCCATAGCGGATTTCGCTGGTGGCGACCGTGTCGTTCTCGTTGATAATAGGCACGGCGCCGATCTTCAAAAGCTGATTGATGGTGGCGCGCGCATTGAGATAACGGCGGCGCTCCTCGGTATCGCCGAGCGTCAGCAGGATCTGGCCTGCGACGATCTCGTCGCGCGACAGGCTTTCCGACCAGGCGCGCGCCAGCGCGATCTGGCCGACGGCTGCTGCTGCCTGGCTTTCTTCCAGCTTCAGTGCGCCGGAGGACAGGTCGAGCACCGAACGGCCGAGCGCGATTGCGCCGGAGGAAACGACGAGCACGTCGATGCCTTTGGCCTTCAGGCCTGCGATATCGGCACACATGGCGTCGAGCCAGGCCTTTTTCAGCCCGGCCTTGCGGTCGACCAGCAGCGCGGAGCCGATCTTGATGACGACGCGCCGGTAGCGGCCAAGCGGCTTACGGCTGGTCATCGGCCTCGTCCTCGCCCTGACCCTCGCCCTCATCGCTGACGACCATGTCGCGATGCCTGAGCTTCGGCACCTTGGCGGGCTTCTCCTCGGCATTTTCTTCGACGATGATGTCGCGTAGCGCCCGCAGGACCTCGGTCATACCCTTGCCGGTGACGGCCGAAATCAGGAACGGCGTCTTGCCGCAGGCCTTGGCCAATTCCCTGGCCTTCTTCTTCAATTCGGCATCGTCGAGCACGTCGATCTGCGACAGCGCCACGATTTCAGGCTTATCCGTCAGATCGTTGCCATAGGCTTCGAGCTCGTGCTTGACCGTCTTATAGGCCTTGCCGACCTTTTCCTCCTGGGCGGAGACGAGGTGGAGCAGCACCCGGGTGCGCTCGACATGGCCGAGGAAACGGTCACCGATGCCGACACCCTCATGGGCGCCTTCGATCAGGCCCGGAATGTCGGCAAGGATGAATTCCCGCTCGTCGATCGTGGCGACGCCGAGATTGGGATGCAGCGTGGTGAAGGGGTAGTTGGCGATCTTCGGCCGTGCACGGGTGACCGATGCCAGGAAGGTCGATTTACCGGCATTGGGCAGGCCGACGAGGCCGGCATCGGCGATCAGTTTCAGCCGCAGCCAGAGGGTCTTTTCCTCGCCGGGCAGGCCGGGATTGGCCCAATCCGGCGCTTGATTGGTCGAGGTCTTGAAATGGGCGTTGCCGAAGCCGCCATTGCCCCCATGGGCGAGGCAGTAACGCTGGCCTTCGACGGTGAGATCGCAGATCAGCGTTTCCCGGTCTTCCTCGAAGATCTGGGTGCCGACAGGGACCTTCAGCGTCACGTCGCTGCCATTGGCGCCGGTGCGGTTCCGGCCCATGCCGTGGGTGCCGGTCGTCGCCTTGAAGTGCTGCTGATAGCGGAAATCGATCAGCGTGTTGAGGCCGTTGACGGTCTCCACCCAGACGTCGCCGCCGCGTCCGCCATCACCGCCGTCGGGGCCGCCGAACTCGATGAATTTCTCGCGCCGGAAGGAGACGCTGCCGCCGCCGCCGTCTCCGGATCGGATATAGACCTTTGCTTCGTCGAGAAATTTCATTTTACTTCCAGTATCCGGTGGCGGTTGGACGGCCCGTCTTGGCCCATTCGATATAGGCGGTTCCGACGGAGGTCAAAGATTATCGTGAATTTTGCGAGCTATAACATACAGTACGGCTTCGGTCTTGACGGCAGATACGATCTCGAGCGCATTGCCCGCAGCCTCGAGGGCGCCGATGTCATCGCGCTGCAGGAGGTGACCCGCGGCTTCTCGCGCAACGGTTTTGCCGACATGGTGGCCGGTATTGCCGCCCTCTTTCCCGACTATTTCTGGGTGTATGGGCCGGCCTGCGACATGCATGCCGAAGCGGCTCCGTGCGGGCCGGCGCCGGTGCGCGGCACCCGTTTCCAGTTCGGCAACATGGTGCTGTCGCGCTGGCCAATTGTCTCGATTAGGACGCTGCTTCTGCCGCGCAGCCGCACGATCGGCAAGATCAATCTGCAGCGCGGCGCCACCGAGGCGGTGATCGCAGCGCCGGGCGGAGCGCTCCGCCTCTACTCCGTCCACCTCGACCACGTTTCCGCAGACGAACGAATTCGCCAGCTGCAGTTCCTGAACGCCCATATCAATGCCTTCGTTCACGAGGGCGGGTCGCTGACGGGAGGTGGTGAATTCGATCTGCCGGAGCCGTCGCTGCCGGAGGACTACGTCATCATGGGCGATTTCAACATGGAGCCGGAATCGCCGGAATATTGCGCGCTTGCCGGGGCCGGCGGCGGATATTACGGCCGGATCGCCCGGATCGGCACGCCGGTCGACGCCTTTGCGGCGCTTCAGGCCCATCGGCCGGAGAGCTATAGCTGGATGGATCCCGAAGATCACGGCAAACGCATGCATCTCGACTATTGCTTCGTCAGTTGCGGCCTTGTCAGCCGGTTGAAATCCGCCCGGATCGACACGCAATCCGTCGGGTCCGATCATTTCCCGCTCTGGGTCGCGATCGGCGATTGACGGAGACGCCGTCGTTTGACGGCGTCTCCTTTTACATGAGCATGATGTTGTCCGAAAACCGCTCACACTTTTCGGCATCATGCTGTGTCAGGCAACCTTCCGCGGCTGCAGCATGCCCGGCTGCAGCACGGTTTCGATGTGCGAAACCATGGTATTGCGGGCGAAACAATAGATTTCGCCGCAACCCACCATGCGGAAACCCAGCTTCTCCTGCAGCCGCAGCGACGCCGGATTGTCGGCGAAGACGCCGGAATGAACGGGCGTCTCCGGCATGCGGCGCGAGAAGCGCTCGATGATCGCCCCCACCGCCTCGCTCATATAGCCGCGCCGCCAGTAGTAGCGGTTCAGCCAGTAGCCGAGGTGCCAGCGGCCGTGGCGCAGCTCGATCGAGACGTTGCCGATATGGACATCGTCCTTGCCTGTTATAGCCAGCGGCCAGTCCGGCAGGGTGCCCGAGGTGACCGGCATCAGCCAGTCCAGCGCATCCTGCCGATCGAACGGCGCGGGCACGCGGGATAACATGCGCGTGACCGCGAAATCGGAGAGCGATTCCGCGATCGCAGGCGCATCGCTCAGCCTGTGCGGGCGAAGCGTCAGCCGGGCAGTCGAGATGACAGGCGCGGGGCCGGGCATCATCGGCCTGACCTCAGGCCTTTGCAGCGCGGTCGTGCTCATGCGATGTTCCCCCAGCTTCGCAGCGATATCCAGGTCTTGCGGTCGAGCCTGTACCATTCCACCGGCACGTTGCTGCCGAGCGCCAGCGAGGCGGCAAGCCCCGATCCCTGGAACTGGAAGCCGCACTTCTGGATGACGCGGCGCGAGGCGACGTTCATCACCCGGCAGCGAGCGTCGATCTGATCGACGTTTTCGCGGGTTCTGAACACCATATCGACCAGGGCATGGCAGGCCTCGGTCGTATAACCCTTGTTCCAATGGGGTTCGCCCAGCCAGTAACCGATTTCGACAGTCCTGCCGTCGGTCTGCGGCTCGACACCGCAGCAGCCGATAAAGGCGCCGTTTTCGGCCTTGGTGATCGCATAGACGCATTTGCCAATCTCGCCATTTCGCGTACGCCAAACAAAGTCGGCGGCATCATCGGCGGTATAGGGATGCGGCATACGCGATACCATGGTGGCGACTTTGGCGTTGTTGGCGAGATGGGCAAGGGCGTCGATGTCTCCTTCGTGGGGCGCGCGCATGACGAGCCTTTCCGATAGTAAGACAGGGCAATCGGTCCTTAACCGCTCCGGCCTCAGCCGTTCCATGGGAGACCGCTGGTCTTCCCGGGGAGACCTTGATTGGTCTGCCCTTAACAATTCGCCTTGCATGTTCAGTCCTCCTGTTTGGACAAAGAAAAAGGGGAGATGGCGCCCCATCTCCCCTGATTTCTAGACTGAACCTGATACGGCCAGCCGGGTCGATGAGACGCCGGCTGTTTTAAAGCGCTACCGGCTTATTCCGCTGCTTCCGCTTTCGGCATGACAGACACGTAGACGCGACCGTTGGCCTTCGTTCGGTAGTTCACATTGCCGGCGGTAAGCGCAAAAATCGTGTGATCCTTGCCGAGGCCGACGTTGGAACCCGGATGCCACTGCGTCCCGCGCTGACGCACGAGGATGTTGCCTGCGATGACGGCTTCGCCGCCGAACTTCTTCACGCCAAGGCGCTTGGATTCGGAATCGCGACCGTTGCGCGAGGAACCACCAGCTTTTTTGTGTGCCATTGGAGTTCTCCTTTAAACCTGAAACCCGTTGATCTTACTTGGCAGCCACGATGTCCGTGATACGGACGACCGTGTGATGCTGACGATGGCCGCGCGAACGCTTCGAATTCTGACGGCGGCGCTTCTTGAAGGCGATGACCTTCTTGCCGCGGTTCTGTTCGACGACTTCTGCCTTGACAGAGGCGCCGGTAACGAAGGGCGCACCGATCGCAGCGTCGGCGCCTTCGCCGATCACGAGCACTTCGGTAAATTCAATGGAATCGCCAGCGGTGGCTTCCAGCTTTTCGATGGTCAGCACGTCGTTGGCTGCCACACGGTACTGTTTACCGCCGGTCTTGATGACTGCGAACATTTTTTATCCTTTCATGTTCGTTCCAGCTCTCCTCGCTGCTTGAGCAAGGCGGCCGTCTTTTTATCAGTCGATGTTAAGCAGGGATTTCAGAGGGCTGGCCTCGAACTCTTTCTGCCGGTGAAATGCCCCACGCGAGCGCGGGACGGGCAAGGCACGGATTACTCCAAACCTATCGCGCAGCCGAGATACGCGAGTGACAAAAAGCTGTCAAGGCAAAAGGATGGAATGCTTCGACTTTTCGGCTTGCCAACCCGTCATATGCTCGTTATGAGAACGCCCGCGCCGAACAAGCGCCGACCAGACCGCGGAGAGGTGGCAGAGTGGTCGAATGCACCGCACTCGAAATGCGGCATACCTGCAAGGGTATCGTGGGTTCAAATCCCA
>Ga0123341_1000262_pt1 | contig 28612 bp, 33 predicted proteins | sample Turbeapinknodule_FD_89959 | JGI IMG/M metagenome (GOLD analysis project Ga0123341, IMG submission 89959) | Root nodule microbial communities of legume samples collected from Mexico - Turtle bean Mexico pink nodule | ecosystem: Host-associated > Plants > Roots > Nodule | place: Mexico: Nepantla...
CGGACGGATATGCACAACGGGTAACCCGGACCAGTTCAGCGCCTGCTCCGCAAGCCAATGCAGCTTCTGCTGCGGGCTGTCGGTGGTCGACGTGATACCCATCTGCGACACCGTCATCTGCGAGATGTTCACGAATGCATCGACCTTGTGATGTCGGGCGACGGCGGTCGCGTTGATCGTGGCCTCAAGGTACGAGGGCGATACGCTCATTCCGAAGTAGACCCGGTCGCAGCCTTCAATCGCACGATGCGCAGCATGCAGATCGAGTAGGTCGCCAACTACGATTTCAACGCCCCGCTCCGCCAGCCTGGCTGATCGCTCGTCGGCCTTGCGGACCATTGCCCTTACCTTACCTCCGCGTTTCACCAACTGATCGCACACGGCGTAACCGACGGCGCCTGCAGCACCGGTGACTAAGATTGGGTTCGTCATTTCTTACTCCTTGTAAGCCGCTACGGGGGATATTCCGGAAATTCGCGGCTGAATTCAAATATGCCCGCCTGCTTTGTAGGCTAACTCCACGGTCGTCCCTATAGGTCTGCGAAGAGAGCCAGCATGCCCGAAACTCTCGGTGTTAGCGCAACATGACATTCAGAATGCGGTCGACCAGCTGCCGAATGGCGGGCGGAAAAGTTTGACCAAGACGCTTGAAGCAGCGTCCATCCGCTCGACACGACCTTTGGACTGGCACAAAAATCTCGAGCCCGAACATTAAGGGGCACAGATACGGTATGGTGGTACGGGCGGCGTTCGCCGTCGCCATCCACAGGTCGACCTTCCCGAATGCAGACCGGCCGCCAAGATCAAAAGACGGGCAACGGACGGTTGGTCGCCGGCCGACTGCAGTACTATCCCCCCGTAACGCTTTTCATGACGGCTCGCTGCATCGAACGCGGTGTCAGGCGATTTGAAAATATAATGATCTTGTTCATGAATCCGGCAACTACGGAGGGCTTGCCTTGTGACAGCGCACGGAGACCGCTTTCGGCAACAGGACGGGGCTTCATCGTCAGAATACGCAGCATGCGCGAGACAGGGGCGCTAGCGGCCGAATCGAATCCGGTTTCCGTGTGTCCTGGGCAAAGGCAGGTGACAGTCACCCCTCGAGGGCTGAGTTCATCGTGCAAAGCTTCTCCAAACGACAGCACGTAAGACTTCGTAGCTGCATAAGCGGCAAACCCAGGAACGGGTTGGAATGACAGAATGCTTGCAATGAGGAGTATCTGTCCAGACCCGCGGGTTGCCATATCCTGCCCGAAGATAAAGCTCAGTTCCGTTACCGCCGTGATGTTGAGCTGTATCATATCGATCGTGCGCTCCAGCGGGGTATCCAGAAAATCCCCATGCAACCCATAACCGGCATTGTTCACCAGAATATCGATCTGCAGCGATTTTTCGTCCAGGCTGGTCTTCAAGCAAGCGGCAGCGCCAGGGACCGCAAGATCGATCGGTTCGACAACGATCTCGACACCATATTTCTGTCGAAGCTCTATGGCGAGCTTCTCCATCGGCTCCCTGCGCCGGGCGGCGAGCACGAGATTTACTTTCTGCGCTGCCAAGAGTTCGGCATATTCGAGACCCATGCCACTGGAGGCGCCGGTGATCAGGGCCCGGTTCGTTGCGGCACCATTCAATTTTCCTACGAGGGATGTTTGCGCTTCCGCGTCAACAACATTTCGCATTTATTATCCTTTCAATTGCGTGGAGATTACGGTGGGCGCTGATACGACGTCGTGCTTGTTCGCAGAGTTCGGACCTTCACCAGAGCATGAGGTTCCGGATTCGCTCCGTCAGCGTTTCATATGGGGATTGGAGGGTTTGAGGACATTCCACCTCCCTTCTCATGGAAGCCCTGGGCATTAGGTCAGTCGCCTGAAGCCCGACGCCGTAATATTCCGCTGGCAGACCTGCACCCATTTGATCCGTGTCACTGATTCTTTGCTATGGCGTTCCTGGTGCACTCCGATGTAGACAGAAGAAACATGTGCCGTTAAATAGGCTACAAAGTTACCAGTGTCAACAATGTTTCTGAGAGAAACTTCGAGGTGCCATGCAGGCTACGCCCCACCGCCCCTATCATCACGGTGATCTCCGCCGTGCGATTATTGAAACTGCTCTGGACATGCTTCGGACAGAGAAGGACTGGCAGTTCACGCTGCGGGAAGTCGCCCGTCGGGCAGGCGTCAGCCACGCGGCGCCCTACAAGCACTTTCCGGACAGGACTGCTCTTCTGGTAGAACTCGCCATGATTGGGTTCGATCAACTACGCGAGGCGTTAGTGAAGGCGAAACCGGCAGCCCCCCGATCTCTGCTCGAGGAAATCACTCCGATTTCTCTGGCATATGTCGCGTTCGGAACCGATAACCCGGCCCTATATCGCCTGATGTTCAGCGCGGAGGAGGGGCGGGCCGTAGGAATGCATCTCGATCAAAGGGCGCTCGCTGTATTCGACGTAGTGCTTGACATGCTCGGACGCGGTCAGGCTGCTGGCACAATTCGCAAGCGGCCAGTCAGGGACAGGCGACCGCCGCATGGGCGCTTATTCACGGCATCACCCTGCTCGCGATCGATGGACTTCTGGTGCCAGAAAAAGTCGGATCGGCGCCGCTGGAGGCAGCCATTGCCACTCTGGTGGATGGGCTGGCAATCCCGCAGCCGAACACTAACTGAAACGAGGCCAGGGCCGCATGGCCAATCGACGTCGCTTGCCGGCCTTCGTCTTTTAGATCAAGTGGCATTGCCCGTTCAAATTGAGCGAGCGCGGCGAGATAAACATATTGTCAGAAATCCTGCGACGTCAGCCAATCGGCGAAAATCTTCGATAGCCGCCGCTGGCTGCCGGCTTTTGGATAGGCGAGGTAGTGGCCGATGTAGCGGTTGTCGCGGCTGTTGCTGAACGGGCGAACCAGACGCCCGCTGTCCAGCTCGCGCCTTGCCAGAGTGTTCGACTCTAGCGCCACTCCTAGCCCGTTTGCCGCGGCGTCGACTGCCAGAAAGCTTCTATCGAAGCTCATGGCGGGCAGGGGCGGAGGTCCGAGATTGTTGAGTTCAAACCAGTCGATCCATTGAATCCTTTTCAGGTCGCTGCGGATGAGGGGAAGACGCGCCAGGTCCCGCGGAGTTTCCAGTCGTTCAGCCATTTTTGGAGAACACAGCGGAGAAATGATCTCTTCTCCAAGCGGCACGACGATCAAATCTTCTCTGTTCGATGGTTCGCCGTAGATGATGTCGACATCAAACAGGCCGTCCACGAAACGCGCATAGTTTGTGCTTGCCGCCACCCGGACCTCAACCCCCTCGTTCTTGCCCAGGAAGTCGGGAAGACGTGCCGAGAGCACCTGAGCGGCGTAACTCGGAGCGCAGTGAACCCGCAGCAGGTGGGTCTTGTTGGATGAAATCATCTCAACACCGCGACGAAGCTCTTCAAAGGCATTGGAGGCATGGGAGAGGAGCGTCTGGCCGGCCAGAGTCAAGGTGACCTTTCGCGTGCTTCGCTCGAAGAGGGAGATGCCAAGGTCACGCTCGAGCTTTGCAATGGCGTGACTTACGGCGCTGGGTGACAGGTGCAGTTCCTCGGCTGCAGCGCGGAAAGATGCCAGCCTGGCTGCGGCTTCAAAGATGCGGACCGCGGAAAGTGAGGCCATCTGTAACATCGGATTAGTGAACCAGATTCACCCACCGTTGTAAACTTCGCGTTTGTCGAACGGCGTCAACTCGATCAGTTTCAACCCCGCAAGCCAACTGACTTGTCAAAGATTTGCCAGATGCTCGGGACGCATCGGGAGGAGATTACATGCTACTGAATGGGAAGACCGCCGTGATTTCTGGCGCGGCGAGCAGGCGCGGCATCGGCCGTGCAACGGCGCAGCTTTTCGCCGAGCATGGCGCCCGCGTCGCGATCCTCGATATCGATGCTGACGCTGCTGCGGAGGCCGCCGCGTCGCTGCCCAGCGTCAAGGCCGGTAGCCACGCGGGATTGCGCTGCGACGTCGCCGACAAGGCATCCTGCGCCGAGGCCGCATCCAAGGTGATCGCCTCGTTCGGTTCGGTAAACGCGCTCGTCAACAATGCCGGCATCACGCAGCCCGTTACCACGCTTGATATCACCGAAGCCGACTGGCAGCGGATCGTGGCGGTCAACATGACCGGTGTGCTCTTTCTCAGCCAGGCCTTCATCCCCTACATGCGCGACAACGGCGGCGGATCGATTGCCTGCATGTCCTCGGTCTCGGCGCAGCGTGGCGGCGGCATCTTCGGCGGACCTCATTACTCTGCAGCCAAGGCAGGCGTGCTCGGCCTCGCCAAAGCGATGGCTCGCGAATTCGGTCCAGCCGGCATTCGCGTCAACTCCGTCACGCCTGGCCTCATCCAGACGGATATCACCGGTGGCAAGCTCACCGATCAAATGCGCGCCGACATCATCAAGGGCATCCCTCTGAGCAGGCTCGGAGAGGCCGCCGACGTCGCGAATATCTACCTGTTCCTCGCCTCGGATCTGTCCGCCTACGTCACCGGAGCGGTGATCGACGTCAATGGCGGCATGCTGATCCACTGAGGTCTATCTGGAGAGACACCGACATGAGCCAGATCGGCCACAATATTAGCCTGACAGAGCGCGCCCGGCGCATCCGCCGTCACGCGCTGCGCATGGGAGAAGTGCAGGGGCAGGGTTACATCGCCCAGGCGCTCGGCGTCGCTGACGTCCTGGCCGTATCCTATTTCCACGCAACGAACTACCGGCCGGACGATCCCGAATGGGAGGGGCGGGACCGTTTCCTCCTGTCGATTGGGCACTATGCCATTGCCCTCTATGCCGCGCTGATAGAAGCCAAGATCATTCCCGAGGACGAGCTGGAAACCTACGGCACGGATGACAGCCGGCTGCCGATGTCCGGCATGGCCGCCTATACGCCCGGCATGGAAATCACCGGCGGATCGCTCGGACACGGACTAGGCATCGCGGTCGGCATGGCCCTGGCGCTGAAGCGCAAGAAGTCCTCTTCCTTTGTCTATAATCTGTTTTCCGACGGCGAACTTGACGAGGGTTCGACCTGGGAGGCTGCGATGTCCGCAGGCTCCTACAAGCTCGACAACCTGATCGGCATTGTCGACGTCAATCAGATGCAGGCCGACGGCCCGTCGGTCGGCGTGCTCAATTTCGAACCGCTGGGTCCCAAGTTCGAAGCCTTCGGCTGGTTCGTCCAGCGGGTCGACGGCAACGATATCGACGCGCTCGTAAAGGCCTTCGACGCCGCCCGTCACCACGCCGAGGCGAAGCCTCGCATCATCATATGCGACACGAAGATGGCGAAGGGGGTGCCCTTCCTCGAGGCGCGCGATCGAAACCATTTCCTGCGCGTCGAACCCCACGAATGGGCCGAGGCCCTCAGGATCATCGACGCGGGAGTGGAAGCATGAGGCGCTCGAAGTACATCCGGCCTGCCCATCTTGAAAGCGGCATCGACAAGCCCCGCCTAACGACGTCGGCGATGATCGCATCGATTGCCGGCCCCGATCAGCCGACGAGACCGGCACCCTTCGGCAACGCGCTCGCCGCTCTGGCGCGGAAGGATGAGCGTATTGTCGGCATGTCCGCCGACCTCGCGAAATACACGGACCTTCACGTGTTCCGTGCTGCGCATCCCGACCGCTTCTACCAGATGGGCATGGCGGAACAGTTGCTGATGATGTCGGCGGCGGGCATGGCGCGCGAAGGCTTTCAGCCTTGGTTGACGACATATGCCGTCTTCGCGTCCAGGCGGTCCTACGACTTCATCTGCCTGGCGATTGCCGAGGAGATGCTTGATGTGAAGATCGTCTGCGCCCTTCCGGGCCTGACGACGGGATATGGGCCGAGCCACCAGGCGACGGAAGATCTCGCAATGTTCCGCGGCATGCCGAACCTGACGATCGTCGATCCATGCGACGCGAGCGAAATAGAGCAGGCAGTTCCGGCGATCGCCGCCCATAAGGGGCCAGTCTACATGCGCCTGCTGCGCGGCAACGTTCCGCTGGTTCTGGAGGAATACGGCTACAAGTTCGAACTCGGCAAGGCCAAGCTCCTTCGGGATGGCAAGGACACGCTCATCATCTCGTCGGGCCTGATGACGATGCGCGCGCTCGAGGCTGCCACGCAGCTTCGAAACGACGGCGTCGACGCTGCCGTCCTGCACGTCCCAACCATAAAGCCGCTCGATGAAGCGACGATCGTCGCCGAGTGCCGCAAAGGCGGGCGGCTGGTGGTCGTGGCGGAGAACCACACGGTCATTGGCGGCCTTGGAGAGGCAGTCGCCGGGACGCTGTTGCGTGCCGGCGTCGCACCGCCGGCCTTCCGCCAGATCGGCCTGCCCGACCAGTTCCTGGAGGCGGGCGCCTTGCCGACGCTTCATGACCAATACGGGCTATCGACCCTGAAGGTGACGGAGGCGGTCAAGACCTGGCTCTCGACCTGACGACACCGGCCGGTTGAGGAGATGCCGGGCGCTTAAACAAGCTTGTGATGGAGGATGAAATGAGCTTGCAGATCAATCGAAGATTTTTCCTGGCGACCGCGGCTGCTGCGCTCGCAGCCCCGGCAATCGTGCTTTCAAGCCGATCCGCCAACGCTGCCGCCACGACCCTGACGCTCGGCCATGGCGCCGCGCCCGGCAATCCCAGAACCGTCGCTGCCGCTAAATTCGCGGAACTCGTCAAGCAGAAGACCGAAGGTCGTATCCAGATCAACGTCGCAGGCGCAGAGACGCTTGGCAGCGACTCCGCGATGCTCACCAGTCTCAGGACAGGCGCGCTGGATTTCACTGCCAACAGCCAGGGCGCAACTTCGGCGATCGTTCCGGAACTCAGCGCGCTCGGTCTGCCGTTCCTGTTCGAAAACACCGACAAGGCCGTCGCTGTCCTGAACGGTCCGGTGGGCGCCGAGCTCAACCGCCGCTTCGAAGCGGTCGGAGTCGTACCGCTCGACTGGTGGGACAACGGCATCCGGCACCTGACGAACTCGAAGCGGAAGGTGACTTCGCCTGCTGAGCTGGCGGGCATGAAAATCAGGACGCCGGCCGATCCGATGACCATCGACATCTTCCAGGCATTGGGAGCAGGCACCGAACAAATCGCCTTCGGCGAGCTCTACATCGCCCTGCAGCAGTGCGTTGTCGACGGGCAGGAGAATCCGCTCGCCAATATCGAAAGCTCGAAACTTCACGAGGTCAACAAATACATCAGCCTGACCGCCCACAAATGGGAATCCACACCGTTCCTGATGTCGAAGATCGCTGAGGCCCGCTTGGGGTTTGATTTAGAGGCGGTCAAGGCCGCGGCAAAGGAGGCGGGTGCTCTGCAGCGGAAGCTCTCGAGCGAGAAGGCCGCTGAGGTGCTCCAGAACTTCAAGAAGAACTCCGCCGTCGAGGTTGTGGAAGTCGACCACGACGCTTTCGTCAAGGCGACCGCGTCCGTCGCGGACAGCTGGAAGAAGAAGCCTTTCGGCGATTTTGTCACCCAGGTGGAAGCGGCTGCGAGGGGCTGAGGCTCCTCTCACGATCCGGAGGCCCCATGAGCAGGTTTTATTCATCCGTCGATCTGGTCGCCGGTATCATCGTCTTATTCGCCCGTTTGGTCATCATCGTCAGCGGCATCGCGCTGACGGTGGTCACCACGGCGAACGTCGTGGCCCGATATGTTTCAGCGAGCGGGGGACTGTCATTCGCCCAGGAGCTGCCGATGCTGATGTTTCCATGGTTCATCATCGCCGGAATCATCATTGCGGCCCATGCGGGCGGGCATATGGCCGTCGAATGGCTCTACGAAAAGCTCGACGGCAGTGCTCGGACGTCGGCCCTGATCGTCGCGAACGCGATCAGCGTCGCCGCATTTCTGGTGCTGGCATATCAGGCGACCGTGGTGGCCGAGATTGCCGGGGCAGAACACAGCCCCGTTCTGCAGCTTCCGAACAGCATCGGCTATTACTCGCTGTCGATCGGCGCGGTGCTGGTGTCCATCGTCACCATCGCCGCGACCGTCCGCGTTCTCCGCTTGGGCTGGGATCACCGCCTCGAGATCAAGCCCGAGGAGATCGCGCTATGACACTCGTCATGATCGTTTCCTTCTGCATCCTCATGGTCCTGGCCGTCCCCGTCGGTTATGGGCTGATCATTGCAGCGGGGCTTGGAGTCCTGTTCAACGGTTACGTTCCGCTCTCGGTGGTCGCCCAGCAGGTCTACGACCAGACCCAGTCCTTCCCGATGCTGGCGCTTCCGTTCTTCATGCTTGCAGGCACGCTGATGCTTGGCGGCGAGTTGGGGCGTCAGCTCCTTGAACTCGCCTCGCGCGCCATGCAGCGGTGGCGAGGCGGACCGCTCTCGACCACCGTCGTATCCTCGGTCGTCTTTGGCGGTGTCTCCGGTTCGGCCGTGGCGAATGCGAGTGCGCTCGGCTCCGTCCTCATCCCCTGGCAGAAGAAGCACGGGTTTCCGCCGGCGCTCTGCGCCGCCAACAACGCGACCTCCGCCGTCATCGACGTCCTCATCCCGCCTTCGATCCCGATGATCCTCTACGCTCTGATCAGCGGCGTCAGCGTCGGCGACCTGTTCATCTCCGGAATTGTTCCGGGCCTGCTCATGGCGGCGAGCTTCGTGTTCGTCTGCTGGTACGTGTCGGTACGGCGAGGGTATGCCATTAATGCCGTGAAGGTCCGCAAGCGCGAGCTGGCGCGGCTGGCACTGCAAAGTTTCCCGGCAATCCTGCTTCCGATCCTGATCATTATGTTTTTGCGATCCGGCCTGGCGACGCCGACGGAGGTCTCGATCCTGTCGGTCGTCTACTCGCTGCTGCTCAGCATCCTCTTCTACCGTGACCTGACCTGGAAACGCTTCTGCGAGAACATGGTGGAGGCGGGCGTCGCGACGGGCGTCGTCATGCTCGTGATCATGGGCAGTGCGGCGGTGGGCTGGGTTCTGACATTTGATCAGGCCCCGCAGCACATGGCCGAATGGGTTTCGACGCACATCTCCAGCCCGATCGTCATCATTCTCATGATGAACCTGATCATGCTGGTGGTCGGCATGCCGCTCGACATGCCGCCGGCGATCCTCCTGCTCGGGCCGATCTTCGTTCCTCTGGCCGATTCCATCGGTCTCGACCGGGTCCAGCTTGGCCTGATGATGGTGATCAACCTCGGGATCGGGCTCTACACGCCGCCGATCGGCACCACCCTGTTCATCTCGTCGTCGATCGCAAAGGCGCCGCTGGGAACGACGACCAACGAACTATGGCCGTATTTCGGCATGGCCATGCTCCTCCTCCTCGCGGTCAGCTTCGTGCCCGCGCTGACGATCTACTGAGGAGCGTTCGATGAGTGAAACGTCGAAGAACATCATCACCGTCCGAGGACTTACAAAGTCCTACGGTGCAACCTCGGTCCTCAAAGGCGTCGACTTCTCCGTTGCTCGAGGGGAGGTTCATGCGCTGCTTGGCGGTAACGGCGCCGGCAAGTCGACGATGATCAAGATCATTACGGGTGCGGCCTCGAAGAATGATGGAGAGATCCGCTTCTTCGACAGCGACGTTAGCGAACGGAGCGAAGCCGAGGGCAGGGCGAAGGTTGCGGTTGTGCACCAGGAACTTGCGCTCCTGCCGCACCTGACCGTCGCCGAAAACATTATCCTGCCGCATCACAGGAGAGGTGCGGCCGTGTTTCGGCGTACGACCGCAGCGGCACAGGCCTACGACGCGCTGCGGATGATCGATCAGGACTTTGCCGCCAGGTCCTTACACAGCCTGGTTGGGAGCCTCAGCCTCGACGAAGCTCAGATGGTTGAAATCGCCAGGGCTCTTTCATCGGGTGCGGAATTGATCCTCCTCGACGAGCCGACTGCCAATCTCACAGCTCTAGAGACAGAGAGGCTGTTTGCGGTGCTGAGGCGCCTCACCCGGGATACCGGTCTGTCGGTCGTGTTCGTCTCGCACCGGATGAAGGAGATCAGGCAGATCGCCAATGTCTGCACGATCATCCGCGACGGCCGCACGGTGGTCGATCGTCAGCCGATGGAAGAGCTGACGGACGCCGGCATCATCGAAAGGATGGGGCAGGTGGCAGCCTCTCATGCACCGCAACGGGCGCCGCGGCCCGACTACCGGTCGGACGCCTCCGCTGCGACGGACACTATTGTCATCGAGGAGGCAAGTTTCAGACTGGAACTGCAGCCAGGCACCGTGCTCGGCGTGGCCGGCGCACCGGCTGGACCGGCAGCACTAATCGAAGCGCTGACGGGCGCCGCCCGGAAGAAGCGATGGACGGTCGCGCGTGCAGGATGGCCGGACCAGCTCCCTTCGCCGCGCAAGGCCGCCCGCCTGGGAGCCGGATATGTGACCGGCGATCGCGCAAACAAGGGAGTCCTCCACAGTCTTCCGATCATCGATAACGTCATGGCGTCCCGCCGTGTGACCAGAGGCGCGCTCCTCACCGGCGGCTCTGAAGGGGGCGAATGCCTCGATCTGCTGAAGGCCCTGAAGGTGAAGGCCGCTTCCGTCTGGGATCTGCCGAGCACGCTGAGCGGCGGCACACAGCAGAAGCTGCTGCTTGCCCGCTGGCTAGGCGTGCCCTCCCGGCTGCTCGTCCTCGAGGAACCGACCAGAGGTGTCGATATCGGGACCAAGCGAGAGATCTATCAGCTCATCAGACAGATGGCCGCTTCAGGCACGGTGATCATCTGGTGGTCCAGTGAAAATGTCGAACTGCTGGAAGTCTGCGACCGCGTCATCGCCTTCGACACCGAGGGACGGTGTGCCGGCGTGATGGATCGCGACGACTTCAGTGAAGAGAAACTTGTCACCTTGACTGGAATGGCCGCATGACTGGAACCAGGGCACATATCGCGCCGACTGAGGCGTCGACAACACAAATCAGGCAGAGAGAAAGCCTCTTTAGCGCCTACAGGACCGAGATTGCGATCGCTCTGGCCATCGTGCTGCTGGCCCTTGCGGTCGGCACGCAGGTTCCTCAGGCACTCACCTGGGGCAACTTCGCCAATATCACCCAGGCCGGTGCGCCTCTTATCATCATGTCGCTGGGCGTCCTGCTTGTCGTCATCACCGGCGGTATCGACCTATCCGTCGGCTCGGTCTTCTCCTTGACCGGGATGGTGACCGCGCAGGCGATGGCAAATGGCTTTGGTGGCATCTCGGCAAGTCTGATCGGTCTCGGCGTCGGGCTTGTTTTCGGATCGATCAACGGCTTCCTCGTCACCATCGCCGGCCTGGCGCCGTTCGTCGTAACCCTCATCACCTTTGCCGTTGCCGGCTCGCTCGCTTTCATCGTCACGAACGGGCGCTCGATGCCGATCGGCGATCCTGACTTCTGGCTCCTCAACAGCGGCAGCCTGGTACCCGGCGTGCCCAATTACATCCTCTTCTGCGTGGTCCTCCTGATCGCAATCGAGCTCTTCCTGAAGAAGATGGTGGCTGGCCGCTGGTTCTATGCCGTCGGCAGCAGTTCGACGGCTGCCTATCTGCTTGGCATCCCGGTCAAGCGCACGAAATTCATGGCCTATGTCGCGTCCTCGCTGCTTGCATCGTTCTCCGGCCTCCTGACGATCTCCTACATTCTCAACGCAGAATCCACCGCGGGATCAAGCCTGATGCTCCAGGCCATCGCGGCGGTCGTGATCGGCGGTGCAAGCCTGCTCGGCGGCACGGGCACCGCTGTCGGCGCGGTGCTCGGAGGCCTGATGATTACCGTCATCCAGAATGGCGTCAATCTTATCGGCATCAACAGCTTTTGGCAGGGGTCGGTCACCGGCGTCGCCATTCTCATCGCGGTCCTCATCGACCGCTTCAGCAAGTCGCGGCGGGGGGCCGTTTGACAACAACCCGGCCCGAGAGCCGGTTTTTGGAGGAGGAATGAAAATGAAAAGCACGAAACACGCAGTGAGGTTGTTTGCCGGCGTTGCAATGGTGGCCCTTTCACTTTCGGCTGCCGCCCATGCTGAGGAAAAGAAGACAGTGGCGTACCTCGCGCCGTCGCTTGACATCTCCTACTGGCAGTGGGTCGGCTACGGCGTGAAGGAGAAGGCCAAGGAACTCGGCATGGACTATGTCGAGTACACGTCGGAAAATTCGCCGGCCAAGCAGATGGACAATGCCCGCACTGCCGTGACCAAGGGCGTCGACGCGATCGTGATCGGCCCCGTGAGCTCGACGAGCACGCCGCCGCTTCTCGCATATCTGAAATCGCAGAACATCCCGATCGCCTTCGCCGGCATCGGCCCGCAGCCCGGCCAAACCGACTATACGTCGTCGGTGACTGCTAACAACTACGAGACCGGCAAGGCGCAGGGCGAATTCGTCTGCAAGCTTGCCAAGGACCGCGGCGGCAACCAGGTCGGCATGCTCTCATTGCCGCAGGACCGCGAGAACGCCCAGAAATATCTGAAGGGTGCAGAAGAGGCGTTCAAGGCGAGCGGCTGCGATCTGGCGCAGATGCTGGAGACCAGGGGCCTTACCGTCAACGAGGCGGTCACGCAGGCCAATGACATGCTCACCGCCCATCCTGACATCAAGGCCATTTACGGCATGTATGATGAGGCTGGCACAGGTGCCGCGAAAGTGCTGCAGACCCGCGGCCTTACCGGCAAGGTCGGCATTGCGGTTGCAGACGGTAGCCCGACGACGATCTCGTTGCTGAAGTCGAACGCCATCCAGGGCATCTTCTTCCAGGAGGCGGTCGGACAAGGAATCGACGGGACGCAGCAGGTGTTCAACGCAATCTCGGGTGCGGGGGTCAAGAAAGACCTCGCTCTCGTCATGCCGCTGGTGACCGCCGATAAGGTTGACTCGCCAGAAGCGAAGGCCGTCATCGCACGGGTGTTCCCGCCCGCCAACTAAGGTGATGCGGACGCCGGCTGTTCTGGCCGGCGTCCTTTTCAGCGATCTCTTGAAGGGCAGCAGGCATGAAAGACCTCCCGATCATCGATCCGCATTTTCATCTGTGGGATCTCGACAACAACTACTATCCCTGGCTGTCGGACGGCGTGAAACCGTCTGCCTTCGGCGACTACACCGCGATCAACAAGACTTATCTGATCGAGGACTTCCTTGCTGACGCGAAGAACCAAAACATGGTGAAGGCGGTCCACCTCGACGTTGGATACAATCCGAAGGATCCGGCCGGCGAGACGCGATGGCTGCAGGGCGTCGCCGACAAGCACGGATTCCCTCATGGCACTATCGGATATGCCGACCTCCGCAAGCCGGATGTTGGCGACCTCCTCGATGAACACATGTCTTACGCGAACTTCCGCGGCATCCGGCAGTCAATGAACTATCACGAGGATCCCGCCAAGACCTATCTGACCGAACCTGGCGTTAGCCGCACGCCGGAGTGGCGCAGGGGTTTCAAGGAACTTGCACGACGGGGTTTGAGCTTCGACCTCCAGCTCTACTACTGGCAAATGGAAGAATTTCTCGATCTTGCCCGCGCCTTCCCCGACGTGCAGATCATCTTGAACCACACGGGCATGCAGGTTGACGGCCCGAGCCATTTCGAGGGGTGGCGAAGTGGGATGCGCATGCTTGCGCAGGCGCCCAATGTGGCCTGCAAAATCTCAGGCCTCGGAATGGGCGACTGGACTTGGACCGTCGATAGTATCCGGCCCTATGTGGAGGAGGCGATTGCAGCATTCGGCATCGAGAGGTGCATGTTCGCTTCGAACTTTCCGGTCGATAAGCTGTTCGGCAGCTACGACAAGATCATGGACGGTTTCAAGTCCATCACCGCCAGCTATTCTCCAAACGAGCGCCTCGCACTGTTTCACGATAACGCCGCACGTTTTTATCGACTATAACGGTGTCTGCGGGGCCGGCGTACATGTCGGCCACTGGCTGCAGCAGGTAGCGGCTAGACCCAAGCCGCTGCGGCAAGGCCAGCGGCCGGCTTGTTGCTATGAGGTTCACTGTAAGCGCTGTTTGGCTCGCGCCTTGACCACGACGCGTTGTGCCGTTTCGAAGACTGCCGCTGTGACGGAGATGGAAACAATGCGCCACTTCCGGACCTTAGCTCAAGTTGCGAACGCCAGCGCGGTGAGGAATGGATGTCATGCAGCTTGCGCCTGAAGCAGCACACGGACGATTGCGAGGCCCGCTACCAATCCAATCAGGGAGAGAACGAGGGAGCTCGCCACATAAGCGGCCGCGGCTCCCCACTCACCTCGTTCCCCAAGACTGACCGCGTCGAGCGAAAATGTCGAGAAGGTCGTGAACCCGCCAAGAATCCCGGTCGTCAGGAACAAGCGGATCTCCTGGGGGAGCTCCCCGCGGAATGCGAAATACTCGGCCAGGATTCCCATGGCGACCGAGCCAGCGACGTTGATGGTGAGCGTTCCATAGGGAAACGCCAAGCCAAGCAGGTTCGCGGCCAGTTGGTTGACGCCGTGGCGCATCGCCCCGCCAATTCCCGCACCGATGAAAACGATCAGGTATGCCATCAGTGTCCTGCCTTTCCGATCCGCGCCGAAATTCGGCCTCGCTTCTGGACCTGAGGCAAGAATTTGGATGTGGCGGATGGGACCGATGGAATGAAACAGGATTCAGACACGACTCTACTCCTTCGCTGTCAACGCGAGTTGAGTAGGAGTCATCAGCTTCGTCGAGCGAGCGGTTCGGCCAGAATGGCCCGGCAGAATCCATTGCCGTTGGAGACAGATACAAATAGCACCGCAATGCTGTCAAGAACGGTGGCACGCATTACGGGCATTTCTGTGAAGGATGCCATCACACTTCTGTCATTACCCGTGGCAAGACGGCGAAACGCCCAGAGCGGAATGCTGTCTATCGCGTGAGCGGGCGGGCGTTGCCGCGTACCGTGTGCGGGAGTAGTATTCATTCATGCCCCATTTCAATGATGCGGCACATTAAGTATGCCCCTCAAAGAAGGATCCGGTGAAGGGACCAGAAGCGGTGGGGGAGCATCGCCGAAGGAGGTGCGAGATGAACAACGCGCCCTCAAATGACAGACCGCAGCAGCCATCGCAACAGGCGGGCGTTATCCCCGCCGACCAGGTGCATCTGGCGACTATCCATGCCGACGTACTCGCCTTACTGCCCGATCCAGCAACCGCGCGGCTTTGCCTGGATCTTGCCGAGGATGCAGCCCGTTGCATACATGGCACGATGGCTGCCGCACATGTGGGTGCCGATCCTGAACGTATGATCGCCGCAGCCGAGGAAATCGACCTGCAGATGCTGCGGGATCGGGACGAAGGCTCGCCGCATGAGCGGCTTGAGCGGGTGACGCGCGTCTTTGAGGATTGGAAGCGTGACAACCCAGGCCACAGCGACCTCTCCCTCGACGATTGCTGCGGCGATCTTAATCGCTGCGTGACGAACGAATGCCACGAGACGGCACTCGTCGTCGCCCCGTGTCACGGCAATATGGACGCGCGAGACGCGTTCCACGACCTCCTGTTCAATGAGGGCAAACTGGTGCTGGTGCCGCCTCGCGGTCCCTACGCCGGAAACCTAGTGGAACACTTGGTCATCGCCTGAAAACCGCACGACCATGCCCAGCGCGCAGTCATCGCAGCGCGACGCTGGCTTGCGGCCGCCGACCGCGTCTCGGTTCTTTGCGTCGACGACCAGCCGGACGGCAGATACCAATTCACGGCTAGGGAGCTACTGGACCAGCTCAGCCTTAACGCCAAGGTCCTCGCAGTCGGCTCGGATGGCCGCTCGGTCGGAGAAACGGTCCTCGATTTCGCGACATCCGCGAAGGCAAGTTGCCTGTTGATCGGCGCATACAGACACGGCTATTTCCTGGAACTGCTTCTCGGCCGTGTCACCCGTTATGTGCTGTCGCATGCAAAGCTTCCCCTAATGTTGAAGCATTAGCGGCAACTGACCGCATCCCCCATTCCGGTCATCCGGATGTAAAAGTTGTACGACCGCTTTGAGCCGACTGCAGTGTTCGGGACCACATTACTTCCGCTTGTAACCCCAAGGCAGCAGCTCATCGATCCGGCTCTGTTTATGGCCGTTGACGATGGCGCTGAGCGTATTGGTCAGGTAGGTCTGCGGATCAACAGCATTGAGTTTGCAGGTTTATGCCGACCGGCGAACTATGCCGAGTGCGTCTTCTGGCAGGAACGGCAAACCGTGCGTTCCCAGCCAGTTTGGCGGGTCGCCGTTGTTTGGCACTCGGCATAGTTCTCATGCTCAGAGGGTGTTCAGGAATTCCAGAAGCCGGTCGCTTGGTCGAAATCGCTCGGCCTTGGCGCGTTCGTACTGCTTCAGCTTTGCGAGTGCAGATTCCTTCAGTTCGAGATGCGCATGAAGATAGGTCAACGTCGTTTCCATCGCTTCATGGCCCAACCACAGGGCAATGACGGAGCAGTCGACGCCCGCCTGCAGCAACTCCATGGCAGCAGAGTGCCGCAAGACATGGGGCGACACCCGCTTTGAGCGAAGGGAGACGCAGTGCTCACGTGCTTTGGCGACATATTTGTTCAGCAGTGCCTGCACGCCGTCGGCGCTGAGCCTGCCACCGTGCGTATTCGGAAAGAGGATATCGCAGTCGCCCGGTCGCGGCTCATCCAGCCACAGTTTGAGCGCAGCGCGCAGTATTTTGGTAAGCGGAGTGACGCGCGCCTTCCGCCCCTTTCCGAAGCATCGAATATGAGCGCGGACCCCCAAAGTCACCGCACTGCGATCGAGACCGACAAGCTCGGAAAGCCGCATGCCCGTCTGTATTGCCGTGAGGAGCAGGCAATAATCGCGGCGGCCGACCCAGTACCGCTTGTCAGGTGCTGTCAGGAGCGCTTCGATCTCGTCGCGGACAAGGAATTGCACCTCGCGCTTCGCCCCAATTTTGCCGGGGATCGCAAGCACGCGCTGGATCTGATGGCTGTAAGCGGGTTCCTCGAATGCGAGGAACCGAAAGAATGCGGATGGCGGTGAGCCTTAAATTATGGGGGGCGGAGCTTGCCCGCCGTTCCGCGCCGAGATCATCAAGGAACGCGACCACGAGGTCTGCGTCGAAAATCTTCAAGCTTAAGAAATGATGGAGGCTTTCCCGTTCTGCGGTGGGCAAACCTCAAAAAGAGCTTGAAGGTGTCGCGGTCTCGCCGGCCCTGTACCAGTCGAGAAGCGTGCGCATCGTGAATTCGTGGTCCATCAGCCTCGGAAGGGCCACGCAATCCGGCCTGGCGAGTCCACATTCCGCGGTCTCGGCCTTGAGGAGCTGCGACAGGATGGGGATTGCCGCCTCGAACGCTGGCGATCCTTGCTCCGTGAGCTCGCTGACGGCTTGTGCCATGCCGTGCATCTTCAGTTGCCGCAGCATGATGACGATTGCACCGCTTGCTGGATTATGACGCATGGCGGGCCTCCGTCTTTCTCAGGGCATCGTATCGTTCGACATTGGCCTTAGGCTCGTTGACGAGCGCCAGGGCTTGCGGCGCATCGATGGTCAGCGGCGTGAAGGATTTGCCGTCGACGAGACGGTGCAGCAGGTTCAGCACATGCGTCTTGGTTGGAACGCCGGACTTCAGTGCCATATCGACTGCCGACAGGACGGCCTGTTCATCGTGCTGAAGGACAAGCGCCAGGATATCGACCATCTCTCGGTCGCCGCCCGGCTTCTTCAGCAGGTATTGCTGCAAGGCCCGGAATGCCTCGGGGAGTTCGGCGAACGGTGCGCCGTTGCGAAGCGCACCTGGTTTGCGCTGCACGACCGCAAGATAATGCCGCCAGTCGTAGATCGTCTGGCCCGGCCGGTCGTGCGAGCGATCAATGACGCGACGATGCTCGCAAACGATCTGTCCTTCTGCGGCGACTACAACGCGGTCTGGGTAAACCCGGAGGCTTACAGGTCGATTGGCGAAGGACGCCGGGACGCTGTAGCGATTGCGCTCCAGATGCACGAGGCAGGTAGGAGAGACGCGCTTGGTGTATTCGACAAACCCATCGAATGGTCTGGAAACAGGCATGAGCGCGGGAGCTTCCTCCGCCCAGATGTCGGCAATGGTGCCGCGCATCTGCCCATGTGGGGTCTGTGCCCAAAACTCCTTCAGCGCTGCTCGAGCCAGTCGTTCAGAGCATCCAGCGATGGAAAGCGCGGCGTGGGCTGCCACAGACGATGACGCGCGTCCTGAACGTTCTTCTCGACCTGCCCCTTCTCCCAGCCTGAAGCCGGATTGCAGAACTCAGGTTCGAACAGGTAGTGGCTGGCCATCGCCTGGAAGCGGACGTTGACGTCACGCTCTTTGCCACGGCCGACCTTGTCGATCGCGGTGCGCATGTTGTCGTAGATGCCACGGCCGGGGATGCCTCCGAACACGCGGAATGCATGGTTGTGGGCATCGAACAGCATCTCGTGCGTCTGCAGGAGATAGGCCCGGACGATGAAGGCGCGGCTGTAACTCAGCTTCGTGTGCGCCACCTGCAGCTTGGTGCGCTCATTGCCGATGATGGCCCAGTCTTCCGACCAGTCGAACTGGAAGGCTTCGCCGGGATCGAACGCCAGGGGCACATATGTCCCGCGACCCGTCGTCTGCAATTCCCTCTGACGATCATCACGCCATTCCCGAGCAAATGCCGCCACCCGATTATAGGAACCCTCGTAGCCGAGGCTCATCAGATCGGCATGCAACTGCTTCATCGTCCGCTTCTGTTTGCGGTTCTTCTTGGATTCGGTCTTCAGCCAGGCCGACAACCGATCTGCAAACGGATCAAGCTTGCTCGGCCGCTCCGGAACCTTGAACTTCGGCTCCACGCCGTCCAGGCGCAGGTATTTTGCGGATGGTATTCCGGGATAGGCCAGTCCTGCGGCAAATCTCCCGGATCGATAGATGCTCTCGAAAATGCCAGCGTCGGATCACGCTCAATAACGCCATGTCGATCACTCCATAGCCCCCGCTGAAAACATGCGAGGGAAGGTTGGAACATGGGTCAATTCTCAATGGAAATATCAGGCCACTCCGGGTCAGTTCTCAGTGGCAATCAACAGTCGTCTCTTTCAGCTAATAAAAAATCGGTGGCGAAAACTCTTTCGTTTCGACCATTTCGGTCCTAGCAATGAAGGCCAATCACCGACATATGTGCCGCCCGGCCTGCGAATGACGTCGGTGCAAGGAAAAGCGTCCGTCACCTTTTCCCAAGCCGGAGCAATGGTTCTGAACCCGGGAGCATGCCGGCAATGGCGCCTGCAATGGCAAGATCGCTGTAGGACCTTGCAACGAACCATGGCGCGGGTCTCATCAGCGAAGACAGAGATGGTACGGGCTCTCCAGCTGCGGCACTTGCCAATTTGGCATTCCTTGCTCAATCGCCTCGGAGGTCAACAATTTTTCCGGTCAGCCGGCGGGTGCACAACTGGAAATGCGCCCCCTTCGTTTTCCCATGATGCCAAAGCCTCAGGATCGGCATGCAGCTTCCGCCGTCTTGAAGAGGGATAGGCGGGCGTCGGGATCGTCGCCGCTTTAATGCGTCTTATCACCATCACCTCTTCGTGATGGTCGCCATTTTCTGAAGCCGCCAGATCTGTCGTGGCGTAGTCCGCTCGCTTGAGGATGGACCGCAGGCGCCAATTCTCGTCGCGTTTCGCAGCAGTTCCAGTTGTGATGATTACTACCATAACCATCCTCTCAAAATTAAACTAATGATGACGGCGAAGCTCGCCAGGATGGAAGCCCTGAATAAGCAGTCGCTGTAAGCCGCGATATGGGAAGAGATCTTGAAGGTGGAAGACATTTTGTCCTCCTTTGATTGGGGCGAAGGGAGCCACCCCTTGATCGGCAGCGCCCGTGTCATTGGCTGCCAATGTTTCAGCATGCGCCTCTATTGCGCTTTATCCAAGGCAAAAGCGAAGGACGCTGTGCGAGGTCATTGCTTCCATCAGGATATGATCCAGGCTTCGATCCGATTGCTGAGCCAGCCGCCGCACACGCGCGGCAGTCGGTGGGTCTAATCCTTTTTCACTCCGCAGCCTTTTCATCAGCTTCCTCGGCACGCCTTTCAGCTTACCGGGTGGCGATCTTCCTGCTGCGATCGGTCCGAGCCTGCTCGAGTTCAACCATTGTGGGAAGATCCGGAACAGCCAGACTCTTATCATCGGCCACAGTGTTTCGGCGCTTTGCGATCTGATGCCGCGAGTTCTTTGCTTTACCGCACTCGTCAACTGGGCGCGCTTCCTCAGGCGGCGCGGCGAGGTCGGTGCGTGCGGCGACGGCATGGGCGATCAATTCCTTCGCGGAGGGATTGCCGTCTGGACGCTTGCCGTTAGCGCTGAAGTCGTGGCAGTCACTGGCGGTAAAGGGCTTGGCGTTGTTATGTCTCGACATTCAAATGCCTCCTTTTTTCATTGTGAAGTGATGAGCACTGCCGTTCGCAGCGAAGCGCGGCCGACCTCCTGCTTGTTGAACAGGTTGGCGAAAGTGTGCGTATTTCCTGCAAAGTCCGATCTTTGGAACGTGCAGCATCCTGTATTTCAGCAGAATGACGCAATAAGAAGGCGAATAAGTCCTTATTATATGATCAGTTTAATTTACTTATTCACCAATAAAATTATAAATCTGACCAATCGAATCTGAATAAAACCTGTAATTCAAGATTTCGTCCCAGTTGCGACGCAATTAGGGCGCAGGTGTTCCCTGTCGACGTTTGACCCCGTGGCTGTCGCCGGTGTCAGAGACTTGAGGACCATCGCTCCGAATTCCGATGGCCGCGCCCATGCCCTGTAGAGATGTATTCGTTGGGGCTTGGCCGCCTTCAACTGGGAGCCATTACCATGTCCGACATGTCATCCACACGCACGACGAACACCATCGTCCACTTCTCCGCCCCTTTCGCGCTTCCCGATCTTGTTGGTGAGATGCATCCGGCCGGCGATTACAAGATCGCGGAGGATGAAGAGCTCGTCGACGGCCTGTCGTGGCTTGCCTACCGCCGCACTGCAACCTACATCCATCTGCCGTCGATTGCGCAGGGCAGCCGCTTGCGCAGGATCGTCCGGATCGAGCCGACGGCGCTCGCTGATCTCTTGGCAGCGGCGAATGCGACGCAGGAGCCGCCCCAATGAACGCCATCGAAAACCGTGAGATAGCGGAATACGATGCGGCCGCTCCATGGAAATAGTGCCGGACGGACTTGCCTCATAAATCCGGCGACAGTTCATTGTGAACCTTGCGCACGCCGTTGGTCCTCAGTGTAATCTCCTTGCCCGTGACACCTCCGCTTTCAAATGCACCCATCCGGCCAGCGTGATGTCGCGGCCGCGCGCGGTGACGAAGATATAGCTAGGGTCGAGATCGCCGGCATGGGCGAGCGCACTATAGACGGCCGATTCAAGATCGCCCGGGTCGAAACAGCGGGTCGCCACGCGGCCTGCGACACTGAGATGTTTTCTATCGACTGACATTGGCTCCTGCACGCCCTTTTGCGGCTGTAGAAGTTTACCGGCGGATATCCTGCGCCGTCAGGATATATCGGTCTTTTCCGCCGCGGCCGTAGGCATGGGTGGCCGCCTCCAGAATGATCTCGCGCGCCGTGTCGAAGGCTCTCAGGCACTCGTCCTCGGAGCGGCCGGGCTGGCTCGCGATCCGCAAGGCGTTGGCTTCGACTAAATACCGCACTTCGAACATGCCGTCATAACCGGAAAAGCGGACCCCATTCCGGCTCTCATCAAAACTGCGGCTTTTATTCGGAAAGGTCAGTGTCACGCATTCTCTCCCGGAGGTTTGATAATGCCCGATCCACTCGGGCTGCAGCAGAACATGCTATTGGGGAAGTAGTAGGCAGTCTCGCCTGGAGGCGCGGCAGGGCTGATCAGCCTGCCAGTGTGCTACCGATGCGGTAACACCATCATCCGCGAACGGCTGCGCCTTCGCAGTTCCGCTCCGATAGACATATGGGGCGCGGCATTCGAATTGCAATGTAGGGCAGAAGGAGACCCCGTGTCGGGAGGCCAGATCCGCCGTCTGCGCTTGGCGGTGACAATGGTTGCCGCCAATCGCGCTAATTTTGTAGAATCGCTGAAGGCGATGATCCCTCGGTTTGGCCGTCGCCGACATGCTGGAGATGATTGCATCGAACTTGCCGGCGGTAGGCGTCTGGATCATACGGCCGAGGGGCTGGATATGTAGATCTTATCGTTCTGCGTCTGTAGTTCCGTCCGAGGCGTTACTCCTTACTTTCCGAAAGGAAAAAAGTGCTGGCTGAAAACATCATCAGCCATCTTGAGAGCGAGGGAGGCGTCCGACGGTGGACTTCTGCTTCTAAGCGGGCAGTTGATTTCGAAACCCGGTTTGTCGATCATGGCGACCACGTGGTGGTGAACGGCCAGAAATTCTATTCGTCCGGTGCCTTGCTTGCCCACAAGGTGCCGATCGTGGCGCTCGACGAAGGCCGCGCCTGGTACGCGATCGCCGATCGCGATGCGCCGGGTCTGACCGTCATCGACGACTGGTCGAGCTTCGGCCAGCGAACCACGCTCTCGGGCACCGTCATCCTCGACAACGTCAAGGTCGACAAGGCGTGGCTGGTGCCCGGATACAAGGGTTATGACAGGCCGACGGCGGACGGCGCCATCTTCCAGATCATCCAGGTTGCCGTCGATACCGGCATCGCATCGGCAGCGATCAAGGAGACGATCGACTTCGTCCGCACTAAGTCCCGTGCCTGGATCGATAGTGGTCTCGACCACGCCTGGGATGATCCTTACACGATCCAGGCGATCGGCGGCCTCCAGCTCCGCCTGCATGCGGCGCAGGCACTGCTCGAGAAAGCCGGACTTGCGATTAACCGGGCGGTTGCCGATCCCAATGCCGATACCGTGGCGGAAGCCCAGATCTTCACGGCCGGGGCCGAGATCCTCTCGACCGAGATCGCTATCGAGGCGACCAACAAGCTGTTCGAACTGGCGGGCACTCGCTCGACGCTTGCCGAACACAATCTCGACCGCCACTGGCGCAATGCCCGGACGCATACGCTGCATGATCCGGTGCGGTGGAAATACTCGATCCTGGGCAAGTATTTCCTCAATGGAGAGAAGCCGCCGCTGCACGCCTGGAGCTAAGACAGGCCGCGCTTCGGGCCTTTGAAAATCAGAATATCGCGGTGGCGGGAGAGAGTTCATCGCCACTGTTTCCTGTTATTTCAGTCTCAAGAGTTCCATAAATAAGCGTTATCTTACACGATTGAGATTACGCTCGTCGGTTCAGATACATTACTAAAAGAAACGGCGGTCTAAAGCGCTATGGCATTTGTCATTCATTTGCATTATCATTCCACCGAAATGTGGAGATAGCTATGGCTGCAAATGCACTGGTACAAACTCGTATTGATGCCGAGGTTCGGGATCGTGCCTCCGCAGTGCTTGGAAATATGGGGCTTACGGTATCGGACGCGGTTCGGATCTTACTCACCCGGACGGCCAATGAGGGTGCGCTGCCGCTGGAGCTTCTTTCAGGCAGTGAGGCCCATGACGCTTGGTTTCGCACCAAGGTACTTGAAGCCCTGAACGATACTCGACCGGACGTTTCGGATGGTGAAGTCGAGGCACATTTTGCTGAACGTCGAGCGGCAGCCCGCCTTAACGCGGGTGCTCGCAAATCGTGAAGCTTACCTGGTCGGCGTTCGCGCTATCGGATCGCGATGCCATCTTCACATACATTGAAGCAGAAAATCCCTCAGCCGCCATTCTGGTCGATGAACGGATCGTTGCTGCCGTCCGTCGGTTGGTAGATTTTCCCGCGAGCGGTCGTGTTGGCAGAATTGCTGGCACCCGCGAACTGGTAATTAACGGCACGCCGTACGTCGCGGCGTATGCAATTACCGAAACAGCGGTCCGCATTCTTCGCGTCCTCCATGGCGCGCAGGAATGGCCAGACTCTTTGCCAACGAGCTAGGCTTTGCTCTCGATGCTGAGAATCAAAGGGTTGTTGGTTCGAACTGTTTCAAGGCGAGCAGTGCACGTTCCATCCATCACTACTGTGTTTCGGCGTGCAAATTTGACCCCCTTGGCGGGGTAATCGGCGTCCAATTTTGACCCCCCCTCAGATTTCATCTGACCATCCGGCTTTTGGCGGCGGATGGAGCGGGAGTTGAAGCGAGTGGATACGATTGCGCGTGTTCGACGGGCCTTCCATGTGCAGGGCTGGTCGGTGAAGAAGATCGTTCGGGAACTCCACGTGTCTCGCAACACGGTTCGCAAGATTCTGCGTTCCGACGAGACCGATTTTGCCTATGAACGCGAGCGGCAACCGCTGCCGAGGATCGGAGCCTGGAAGGCCGAGATCGAGCGGTTTCTGGCTGCCAATGAGGGGAAGCCATCGCGTGAACGGCTAACGCTGATCCGGATTTACGAGGAGGTTCGGGCACTCGGCTACGATGGCAGTTATGACGCGATCCGGCGATACGCCAAGACCTGGGCGAGGAACCGGGGAGCCATGACGGCGGAAGCCTATGTGCCCCTCTACTACGCTCCAGGTGAGGCTTACCAGTTCGACTGGAGTCACGAGATCATTCTGATCAACGGCGTGACGACGACCGTCAAGGTCGCCCATGTCCGGCTCTGGCACAGCCGGATGATGTTCGTCCGGGCCTATATGCGCGAGAGCCAGGAGATGGTCTTCGATGCCCATGACAAGGCCTTCGCCTTCTTCCGTGGCACCTGCACACGCGGCATCTACGACAATCTATGGACGCCTCCCGGGCGAGAAGAACATTTGGCGGCAACTCGGCATTGGATGCGTGAATCTATCCGGCCTATCGCTGGAGCGATCACGCTCCTGGCCTTGATGGGAGTCCGCTACCTCTGTCCTCATAACATGATCGACCTTTATGGCCTTGTCGTAAATCAGGATCCGAAGCTGCGGTCCGTGCCGTTACGCCATCAGTTCTTACCTCGCATTCATCATTGCCTCATCGGCAACGATTGGCAAATGACTATTGTGCGGCGTATCGCTCCTGTCGTGTGAGCAAGGCCCATGCTATCCGCGCGGTCTTATTGGCAAGCGCTACGATCGCTTTGTTATAACCCCGGCGAGATGCGAGCTCTTTCAGCCATTGAGATCGGCGATCATCGTGACTGGCAAGTCGGCTGATAACTGCACGTGCGCCATGAATCATCTGGCGACGTAGATAATGGTTCGCTCGGCGGCCAATTCCGCCAAGCCGTGGTTTGCCGCCAGTCGAGTATTGTCGCGGGACCAGCCCAATCCAAGCCGCCAGCTCTCGCCCGGATTTAAAGTGACGTCCGTCCTCAACGCTAGCAACGAGTGCCGTTGCAATGATCGGACCGACGCCTGGCAGTTCGGACAGACGACGGCAATCCTCTCGTTCACGGCAAATCTCGCTAATCTTCCTATCAATTTTGGCAATTCGGTCATTCACATCGGTGAGTTGGTCGAGGAGTTCGAGGAATAGCTCGCGCCCGAGATCTGAGAGATCAGCGCTCTCAACAGCCGCGGGCGCCTGGGATGCAAAACGCCATGGTCCTTGCGGCAATACGATGCCATATTCGGCGAGAAGACCGCGTGCATGATTGATCAGCGATGTACGCTGGATGATCATACGCTCTCTAACTCTATGAAGCGACTGAAGGTCTTGCTGTGTGGTCGATTTGACCGGCACAAATCGCATGGTTGGACGGGTCGCCGCTTCGTAAATTGCCGCTGCATCTACGGCGTCGTTTTTGGAGCCGCGAACGAAGGGTTTCACAAAGCGAGGGTTGATGAGCAGGACCTCTCGCCCATTATCTTTGAATTGCCGTCCCCAGTGATGGGCACTGGCGCAGGCTTCCATAGCAATAGTCTTTGGAGCGAGTGCGTTAACAGTCTCGGCCAACTTCGATCTGCTGACCTTGCGCGACAAAATAGCGCCATCTGAAGCAATGCTGTGCAGATGAAACGACGACTTTCCGAGATCGATTGCGAGCAATTCGAATGTCATGACTTCCTCCTTTGGTCGGCCTTTCATTCTGAGGGTTCGGAGGGAGGCGTCCATCCCATAACATGAAGACGGCGGTCGAAGCCGTATTCATTGGAAAGGAGCGGCAATACAATCGCCGCTTTCTGCAGATGTGCAGCCACTATCTGGTTCACCCCGTCGCCTGCACGCCCGCATCCGGATGGGAGAAGGGACAGGTCGAGAACCAGGTTGGTCTCGTGCGCGAACGCTTCTTCACCCCACGCCTGCGCGTCAAAAGCCTGGAGGAGCTGAACGTCTGGCTGCTCGATAAGTGCATCGCCTACGCCAAGGCTCACCGCCATCCTGAGCAGACCGAGCGGATGATCTGGCAGGTGTTCGAGGAGGAGCGCGGCAGCCTAGTCCATTACGGTGGACCGTTCGACGGTTTCCACTGCGCACCGGCCTCGGTGTCGAAGACCTGCACGGTCCGCTTCGACAACAATAAATATTCCGTCCTCTCGACGGCGGTCGGCCGCCCTGTTGAGGTTCATGCCTATGCCGAGAAGATCGTCATCCGGCAGGATGGCGTGATTGTCGGCGAGCATCCGCGTTGCTTTGGTCGTGGCGAAACGGTCTACGACCCCTGGCATTACGTCCCTGTTCTGGCTCGCAAGCCCGGTGCTTTGCGCAACGGTGCGCCGTTCCGCGAATGGGTTCTGCCAGCGGCGATGGAGAAAGTCCGCCGTCGGCTGAAGAGCGTCCATGATGGTGATCGGCAAATGGTCACCATCCTCGGATGCGTTCCTGCCGATGGCCTGACGGCCGTCGAGGCTGCCTGCCAGGAGGCGCTGGATCATGGTGTCTGCTCGGCCTCGGTGATCATCAACATTCTGGCCCGCAGCCGTGATCCGGCTCCGGCCGCAACTCTGCAAACCCCGGATGCGCTGCGTCTGACCCATGAACCGGTCGCCGACTGCGCACGCTATGACAGCCTCAGGAGGGCAAGCTGATGGAACGCACACAGGTTCTCGAACTTATGAGCAGGAAGCTCTATGGAATGCGCAGTGCTTACGACGAGGTCATGGGCAACGGCATCAAAAGACAGCATGAACCGCCGCGCATCGTCGGCGACCTTCTGCAGTCGGAGATCGCCGAGAAGCAGGCCCGCTCCATTCGCTGCCAACTCAGCATCGCCAAGCTGCCGCTCGCAAAGGACATCGATGATTTCGACTTCACCGATACGCCGGTCAATGAATCCCTGGTGCGGGAACTGGCTACAGGCACCTTCGTCGCCGATCAGCGCAACGTCGTTCTCGTCGGCGGCACGGGAACCGGAAAGAGCCATCTCGCCATTGCAATTGCCCGTGCACTGATCCGCAACGGAACACGCGGGCGCTTCTTCAATGTCGTCGATCTGGTCAATCGCCTGGAAACGGAAACGCGCAGCGGCAAGCAGGGGCGGACGGCCGACTACCTCAACCGTCTCGACTTCATCATCCTCGACGAACTTGGTTATCTACCCTTTGCCCAGGCGGGAGGTCAGCTCCTGTTCCATCTGATCAGCAGGCTCTACGAGCGCACCTCGATCATCGTCACCACAAACCTGGCATTCGGCGAATGGCCGACGGTGTTCGGCGATGCAAAGATGACGACGGCGCTGCTCGACCGTCTGACCCATCATTGCGAGATTGTCGAAACCGGAAACGAATCCTGGCGCTTCAAGAACCGCTCTCAAAGCTAAAGCCGAAGAACGACATCACCCGCACTTGGCCTACCCTCTGCAACCCCGGCCAGCGCCGGGCAGGCCAAGCGCTGATCTACATCATCAGGGGGGTCAAAATTGGATGCCGATAAGGGGTGAATTTTGGACGCTGATTGACAGTTCGTGCCTTCATTGATTTCATGGCGGAGCGCGTTTCCCAAAAGCTTTATTAAGGCGGCCCCAAGATCTGTCCATTGCTGTGGAACAGCTTGCTGTTTAGGATCGGTCCAGCCTTAGCCCGTTCGTAAGTGTAACTCCTACTAGTCGGCCCGCCTTCACGTGGATCTATTCCGGCCTCAAGGTGATTTCGACGCCAGCGGTGCGATGGAGGCGCTCGATCTCCGTAGCCATATGTGGCGAGCATGAGCGAGCCATGACGCACTTCTGAAACTCGACGAGAGCTACACGACATCCGATGCTCGCAAGCGTTGACGCCACGTCCTCCGATCAGACCGGCACCCACAATCACCACGTTTTTGGGGGAGGTCAGCGCATCTCTCACGAACCGTGCGTCATTCAGACTTCGCAGGGTCACTACGCCAGATGGCACAGCGCCGAAGCTTTGGGGCAAGCTTCGCGCGTTGCTCCCGGGCTGGCCGAGGACGGATCGAAACTGTATAGGAAGGTTCTCGTCATAGGGCTAGCGCTCGCTGCAAATCATCGTGCTCGAACGCACTGGCAATACGGTTGATCTCGGCTGACCGCGCGCCGACCGCCTTTGCGGTCTCGCGCCACGTTGCGGTGGAGGTCGCGACTTCCTTAATGATTGCGCGAGCCTGGGCGAGCGTGAGGGCGAAGAACCCGGCAGTTTCTTCCAGCAGATCAAGTGAGCAGGTGCCTTCATCAAGATCTATGTTGGTCGTCAGGACGCGCGCCTTGACGTCAGTAGGCACTGGATTGAGGTCATAGGCAGGGGACAACGACCAGCCGGCTTTGCCGAGCCACAGGAAGCCGTGATTCCTC
>Ga0123341_1000263_pt1 | contig 28560 bp, 6 predicted proteins | sample Turbeapinknodule_FD_89959 | JGI IMG/M metagenome (GOLD analysis project Ga0123341, IMG submission 89959) | Root nodule microbial communities of legume samples collected from Mexico - Turtle bean Mexico pink nodule | ecosystem: Host-associated > Plants > Roots > Nodule | place: Mexico: Nepantla...
GTAAAATATAAATTAAGCTTTATTTAAAATGGCACTCTCCATACTTTTTTCTTCTTCACATCATATCTTTTGTAACCTTTTTCTAATTCATTTTATCTTTTTTCTCAATAAAACTATTAGATTTTAGTTGTGGTTCTCTTTCTTGCATACCATTTTCTCTCTCTCTCTTCATCATTTTTTGTTCACTATTCTCTCCTTCTTAGCAATAAATAGAAGGTGGCATTAAAGTGTGAGTCCCCAGAGAAGTACTGAAGCTATTTTTCATATCTTATATGTTTGGTGAGTTTTAAGTTGTTGTATAGTTTTCTTTGTTCTTTTTTTTTTTTTTTTTTTTTTTACTTTCAATCTTGAATAGACTAATGCTACATATAATTGGTGTTGTTGATAGAAGCTAAATAAATAATAGACCTTCCTAATTTCATAATTTATAACAAATGTTAAGTATTAAATAATGATTTTTCAGAAGAAAAAAATTATGAAATTGTGAGCATTTCTGTAACTCTGGGTTGGTGCATCTGTTATAATTGTTGTGATTGAGTTGTCTTTGCTTTTGATGTATATGGGAATTAAGAAATACAAGCAAGGATGATAGCTTGGATTTTCAATCTGTAACCAATGACTTCAAAAGAGGCACCGGACCTAAGAAATTATAAGTGCCCCTAAAGTGTTTGTAAAAATGATTGAGTTGAATGAACCACTTAGTTTGTTAAGGTAGAGGAGAGTCTTCAGTGATTTGGTACCTGCAGTATTATGATTTGTCAAAGGAGACTCTGCAGATTATTTTTGGGAGGTTGTTTTTAGTGTGAAATGAAGAATTTTGAATTTACCCATCTTAGTTTAATGATCAAACATGGTTTTTTCCTTTATATGTTGTTTTTTTATCGTTTTTGTTTATTCTTTCAATCACACTATTTGACTGTTTCTTTTCTTGGCTCAGTATTTACTCCTCCGTTCATTTCCGATGGAGCCATCCGAAAATGCCACTGCTTAACCATTTGTGACAGCAAAGATTATTCTTCAAGCATTAACACATATATACCTGTCCAACATTTTCTTTGATGCATGTTTTGTATGCATAAATAGTTTTTTATTTTTTTTATATGTTGGATCTTCACTTGGATACCAGGGATTATTCTTCATTACTATGTCAATAATTACTATTTCATTGTATGATTCTTCATAATCTTGTCTTTTAGTGAAGGTTGTGCATATGTCTTAATTATGTATCAAGAGTAATGAATCTTGATGAAGGTCCTCAGCCTCAAACAGTGTTGAAACTATTTACCAATGGATCTAACTTGAACATGTCAGATTGTCAAATGAGATGCTACAGATTTATTGATTAGGGAATAGGTACTTAATTTAACTGTTAAAGTTATACATGTTAGGATTGTGAGTCTAAATAGCATGTTGAATAGAAATAAAAATGTTCAGTAGCATAAAAAAATCCACAAATTTATTTCCTAAAGTTTTGAGTTGAAGTTGATGTGAATCTTTTACATAAGTTTCACTCATGTCTCCTTGTTGAATCTGAATCTGCTGGTGAATCGAAAGACCATGTTTTAGGAATGCCAAACTAATAATGGTAGGACCTTTGTATGTTTTTGTTATGTATTTAATTATTAGATTGCTAACATCCAGGACTCATATTTTGCAGATTTGCCTCGTTTTTATGTTTAGAAAAATAGGCAATCTCATTTACCAATTATTTGGGCTAATTACTTAATAGGTTCACTGACCCTTAATTTTTCCATTTGGTAATTTGACAGACCAATAAAATGTTAATTGTTAATCGTACTTATCTGAATACCTTCAAACTAAACCTGCCTGTGAGTTGGTAAAATGTATGTATAAAGTAAACTCAGGAAAAGAAAAAGAATGAGAGACTAAGAAGGAAATATAGGGAAAGGGGAAACCCCTATTCATACACCTTCAAAACTTACATGATCATATTTTATTAGGAGAATCATTTGTTTGTTTGAAATTATCTTTCAATCTCCAAAATGATAATTGTTAGCTGTAGAATTTTTTTGTCTAAGATCCTTGGTAGATAGATATTGGTAGAGAGTGTTTCTTTTGCTATAGGAAATATATATATTCCTTATAACTTTTTATTCAAAATTTACAAATATGATAGTTTATATTACACTTTCATTTTCTAAGCAAGAGATATGAAGTTATCGACCATAACAATGTAATCTGATTAAACTGACATTCTAAAAAATATGGTGAGGTTTATGACGATGGCTTTTTTCTGCACCATATGATTACTATGACATTTCCTCCATGGTTAGATTGAATAGTTCCTGAATCAATGGTTTTTTTCTTTTCAGAACTATTTTCCTATTCCCATTTCCTCTAAATCATAATTATACGCTCTTCGGATTCGTAATTTTGGAAACTCAGCATTCATTGTTCAGATTACACATAGTGGGATAACTTTGTTCTCCAATTTCTTTTATATATAAATAAAAGTAATGTTTTTAAAATTTTGAATATTTCCAAAAAATTTACATATATTCACTTTGACATTCCCAAATATCCGTTACTCAAATAAATTGTAATGCTTAAACCTAAGATGGTTGAATTTCTTAGTTCTGTATACCTTAAATCCAAACATAAATTAAACAAAATTAATTTAGTGTAGTGTATGATTGAAAACTAAATAGTTCAAGGTGCATGAAGAAAAAAGTGATTTAGGAATGAGTTCTTACGGATAAAATAGTTTTTGGTTTCATTTGTATCTCTATTGTTGTCTAGTTTTTTACAATATTTCAATTGGTTGAATAAGTGTAATAACCGATTAAAATTTGGTATATTGTACTTCCACAACTTATCCTGACACCCAATAGCTCAAACAAAAAAATCATTTTGTCCTTAAAAAATACATTCAAAATTCTACAATCCATAAATATAATTTTTTTTCTATTTACACCTCTTGTATTCCAAAATATTCATGAGTACTTTCCAAATTCCATAATCCAATATCTATTTTTTTAAAATAAACTCATTCTGAGTATAGAATCCAAACGATATTCCTAATCCAAAAATACCTTTCAAATTTTATAATTAAAAAAAGATCATTCTAAAATAAAAAGCATCAATAGAATAAAATAATTTTTATATTTTAAAGGTATATGAGTGCCACAAAAAACTATAGAGGTGCAAAATGAACAGCCTGGAGGCGTGCACTAATGTTTAATTTCAATTTCATATTGGAACTGGAATGATAGTAACATTACACCAAAAATGATAGTTTAGTGGCAATAATAATAATAGTGTTGCTATTATTACTTGTGGTTACGTTGGACCATCAATCAAAATGATATTAAAAGCTACATAAATTTCAGAAAATATAGATTTGGAAACAAAAACGGCATCCAAGAAATTAAAAAAAAATGGAAAATACAACTTTCTGTCACAACAACCTAAAATCATTTAACAAGTGTAAACAGAACTGATTCTTTTTGTTGAGCATACAATAGATCAATTCATTCAAAAACATATCTACAACTCGAAACTAGTCAACATATATCACGGTTCATGTCGTAATAGCAGTATCCAGCTCGATCCTCACCTATATTCCTCGTTACATGAAATATCAAACTTGTTTGTAATGGTAGTCATCAATGGTGGAGTATACTAAACCATCGTCTACAAGAGTCTTCAGCGACAACCTGACAACATAACAGATGAGTTACATCATAAGTAAATGCTTTGCCTAAACAGAAAGATACATATAAGAGAACTTACATGATCCTATCCATTGGAAGCTTGAGCTCTCGGGATAATTCATTGACATGTTTTCCAAATTCATCTGAGCTGCAATTTAAAACCAATTTTGAAATCATTCAGAATTATAAATCAAGTGAATTTAGTGCGATGAGAATCCAAATGTTACATTCGTTGAAAATATTATATATTAAATTAATGAAAATCAAGTAACATAAAACTTTCGATTTATAACTCACATATCTGAATGCTGCTTCAGGTAGTCAATAATCAATTTATCGCAATCCTTAAGTCCATCCACGCTATATTGTGCATATGCCTGACATGAGAAAAATAGTATCATCAATCTAATTAAACAACTGTAGCAAATAGCAACTGTGTCATCGACTCTCATACTGGATTTGATGGTGGCGCCTGAGATCCATTTGGGGCATTTTTGACTGGAGTGTTAAAAGACGAGACGTATAAAGGATTTGTAGAAGTGATTCCTTCCAACTACGATCCAAACAAAAAAATATGTGTTAAGTAATCAGGTATGTCCACTGCCGTGAATCATCAGACACTGATCTAAAAGAATTCAGGTAAAATATGAAAACTGTGTGCACCTTCATTTTGGAGCGAAGATGGTAATATATGCTATCAATAAAGTGAAAAGGGATCTCATCAAAATTGGTAACGGGCCTGTGAAAAACATCACAAATATGAAATAAGCATACGATAAAACAAGCTAGGCAATTTGCCAAATATAGACACTTTCTCAGCATGGAAAACTGCAGGATACCATAGTCTGAAAAAATCACTTTTCCACAATTAGATATAACTTACGCTTTGTAATTCACGTGCAAAATCATCAATTCAACATACTCAGTCACTATTCTAAGGGAAAATTTTGAAAATCAAATGCTACCTCGAGAAAGGTCACTGGGCACCCAGAACCGACAATAAAAACTAAGATTGAAATCTAAATAATGCAAACATCAATAATGAAAATCAAAACCCCAAATTCCGTGAGGTTAATAAGTCTGACAACCTTCACATTTATAATTTAAAAATAGTGAAAAAATCCTCAGAAAATTTTGAAATATCTAGATAAGTTTAACGATGACGAGAAGATACAGAAACAGAACCAAGAGACGCTCAGTAATCACCAACTTGCAGGCACCACACCACCATTTCTTTTCTGGTTTGTTTGACAAAAGAAAAATATAACTGAATATGAGAGTACATGCTTAAATGTTGAACACGGCAGACAGAAGAAACTGGCATCTGATAAGAACCTCCTATACATCCCAAGAGTTTTATGTAAAACCTCCTAAAACAGCCATACACACCCCAGAGAAAATGTAGTCCATTAAATACCCTAATGCATATCAGCAACAGCTCCCAAGCTCAGAGAACAAACCCACAATTAGCAAGGTATCAATACATCCAAAGTATCAAAGGTGCTTTGAATCGTTAACAAAATCAATAATCGGTGATGTTCTATTATATGCGATGGTTCTAAGCCAAGGAATAACACTTTTGCAACTGTTCTACTACATTATAAAGAGAGGATGCAAGTTGTTGAGTCAATTTTAGAGTAGGTGCACCCACTACTAATCTTACTCCTTGTCCGTCTCCTCCCTTCCGTTTTCAATTTTAATAGTGGAAGCCTTGAGTAAGTCAAAGTGTGTATCTAAACAAATCAGTGTCGTGCCTTGATTGAAACACCTCATCCTGGGATCAAGGGCCAGAGCCCCCAAAAGATGCACAGTGCTTCACCAGATCCATCTACATCTTTATAAATCTGAATATATTACATTTGTTGAATAATCCAGCATCTTTTCCTAATACATGATTATAGTGTCTCGGTATTGGTGAACCTGACAAACCACAATGACAGCCACCCCATTCTTCAATAACAAACACCCTTAACATTAGATATAGTAAATCATAAATTCACTCCAAGTTACAATTAGATAGCTAAAGTAATGACTACTGAAATAAACAAGGATTAACTTTTCTCCATAACTGACTTAAACCTGTGCAGTGCTTATTGAGGTGTGTATAACACATTCTGTAAATTCACTCCAAGTTACAATTAGATTAGATCCCTAAAGTAATGACTGATGGGATAAACAAGGATTAACTCTTCTCACTAACTAACTTGAACCTGTGTTCATTGAAGACTTGATAAAATCGTATTCATCTAGCCCTAAACTATCATACAAAATTCGTAAATAAACAGCCACTGCACAATTGTTACAATATAACACAGTGGGAGTAGCGCACATGCCTGACAGAGAAAGCAACAAGTTGCCTAACACCTTGGAAGCTTTTCAAATGCCCAAAAACACGGACGTACATACCATTCCTATCATTGAAAAAATTTCAAGGTTAGAAATACAACAATCACAGACTCATATCTTACATATTCATGAACTTACATTACTTCCTCCATTTCCTTTGTGTCAAAAGTCTCATTAACCCTGATAAAAGAACAAAAAAATAACTCAAACCACTTTCCACAACATTTATTGGGGAAAATTTTCCAAAGTAGAAAGCAAAGCAATACAAACACGTTATTTTATAACTAATTTAATATGAAATAACATTTATAATGCATTGAATACCATCTTCGGCATTTTATTCGTCCAGTTCCATCGTCCAAAACAAAATTGACATCGGTGTTTCGCTCAACTTTCTCAAACACCATCCCGACTAGTGTTACCTGAACCAAAATAATGTAAAGCAAGGAATTCAATAAGGCATTGTCGATATACAATATTTTACATTCTCAAGAAATCAAAAATCATTATAGATCTTACTCTTTCTCAAAATTCGTAAACATGCTATACATGATAATAACAATAACGCAGTCAATGCATATATTTCCAATCTAAAGCAAACATTAAAGCATGTAAAGTAAGAGTTGAATTTTCATGCATGGTCAACGTAAGAAACTGGAAAGCATAGATCATCCGTTTATAACTGCTAATTATAGCCATTGTAAGTGTAAAACTATTACATAGATTTAAGAAGTGTTATGCAGACAATACATAAAAATTAAACTCAAATAAAAACTATATGGTATATTTTTCCAAAGTTCGAAACAGAGTAGCATGACAGTACTAACCATGTTTTTCTCCTCGCATGTACATAATAAACAAAGAAGCACCGCATAACGATTCTTGAAAAATAAAAGAAAAATCATTCAAAAACTGACTAATAAAAGCGCGAGGCATACATTGTTCAGATCTACACCATTGATCACGAAATTCGACTTTTCGTCACCGGTTTGAGAGGCTTCACTTATCTGCTTCACCGTCACCGGCACCAAACCCTGAGTTTCGCGGCTCTTCAACGAGCGAAACACAAACACAGTTAGTAGAGCACAGTCTTTCGCTCTCAACGAAAAAAATTATTATTATTATTTATAACTTCCCAAATTAGGTTAACACCAACACGTTCGACTTATTTCTCACAAAATAAATCATCCTAAGTGCGTGCGTGCTCCGTTTGGTGATTCTTTTTGCAGAGAAATGGAAAATTAGAAAGGAGAGATAGATTGCATACTTTTGACGGTGCGGGAGAGGAATCGTTGAGGTTAGACGGCTGAGAGGACATGAATCCACCGCCGGAGAAGGCTGTGGCTGCATCGAATTGGGAGCTGGAGAACATCTTCGAAACCCTAGAAAGAGAGGGAAGTGAAAGAGTGGATGATTCTGTTATGCTATGCTAAGAATGAGTTAACAAAATTGCGCGTCGATTTTTATTTTTATGTTGATTCCCGCCAAAACGTTTCCTTCTTTCCCGCTGAATAGGGCTTCAACTTTCCGCTTCCGAGCCCTCCCTCTTTGTTTTCTAAGAAAATTAAGATATAAAATTAGTTAAAGAATAATTAACTTATATATATATATAGATATATACACATCATTATTTACTTAAATAACTTAGTTTTCGAAGTGATACATTTATTATGCAGAGGCGATTTTAATTTTTATTAGTTGTGCCAATTTCTCAGCAAGTTTTTCTTTAAAGAAAATAAATATTATTTAGGAAATTTAGTTATTCATTTAAAATAATTTGTAACATTGATGACACATATATATAGTTTTATTTTGTATTGATAATACTTTTAATATGTTTTACTTTCATTTTAGTTGTAATAAATTGAGTTGAATATAATTATTTTAAATTTATATTTTTAGCTATTCTTATCTTTCTTTATTATTTTGGTTATAACTTTATTATGTACGTATTATTTTTTTATTGATTTCCATTGTATTTAATTTTACATAAGTAAGGTTTCAAAATAGGCATTTGACTAGTTGGATTTGGAGTTTTATGTTGGACATCTCACATCGATTAGATATAAGATTAATTCATAATATATAAGTAGATGTAAATTTCACCTTACAAGTCAATTTTTTTTGTTTGAGTTAGACTTAAAGTTCACCTATTAAGATGATATCATAGTCTATTTTATCGAGAGTTTGTTGAGTATATTGTGTCACCCGTTATCTGGATGTTATCGAACTACCCATAAATATTTAGTCTCACACACAAGTTGGGAGTCTCTCGACATGAGGGGATATGTTGAAGATCTCACATCAACTAAAGATAAGGTCAATTCATAATATATAAATGAGTACAAATATCACCTTACAAACTAATTTTGTAAGGTTGAGTTGGGTTTAAAGTCTACTTCTTAAAATGTTATTTTTAAAAGTTGAGACAAATTTGTTGAATTTTTGAAAAAAAAAACATAAAAATTTGATTTCCCTTGCATTAACTTCAAATTTTGTAATTGATTTTGTTAACCCCGTTGGAGCTCATGTTTCCAATCAAGTAAAGAGTATATAGAGCCTAAACGTGCTTTAAACAAGTACTGATAAATCATTTGGTTTAGTTTTGCAAATTTAGAAATTGTATTTTCCTCTCTTTTTCTCTACAATTTTCAAATTGTCTTTTATTTTTCCCTCTCTTGTATATATTTTGTTCTTCGGACATGGAGAACTAATTTTTTAATATTAATTTATAGAATAGATTATACAAACAAAATTGAGTTTTGCACAAATCATGCTCCAAGTTTTTTTTTTCTTTCCACTTTCATATTTGTAATTTATGGTTGTAATTTAATTTGCATTTATGTCTTTTAAAAATAAAATTAGGAATTGATTGAATCTTAATTTAATATTTAGATGTGAATTAGATTAAATAATATTTTTATTTGATTCGATTTATGGTTTAGTGGTGTTTATTCAATTAAATTGATTGATTAATTCGATTAATTATTCAAAATTAGATCTATATTTTTAGAGAACTATGATAAGATGAATGATATATATCTTAAATATATTAATTGACCTTTCATCTACTTGTTTTATGTTTTCAAACTCTTTTTTTTTATGTTTTCAGACTCTTTTTTTTATGTTTTCATATCATTTTCATTATAAAATCCCAAAAAAAAAATGTACAAGAAGACTATTAAAGATCAAATACAATTGTATGTATCCTTTGAGAATAAACCTAGGTTTTGATCTACATGGCATATTTTTAGAGAAAACTTAGTATTTGTGATTTCCAAACGACATTCAAAATCAGAGTGACATCATTGCGGGCAACTGATAACTACCCAGACACATTAAACTTTTAAAACAAAATACTAAGTTTTCTCCTAATGTAATATAGGGTCAATTTAGGTTGAATCTCAAAGAAAACATGTTAATTGAACTTATTGTTTAATATCCTCTTCTTTGCAAGTTAAGAAGTGGAGAAATTTGATTTGGATTGCAGAATGTAAATGGAAAGTAAAATGCAAGACAAAGTGTACGCTAGATCATTTAACAAGACAATCGTCTGATAGACCGTCTAATGGCACCATAAATGTAAATGGTTTGAATGTAAATAAAAAACATAAAGTACTAAAAAGAAAATTCATATTATCAACTAGAAACATAAACACAATGAACAAAAACTAAAATTACAGTTGAAACAAAATATGCAGTAGACGTTAAATGTAAAGAACATAAAAAAAATGTAAATTCATGAATGAATTTGAAAATACACTTACTTTAAAACAAAAAAGGTAACATGAAAGAAAATTTGTAAATTAAACTACTAAGTAAAGTTATTAGACAGTGTAGACAACCATTGTTTGCTAGATCATCAAATAGTTACAACAAAGGAAAAGGAAAAATAAAGCATCTCAATAAATTGCAGTAAAATAAATTGAAACAAATTAAGTACAATTGTTAAACACTCTAGTTAACAATCTCTAACTAGATTGTCTAATAGTTATACTTGACATAACGAAAATAAGATAAACAAGAACGTGAATAGTAAATTGGAAAAAGAAATATAAATGACTAAAAACTAAATTGCGAGAAAATTAAATGATAAAAAAGTTAATTATATGAAATGTAAAGGGCAAAAACATAAATTGTAGAAATGAAAAAGTTGTGAACGTAAAACAAGGCATGATGAAATGTAAACTAAGAATGATTTAGAATATATTATAAGCGAAAGAGAAATGTAAACTTCAAATGTATATGACAAAAGTGTAAAAAAGTCTGAATTGAAAATAAATGTAGTAAAGAAAAGTGAAACCCAATTCAACAATGAAAAACTGTGACGGAAACCATGGTTTAGTGTTCTTTTACTTCAAATGCAAGGGAACAAATTTTGGATTTATTGACAATTAAGAAACATATAATCAATCAATTTGTATGTCCTTAAAAACTCATTTTGAAACGAAACATCATTTTTGTATAGATTTTGAAGAGAAAAACGCTAAAACAGAGCATTGTCTCACATGGTAATTGAATAGTTGAAATTCATTTTCAGAATTGAATTCATTTCGAAATAAGAACTAAGAAAATGCATGAACAAAAGAGAAGAATAAAACGAGCAAACAAGAAGAACAAGAGTCAATTACTTTATAGCTTAAAACATCATAAAACTAAAAACTATAAATGAAAATTGTCACATCTACTAACTAACTAAGTCCAAAGTGTTACTTCTATTATATTTTTATAGTTTTGATCTTTATAAATGAATGAGCTTTTCAATAGGTCCAAAATCGGTTCTAAAACTTACTAACTTCAGCTTCTTCTTCAAAGTGCAATGTTGATCGTCTAGTGTTGGTTGACCAAGAATTGTTGATCATTTGCTACCGGTTTTTATATGATTTTTTCTCTTTGAGTCTCAATTTTTAGTCTTTATTACTTCAATGTCTTCATTTAATCTTTTCAAGGTTAAAGTTAGTTCCAAAATTGTCTTTTTAAAGTAGGAAAGCACGTATTAAATGATTCAAACAAAATAGAAAATTTAAATGTTGTTTTTATGACATTTTTGTAAAAAACTCTATTATTTTGGAGAAAATACAAATCTGATTAAAAAACATAAAATAAAAGCGAAAGAAACCTCAAGAAAATGCAAATACTATAGAAAAATATTAAAAAATTGTGAGTTCCCACACCCCACACACAAACATTTTTTTCACTCTTGGGAAAAATAAGAAGAAACTAAACAAGAAAATGTTTATATTTTCATAAAACTCTAAGGACCATGATTGTGAGCAACAAGAGGAAATTTTCATGAACCAGAGTCTCAAATAATCCAACCAGTTAAGACATGTTTCAAACACCAAAGTTAAGAGAAATTTCAATCAATCTAAGCTATGAACTAGAACTGGTAGCCTAATTAGGGTATGTGTATCACTCATTCTCTCAAGTGTTTAGGATGATGTTTTCACTCAAAGCATATAATGAATATAAGTATTATCATAGGCTCGAAAAGCCTCTAATTTCCACTATTCGAAACACATGCAACTTAAAATCAAAAAGAACTTTTATAGGGCTTCTAATGTGGTCAGGGTAAAGGTGGGATAAATTAAAGTATTCAAGGCTAAAATACCTGAAAGTATTTGAAGAAAAATGGGGACCTGGACTCATAAAATAAGTAGGAAGCTACCTCTTTTGCTCACAGACAAAAAATCCTCCTTTTCAACTTCACTTTTTCTATTTTTATTTATTTTTCTCTATCTTTTTAAGACCACATTTTCTCTTTTAGATTCTAATTTCCCAAGTTTTTCTTTTTTCAAGCTACTTTCCAGATTAACTTTTCATTGTAGTATAAATTCACATTCATTTATTTATCATAAAGCTCAATGTAACACCCCACACTTATCTTTAAACCAATTCCTAAGATGATTCCAAAACTCCTTAAAACTACAAGTCAGATTTATCATGGTTTTTCATGTTTAAAGGCGTGTAATGAGCTAAAACTCAATAAATAAAAGGTTATAAAGCTCGAATGGGTATACAAAGGTGAATGATACAAAGTAAGGCAATTTGACCAAGTAGCTAAAAATTAAGAATGGCCTAAATCATTTCAAAAGTGCATGTACAAGAATAATATTCAAGAGAGTCACTTTAAGTTCTAGAATACTAACAATCATAAACATATAAGAAATAATAAGTTGACGTCTCACCAAGGTTCATTATGTTGAATTAAGGGAAAGCTAAGTTCAAGAGGGGTAGTGAATTGTAGTTAGAAAGATTTTCACAATTAATTGTTTACAACAATTCAAACAGAATTTTAACATATTATTTTTCAAAACAAATGATTGATTTTATAAAGAAGAACATTGATTAAGAAAATGAATCTATTTTATTAAAAAACAATTGATTAATTTTTTTATCAAACAAATCTTAAAACATAATCTTGTAAATCAGAAACAGTTTGAAAATATTTGAATCTGTTTTAAGAAACAAATTTATGAATTATTTTTTGTTAGAATTGTAGAACTTAAACAAGAGGGATGATGAATTGTTGTTAAAAGATTTTCGCAAGTATTGAAGGTAGAGTGAAAACTATGAAGAGTTAATCAATGAGAAATCATATGAGCCAAAAAGAAAACTGTTTTTAAAATTGATTTCAAAAAATCAACCGATTGTTTTTGCGAATCAACCAGTTGTTTTTATCAACAGTTTATAAAAACAAAGTTAAAGCAGTTTAAAGAGTGTAAGGATAGGGAGATTTACACAAGATGTTTATATTGGTTCACTCTTAACTAAGAAGTACATTCAGTCCTCAACTAAACACTGAGAATTCACTATGTAATCAAACCTAGATTACATAACACACACCAAAGTGGTGATCTTGAACCCTTCAAGAACACACACCACCTTTGGCAAACAACACCACAAATCTCAGAACGGCCTCTGGATTTGTACAACACCAGTTCTTACATAAATACAAAAGTCAAGAGAGAAAATGAATGATTACACCTGGTACAATCACATGTTGAAAAAGTAGATAATACAATGCAATCCTATTCCACTCTTAAAAAGAATCCAAAACTTGAATCAATATTGGAAAAAGTGATTTGAAAGAGATAATATGATTCCTTAACAACCAAGAGCCTAAAATAGATTATTTAAACTCCAATTAGTTGTTAAAAACTTTTAATGCAAGAGCCAAATCAGTTTTAAAACAATTAAAACAAATTAAACTAACTTAACAAAATTCTGTTAAGGATTTTCAAAAATCAATCGGTTGAATTTTCGAAACAACCGGTCGGCTTGACAACAAAGTCAACCAATTTCAAGCTTTTTCAAATTCTTTTCAAAAACCTCTAAGTGTAAAACAACCGGTTGAATCGAAATTTCAACAAGTTGATTGTCCACTTTCTTTAGAAAACATCTTTTTTCAAAAGAACTTGAATCAAGCAATCTTTGATCATAATTATGAGTTGATTAACAAATTCAAACTACACAAAACACACGCACTCAATCAGCAGTAGGGCCTTCAAGCAATCCACTTGGACTTACAAACATCAAAGCTTATGTTCAAAAATTTCAACAGGTTATTTTTTAAAATAACAAATTATTTTTCTTATTAAGAATAACAAAAAATAGATTTTACAAATTTCAAGATAAGTGCATAATTCAAATGTACCAAACAATGTTTTTAAGAAAACCTTTATTTCAATTTAACTTATTTAATCAATAACAAATACGAATGAATACAATCAATATCAATATACAATGTAACAATTGATAAGTGCCTAATTTCAGTAATATTTCATATTAAAATACAGACACTTATGAGTATTAATTGCTAAATTACATATAAAATAATCCCTAATTTATGAATTTATACATTTTTACATTTTTTATGATCTTTATTTGAATAAGAGCACTGTATTCCCAAATTTGGTGTTAATTTTAGGTTTCTAGGGAAGAATGGAGATTTGGCATAAAGAGGAATAATATAAGATAAAAAGAGAAAGTCGGAAGGTCTCATAATGCATAAAAGTGCCAAAAAAAGCCAATTGTGCAATAGGGGATCTCGCTTGAGTGAGAATGCTTCAGCAAAGTTTTCGGAAATTGCCGCCTTTCTCGCTCAAGCGAGATATTCTCCCTTGAGCGAGAATGCGTCAGATAAGTTTGGCCATTTTTATGTTTTTATCAATAAGCTCATCAGCGGGATGTAGTAAGTCACCCCTGGCAAATTAGGTTAGATAGGGGGCTAGAGGCACAACCCTAGTGTGTCAGATTGAGAGGAAACCACCATATTGTGATTTGTAACCAATTGGGAGAATAGAAGGTGTTAGAAGATGAGTGGCTAATTCTACCCTTTGGGACTGAGAGTAATTTGTTCGAGCTCTTATGTAGTGAGGTGATATTTAAACATGATATAATATTTTGTTCTTGATTAATTATTGGTATTGTTGTTTTGTTTCTAACTCTTGATCTAGAATCTTAAATCTGACTGAAAGGTATTTTTAGGGTTCTGACCTAAACAACAATACTTAACATTTGAGTGCTAAAAATATATTTGAAATGTTAATTGTTATTAACGTTTGAGCGTGACTCTAAGTTGTTTTTATAAATATGCGAGAAATCGATATTTAGGAAACATTTTTAATAATTTTATATGTGAGAAATTGATATAAATGAATTTTCTACGAGCATCAATTTCAATCAAAGAACTTAATGTTAACATGCTAATCAAAATACATGAGAGTAAAAAAGATGAAACCTAATCCCTATTTTCCCAACTTGAAGCAACTGATTTTGTGCCTATTTTCTTATTAATCATCGCCAACACAACCACTTTCAACACACTTTTTATTGTTCTATTTTATATTTAGCAAGTATTGTACTTGATAATTCAACTGTTCCTTGTGAGATCGATATCCGTCCTTCGGGATAAATTATTTCTTCTGACAACGCGATGCACTTGCCGTAAAAAGTCATCAACACTCAATATTGCTTATCACAACTGTTTTCGTTATTCCAAAAAAACAAACAAATCAACAGAGGATAAAAACAACAAATTGATTTTTACAAATAACCGATTGATTATACCAATACATAAACTTATGCAGAGAAAATTTAAAGCAATGATAAAGAAAGCATAAAAGACACCAACATTTTATATTGTCTCACTAACAAAAGAGCTACATTCTGTTTCACCTCACACCAAGGTGGATTTCACTAAAGCAACACAATTATTTTACAAGAAAAATAAAAACAGTTCTTGAACACTACAAGAACAACACCACTCACTACAACACCCTAACACAACATGATACACACCAAGAAACCTTATATTGGCCCCAACAATTACAAAATTACAAAACAAAACGTAAGGGAACGAATAAACCTTGACCGTGAACCAATAAATACAACAAAACCTCTCCAATTCACAACTGTAGTGAAGAATCTTTGACCTCTATCTAGTTGATGAAGATTTGGCTCCAAGAACACTCAAATATCTTTCAAAAGGACTAATTATTTCAAAAACTTTTCTCACTAAGGTTCTCATAAATGTAAAAATGTAAGTTGTATGAGTACTTTTTTTTAAATAATGTAGTCCATTTTATTGAGAGTTAACATAAACGGTTTTAAAATAAAAGGGTGAAGTTAAGTAAAATCAACTTGTTAAAAAGTCGAAATCACTTAAAAACTATAGTATGCATGAAAACTAATTTTTCTCAAATAGAATGTACTCAAACTGAAAATATTTCTTATGTTACATATTAAAAAATGGTTTTCAGTATATAAAACATGATAAAGAAAAATCTAAAAACATTTTTTTTATTTACAATCAATTGATTTAAAAGATAACAAATTGAAAAACTGTAACTTTTTAAAAAACAAAATTAAAACTAGTTGAAAAACTTTTTAACCAGTTGAAAACAATTTGTTCTTGGATCCATCATCATTCCTAAAGACAAAATATAAATCAAGACAAACAAACAAAAAAACTAAATTACCAATACACATAAAGCAACAAGTCTTTAATCATGGATTCATTAAACACCGAAGTTGAATCCTTGAGATGTCCAACACATTCTACCAAAACTGATATAGTATTTAATTTTTCATGAAAAACTTACTAACTCAAGCACAAAATAAGTCAATTAGGTTTAAAACTTCTAACTAAGATCGATGAATTAAAAAAAATGTTCACAAACTTGGCAGAAACAAGAAACTGATAACTATCTGACGAAAATAAATTTTAAAACATCAAAGACTACAAAGTAAAAAAAAAAAACATATCTAAGATGAAAAAAAAGAAAAATACTATTAATGGGTAACAAAAAGGACCTATTAAATTGTTACCTATAGAGAGAATAACAAGCAACTAACAAGATGTTGTCTAGAGCTCTCTAACATAAAAAAATACTATTTGTGAAAGAGCGAACGATAGATGACCACCTATATTTAGAAAATACTCCTTCACATGTAGATACACCCATTCATATCCTGTTTGTAACAAAATATCATTCTTGGTTTGCTCTCGACCATAACTTTGGGATCCATTACACTGTAACTGCTCTTGTCACTAACGGCTAATGATGACGTCATGCCGGAGTCATTATCAGGACCATGAGAGATAGCAACTCCATTTCCTCAAATAACAACTACCCTCTAGTTAACTCCTTAAACCACAAAGACAAATACATAATTCATCTAATGCTCAAATAAGGTCTCTACAAACAAATATTATATCAATCAAAAGATTGCAAATGGTCCTACATAAGTAACCTAGTATTTATTTATAGAAATTTAAGGGAGGTAACCCAACATTCACAACACACTTCATCCATCATATCTCTTAAATCTAATGGTATAGAGACGTTCTGGCTTCCCAATTCAAAATCATCTTCACGACATAATCATTACACTGCTACTAGAAAGAAATGAACCATGATGTATATTATATCACTCCCATATATACATGTGATTGTTCACCTCAAATCATTATTTGTAGTTCAAAATGATACCAATCATGAATTACAATATTTTCAAATTAATACTTAGATTCTTCAAAGATCGAGATGATACTAACCTCAAATTATTATACCTTCGAACACATGCCTTTAGACTCTTGATATAATTACAATTGTAACACTTAACCTATATCCATTCAAGTAAATGTTCATCATGAATACCATAAATATAAAGGGTAAAAATCGTTTAGTAATTACATATTTATTTTATACCAAAATCTCAACTAATTAGATATTAAAGTGTCATTGGTAATATGTCTACCTATTGAATAATCGTTGGATGAGTATTTCCAAAATAAACAAAGAGATCAACATAATCTCAAATGATAAAACAAAAGAAAAAATATTAATCTTTGCAAAGAATTGATCAAGTGATTTTATACATTAATATAGAAAAACACATGACATACTTTTTTTTCCTCATTGAACCACTAGACTATCCATTAATGGTTTAATACTTATACGATGTAAATATAAATTCTATATGAAAATGCATTAATATTTAAATAATCGAATTATATAACAATATTAAATAAAAATATACTATACATAAAAACCATTTTACATAAATCATGTTAATATTTACATAAAAAACACTTAGTATTTAAATTGTAGAATGAAATACCATAAAACATTAAGCATAAAATTGTATTAATATTTAAATTACTATGATAAAAAAGTTAAATTAATTAAATATTGTTCATATAAATCTGTCTAGACTATAAACTCTTTTATTTAGTTATTTTTTTACAATTTTTTTTAAATAGTTTTTAATGTGATAACATTACAGTTTTTTAATAATTAATTATACGTAATATAACAAATAAAGTTTATCACCTTCGCTATCCCACTAGTTACATAAATGAAAATAATCGAAACTAAAAAATATAGCTAGATAAGTAGCCAACTCAGCACAAAAAGTGTCCACATAAATTTACACTTTTCGATCTAAGGAAAAAATGTGGATGTGGTTATGTTTGGTTCGGCCACGTGGACCACAGAACCCGCCAAGTGCTTTTGTTCTCTTCTTCGCAACACCACATTCTCTTATTACATCCGTGTTTTAATGGAAAACCAAAATTTCAGAGCCCCAATTCGGTTCTTCGTTTACTCTGAAATCTCAACTCTCTAATCACCTGCAAATGCTCCCAATTTAAGGCTTTCTGTTTTGATTTAGGTTTCGGCTTCGGTTTCGCTCATCCATGGATTCCATCTACGCGAGTTCCTCGTGCACGGTTCCTCACCTTCTCCGTCGCGACACTCGGCTGTTGCCGCCGCGAACCTCGGATTCGATTGCTCCATCTTCGCTTCGGCGAGCGAAGAAGGCCCAGCGCTTGCGGGTTTCGAGTTCCGCCGCGACGAACGGCGCCGTTTCGAGGTCGCTGCAGGGAGTGAGCAGCTCTGCGCTGGAGCAGCTCGACATCGAGCGTGGCGTTTGCATCCCTTTCCGCAAGTACTCGCCCGAGATCGTACGTACGCATTCAACCTCTCTCTCTCTCTCTCTCTCTCTCTGCGTTTTAAGTGCCTCGTTTTTTGGATATCATTTTTTGAAGTGTTAGGATTTCAGTTAGGTTCAACTAAACCCGTGTCATCATAAGTTTATTCACTGGAAAGTGTAGGTGCGTGTTTGCACTAAAGTTGGGATAGTGCAAACGTATTGTATTTACTCTCAAATTAACAAATTTCTCCTTCATTTAGTGCATTTGAATTTGTAAGAGTATTTTCCAAACTTTAATCCAAACATAGCCTAAAACTTCCGTTCAACATGATCAAATTGGTCTCCGGACACGCCTTTAGTTTTGAAGCAGCTATGGCAAGCATCGGTGATACCGCCTTTTTTCATTTGCAACTGGAGTTGTATCTGGCATATTCATTAAACTAGTCTTTTAGAATTTGGGTTTGACTTGATTCAACTTCAAAACCTAGTCCATGAGTTGAACTAGTTAATGTGGGATTTGCATGGTCTGTATCGGACATTTTGATTGTGAAGTTTGCAAGACTAGATATGTGCATGTGGTCCAATTATGAGTTAATAACGGTTGTTCTTATAGGCTTAATTTTAACTACTGACGCTATCTTATTTGTTGGATATTTGTTGGATTTCTGACAATTTTAACACAGTTTTAACACAATTTTAAAAAGGAGAAATACTTTAATTTTCTAAAAACTCAAATTTATTGTATAAATTTTTATTATGATTATGAAAATAAGCAACAAATCATTTTGAACCAGTCATGAGAAACATCTTTTTGTTAAAAAAAAAATTGAAACATATTTGTGTATATAAATCTTTATTATCAATTTATATAATTCATAATTATATAATATATGGATCCATGTTCCGTGTCCTACATTTTAGAGACTATACGTCTCTCTGTGTCCGTGTTCATGTCGTATCAGTGTCTGTGTGCTACATAGATTGGAGGTGCTAACCTAGTTGGGATCTCCCTTCAGATAGTGATGCTTCTGCATACCTTTTGCTTTATATGAAAGTTTATAGTTTAGTTTTTGGGTACTAGACAGAGTTACTTTATTATAGTGCTCCGAGGTCTTGGATTTAGATGGTTAAACGTTAGCTAGTAAAGCGGAAATGACAACCCCTAGTTAATGGTGTGGATTCTTACTATCTATTTATTTTATCCATGGGATTGTCAACTTTGCAACTATTTTCCCTATGAATAACACCCTTTTTCTTACTTTTGAGAACAAGATTTTAAATAACGCATTATAGCAGTGCAGAGTTGGCCCCTGCCAACTACAGGGGCTTCGGTAACAGAGTGGTTTAGTGTAGTGCCACTATGTGTTGATTCCAAGAAATACCTCAGAACTGGGACATCAGGGTTTTTTTGGAAGGCTATTTTCGGGATTTTAATTCCAAAATTGAAATATTATAGAAGTAAATGATAGTGAAATTGATAAAGAAGAATTGATTAGAAGATTATGACTTATAATTCTGATCTAAGGACCTTGTATTTGGCTTTTGTTGGCATTTACTTGTATGTATTGTTTGAGACACCTATGACTTTTTATTGTTAATCATGAATGTTATTAAGTAACTTTCATCATTTTTGAGAATTTATATGTATATATATATTATACAATATGTAAATTCTAAAATTATTCAGAATAGTGGGTATCTTGTTATAGCATTTTTGGAGCAGCCCGCTGCTATCTGGGATTTAGAACATTGTTCTATCTGGGATTTAACTCATTGTTCCAGAATCCAAATCCAAATGAAAGGGGTATTTGCCTAACTGAGCAGATGTTAAAGTAATTTATTTTAGACTATACTGTATGGTATAAGATGTTAAACTTCAGATTATCTGCATGACTACTGACAAGTGTGTTACACATGCTACTATAAAATGGACATAAGTTTTGTCATAAATGAGGTTCAGTATCCCGTTTTGTAGAGGGATGGTAGAGAGAAAACCAAAGCATGCCAATCTACAGCATGGTTCTTTCTAATTTAGAGCTACCTAAATTTGATGACATTTTCCTTGTGGTTATTAGGTGAGGAATAAGGTTTTAGAATCAAGAGGATCCACTTTGTCACTTATGTTGCGGGGAGTGGAGATAGTTTGGAATCTGGGCTTATACTGGTCTAACTTGGTGTACGATTTCCTGGTTGGAAGGGATGAAGAGGTTGTTCCATATCGTGCTCGACAGCTTAGGAACCTCTTGTGTGATCTGGGGCCTTCCTTTATTAAAGCTGGTCAGGTGTGTTGTGCAGTTTTGTTCTCATCCCAGCAATGGTTAGTTTAGGGAGTTGATATCATTTGTTTGACAGGTCCTCGCAAACAGGCCAGATATCATTCGAGAAGATTATATGAATGAACTCTGCATCCTTCAAGATGATGTTCCTTCATTTCCCAATCAAGTAAAAGTTACCACTGTGCATCAACTGTATTTGTTAATTCTATTTATGCTAAGCTTTTAGCATACCATGGACATTATAATTCTGATGAATGACCTAAAAATGTTGTAGATTGCCTTCAGAATCATAGAGGAGGATCTGGGTCAACCCCTTGAAGCTGTTTTTAGCAAAATATCATCAGAGACAATAGCAGCTGCAAGTTTAGGTCAAGTTTACCGAGCAACATTACGTGCCACTGGCGAGGATGTTGCTATTAAGGTTTTTTTTATCTCACCTTGTATTATAACTCTGTTTTCATTTTACATTGCTTGATTAGCTAAAAGTTTTTCAAATTATCCGCTAAATGATTTTGCTTAATCTTCTTTTTTGCTGCATCTAAGTCATTGCCTTTAACAGTTTAATTTCCTGTGGTGACCTGAATTCCTTGCTAAAAGCAATGTGTTGACAACAGTTTTACATATTTATTTTGTTCTGTTGATTCATTATTATTATCCATACTGTTCCCAATCAGTAGACTTCATTTTTTTCCCAAATGTATAAGACTCTTTGTCCATATTTAGTGATATATGATTTATGACTTTTTCCTTCTTCCGAGTTTCCACTTGTTTTGATGTTTTACTAATTATTTTTGTCATATATGGCTTTAACTGAAATATTTATATGGTTTTATATGGTTAAAGTGCTCAAATGTATTGCTAAAATATAAACAAAGGGGAAAGCATAAAGTTTTAGATCAATATTAAATCAATTCTGAAGACATTTTTATTCTTGCAGGTTCAGAGGCCTGGGATAGAGCCCATTATATATCGGGATCTTTTCCTATTCCGCACTTTGGCTTCATTCTTAAATGGAATCAGTATACAGAAACTGGGATGTAATGCTGAGCTGATTGTTGATGAATTTGGTGAAAAGCTTTTGGAAGAGCTTGATTATACCCTGGTAACTTTAAGTACTGCCTTGAGTTTGTCATGGTAGTTTAATGGGTTTTTTGAACTTATCAATGCCCCCAGTATGTGCTTCTTGGCATTTTGAGTGTCTTTCACTTTATATTTGTTGTAAACAAATTTACTGATTTCTCTATCTATTTCAGGAAGCCCGAAATCTTGAAGACTTTCTTGAGAATTTTAAAAATGACCCTACTGTCAAAATTCCCAGGGTTTACAAACAATTTTCTGGTCCACGTGTGCTGGTAATGGAATGGATTGATGGTATCAGGTGCACCAATCCACAGGTTTGTTTATTTGGACTAGGGATGATAATACTATATGTGTATCTTTTTGAAGCAGTATGGTTTGTTGTCTCGTGGATAATAATTCTCCTGTGAATCAGGCTATCAAAGAAGCTGGTCTTGATGTTGATGGATTTTTAACAATTGGAGTGAGTGCTGCCCTACGACAATTGTTGGAATTTGGATTATTTCATGGAGACCCTCACCCTGGAAATATTTTTGCCATGCGGGATGGGCGAATTGCATATGTGGACTTTGGCAATGTTGCTGTTCTCAGTCAGGTAATTCTTCATATGGCCAGCATGTAGGCCAATGACCATTACTTTTTCACTCTCTGACCAATAAATCATTGTTTTGGTGTGCTACAAAATAATGGCATATAATGAAATGTTTAGTTGCATTCATCCATCAGGCGAATGTGGATTTACGTCACACAGAAGTAGGTGGACTAACCAACCAGGCCTTTGTTTATCTTCATCTCTGATAATGTTTGTTATTGCATCATATGCCTAAAGCTATCATACATGTTAGTTTAAACCCACATGTTGCCTGTACATGTCATTTCGTTGTAATGAATATGATCTCCCTTACCTTTCTTTGATGTGAGAGAAGAATATCATTTGTCTTAATGCAAAACTGCTGTGAAATCCTGTTAATATTTCTGTTCTCTATACTTCCCCCATTAACACGATTTCACAGCAGTTTCGGTTGATTTTCTGTTCACTAAGATGTATTTAAAGGGAAAGTGCAAAAAAAGAAAATATAAAACACAAAAAATAAAAAGAATATTAAACATTAAACTTTCCGCACTGTCAAATTTTCTTTGATTCGTTCTTCTTGCTTTTTTCGCGGCTGACCACACAGTGATCTGTTTCCATTTCTTCAGCAAAATAAACAGATTTTAATTGATGCTGTTGTCCACGCTGTGAATGAGGACTATGCCGAAATGGCTAATGATTTCACCAGATTAGGCTTCCTGACACCAGGGACTGATGTCAATCCCATAATTCCTGCATTGGAAGCAATTTGGCAGAACTCTGCCGGAAAAGGACTCTCAGATTTCAATTTTCGTAGCGTCACTGGTAGGCATCTTCCTGATTATTTGATATAAATAGCCATTACTATAATGTGACCATTTGACCTAACTTCCAATGCTTGATGAAATAAATTTTCTAATTTGAGATTGAATTTTCTTGTGTTGTTAAATGGGGTAGTTAAAGTAAAAAGCCACAATGTATACTGTCGGAACATGAAGAGATATTGACTCGTAGTTGCAAGCTGTTTGGCTATGTCGTTCCATCTTATCCTTATCTCTTAATGCCACATTTGCCCTCAGTGGACTTTATGGAGGTTGTCATCATATTTATGGAGGACTAAATCTGTTCTCGTATGCAGGAATAAAAAACTAATTACTTTTTATTTACACTGAAGTCCATGTTTGGTTTGGCATTTTAGCTTCGTATCCTTTTTGGATGAGGAAACTCAAAGTAGTTTTAGTTTATATATATCATGGATCCACATTTAGTTTGTTCCAACGTCAAACCAAACATGCACATAACACTTAGTATCTCTATAGTGATTAAGTTTGGTTTTTCAAATTTCTTGTATTCTAGGAACATGTTAATTGCATTTAGATTTCAATTTTTTTCGCGCCTTGATCAAATTTTAATGAAATATACTGCAGGAAAGTTTAACCAGTTGGTTTACAATTATCCCATTCGAATTCCGGAAAGGTTTTCACTTGTAATTCGATCCTTATTGACCCAAGAAGGCATCTGTTTTACGCTGAAACCTGACTTCAAATTTCTTGAGGTAAAGACTCCATTTTTCTGACTTGTCCAGATTTCAAGTTTATTTGATAACTGCATGCTACTTATTTTTATAAGGCAATTTTTTTAAGTTGCATCAGAAGAAAGAAAGCTGTATAATATATGGTATCAAAGGTAGTAAAGTTCTAAATACTTTTGTTGTTCATTATTGTAAATGAATCAGTTTGAGAAACTGTGTCGTCCCTTATTTTTTGGGTTTTGCATTCTGTACCCCCATACATTATTTTTCAGTGTAATGATCACCAGTATTTCAAATAGGTTGCCTATCCTTATGTGGCTAAGCGACTACTGACTGACCCTAATCCAGCTCTACGTGAACGCCTCATACAGGTTAGTAAATTATGTTCAAAATGCATAAAACTTTTATGCGAATAAATATTATTCTGAATAATTTATAATCCTCAAATTAAAAGAAGCTTATTTGTGCCGACCTATATTTAAAATATCGAAACAATTCCAAGTATCATATTAGGTAAAAAGATTGGGAATGAAAGATGACAAAGGGGTCCCATAGTAACATACTTCCATGAAGTAAAACCATTTTAATTGCTATATTTGAATTCATAAGCTAAGGATATATGGCTTTATAACGGCCATTGGAGAAAATGGTAGTTAGACACGATGGGTTTAATTTTGAAGCAGATAGCTAGATTTGTACACTGTGGCATAATGTCTTTTGGTGTCTTTAATCTGGTATCTTACATCATCTGTGTTATAGTGGTGAAAGGTGATTTTGTTATATTGGCTTATCGAATAGTGAATCTTCTGGTATTGTATTCCCTGTCACGCATACTTTAACTGTGGGCTAGGACCTAGGTCTCTAGCTGATATGATGAACTACCTAAATGGACGGAATCAAAGGTAAGTATAGGACTCTTGGTTCGAAGTTACAACCGTATCGTAAGTATCTTGAGTCTGTGGTATCCCGATTCAAAGATGTTGAGTCCCACTACCTATCAAAACTGTTTTCAATACGCTTTTGCTACTCTAGCCTCTATAGTGGATATATGCTTCCAGACACTGATTTGCAACCCTTGATAGTGCAAAAAAGAGAAATACCAACTTTACCATTTTTTATGGATCTATCGGCATAATATATTGGAACGGAATCAATAAGGGTGTGGTTGGACTAAGGAGGTGAGTTTGAGGAAATGGAAATGGGAAAAAAATGAAGGAAAAGTGGATTAAGAAAATGAAAATGAAGAATTTTGTTGCGAATGATTTGATTGATATAATATTATTTTTAAAAATTAATTTGATATAAATACAAATTAGAATTAAAACAAATTTTAAATAAAAAATTTAATAAATAAAAAGGTTATATTTCAAAATAAAAATGTATATTAAAAATTATATTTATTTTTTCTCTCTCATGAAGAGCTGACTTTCTTCTCAAATCTCTTCTTTTTAATGTTTTAATTGAGGAAAGCCCACCTCTCTTTCATCCTTGCAAGTCTTTTTAAATCATTCAAAACAAACCACATAAATTCTCACATTTCCATCCGCAACACAAAAGGAGGGGCTTAAATTTTCTCTTTTTTTTACCCTTTTCTTTAAATGTTTATACAGTTGGGTCAGGTATGGTCGCTTGATTTGCTGTAAAGTTCTGTCCATTTTCTCTCTTCCCTCTGCTACCTGGGTCAAAGAACAATAGACCGTCTATGTGAAATTTTCAGTCAGCATGAGAGATAGAAATACCAACTTAATCGCATAATATATTTGAACAGAATCAATAAATCTTTCTTTTTTCAGCCTTTTCTTTAAGGCTTTGTTTGAATTTGGGGATGGATTTGAGGGAGAGTAAAATGTTAGATTTGAGGGAGAGTAAAATGTTAGATTTGAGAGGAAAAAGAGTGGAAAGTAAGTTTGTTTGAATTAAGAAAAAGAGAGTGAATTTGAGTGAAAAGAGTGTACATGATTTGATTGATAGTGTAATAATTTTTTTTTGTATATTAATATATTTAAAAAATAAGTTGTAAAATGAAAATTTAAAATTATTTTAGAATAATTTAATTTATTTAATGCCTTATTTTAATATTTTTTACTTTAATTTACTTATTTATTATAAAAACGTTAATATTAAAATGATAATCGATTATATAAACTATATAATCTATTATCTTTTGGCGTGTAGGTTATAAATATTTTTTTAGATTTAAATTCTCGAAATTTCTGCGCCTGGAAACTCTGCTACCTCCGTCAAAGCGCACAGTACCTCTTTGTGAAATTTTGGCACTATCTGAGATATATCTTTATCACGTATTAAGTAGCAAGCAATAATTAATCCAAATTCCAATCAAAGTATTTTTGTGATTCTGTCTTCTTCTAAGACTATGAATACTAACTTAATCATACTTGCTATGTAATTGTAAACTTATGCTGCTCCTCACTTGATATACTTTTTTTGTTTCAGGTTCTATTCAAAGATGGTCTTTTCCAGTGGAAACGGCTTGAAAACCTTATTGTTCTTGCAAAGGAGAATGTGGCGAAAATGAGTAGCAATCCAGCATTGAAAGTGAAAGACACGTTCGTATTTCTTAAAACATTATCATTGACAAAAAACCTGCATGTTTGTTTTACTTTTAAGTCATTCAGTAATATTCATTAGAGGCATATCCATACAGGCAAATCCAGAAAGTTGAAAGAAAATTGGACCTCACTGACACAATCAAAGATGGAGCTCGCCTTTTCTTTGTTGATGAAGGAATACGTAGACAACTTTTTCTTGCTTTGACTGAGGATTCAAAGCTTCATATTGAAGAGGTTTGTGTTAATAGTATGACCCTTTCCACTCCCCTAAAGGTCCTTAATTCTGTGCTGGAGAATTCTGACTCGTATTCTCTACAGCTTGTCGATGTGTATAGGTTGGTTGAAGATCAGATAGACGTCCCTTCTGTGGCTGTAGAAGTAGCTAGAGGTAAAGATCTAGTGAAACTTGAAATTGACTTAATTCAACTAAACTTAATTATGCCTCAAAATATCACGATTTTATCATTTGCTCCCTCATTTTTAAGTTCTTATTTAGATCTCGTAGTTTTTTGTTCCCATATAGTCACTATGTTAGATTTTGTTTGGTTTATCCATTGAGTGTCTGCATGGCTCTGAAAAATGAGGAAAGAAATGCAAAATGTGTGATATTTAAAGAGATGAAATCGATAAGTCGTGATATTTAAAGGGATTTGAGAATGAATAAACAAGTTTAGTTTCTTTGTTAAAATTTCACTCACTCAACCAAACAGAAATTATGGTAAAAAGTTTGAGATGGTCATTTTAAAGGTCAACAAACTTACCATGACAATATGTGATTAAAGATTTACATTTAAGATATAACTTTTAAGATAATTATGGTAGATATAACTTTTTTTTCCTGACAAAAATTAATATTCAATGTATGCACAAGCTAACCAAACCAAAGCCTAATAAAAAGTTGTATGAAAAAAATTCTTCGAAGATTGGATTATATCTTTTAGCACAATCAATCTACCAATACTTATGACTGCATGATGCATGCTTAATATGATATCTTTTTCCGCAGACTTACCAACAGTTGTCAGGGATCTCCTACTTTCATGGAGTGAGTCAATCTTGTCTGATAGATAGCTAAATCTTTGGGCTGCCTGCACATACTGGTTTAGTCAGATGAGTATACTTTACACATCTTCTATATTTTCTCTCAATTCTTTCTTTATTATAGTGCCCAAGGTTTACTATATATAAATTTTTGAATGAATGTGTATACAAAATCAGTACTACATTTGTCTAGGAAACATTATTTTGTTCAGTAAATATCATGTTGTAATTTCACGGGGAAAAGTCCAAAAAATGGATGCAGTCATTTAGCCTCCTTCAACGTTATTTATTGTATAAATCTAGCTGATGTTTTATTATAATACTGTTGGTGAAAGAAATGTAACATCAACTAGTAAAAATCATTATAATTATGAATGATTTAAAGAAAAAGTTTAATGTTCATCCACTGTTAAAACAATTTTATATGGTCATTCAGTTAGCGTGACTTTCAAGTAAGAGTGTTCACATTCATACGCATGAACCCAGATTGACCAACTCAAATGCTTTCGCTTAAATATTTTAAGCGATCTGTTCAAATCCAACTTAACTTATCCGTTGAGTTGGTATTGATTTTTGGTACTGAATTAGCTTTGGATTATTTTAATTTTATTCTTTGCTTTTTAAAATTGATTGAGTAATCGTAGAAGTATTTAGGAGTAAAAGTGGAAACGAAGAATTGAATTTGAAATAGATAAATGGTGAGGAAAATCAAGTATGTGAAATGGTAAAAGGAGAGCTATTTCAAATGTTTGAGAAACAAAATTTGGACTAGTCCAATTTAACTTACAATTAAAAAATTACAAATATATTTCAAAAGTATTATGAAGTAAAATCATTCCTCCATAATATATGATTAGAGTAAGATGCATGGTTCAGTGAGATAAATATTCTTAAAAGTATTCTTAAAATTGTTTTTACTTAAGGATAATTTTTATTTGAGAATAACTCTTTAAAATGTTTTTATTCTACATTGATTAAGGTTTAAACTGTATAAGAAAATACATTTCAAATTGTATAATTCATTATATATATA
>Ga0123341_1000266_pt1 | contig 28523 bp, 17 predicted proteins | sample Turbeapinknodule_FD_89959 | JGI IMG/M metagenome (GOLD analysis project Ga0123341, IMG submission 89959) | Root nodule microbial communities of legume samples collected from Mexico - Turtle bean Mexico pink nodule | ecosystem: Host-associated > Plants > Roots > Nodule | place: Mexico: Nepantla...
AGTTATACTTACAATTTATCTAGTTTATTATTTGTTTTTAAAATTTTATCTATTTTAATAATTAAAATACAAAATTAAAAATCGAGGTTGGTAGAGTGAAGTAGACTTTCATATTTGAGAAGTTACGTATTTGAACTCCCATGATCTTTGAAGGATATCATCCTCTTCTCCGTAATATTTTATAATACTCAACATCTATAATTGATTTCAATCGTATTAAAAATGACAAAAAGTATATGATCTAAAACTTATAGGACACGTTGCATCACCCAATTCTGTTTATTGTATTAAATTATGTATAAATTTATCAGTGTTTTTCACTTTTTATAAAAAAAAAAACAAACATCTCATCATAATAGGTCGAATCTATATGAACATGTTGTTGATCGATAGTGTAAATCAAGAGATTTTGAATACTTAATTTTAAATAGGAGATAACATTTATTATTAAATTAAGTCAATAATAAGATTAGATACGAAGAAGAGAAATTACTCTATATAAGGAAAAGAAAACAAGTCACAATACACACCACACAAGAATTACTTTTAACTCATATTTACAATTTATATTGTACTCATTATATTTGATGCGTTTACTGATTTGGATGTCAGAGTATTTTCTGTAGATAGAAGCCTCTCATAAGTCTAACCGACCTCAACGGAATGTTTTAAGTTTGAGATCATCAATATTCTTATTTAAAACAAATAAAAAAATATATTTTATTTTTATTTACATTCTAGTAAAAAAATATGGTGATGTTGAAAGGTGAAGGATATATTCTTATGTGAGTAAAACTAGTGTATGCATCAATCAAAATGATTTATAAATTATAAGACACAACTCCAAATATAACTAATAGCGCTTTTAAGCAATGTCTCTTGTTTTATAAAATAAAAAATAAAAAATATGACTTTCTCTCCAACGAAACTGTTATATATTGATAAAAGACATGAGAAGATTCATTAATAATTTAGAGGGTATTTGGGATAGTTACTAAAGATGAATTCTTTTAGTAATCTCAAACGTATAATTGATTATAATCAAAAGTCAATTTTTTTTAATGGTTTTAAAATAATTGTTTTTATTTAGGTACAGTAAAAAAACAAGATTTTACACGATAAAAGTACGTATAAAGCTAAGAAGGAAAAAAAAACCTATGAAAATATTCATAAATTATAAATTTTCAGATTGACAAAAGTAGCTTATTTGAAAAAACAAGAGAGACTAAATTTCATTTGACATGTTTGACATTCAAAACAAACAAAAAAATGAAAAAAAAAAAACAGCTGAAATGTTTAAAACTTCATATGCCTCAAACTAGCTCTTATGACAGGCCTGGGACTTGAGTCACTGGAAGCAATATACTTTAAAAAACGATTAATAATTATTTTCGCGGGTGTAAAAACAAAGGAAAAAAGAAGCTCTAATAAGAAATTTAGGAAAGAAAAAAATTTGATTGAAAAAGAAGTGATTAAGCAAAGCATAGGTAGTTGTGGGGCTCTGTTCCGAATGAAGAAGGGTGTTTTTACTGATGAAAGCGATAAGTTCCCACACTGGATCCTGCAAACTACTTTGGTGTTTTAGCAGTGGTAGATTGGTACATTAAGTGATCTTGGAGTGTTGGTGTTTTAGAAGCCACAAATTTGATGGGGGAAAGATCTAGTTTGTACAAAGCAGTAGTTACATTGACACACAAAAACATAGGCATAGTGGGACAGTAATAACGTGGGATTGGTGACGGTATGGTCCATCAAAGATATGAGATGGAGTTCATTTTGTTGTTACTCAGAGAAGTCACGGCAAATAACGCATGGTATGCAATATAGAAAAGAGGGGCAGATTTGAAGTACAGAAAAAAGCAAACTATATGCCCAACATTAGAAAAAGGACCAAATACACACTAAAGATAGTGGATCGTGTTGTCGCTGCTTGTGCTCAATCTTTATTTTTATTCATAATAATGTAATACTCCTATTCTGGAAGTTAAAGGGGTCCGCAAAAGCTGTCAATAATGGTGAGAAAAAGTTAGAGGGGAGGGGAGAAGTGATACTGAGTTTTTAAATCAGTTTCTAACCAAGATATGATGGTTGTGTGGTGTCTAGTTGTCAGTGGGCTACGTCCATGCACAGTACAAGTGCATTTTCAGCCACTTGTATGCTTATTCTTAGATATCACAATCACACTCTCATGCCATTCTTAACAAAGTTTATAATTTCCCCAGTAATGGGATGATGAAGCCACTGTGATGTTGAAGCTTCCTTTGGAAATAAATAATTGAGGTGTTGGATTGATGAGTCGGAAGTTACGAATTAGACATGTCTTATCTTGTTGGAATATAATAAATTTAAAATTACTAGGATTAGAAGCCAAAAGAGTTGTCAATGATCTACAGAACTCTGAAATCAGCATCACCCCAAAATATAGTACCTACCCTTTCTTTAACTCGTGCCTGCTTTTCTGATTCAACATCATACCATTTGCAAGTATACAGCACATTCCAAATCACTTCGTCGCTTCCTTTTGTTTGTATTGACATATCACAGTCAGAGAGTTAATCAACTGTTATTTGGGAACAATCAGAATATTAAGGAGACTTCTAGATTTTAAATATTGGTTTAATGGTAAATTAGAAGCTGAAATGATCATAATTAAAGTCAGGCAACATAGTGTGACTAGGCAGGAGCTGCGATTGGATAATAAGTGCATATGGAGTCAAAATGTGATGAGGGTATCAAGTTGAAGCATTTTGTGACAAAGATCCATGCAAGCAAGCAACAACTGCTGGTTCTGAAGTGGTTAAAAGGAATAACCTAAGTGAGCTTGGGCTGGCTTATCCTCATATATTCCTAGGTATGCTTCTGTTTGGTTTAATGCTGCTTTAAAACATCTATTAAAATACAAGACAAAAAAGGTAAAAGATGGCATGGAAAAGAAAAACTGTGAGAGAACAAATTCTAATCATGTAGCAGATGCTAATAAATTGTGGTCCTCTTTAAAAGTTTTGCTACTACACTTTTCAAACTCAGTTTCTTCACTTACACGCTATCACACTTCCATCAGGAAGTACAAATGGGAACTGTAAATCTCTGCCTTTATGTCAATGTGGTAAACAATCTATTTTGTTAAAGAAAAAAAGCACCCACCAACATTTTTTAAAACAAATTTCAATTAAAATTAAAATTAATCAACCTAGAAGGAGAATTTTTTTAAATACAGTCCCATACTATTACTTTTCATGGGAGATACTATATTATTTTTTTTCACAAATAAAGTTGTACCGTCCAAATTCAGATCGGTCAGATACCAATCCAGTTTTAAATAAGTTTCACTGGAGTCCAAATCACAGATGATCCATGACTAAATAAAATTAACCAAGATTCCTGAGAATATTATTGATGAACCCCATATAATTATTATCATACAATAACGTTAATTTGAATAAATATATTATAAGAATAAATTATTAAGACACAATAAATATTATTTCATATAATTTGATTTTATTACTCAATATCCCCTATTCTATTACATAAATGTTTTGATTACAATATAAAATGTTCTTGTTATTTACATGATATTTAGATTTTAAGATATGATACCATGATACAACACATTAAAACCTGAAAAAATATTCAGTATCAAAGATCCAAGCCCATGATAGGGCTTATAAATACAACTCAGAGGGAGTAACTTCAACTCATATTTTAGACTAAACAACTCATTATATACACTGAATTTTATACTCTTACTGACTTCTTGAGAGTCGGAGTATCTTCTGCAGGTGAAGTCTTTCACTCATTTGGAGCCAATTCACAGAGCTTAGAAGGAGACTACTCAAAGCCCATATCAAAATCTGATTGAGCTCATATCAACGAAAACAAAAACAATTTTCAACGAAAAACTTTAATATAACAAGTTTATGATTTTTTTTTATATTTATATATTCTTAAACTTATTTATTATACATAAGAGGACTTTAATTCAATTTTTTTTTGTCCAAAGAGAAAAACAATCAACCTTGTTGTAACAAAAGTGCAAAACCAAAAAAAAAAAATGTATGTTATTTCTTCACCCACTAAATTGCATAAACCAAACTATATCGGCCTCCATATGTAAGCCTTTTTCTGTTCTTCTAAAATACCACAACAATACCAAATTCAAAAATTGATGGAGTCCAAATCTATCCAAACGCCTAAAGATGATGTTAACATTCTTTTAAAAATTTGTAGTTTTAAAATTTTAACAGGTTTTAGTGTTTAAAAGTGAGATATTTTGTGTTTGTTTATAATTCACATTGTATATCATGTAGCACAAAAGGCTATATTTGATACTTTTTGAATCATACAAAAATGAGTGAAGGTTGTGTAGGGTACATCATCAACTTGTAGATCATTATATGAATTTTATTAAAGGATGTTAAAGAAGTTTTAATCATTCAAAAAGGATGTTACAAGAAACCATTTTATAAATTTTTATTAATAATAAAAATTATTTTAGATCCCAATAATTTTTTTTAGTTTATAAAATGGGCTCTAATTTAATCAAATACTAATTAATTATTTTGGTCTCTAAAACTAATTTCTATTTAATGATTTTCTTGTAGTGTTAGTAATGTTTTCATCACCAAAACTCTATATAGATAAAAATATAAACACAAATTTTATGAAGATTAAATATTGTTGTTACTCATGGGACGTCTCGATTAGAATGATCATTCTATCTATGATCCCTCCATTATAGCCTTTGCCATTGGTGTATCATCTTTTGAGTCTTTCTTTATAAATATATCTAGATTGGATGTAACTACTTATAGAATTACGAGTCTCTAGTCAATCGAACTCCCAAACAACAGAAAGTCACACATCGCGCAAGAATCAAAGGGTGGATAGATAGACTTTAGAGTTATGATATTGGGTGACTACATCCATGTTTGAAAGTGTTGTAGCAGAGGAACTAGAGGATGAGACAAACGAGTTGACTAACATGTCATTTTATATGTTCACTAACAAGAGTCTTCAGTTTTATTCAACTTCTTTTTAGAGTTAGGTTGTAACTTCATATAAAACATTACAAAAAGAGGTAGAAAGCAAGTTAATAAATAACTTCCCTTTGCATCATGAACAAAGGTACAATACCCAAAAATCTCAATAAAATTTTATTTACAACAAAACAAGAGTAGAATGAGAACTTGTCCTGAAATATAGAGATATCGAGTGTGGGAGATGAAGAGATTTTAGGAGAAAAGTAGAAGCTCCTCATACTTTAGTCGCTCTAGAAATGGAGGGTAGAAAAGATTTGTATTGGGTCCTCAAAAATGATGACTTTAAGTGGTGTCTTGGTGTAGAGAAAGGAAGGAGATAAATTTTGTAAAAAGAGATGGAAGAAAAAATGAAATTTCAACAAAAAAATGAAATTTCAACTAAAAAATGAAATTTCAACTATACACAGGAAGACCAAGGAGAGAGTGTGTTGTGCAACTCCCAAACCTCATTTGTTCTTAAAAATTGCCTTATCTTTTCTATTTGTTCCATATTTTTATTCTCGCTCATTTTTCAAATGATTTGTTTCCAGTCTTGTTTCAAATATGCAATTTGGAGTTTTATTAACTAAGCGTAGCATAATGAAATCTTTTGCGAAAGATATTGAAGAAGATTTTCTCCAAATCAAGTAAAAAATGTAGAGGCTTATCTTTGTAAAAAAATTGAAGAATATCTTTGTAAAGGATATGATTGAATTTTGAAATTATTTCTTCATTTAAATGTTATCATCAAGACACAAATTTTTGCAAATAATTAGAAATAAGAAAAGTGAAAGAATATGCTTAAAATCCAAATTTTGGCTATTAATCTCCATGAAAGTCAAATTAATCCTGATACTAATGTATGAGAAAACATATATATTGTAGGATTGGACAAAATAATAGGAAGTAGTACTGGAATACTTGAGATTTAGATGCTTCATATAGGTATCATGGTAGCTTGCTAGCTTATGATGAATTGTGGTTTTCTCTTTACCTTTCATATGTATGTGGTTGTGTATCTTCCTACTAATGTTTTTGATGAAATACAATTAAGGTTGGATTATATAACATGGAGCAGCAGAACATTAAATCCGTTGGTAAGCTTTTTTTGCAACATATATGTAAAGGTTTTCTCCACAAAGGGATACTTTCCTAACAATGCATTTGACAACATACAAAACAACAAGGATGTAAATATAGTTTCTCTTTTAGAGATGGAGGGATTGTCACCGCTAACTGTAGAAATTCACAAAAGAGGATAAAGCATGCTTTAATAATAATATTCAGTTCCTTATATATCTGATTTTTACAATGGGTTAATAGGATGCGTGTACAATATCTTTTCATATGAAGATTTTTTGTGGATGGTCATATACAACTATCTATGCTAAATTTTGTTACTTCAGTGATATTGAGAATTATAACTTTTTAGGAGGAGTGATTTTGTAAGTTGAATGATTTTAAGCCTAATAAGATAGTATCTCTTTAGCTTAAATTTCCTTTTTTTTTATTTATGTATCTATATGGGTTGGAGCCTTCTAATACTTCCTTATTTAATATATTTTTTATTGTTAAAAAAAAACTTAACTAAGTAAATTTTATTTAAAATAAGAAATCTATTTTCAATTCTAGTACAAGAAAATCAAAGTTAAACACTCTAAATATAATTAAAAATATACTCATCAAATAATCAAATAGAGATGTGAGATTTGTATGTTACTTTTAAATGATGACCTTTATCATTCATATTAATTATACGATTAAGTGTGCATTATGTAACTTTTTATGAATATAATCATGTAAGGATATTGTTGTAATTTTAATCCCAAAGAACTTTGTTACCACCCTTTAGTTTAATACCACAACTTTTTTTTTTCTTGTTATTGCTATTTTTCCTATTCCACCAAAGTATTGACTTTTGACCTTTTCACCAAGTTCGATAGGCACAATATCGAAGAGACAGACTGTCACAAAACCAAGTTGAGGGTGGAGGGAACAGAGATGAGTCTTCTGGAAATATCAAATTTTAAAACTATTCCATCCTTTTCCCATTTTAATATATATGGAATGTAGGGTTTTCTTTCCCAGAACGGGTAAGACGTGGCAGCATATTGAAACAGTAGTGTATTCTGGTATCTAATAATGCAGGGACAGCGTCCAAAGCTTCCAAAATCAAGAAAAACACAAGTGCCTCATAATTGGTGAGTTTGAAGGTAGACGTTGAAATCAGCCCTAACATCCATGCAATACCAGAACAAGAATAGATGGAAGGAAAGGTAACAGTACGCTGCATAATCTTTCCTCTTGTGGGGCATAATGCTGCTCAAAGTTGTAACACTGCACGTGATCAAAACTATAAAGCAAACGAATGTGCCTCACATGTGACAATAATAATATATATGCATCAATCTCGCACTAACCCAGCAGGAGCTACTAGACCACTCTCCTCTCGCCATGCTCACCGCCCAAACCAAAGCATTGGCGCAGGAACTTGCTGAATAATATCTCAGTAATCATAAACAAAGATTTTGTTTTTTATCACACCTAATAAGGAGAGTGTTATGTTATATGCATCTTGGGAGAAAGAGGTAAAAAAGAAAAAGATATATATGATTAGGAAAAGAAGAGTTTAAGATAGATAGGCAAAAGTTAAGATTGAAAATAATAAACGACTAGTTCCAGGACTTTGCCTACTCAAACTTAACTACATGAGTGTTCCTATTGTTCTTGACAGATAAACATGGAGAACCAAGGAATGAACTAACTTCCACATGCCATCCTTCTCTAATTAAGGTGCAACTTAATAATAAAAATTGTGGAGTTCTCATTGTGTTTCCCCATATCACATATAATTTTACTACCAAAATACATAGATTATGAATGAATGAATGAATACAGAATCATATAAAACAGTCTTGAGTTAAAATCCTAAATATGTAATTATGTTAAATATGATCATTCGTAATATAATTGTATAAGGTTTAAGAAGAATTATTTTTTTTCTTTATTTGATTTTGTAGGGCTCTTTATTAGATTCTATAATTCTAAATATAACTCAATCCAATATGACTTAATCTTTAATTTTTCACGGATTAGATTAAGATTTCTATTTGTTGAATTCAAAAACCAATTCAACCAAAAAAATGTAAGTGATTATAATAATATTAAATTATTAATTTAATTTTTTAAATATTAAATAATATAGTTTATCTTTAAAAAATATTATATATAAAAAATTATTTTGAAGTTATAAATTTGAGGGAAAAATCCAAAACTTATAACCCAGTTGACCAAATCAATCTAACTCAATTAAGGTGAGTTAAGGTAGAATGAATCTAATTAAAAAATTGCGGAAATTCAACTAATACTATTCAAAATTCTTATATTGAATTGATTGATAGGTTTGTCGAATATGCTCATTCCTAATTTTCTCGTCTATCATAAGTCACGATGAAATATATAAAGATCAATGAGAAATCTCTCTTGTGTAAACCTTCATAAGTTGGGATGAAATATAGGGAAAAATATATAGTATAGTATTGATTTACTAGAAAAAGTTAAGATATGTATAAATAATTAAAAAAATATTGAGAGATGGAAATGTTATGGTTTCATTCCACACTAAAACTTAAAGCCAATATGACTTTTATTTTCTCTAAACAAATACTATAACTTCGTTGAATTAGAAGGACATGTTGCTTGAGCGGTAGAGATTTCACAGTACAATCCAATGATTATAGTGAACTATTTATGAGTTGAAAATATTGCATAGAGACCAACAAAAGATTTAGTACAAGAAAAAATTGAAATTATTTAATTATTTATATGCGGTGTCAGTTTTTCACAAAGGTTAAAATAAAACCCTTATTTCATAGTTATTATTGCACAATAGCAACAACTTGTTATTAAACACCGCTGCCTCAATTTGAAAACGAGAGATTTCAAAATTATTTAACTTAAGTATTTGAGACTTAGGTTAAATAATGTTGTTTCGGCAAGCCTATAACACACAAACACGAGCAAGGCAAAGAAAATGGGGGTGCACGATAGAAGAAAAAGATGAAATGAGGGAGAAAGGGAAAAGAAAATTAGTTTACAAATATGTAAAATTGGTTTACATTCCACCACCTCCATAGGGGTGCGAGTTTAAAACATGGGTGCAGAATGCAACAACCATGCATGCATGCGGGTTTCCAACTTCCATCACGGTGTTTCTTCTTACACCATATCAAAATTCATCCTACACCGATTAATTCTTAAGAAGACTGTTTTATCCTTTTTTTTAGTAACTCTTTTATGAAAACTTTCTAGAAAACATTTTTCATAAAAAAAAATTCAAAACAAACTTTCTGGAACGTATATGATACGTTCCAAAATGTATTTTCCAAAATTAAACAACTTCAGTATGTTTCAGAAAGAGCTCACCTATTTAATGGGTGCACGAAACAGCTCTTCAATTAAATTCATATAGCCCAACTTTCTATCGGGCAAGGAACCTGATGTTCGATTGAAATTTGGAATGCAAATCAAATTATACACGATTCTCAAAAGTCATGAGATGCTCCCATGTTTTCTTTGTGCTGTTTTCTTGTTCTTCTAACACTAAAACCCGCAAAAAATTTCAAAAAGTTGACTTTAAATATTATTGTCATTTTACATAAAAGATGAAGCTATGTTTAACATGCACAATTTATTTAATATTAGAAAAAAAATTAAAACTATTCTTTTAAAATACAATTTCAGTTAATTATAAAAAAATAATAGTAAACTCAGTAACACTCTTTCTTTTATTTTTCAAACATGATCTATTTATTTTCTATAACTTTAAAAGAAATTCCCCATATCAATAATTTTGAGTAAGAAGTGAGAGTTTGATTGAAAAGGTGGGTAGACTGCTTAAGTGTAAGAACGTTCCAAATTGAACAAACCTTTTAATTTATTAAATAATAAAATCCTTTTAGAAAAATATATTGGGATCCGAAAGTTCGATGTCATGAATAAATTTTGTGAAAGTCAATTTGGGAAAATTTTCCAAAATAATAAATTATCTAAATAATAGAATTTGGGCGAACAAGCAGTTAAGATGGGCACAGATGCAATGTGTGGGAGTGAAGTGGTGTATAAAGAAAGATGAGCCCAATCCAAGTGAGTGTATTCACGACGGCACCACCTTCGGCAACGTCAGCCTCTGGTCAGGTGGATAACCTCGCCCTCCTAATCGACAAATCTAAATCCATAAGCCACCTTCTCCAAATCCACGCTGCACTCCTCCGTCGCGGCCTCCACCACCACCCAATCCTCAACTTCAAGCTCCAACGCTCCTACACCTCCCTCGGCCTCCTCCACCATTCCGTCACCCTCTTCAACCGCACCCCAGCCCCTAACGTCTTCCTATGGACCTCCATCATCAACGCCCATGCCCACTCCGGTCTCTGCGACTGCGCCCTTTCTTACTACGCGCAAATGCTAGCCCACCACGTTCAACCCAACGCCTTCACCCTCTCTTCCCTCCTCAAAGGTTGCACTCTCGAACCCACCACAGTCGTTCACTCTCACGCCGTTAAGTTGGGTCTAAGTTCCGACCTTTACGTCTCCACGAGCCTCGTTGATGCCTACGCACGAGGCGGTGATGTTGTGTCCGCGCAGAAACTGTTCGACGCAATGCCTGAGAGGAGTTTGGTTTCTTTGACTGCCATGCTTACTTGCTACGCAAAACATGGGATGCTCCGAGAGGCGCGGTTGTTGTTTGAAGAGATGGGGGCGAAGGATGTGGTGTGTTGGAACGTGATGATTGATGGGTATGCTCAGCATGGGTGTCCGAATGAGGCTTTGGTGCTTTTTAGGGAAATGCTGGGTAAGAAGGTTAGGCCCAATGAGATAACTGTGTTGGCAGTTTTGTCGTCTTGTGGCCAGCTTGGTGCGTTGGAGTGTGGTAGGTGGGTGCATTCGTATGTTGAGAATAATGGTGTTGGGGTTGGGGTCAAGGTAAACTTACGTGTGGGCACTGCGTTGGTTGATATGTACTGCAAATGTGGGGGTTTGGATGATGCGCGCAAGGTGTTTGATGGGATGGAGGGAAAAGATGTGGTGGCGTGGAATTCGTTGATTATGGGGTATGGCATACATGGGTTTGGTGATGAGGCATTGCAGTTGTTTCATGAGATGCTTTGTGTTGGAGTGAGACCCTCAGATATTACTTTTGTTGCTGTTTTGACTGCATGTGCGCATGCTGGTTTGGTTGGCAAAGGATGGGAGGTTTTCGATTTGATGAGGGATAGGTATGAGATGGAACCAAAGGTTGAGCATTATGGGTGTATGGTTAATCTTCTTGGCCGTGCTGGGCGTGTGCGAGAAGCTTATGACCTTGTGAGAAGCATGGAGGTTGAGCCTGATCCTGTCCTGTGGGGGACTTTGCTTTGGGCTTGTAGAATCCATAACGATGTTTCTTTGGGAGAGGAGGTTGCGAAGTTTCTTGTGAGCAATGATTTGGCTACTTCAGGGACTTGTGTCCTTGTCTCTAACATGTATGCTGCTGCTCGTAACTGGGATGGTGTGGCTAAGGTCAGATCATTTATGAAAGGGAGTGGGGTTGAGAAGGAACCTGGTTGTAGTTCAATTGAAGTTGACAACAGGGTGCACGAGTTTCTTGCTGGTGATTTAAGACACCGGCGAAGCAAGGATATATATTCGATGCTCGAGGAAATGAATTGTTGGCTCAAGGCACGCGGTTATACCCCAAAAATAGATGTTGTATTGCATGATATAGGGGAGCAACAGAAAGAGCAATCGTTGGAAGTTCACAGTGAGAAGCTTGCCTTAGCATTTGGGCTTTTAAGTACCAGTCCAGGAACCACAATTAAGATTATAAAGAACCTTCGAGTGTGTTTGGATTGTCATGCCGTGATGAAGATGATGTCCAAGATCTCTGGCCGAAAAATAATAATGAGAGACCGGAATCGGTTCCACCACTTTGAGAACGGTTCGTGTTCATGTGGTGATTACTGGTGAACTTAATTTATGTATATTTTTTTACATAAAGTTCCTTTCTTCTAAAAGAGAAGCACCAGATTTGCTGCTTTTGCTGACATTAGCTTTGGATGCAATAGCAGCTAACGTATTAAGAGATGCACAGGTTCTAAAATTCAAGATCGAATTCCTATTGTATATTAACATGTCATTTATAATCTATAATTTTATATATGTAATTTTTACTTAAATCCTTGCTATTCCTCACCATTCATAATTGTCAATAAACAACTGTCATCTAAAAAACATCAAGATACTAATCATTCCGAGTCAGCCTCAACTGTATAATGAGGTCTTAGTGGGATTGGGTTGTGTATTGGGTAACATGTTGCTCCTGGTTCAGTTCTTTACATCTCATTACTCAATAATATAATCTATTCCTTTTCTGACCCTTGAACGTATTAGAGACGTCTTGTTATTACTTTATTACTTGACATCTAATGCTCTAGTTTATTATTACGTTCCCGTGTCATCTACAGGATCGATGAAATGGTGGTCTAGGACCCCAGAATAATTGTTTAGTGCTGCTACGCGTCCCACCAAAAATAAAGTTTATACTTCGTTGCGCCCGCGGGGAAATCTAATTCTCCTCCTTCCTTTTATCGAGCTGTTAAACACGATATTATTTACCAATAACCTTCCCTTCCGCATTTCCTTCATAAGTTACCTTAATGGATCAAAGGGGCCTAAAATGCAAGAAAGGTAAGTAGACACAATACACAAGTCAACCGATACTTGTGCAGGATGTTCTAAATCTATACATTTTGCTTATTAAGAATACACTCCTACAAACTACATTTTACTTTAAGTTATAGCAAATTACAACAGGATCCACGAACAATGAGTTATACCTACAACTATGGTTAAAATGGGTAACCTACCCACCCACTCAAAATACACTTCCACCGATCTCATCTCAAGGGTGGAAAAGAAATAATTTAATTTACTAGTCCTTCATAGATATTACATTCTGAAATCCAAAACACAAACTGTATTATTGGCAAAACATGCAGCAATCTTATCCCCCTCCTTATTCCAACAGACCTCAAAAATGCCTCCATTGCCCGTGTATGTCTTGACAATCTTGCCTTCTTTCAATGACCATATGTGCATGGATCGGTCAAGAGACCCGCTAACTAAATACTCACCATTGGGACTAAAAGCAACAGAATATACGGGATGCCTGTAGAATCAAATAGACATATCAGGGAAAAAAAACTCACGGCCTCGCTTATTGTGCGAGAATATTTGGAAGTGATTGTTCTATTAACGTTTATATTCTGGAAACAATTTTCGAAAATAGAATTTTGACGGGAAATTTATTGCTTAGTGTGGAATTGTTTTAAAAACAGTGTTCAAAACAAAAAGCGTTCAAAACAAAAAGCGTTCAAAACAAAAAGGTGTTTATAAAGGTCTTGCATTGGTGAAACTTCAAATTGAAGGTTAGATTAAATGTTGATCAGCCTCCTCTCAGTCTACAACTTCGAAACTGAGAATGAAAAGAGGCTGATGTTCACAGAATACCCTTACGTAAGAATAAACTAGAGCTCAGAAGACCCTCAAATAAATAAATTTCAGCTATAAAAACGGTACCTGTGTCCATCCAAGCTGTAGATAAGTTTCCCGAGTTCTACATCCCACAGCTTTACAGTTGAGTCAAATGAAGCACTGCAAAAATGGAAGATGACTGCAATGTTTTTAAAATGAAAACTAAATTCCAAAAAGTATCCAACAAAAGAAAAAATAGCAAGCAGGCACCCATCATCATAATCAAACTGTCAAGAGGGGAATAATTTACAAAAATTTTAAAAGAGTACTTTAACAAATTCTCTACAGCAGTCAAATATATAGAATGTAAACCTTGTTTAAGTTAAAGAATTTGAAATTTAGGGATGGTCAATCAAAGAGGCAAAACAGTATAACACTAAGTGAACACAATTATAATCAATTGGAATCAGCAACCTGCCAAAGGCAACATACAAGATACAACATCATTACGGACTGAAGAAATGAAGTCCACATCCATCGACTAGGATTCAGGGATCCAGAAGCAGAGTAAAACAACATTCTAAGTTTGGAGAAATCATACACAGATGCATGTATGTAAATCACAACTGGAGAACCTAATTTCACCATGAAACTAACTTACCTGGCCAAAACAAGTTTATGATTAGGATTATTTGTACCAGGACCAGTGGGGCTCCATCGGATGGTATATATCTCCTACAAAGCAAATTATTTAGTTTTCCCCACAACATGCATAACACATCAAGAATTAAAATGGCAAATTACAATATGCAGACACAAACGGAAGACACAGGAAAACAGACAAAACTCAGGGTACCTTGGAATGCTCCTTTAAGTCATGAAGATATGTATCCTGCTTCATACTCCATATCTACAAAACAATCACAACACAACCAATCCAAACAAGAACATCAAACCAACATACTGTATTATCAAAGATGACTTCAAATTTCAGACAATAAGTAATTTTATAAAAATATCAAAACAATTGCCTGCAGTATCAGACAAAATAATATAATTAGTATGATAATAACATAGATCTAGGAGTGTAGATTTATGTTTAACTCAATCCTACAACATTGATTTGTGAAGTGAGAGTTATCTTCCACTTATATATATACTCTCTAGCTTTCTCTCTAGTCAATGTGAGACTTAGTTTTTCCCAAAATACCCGCTTACACACACCATTGGACTTGCTGTTAGTTATATGGTAGGTGGTCCAATAACAAAAGTAGGATAGGTACTGATATCACCTTAGAATGTAAAATTGAGTTTAACTGAATCTCATAAAACCAGCAAGAGATGCCCTCTACTTTCATAAACTATTTCAGCCTTTTCTCTCATCAAAATGGGACATGAGTTTTCCCCAATATTAAATAATAAGATCACGAGGTTAGTTACTAAGTGGTCAACTATTACCTTTGCTGTGATGTCATCAGAACATGAGGCCAGCAATGAACCAGTGGGATCCCATTTGACACAATTAACTTCTCCCTGAAAATGCAGTAAGGTCATTAGCGGATGTAATGTAAAGAAATATCTCTAACTACTGGCTTTCCGAACACTCAACAGATAAAATTCAGATCTTTGATGTTTTAATAACCTCGTCAAAAAACTATGACGTAAAATGCAAACAAGTAAACCCTATAATCTGGTTAAGTGGATTTTACCTGATCAAGACCAAATTACAAAAATAATACAAGTTGTTAAACTATATGGGAGAGAGAGAGAGAGCGAGAGCTGATTGTATGTTTCTGAGGAAACACATGTTTTTGTTTAAATTAAAAAAAGAAATCAAAATAATAAATAGAGATTTGACATCCTCTAATAATAAAGATATTATATGGGAATAAATCAAAACATTTTTAATATCATACATATACATATTACTACAATTGACAAATCTAATGATGTCTCAAGACTCCATTTTTCTCTTAAGAAATGACAGTGAGCCTTAAAAAGTTTGGTCCTCTCATGGAAGAGAGGATTAGAGGCAATGTGTAATAATGCCTTGTTGTCACATATAAGATGCATTCTGTAACTTTCTTCAATATTAAGCTTTTTGAAGAGTTGTTTTAGCCATATGAGGTCACAGTGACCAATGTCATTGCCATGTATTTGATATTCCTACAACATTATGTCTCTTTTTCACGATATTAAATTACCACCAACAAGAACATAGTACCCCAAAGTGGGGCGTGCTTTTGTATTTGATATTGCTACAACATTTTGTCTCTAACTTTTCCATATTAAATTACAACGAACAAGAACACAGTGCCCCAAAGTGCAGCGTCTATTGGTTGGTGATCCTTCCTGGTCAATATCATAATACCTAACAATTTGAGTATTTTCCTTATCTTTATAAATGAGGTCTTTTCTTAGAGTCTTTTTAACATACATTAGGATTCACACTACTACATCCCAATGGTCTTGATAAGGAGAATTTGAAAATTGACTCATTACGCTCACCACAAAGTTAGGATGAGTCACAGTGAGGTAATTTAGCTTACCAACTAACCATATAGTCAAAATTGAGAGTTAGATCGTGGAATCGTACGATTCCACAATTTTGAACCTTGTGCTTGTTTTAGTGCCTATGCATGATCAGAACAATGCAATATCAATGGGATTGTAGCATAAAATCAAACTAACGACGCCACTGAGTTTTGTTTTAGGTCAACGATTCAAGTCAGCAGTTTTTGTTCATTTCAAGCCCAATAAAAGAATGATTTTCCCTCTTCTTCACATACAAAAAAATGGCTTCGTCTTCAACTCTACATGAGGTCTTCACCTTTTCCTATTCTGGTGTAGTGTGATGCTTGGTGCGATTTTGTTTCTTTATTTGTGTGTGGTTTTAGTTTGGTGTGACACCTAGTGTATTTCATTTTTGCTTTATCTACATGCATTTTGTTTCATTTCTTCACCCGCGTGTGGTTTCTTTTGCATCTCCTTGCTCGCCGAAAAGCAATTGTAGTCACAAGTCATGGTTAGTTTCTGCTTTCACAAAGTGATTGGTTTTGTTTGAATTATTTACGTTATTTTCAGAGGGATGTGTGAGTGTATGTATGCACCATACTTTTGTAGAAAGTAAAAATCTACAATCCGTGTTAAGTTCCCACAATTTACGATTTTGTGAACCCTCCACGATCCTAACCACAATCTCAATTTAAACTACCTTGCAACTAACGTTTTGTATCTCCCTTTAGTAGAAAACGATTCTCCTTTGTTGGGTAAAAGTTTGTCATCTGAATCCATTGGTGTTTCCACAGGCTTAGCAATTAACATCCATGATTCTTCTAGAATGTCTCTTAGATATGACCAATCCATCATTGGATTGTACAACTTCTATACTAAGGAAATGACTCAGGTATCCAAGATCTTTTGTAGCAAGATAATGTTTTTTGTACAATACCCTCTTGTTGTTTGTGATAACAATGTCATCCATATATACAATGAGATAGACAAATCCTTAGGGAGACTAACAATAAAATAAAGAATGATCAGCCTCACTTGTATCATTCTACAGTGTTCGATGACAATCCAAAAATGCCCAAACCATGCATGGTATGATGGCAATCCAAAAAGACCTACATAGACGACGTACCACATTATATGTCTCCCCTGAGCAACAAAACCAGAAGATTACCCCATGTAGACTTCTTCATCAAGATCACTATGTAAAAAGGCACTTTTTTATGTCAAGTTGAAACAGAGTCCAGTGGTGAATAGATGCAATGGAAAAGAGAAGTAAAATCGATGTCATTTGGTAACATGAAAGAAAGAGCCTATAATATAATCTTGGTCACCGACACCCAACAATTGATTTGTCTGTTGGATGAGGAACCAACTTCCAACTACCACTACTTTGAAAGGCACACATCTCATCAATCATCACTTGTTCCCACTTTACGTGAGATAAAATTTTACTTGGAGACCTAGGAATGGGAACAAAAGATAACAAGGACAAACAAGTATAATGTATGGAGGAAATCCAATGATAACTTAGATTTTCATAATGGGGAGTAGTAAACGTCTCATAGGGATAGAAAATAGGTTTGAGTGAGCTGTAAATAGTGGAGTTAATAACATTACATAGTTAAGCATTGATCTTTATCCATTATTCAAATTCAGTAGGAATGGATTCAACCGTTGTAGTGAGATGGGATATGTAGCCCAACCCACTTAACCATAACTGGATTTTGGAAGTCCAAGTGGAATGGTTAGAGTTGTCCATCTTCTCAGTACTAACAATATGGTTAGAAAAGATTAGAGAATTTGTTTTGGATGTTGATGGGGTCTTCTAAGGCATTTTTTTAAAATATAACATAAGGAAAGGGAATAGTAGATCGGACTATCAAATGAACTTCAATAACCTTGTGTTTGGCAAAGAAAATGGTGGTCACCAAAACTTTGCCGAAGAACTAGTTGGAAGTAGAGCTAGAATAATGAATGCAAACTTGGGAGAAAGTTTTGACAAAAAGAAAAATCAACTTTTATGATTGGTTTCCATCTTGTATCATTTTAAATTGGTTTTGGAAGGGTAAAAAATACCTCTAATCCTTTAAAAACAGTTGGCCTAGTGGGATTAATATGATTTTGAAAAAGGCCCTGGATACCATGCTAAACTATAGGGAAGATCGAGACATTGAACCAAAATCGTGTTTATGAGACAATACAAATGTTTTATTCATATTGAGAAAAAGAAACCAATACAATAATAGGGGACATTTGATATCCTCTAATAATAAATATGATACGGAAATAAATAAAAGCATTTCTAATAATACATTTATAACTTAGATATTCTTGATTATATAGGATTTGCTCTTTATTTCTACAATTATAATAATGAAATAGTAGAGCAACTCAAAGTCAAGATTCATCTTGAAAGTAGCAGCACACAGTGATCAACTGAACTAATGTATTTAGTTAACTTTGTTGGATATATTTAACTAGCATAGAATGTAGGGGATGAACCTTTCTTCCCAATAGGGTGTAAGTTAGCATAGAAAGAATAGTATAACATAGTTCCACAAAATAAGAATTCATGTACAAACCTGATGTCCAGCAAAAGTCTTTATAGGGCGGGTTTCACCAATTTTGCAAACATATATCATATTGTCTGTGGAACTAGTGGCAAAAGACACATTGTTGCGCCAATCAACATCAAGTGTGGGACCTAAACAACATATCAATCCCAAAATTAAACAATCATTCATAAATATGGTAGAGAAAACTCTCACTAAGAGCTCTTTTTATTGAATTTTCCCTTCATTCCTCATTTGCACCTGAATGAAATTCAAATTGTTGTTTCCATTCCTCTGCTTTCACATCCCACACAATTGCAGTTTGATCACAACTTCCAGTGAGGAGATAATCGCCTTTCTTATTCCACTTAAGGGAGAATATTGGTCCCTTGTGTTTGCTTAATGTACTCTTCAGTTCACCTAGTCATAGATAGCACCAGAGTCAAAACACCTAAAGAAAATTCAAATACACCCAAAGTCCAATTAAATAAATGAAAAGTAGAAATCAATGTTTTTCCAAAGAGAATGAATGCAACTATAAAAATCAGACATTAATACCCATAGAGGATTCTCTAGAAAAGACACATTAAAAAATAAGTGCATATTCATGCATGCACAAACTACTAAGTATAAGATAAAAGTATAATATCCTTAGCACACAGATCAATCTGATTGACATTTATTAAAACAATTCTGTGAATGAATAAACATTACATACGATTCATGTTCATCCCTAATCATTTTGGATAGAGAAAATAACAATTGTGTCACAAGCAACTATATGATTAACTATTTACCAGATCAACAACCCACAATACTGGCATTACAACACTAGTGGTATTAGTTTAGAATAATCAATTTCCAGGTACTAACAAAGGGATAGTGTTCTGTGAGCTCTCAGCTTAGATTACTCTCTAATTGAATGTAATAAATAATGAGTTAATCACCAAAATAATGTAGACTTGTACCAAAAAACTAATAACTATAAATCCTCCGTCAAGCACAGGCTTGTGACTTGTACCAACTTACACCATGCAAATACTATTGAACTTCTTTTTTATCATGATTGTGGAATCAAATGCATACTTACAAAAATAAGACTCCATGGCAACTTCTAGTTCTTTTATCTCATCAATTAAAATTCCTTAAAGGCTAGTACAGAATCTAAGGATACAAAGAATGACCTACCATTAGTGGTCCAAATTCTTGCTTGCCCATCATATGAACCAGTTGCAAGAAGTGTCCCCTCCCCCTGTAAGACAGGGCCAGAGTGAACTCTCCATAAGATATAAATCATTACTAGCAAATATTACAGATAATAATCTTGAAAAAAATCTTTATATTCTCAAACAAAAAGATACATAAACATCAGTACTTTATGGAATATTTTAAAATTCTATCTATTGTCTTGATTTTTAACAAATATCTTCCCAATGTTCACATAACCTATACAAACCTGACAAGAATTATAATAACATATCCCCTATAAACCTTAATCAACTGACAAACCAAACCCATGATTGTCATGATTTTGGCAAACTTCCCCTGTTCAACGGACGTGAGTTACAAAACATAGAGGAGAAATTAAAGTAGTTAGCTCTTTCTACTGACGGGAAAGAAAATATATTGGAGAGCATACAAGTGATGGCAACACCCTTGAACTATTAGAGGTATTTTTTACCCTTCCAAAACCAATTTAAAATGATAAAAGATGGAAACCAATCATACAAGTCAATAATTCCAAATTAGTTTGGTTAAAAAATCATCAAAACTGATTTTAAAATTGGATTCCCTTTAGAAATGTAAAATGTTGAGTTCAAAAAAGTTGGTATGCTATACTTGGTTCAATAAGTGGTCCCTACAACTTTAGCTTAACTAATGGCGACTCTTAGGTCTAGTTTTGAAGGATTCTTCATTTGTAAATAAATCTTATTTATGCTGTAATAAATTTTGCATAGCATCTTATAGCATATTACCCTTGCTATCACGGTTATCAAATTCAAGTTCTAACTCATGAAGATGTCCACTATCCTTTTTTTGTGTAACTCGCTTGTAGAATCCTTTGAGTGGGCTCGATAGGATCGTGGCCAAATTTGCAAGTTCAAGTGTTCTTTTTTTTAACTCTAAACAATGCCCCCTTTGTGTTCAAAAAATGGGAGAGGAGAAGACCCGTGATTAGGGTTCTATGTGGCACTCATCCATGTGCTATTTCTCTTTGCTTCTGTGATGGAGCTACTCTTCTCATAACCATCCCTTTATTTTTTGTCAGTTACTATGCCCATCTCAGTGTCAGTTACCGTAGTTGCACCCCTTCTTGGTTTATTGTTTGTTCTTCCTTAGCAAACAGCGACAATCTTATCCCCACAATGTTGTGGTTTGTGAATTTCTTGAAGCTCTATCATCTTTTTATGATTTGAAGATATTTCTCTTTTTTTAGTTATTTAAATGTTAACTTGTATCTTGCATTAACTTATGTTTTAATTGGTGTTGTTTGAAGTTGATTAATAATAATGAACTACTTGAGTTGTTACCTTTTTATTAAGGTTTAATGTTTTGCATTATTGTGGAATTAATTCATTCATTATCTTATTACTTGATGTTTTAATAATTATTTTATATGAAGTAAACTCTAAGGAGTTTACAATTCAAGTCTATGGACTTTTCACAAGTTCATGTAAACTCTCAAGTTTGATAACCTAGCTTGCTACATTTTGGGGAGGAGGGAAGGCTTCACAAGTTTACATCAGTGAACTAAAAAAACAGCTTTGGTATTTAAACATGTAAATAACAAAAATGAAAGTAGTTTTCTTAGATTTAAATCATAATATGCAACCGAACTCACATTCCAGTCAAGTGTAGTAACATCTTTACTTTTTTCATTTGTTTTACCCCTAACATGCTTCAACACCAACACGCTCAAAGGGCCATTATGTGAACCAGGCTTACATCTCCCTTCTGCTATTGTCCAAATACGAGCTGTTGAATCCCCAGATCTAAAAATTCCAGTGATCATGGTAAAGTGAAAGAATATCATTAATATCATAAAGCAAAACATTCAGACGAAAAATAACCTGTACTACTGCCTCCATCTATTGCAAAAAATTTGTTAGTTTCATAATGAATAAATTCCGAGATTCATATTACTTATATTAATCTTAATACCTGTCTGTTACAGTTTACCAAATTCTCAACCACAGACAATACATACCTTACATAACCCATATGCAAAAATTATGATTGAGAAAAGGACAGAAAATCCAGGCCTAGTTTTGTATCTATAACTTCAAAAAGAAGGGTTAAATGGCCAAAAGAACTACAGAAATAGAGATTCCATTGGCCTTTTATTTCAGTAATAGTTAAGCATGGGTACTGGATACCACTTAAAATAGTTGGAATGTAACTAATAATAGGATACCATTAAATAATTTAAACTGTTTGAATGTTCTTTAATGAAATTTATGAACAGAAATAATACCATTAATTATGTTCCCAAAAAATTGTTTGTATTATTTTCATATTTCCAAAATTTAAACAGATTTTTGAAGTCACTGTTAGTAATAATAACAAGAGGAAAACTTGGGTGGATGACGGTTTTAACAGTGTTAATTATGCATCTAACCAAATCACTTTTAAATGTAAAATTCACATGTTAAACCACCATGCACATTAGTTTTCCATCTATCCTTATAAACTAACAAGGACCTAAAAAAATTAAACTTTAAAGGGACAAAAATAATATAAAACTCTTTTGGGGATATATTTAATATATTTAAAATTTTACAAAGATGCAACACAATTTTAACTTTTTTTTATAAAGTTTATATAAAATTCTTAAAAAGGATAAAAAAATACACAAAACTATTCATTTAACAATAAAAAGTCATACATGTCTTAAACAAAACATAGAAATCAATGCTAACAAAAATCAGATACAATTTTCCTAGATAGGAAATCACTAATAATCATCTTCTAAATGATAGTAGCCCTCCTTACTATTTTCACTAATATTACAGTTGCAGAATTCATTTTTTAATTGAAATCCCAAAAAAACTCCAATGTCTCCGTTCAAAGGGATTTTTGGAATCAAAAAGTAGTGCCAACCCATCCACTGTGTCTGCTATTCAGCCCACTATTGGGTGAGCTACCACAACTACACTAAACTGCTCTACTAAATAGGCCCCTCTACCAGCCAGGGGCTACTTTGACATGCTATTAAAATCTGATTCCATAAACCACCAGTTTTTTAAAACAGTTCATATTGATTTTACCTTCCATTTCATAAAAAAGATAAAATTTTCAATTTCAGAAATTGAAAACCAAAAACAATGTTTCCAAACAGATTTAATTAAAAAAATAATAACTCAATGCATTTAGTTTTCCTCAATCAAAAAAGGAAATCAAAGAAAATTGGAAGCATTAGAAATGGAATCCAATATGCACCAACACAATAATATTATGCGCGTTATCCATCAGGTTATGCACATTTTTAATGGATATTTTTATAAAAAGAAATCATTTATTTAGATGCCTACCCTGATGCAAGAAGAGATCCTGTAGGACTCCATGCACAAGCGCACACCTAAGAACAGATTATGAGCAAGCACGTTAACAGAGAGTTTAACAAAAATATCACTAAATGAAAAGAAAATTTAAGAAACAAAAGCAGCATTGAAGAAATACTTAACCTCTGATGTATGACCTTCCAAAATTGTCACACATGAACTAGGAATTTCACATAGCTGAGATGTTGATGTCGTAGAAATGTCCATTGGTTCTGGCCCTATTAAAGCAAACGAAAAATATGAAGGAATAATATTAATTGAAATAGACCCCGTCTGTTTTTTTGTGTACTACTGCAACATACAATGAAATACTCCTATTAACAGCATTTGGGGGCAAGGGACTCTAGTTGTGAAAACACTCGCAACTATGATAAGCAATTTCAAAGAAATGGAATAACTTATTTTAAAAGAATCATATTTCCAAGCAAACTACAATATCAGTTATTAGTAATTAAATCACTCCTCCTGCTTCATAACCTAACCATAATGTTCAAGCAAACATATTACAAATTTTAGAAAGAGCAAGCAATGATAGAAACATGTAAAGATGAACAGAAAATAAGGGATAAAGCAAAATGAAATCATTTGGAAAAGGAATTTAGGACAGAGTTCAATAAGAAAAAGCAGACAAGTACTAAACATGCAGAAAAAACATATTCTACAAAAAACAATGTAAGCAATTTCCACTGAACAGCACATTACCTCCAACTGCTCCATTCTCTTCATGCTTTACAGGGATCCTATCTTCATGATCTATGACCATGTCTTTAACATTCTGATCTCCATGCTGTTGTTCTCGTTCTTTATCAGTTTCTACCTTCTCCCTATCCTTTTCAAGTTCTTTCTCTCTTTCACGTCTTTCCTTTTCAACTTCTTTCTCCCTTTCACGCCTTTCCTTTTCAACTTCTTTCTCCCTTTCACGTCTCTCCTTTTCAACTTCTTTCTCCCTTTCACGTCTTTCTCTTTCAACTTCTTTCTCCCTTTCACGTTTATCTCTTTCAACTTCCTTCTCCCTTTCACGTCTTTCCTTTTCTCTTGCCCGTACACGTTCTCCTTCATGCTCCTTTTCAATTTCTTTCTTTCTTTCCTTCTGTAGTTTTTTCCTTCTTTCACTTATTATTTGCCTAAGTTCATGCACATCTTTTGTGATAATATCCAAAGGTTGTAAGAATGAAAAATCTTCTTCCAGGTCTGCATCACACTGGCAGGCTTAAAAGAAACATTGATCAACATGATACCTAGGGTATAAAAGCTTAAAAGGTCTACTCAAATGGATAATTGCTATGTTGATATAAATCAAGAATACAAAAAGTAGAAAATGCTAACATTACTCAAGTTGGCTTCCATCTCAAAGTACTGTAGACCCTTCTGAACAAATGTAACAAGAGCACCTTGTGGCACCAAATTTCCATCAATGGAGCATTTGTTTATACCAGCTTCATAACCAAAAGTAAAAGCAGCATGCGTGAAACCTGCAGTAGTGATGCCGCACAAGTAACCAGTAAACCAATTCAGTTGCAAGCTATATGGCAATTTCATATATATGGAAAGAATGACTTTTTATTGTCCAGTAAACAAATTATGCTATACACTCAAACATCATCCAGTTTTCCTAATTCTTATGAATGCACAACATACTGTTATCACTACAAAATAAATTCAGACTGATGTTTTGAAAGCCAAACTCTCCCAAAAGCTTTTACTAGGTATAGGTAACAACAACAATCAAGTCTTTTCCCATTAGAAGAGGGTGTCTACATGGACCAAACCAAGCAATGTCATAGCATTCTGTCATAAATCATTTCTATAAAAAAAAACTATTGACCCCAAAGTTATTCTGAATGATTTCACTGATATCTTCCTTTTGTCCCCTTTACCCCTATATTATTTACATATTCAGACCTGGAATTAAGGACCAGATCCTGAGATATTATAGCTCTGGTTACAGTAGAAACAAGGAAGAAAACAATAAGAGAAACTCCCCTTAGGCACTTCAAGAGGCATAAACTCTCCCAAGGGTCCCAAATTCAACTTAGTTCCAACCTAATCCGCCTTTATCCACTTATACCAGTATTCTGTAAAACATTTCCCAATTTCCACGCAATACTGATAACCAGTTAGTACCTCTTTTCTCTCCTTTTGGGATAACTATGTTATCAGTATGGAATATCCACTGGCTTTGCCAATGACTAATCCACATTGGAAAACTCTCCTTTGATCCTTTCTCCCTTTGGGTCCTCCTTGCATACACATTTGAAATAATGAGCTTCTTTGAGCCTGTATCGGGGTTACACTCCATCTAATTTACTCTCCTTACTAGGGCTTTTATAGACAGGACCAAACCACTTAAGGTGAGAGCCATATAAGCTTCAAGCACAGACAATGCATTTCATTTATAACAAAGGGAATAACAAAGATCAAACTTCTAACCTTTGGGAAATAGAATAGAGGCTCTAATACCATGTCAAGAACAAACTTTCTCAAAAGCTTAGGCTATTAAGTGAACATTCAATAGATTAATTTACATGCACTATTAGTGTAGAGATTTTTACACAGTCAACTAATTAGAAATCACCTTAGGCATGACTTTTAAAGCATAAGTCAACAATAATCTTAACATATATGACAGTTTTTTTTATTAAATGACAGTAAAAAAAAACCAAAACCAAATGACAAAGCTGTTTGGAAAAAAGTCATGGAATGGTTTTATATCTAACATTATATATCGCATGTTATGCAGTTCTGTGACATTTACTCCAAAGACCAAGCAAAATTTTATTATTCAAACCACCTAAGAGTCCTTTTCAAAGTTACCTTGAGCACTCAGTTCCATATATATGAAAGCTTCATCAAGCCTCCTTTAAATCAACAATCCTACCATCTTTTTGCAATATAATTCATGATTTATAGTACCCACGATTAAAACATATTTAAGTAGGAGCAGAAAATAATCATAGCTCGTCACTGGCATCATGTTGATTCACTATACACATCTCAATCGGTACAAAATGAACTGCAACCCATACCAAACACAAGGCAGCACCATATCATTACGAACATATACTCCAGTCTCAATGTATCTTAATCAAAAACCATAGCTGATAAAACAAAACAGAGAATTTCAGAACATTAAATATCAACCCAAAACACCCCCACACCTATTTTTCTCCGTAGCAGATCTAACCATTTTCAGCCCTCTTAGATCTTCAACCCAGAAAACAAAAAAAAAAGAGGCGAAGGATGATTTTTTTCCTCGTGAGTAATTTTCTTTTTCTAGCAATACGAAACCCTAATCCGCTGGAACAACATTGAAATGCCCATACAAGCTCGAAAATGTCAAATTATAAACAGAAAGGACTCAATACTCATCGAAACATTTAAAACCTTAACATCTTCCAGACCCCACACACCCAAAAGAAAAAGGGAGAAAAAAACGGAGATACAAGTATATGACATATCAATAAAAATTGAAACACAAACACAGAATGAAGACAGCGCATTCAAACCTGGTTGTTGAAGGTAAAGAGAAAAAAAAAACAAGGAAATTGACAACATCTTACACGGAGAGAGAGAGACAGACAGAGACAGAGATAGAGCAAAGAGAAGAGAAATAAACAAGTATACCACATATCAATAGATTTTGAAGCACAAAAAGAAGAAAAAAAAATAGAAGAGAAGAGAAGAAGCGGAAGGAACCTGATTCTTGAAGGTAACGAAAAACTAGAAAATTGAGTTCGGCGGCGGAGATTGAAGCCATGTTCTCCGCTACACGAGCATGAGTCCTATAGCAGTAGCTGAAGAGAGAGAATGAAGAGGAAAATTGAGCTGTGAATTGGAGATGAATGTGAAGGTGAACGGTTATGTTATGGTAAGGGGTAGCAGAGGAACGGATTATAAACTGCAGCAGTTACGCTCAGCTCACGGGGTTCAAGGCTTCGCTTCCTTCCGTCTGCCTCTGTTACTTTACACAGCTTTTCCGTTTTTTCTACTTCTCCGTGCTTATGTTTCACCTCGCTAATTCATTAATTCATTATTTTTAAACCTAAAAAAAAACAATGTCATGCTCTTTCCTCTTTTTTTTTTCATTCACACACAAATCATGCCACCTCAACTCTTAGCGGAGAAATTTAGTTATTGAAATTATTTTTTTACTGTTTTATCTTTTATAAGTTAAGGATATATTTTATAGACCTTTATTTTATTGTTTTCTTAAAAACTACTTTAGATCCAGTTTTTGTTTTGTTAACGTAAATAAAGACAGCAAGTAAAGGTCATGTTAACTTATAGAAAAAAGTTACCACGTATAAAAAAAAATCAAAATCATCAGAATGAGCCTTTTTAAAATCTTTGACATGTAAGTCATATTTCACAAAACACAATTTCAGTTTGAGTTTAAATATTTTATGAAAAGTTTGGGTTGAGAAGAACAACTTTGTCTTTTTTTTTTTTACAATTTTGTTTTGATTAAAATAAGCAATAGACTAAAAATCGTACTAAATAAACATAAATAAGTTTATCTCTAGATAAAGTCGTCCATTAGAAATACAATTTCTGATGTATTATCTTTACAATTTAGGTTTAGAATTTAGTCCTCATAAAACCCTAAAAAAATGTTTACAATGAAATCCTGTATAAATAATGTTCATCATGTACAATTTCTATTTTAAAAAGGTAAAAAACATAAAAATAATATTTCTGATGCATTATGAATTCAACATAAACATAAACATGATACGCCATTATCGTATTTCCGATGTTTACTTAAAAATATGAACTTGTGTTTCTTGATGGAGCATTACCAATTTTACGACTTTGCTAATTAAAAGGAAAAAAGAGTCATTTGGGAAACTATTTTTGATAGACTAAAGTGATTCTTAGTTCCATTTCTAATTAAAGGAATCTTTCTTAAACTGAATGGAAAAAATTGGAATTCAACTTATCTGGGATTAATGATGTTAAAAGATGGGAAATATATTTTTTAAAATAATATGTTTATTACTAATGATTCAAATAATTCAAAAGTAGCCAAGCTGATTTATGTGTTCGATTCATTTAAATTATTGTGCAAATTAATTTGTTTTTGTTCGAATTTATGGATGACTGAATTGTTTCTACAATAATATAATTTTATCATTCTATGTCATATACTACGGAAAAAAAAACTCGGTACTTGCCAATTATGATTTGTTATTTGATTTTACTTTTTCTATTTCAAAAACTTGTGTGGTCAAGCTCTTGTCAACCTCCTTATTAGCATAAGCTTTGAGTGTTTATTATTTAGACAATAGTCTCTAGTTTTTTTTTTTTATTGTTTAGACAATAGTTTCTATAAAATAAGGAAAGTAAAAAAAAAAAAGGCC
>Ga0123341_1000267_pt1 | contig 28517 bp, 19 predicted proteins | sample Turbeapinknodule_FD_89959 | JGI IMG/M metagenome (GOLD analysis project Ga0123341, IMG submission 89959) | Root nodule microbial communities of legume samples collected from Mexico - Turtle bean Mexico pink nodule | ecosystem: Host-associated > Plants > Roots > Nodule | place: Mexico: Nepantla...
ATATTTATTTAATTAAATTTTAATATTAAATATAAATATATATAAATGATAAATAAAAAAATCAGATAAACACTCGCCTGTGTTCTCTAGTTATATTTTTGTCACAAAAATTTATATTTCTTTATATTTCTTTACTGTGTCATGATATAGTGTGTCCTTACTATAACGACTACATTTTATTGGCTACAATTTAAAATTTTCCTTAAAGTAACACTACATTTTCCTAATAATTGAAAAAAAATTAAATTATGTTATTTTAAGTTTAGATTGAAATCTGTTCTTATTTGTCCAAACTTAAATATAATTTTAAACTATATAAATTAAAAATATTTTTTAATTGTAAAATCTTGAATACGTTCTATAATATAAATTATGACACCTAGAATACAATTTTTTAAATTTTTTAAATTGTATATTTTAGAATACAGTTTCTGATTATACAATCGAAAAATTTTCTCATCCATGGATAATCCAAATTTTTTCTTAGAAATTTTCATATATATATATATATATATAAAAGATACCTTCATTTGTTCGGTCACCTTCATATAAAACATGAAAATATATTTTTATCCTTTTTGTGTCACTTCCATAGAATAGATGTTGGATTATGTAATCCATAGACGCATTTGAAAAAACACTTTCGGATTACATAATTCAGAAGTAAAAAAAGACTTCCAGATTATGTAATTCAGAAACTAATCATGCATATGAAAAAAAGACTCATGAATTATATAATCCAGAATGAAAAAAAGACTTTTGAATTATTTGTAAGTTAATTCTGAATTTGAAAAAAAACTTCCAACTTACATAATTCAGAATATTATAGAGATATATTTTTTGAAAATATTAAAATTTATGAAGGTGGGAGGAATATGTGGAGGTGCAGGAAGAAACATTCATATATAAAGGTGCAATAAAGTATGAGGTTCTACGAGTCATATACAGGGAATTGCTTCCATATCCGATTACGAAACTGTCTTTAAATTTTTTTTCCAAAATATGTGTTCTGGATTTTTTTCCAGAATGAAATTTTATATTAGGATTTTTTTTTATCTTGAATGGGGTTTTCATTTTTTTTCCGAATTTTTATTTCTGATATACAAATCTCTTTTCTGAATTTTTTTTTCCATAATGTATTATTTTCAATTTTGGATTTTTTTGTCCGAAATAGAATTTTAATTTTTATTTCCGAAACTCAATAATCACTTCCGGATTTATTTTACCGAAATATATTATTTTCAATTTTAGATTTTTATTTTCGGAATAAAAGGTATTTTTGGAAATTAAAAAATATGTTGGGTGCAGGTTAAAAATGATTGGGTGTAGGAAGCATTTCCCCATATATAAACGCGGCCCATTTAATCCACCAGCCGACAAGATAGGCCCGTTAAGGAAATTCGCATGACCCGGTAAGAAAATCAAAATAACTTTCTTCTCTCCCTCTTCTACTGTGGTCTCCATCTCCGACTACTGCACCAGGCTGTTCCAATTTCTCACCGTCCCGCGATCTCACTGCTCATCTCTCCTTGGATTCTCCGCACTCCATTGCAGATCGATAATTGCAGCACTGGAAAGCACAGTTTCTTGTTTTTCGCAAAGCGCGAACAAGATCTGAATGAGGTGAAGTAGTGTTGTTTGTTGGTTTCGAAACGCGATTCATGGAGTGGACGACGCTGCAGCACCTGGATCTGCGCCACGTTGGGCGCGGCGTTAGACCTCTGCAGCCTCACGCTGCTTCCTTCCATCCTCACCAATCTCTCATTGCTGTCGCCATAGGAACCTACATCGTGGGTGAGACACCAACCACTATCTCTTTTCTTACCTGTTCGATTCCGCGAACTTAGTTTAAGTTGCTAATTCGCAATTCAGTTTGTATGACTGTGTTCTTGTTATGGTCGTTCAATGGTACTTAACTTGCACTTCAAGCACTTTCTTAAGACACTAGTAGAAGCAATCTTGTTTACTGATTTGATCCGTGACATCTGAGCCGTTGGTAATTAACTACGATTTTGCTGTGTATTCACAATCACCTACATATGAACTATGAGGCAGAAGCTTAATTTGAATTGAAACTTTAGTTTTTTGAAGGCACGCAACAATAGAAGCTATCTTGATTTGATCCGTGATACCTGAGCCGTTGTTAATTGACTAGTTTTTTTTACTGTATATGTACATTGATCTTGTTAGGAACTATGAAGCAGACACTCCATATATTACCGAATCCAAGTTTTGAACTATGAAGCATACACTCTCTTAACATTTTGGTATATGTCATATTTTCCAATTAAGGTTAAAAATTGTGGTCATGGTTTCGTCATTATCTTTAACATCTCGGCCAGAATTCCGGTTGTGCACCTATTTTTAAAACCTTATCGCCAACACTTGCTATTACTGAGCCGTCTGGAACAACGTATAGATAATTTCTCTTTACATTTTCCTAAAGGAAATTCGTAAGCATATGCTGAGGAGTGGTTCTTTTGTAGGAAAAGAGGGAAGGGAGGCAACTATTTCAGTTCTAATAATTTTTCTCTAATTAAATAAATATTTTTTTTAAATAATTGAAATAAAGCGAAATATTAGTATAAACTTGACATCAACCTGTCCTAGTAGACCTAGCCATGTAAATAAGAAATAATTATGCATATGGGCAAAAGTATTCCTGTTATATTTTGTGTTTTTATAAAGAAAGTTGCTTAATGTGAAACAGACTCAACCCTTACCTTCTATTGTCAAATTTTAAATGTATCAATAGTGTATCATAACATAACCATAGCTGGAAAAATTTAAAATTTCAGATGTATGGATGTCTGCTGGTTGCAGGTCACAGGTGAGTCCCAAAAGGGTCATGTTGGGTCTGGTCTGACAAGCAGACATGGAACCCAAATTTTTTTTTTATAAATAAATGATTTATTATGAAAGAAGAGAAAGATTCAAATGCAAAGGATAAAATATCCTCAAGGAAAAAAGATGTAACAAAAAATAAAAAGAAAAAACTGGATGAAAAACATGCAACATTGCATGCCAGTCACTTGTGGGTCTATCAAAGATACTCCCATATAAATGGAATACTGCAAAGAAGCTAGAAAACTTCTTGATTCCTAATAACTCAATAGAAGAGTCCAGAGAAAATTCTAGCTTATCATTTTAACAACAGACACCAAAAACTAGCCAACTCAGAACAATGCTAAATCTTTACAGCATCCCTAGCATTACTGAATCCTCAACATTAACACACAGAAGCTGCTGAAAATTCTTGGGATAAACCCAATGTTCACCAAATCCCAAGACCAAGTTAGTTTTCTAGAAAAACAAAGCTGCCAAACAATGCAAGAACAATTTGCAATCCACATTACACAACAATCAGGAGATAAAATTGGGGATCTTTGAATCTGAAGTAAATAATTGGTTTTAATCCTATCAAGAACAGCAGTCTGAACAAAGGATTTGATCAGGAAGGAGTGCATGATTTCCACAATAACTTATCCAGAGGGAAGGAAGCATTGCTGTGAGATGAAGTGAGAAACTGAAAATAGGATTTGCAAGAAAATAAATCTAAAAATGTGTAGAGACCAAATCCTGTAATCTTATCTGGATTAGAGGACAAATGGATTAGTGCAACAGCGTCACAAGAGACTGAACTACTGTTTATAGCTTTAGGGTTTAGGGTTTAGAGTTATGAATAGGTTATGAATAGCTGTTATTGTCAACTACTGATAGAAAATATGGGTTTAGTTTGTCCTTTTTTTTACAAGAATTTAGTTGTAATTCTAATCGATCTATTGTCTTGTGTAAATAAAGTGGTTCCCCATATTTAGAAATCTTGTTCGAGTGTCTGAGTTGAGTGGACTTATTGTTGTTGCATGATGTATTTCCTTGTGTGTTGCCTTGATTTGGGTTCAGCTGTTTTACTTTATGGTTTGTTTCAATGTATGCAGAATTTGATGCATTAACAGGAAGCAAGATTTCCGCTCTTGACATTGGAGCACCTGTTGTGCGAATGTCTTACAGTCCTACAAGCGGGCATACTGTGATTGCAATCCTCCAGGTTGACATACCTACTCTTTTCATGCGCCCTCATTCCTCTTTCAAAATAATCATGTTGCTGTATCTTAAATTCTTAATGGAAAGAGCAGACATGCTTTCATTATGAAGGAAGGATTTACTTTTGCAAAAGATTGTGGTTTGTTCAGAAACATTAATTTTCTCTCTCTTGCACACTGATTTTCAGAACTTTTTCTGTAGTTTTTTGGCTATAGAGGTGGTAATGTGCAAATAAAATCTTGATGGATGTATTGTGGATGGTGTGGATAACATTTTAGGAATTAGGATCTTACTGAACTGATGAAGCATTTTACTTAATGAAGTCCAGAAAAATCTTAAAATTAAGAATTTCTACCGAAAAAAAAGTTTATTTTATTCTTTGATTTTAATATTATTGTTTATTAAGAAACAAAAATGTGTAAGCACAGATTCTTCTATTCATTTTTACTTTTGTTTTGTTTATTTTTTTCTTATAAGTTTTGATCTTTTATAAATTTCGTTTGTTTCATATACTGTTATTTAGGTCTTAGGAAGTAAGACTATCCACTTGCTATTCCTGTTTTGTTTTTTAGTTATGCCCCTCAATTGTGTTCTGTACTAGTTTATATATTGTGATTGGGTAGTTCTTTTATTCTTATTACGCCTGTTGGTTGCTTTTACATCTGTAGGATTGTACAATACGGTCTTGTGATTTTGACTTAGAGCAAACATGTGTATTACATTCACCAGAGAAGAAGACAGAGCAAATTTCTTCGGATACAGAAGTTCATATGGCTTTGACCCCACTACAACCTGTTGTTTTCTTTGGGTTTCATAAACGAATGAGTGTGACAGGTTGGATCTGCTTTATCATGTGCTTAAGCAAATGTGTTTGTACTAGTTTGGTTACTAATGGTGATTATTTCTGTTAAATATTTTTTTGCACAAATGAAGTTGTTGGAACTGTTGAAGGTGGTAGAGCACCCACAAAAATTAAGACGGACTTGAAGAAGCCTGTTGTCAACCTTGCTTGTCATCCTCGCCTCCCTGTATTGGTAATGTTTTCAGTGTACATTATTTTATGAGATTACATCTTCTTGTAAGTACATGTGATGTTTATCTGGTGTAAGACGTTTCTGGTGTTGAGTTTCATATGTTAATGATATACTACAATCCTCCTATCTTTTTTGAATTTGACTGGATTGTTTTTCCATCACAGTATGTTGCTTATGCAGAAGGTTTGATTCGAGCATATAATATTCATACCTATGCTGTTCATTACACACTACAACGTAAGATGATTTTTTACATATTCATATACTATAGATATGTTTTCATATTAATATTTTTTGTATTTATATTGTGTTTTCTACTCAGTTGACAATACCATAAAGCTTGTTGGTGCTGGTGCATTTGCGTTTCATCCAACTCTGGAATGGATTTTTGTTGGGGATCGACGAGGTACACTTCTGGTATGGGATGTATCAACTGAGAGACCTATTATGATTGGAATGTGAGTGTAAATTACTCATGATCTAGTTTTTTTCTTGTACCATGATTGAGGCTTAGCATCATTGTCACCTATGGTTTCTTATTTGTTATTATGCTGTGGTCATATGTAAATATTTGAGTTTAGGCTTATTATGGACAAATGTAATCATTTTATTGTTATTGAAATTTCAGAAAACAAGTTGGCTCTCATCCTATAACATCAGTTGCTTGGCTCCCCATGTTGCGTTTACTTGTAACTCTATCTAAGGATGGAAATCTTCATGTTTGGGAAACACGTGTTACTGTTAATTCTAATGGACCTCCCACTCAGGCTAATTTTTTTGAGCCTGCAGGTTCGCTATATCAACTCTTCCTGCCTTTACCTTGAATACCTGATGACTTCTTGTTCTTGTTGAATTTTGGTAGCTTATGTTAATTACAATGCAGAATATTTTTACTTCTGCTTTTCCTCTCTCCTTGTAGTTATAGAATCTTTATATATATAACAATAGTCATGCTTCATTCTTGTACTTTTCTTTCTGTAAGTGTTTTGGCTAATATGTATTAATTATGATGCAGCTATTGAATCAATTGATATCCCTCGCATCCTTTCTCAACAGGGTGGAGAAACAGTTTATCCATTGCCACGCATAAAATCTTTGGAGTTTCATCCAAAATCTAATTTAGCAGCACTAGTTTTTGCAGTTACGTGCTACCTTACTTTGTTTATACCTTGCTTGTCAGTGAATGTGGAAGATAAATTGGTGTTTATTTTAACAGAATGTGACAATAGCCGACAATTCAAAAAATAGGGCCAGATACAGTAGAGAAGGGAGAAAGCAACTTTTTGCAGTTTTACAAAGTGCACGAGGATCTTCAGGTAATTGTTTTCATCTTGTATACAATTAACATTAAAGATATGCTGATGGGAGGTGCTTTGCAGCATCTGTTTTAAGGGAAAAACTTGCTGCCTTGGGTTCTTCTGGAGTGTTAGCAGACCATCAACTTCAAGCTCAACTACAAGAGCATCATCTTAAAGGGTGAGTTAGAATTTGCCGCTGTGTTGAGGAACAGATGTCTATAGTCTCTTATAAGAAACATGATGGTCAGATTCCATAAGGTTAATTATGCTATGCTGCTTGGACTAAGGATCTATTTAGTTTAATTTTTATTTTATCTGGTTTCATGTTTTCATTGATAATTACAAAATGCATTACTTTGTTTTCAAACTTCATTTTGTTTCCACCATTTCCTGTTCTAAAATAGGAAATAAAGTGAATATGGGCAATGGGAATTAAAACTTTTTCTTAAACCACTAGGCTTATATCTATTCTACTACTAAGAGTTTGGTCTTGATTGGGTATTGCTCCCTTCTATGTGACTTGATACCAATATCTGCATATGGGTTTGGTTAATAAATCTAGTAGTATTGAAGTTGTTGAAACATTGTGCTTTAATTAGTGAAATTTGAAGTACTGCACTATACATTTTCTGCTTTGTTTTGTTATACACACACATAGACGCACAGGCTAAGTTGGTCATATCATTAGCCAAGGTCACTACCAAACATCTTGAGTTTGTTTGCGCTACATTTTCTACTCATTGTCATGGAAAATCCAATTGATTACTTACTGTTCAGTTTAGTTTTGGTCGCAGAGATACTATTGTTCAATCCTCTGCCTTTTTTTACAGCTGTAGTGCAATTTTTTGGGTCAGCCACTGTTAGTGCTGACCCATGGCAGCAGGTTCTTAAGTGCTTGAGGAGGCACCTTTGCATGTCTCTGGAATGTGCAGCTGGGATGTCAGCTCTCAAGGGGTTGAGATCTCGCATAATATAGAGATATGTTTTAATGGTTAGGATTAAAAGATAGTTTTTAAGTAGTCTTATGGTCACTAACTAATTTTTAATCTGGATCATCTATGTATGGTTGTATGACTTATGTTTATATTTCTTACATTCTTAAAACGGGGACTGTTTTTACTATACATATATATTGTAGTGACAGCATGAGAGGTAACAGAAGTAAATCTTGATCAAATAAACATACCAAGATGGTCAAGATTATTTTCTGGAATTTTAATCTTAACCATCCGTTTTAATAATACAGTTGATGCTCACTTCTCTCATCTCTTACCTAATACATTTATATTTACATGTTAGTGTATTTATGTTTGTATTCAATTGTTATATGCATTTATGTTCTAAAATCAAACTGGTATTGTTATTAATGACTATTTTTTATAATATCTTTTAGGTTTGTTTCTCCCTGTTGCATTAAGTTGTTGTCATAAATGCATAAGTTGTTATTACAGTAGCTTATGACATTCTTTTCAAATTATTATATGATGATCATTGTAAAGTGGAACATAAAAGAGTGTCTTTTCTATTTGATTTTTAAGTACTCAACCTTAACTAAGATGTAGATACATATATAACTGAAAACAATGTTCTATTCTATTTAGTAAGCACCAGATGCAAAAACAGGATACTGTTATATTTTTTTTCTATCGATACCAAAAGTAGTCTTAACTAAACAAAACAACGATGTTCCATTCCATTTGGTCCTATTTTGTTATGTTCATTCATGCTACTTTAGGGGTGAGATGGTAAGATCAGTTGTCCGCTCCTGTCAAATTGTAGGCTCCAAGATAATCTGTTATTTGATAATCACTATAAACACTCCAGATTTAGATTTCTGGTAAAAGTTTTGTTGAGTTTAAGCATTAAGTTATCAGTTTGAGATTTGACAATGGTCGGATTCTTTCCTAAATTGTGCTTAATAATTTGTTCTGGTAGCATCGTATGTCATTGTTGATATCTGTACTATTTCTTGCAGCCATGGGCAACTTACAATGTCAGACATTGCGAGGAAGGCTTTTCTTTATAGTGTATGTTTCTAATTTTATTTATCTATTGTTGTTATTGAATTGGAGTTTATGTTGCATATGGAACTAATCTTATGCTGTTATCAAATTAAGTCTAAAGACAATAAGGGATCTTCAAGAAATAACAAAAGAAACATCTAAAATGGAGTCATTTAACAAGGCTTGTCAATCTCTCTTCATGTATAACAGAGAAAACAGTCCAAACAGTTGTTGGCAGAGCACCACAGACTAGCCAAGAAAGTAGCCTTATCCCAATTTGTCTTGAGATCACAGTGCCTTTGAAAATTCTAGCATTTCTTTTCTGCCATAGACACTAGAGAACCACAAAAATACACCACTACCACAGAAGTTTAGCTTCTTTAGCCATGTCTTCTAAATTGAATAAGGAGAGAAAAAATTGAAGTCCTCAGGGCAGACCCAATTTTTATAAAAAATGTATTCCAGAGAAAATTTTCTTCAGATCAATGCAATTTTGTTTTCTGTTTCCATATTAGATCAGCACATTACACACTTTACAGGCAAAGAAGTGAGAGGTCTGCACTTTTGTTTCTTACATCAATTTTTTCTGAATGATACCTTTACATATTTTTGTAGCATTTTATGGAAGGCCATGCAAAAATTTCTCCTATATCACGCTTGCCCCTTATCACTGTTCTTGATAACAAGCATCATCTGAAGGACTTTCCGGTTTATGAGGTATGGTACATGTGACAATTTGTTTTGAAATATTTGTTGTATTTTCTGTTCAATCAATTGACACCAGTTATCCACTGCCAGCCTTTTCATTTGGAGCTAAATTTCTTTAATAAAGCAAACCGAGTTCTGCATTATCCTGTCAGGGCATACTATATGGACGGACTGAACCTTATGGCACATAATCTTTCTTCTGGATCTGACACTATCTACCGGAAGCTATATAATTCGGTAACACAGGGAGTAGTATTTTTGACAAACATCATTTTGTATTTGTGATTTTTGTGGAGATTTCCAATACATAATATTGATATGCTGGAAGTATTTATATATTTCTACTGAAAAATTATGCAAAATTGGCAAATTCATCCTTGTAATGTTATTAATTAATTTTCTATAGATTCCTGGAAATGTGGAGTACAGAGCAAAATACCTGATACACAGTAAAATACAGCGCTTATTTCTTGTAGTGTATGAATTTAGTGGTGCTACAAATGAAGTTGTGCTCTACTGGGAAAATAGTGATGCACAGGTAGCAAACAGTAAAAGCAGCACAGTAAAAGGTATCTCTAACTGGAGTACATTTTTTTCTCAGTCAGGTTTGAGTCGTGTGTTACATGTTAATAATTCAAGTAACTGTCTTATAGGTCGAGATGCAGCATTTGTTGGTCCCAATGAAAATCAGTTTGCAATACTTGATGAAGACAAAACAGGATTGGGTGTGTATACTCTACCTGGAGGTGCCTCTCAAGAGGCTAAGGACAATGATAAAGTTTTTGAAGAGAACCCAACTGCAACTGCAGAGACAACTGTTGGTTCAATTCGTGGCCCAACACCGTTTCTGTTTGAAACTGAAGTTGATCGCATATTTTCTACTCCATTAGGTGCTTGAATATCTCTCCCATATGTGAATCCATTTATCTATCTATTAACAGACACAAACTCGTCACTTGTTGAAATTAGAGTAGCATTAAGTATTGAAAGTGGTTTCTCTGAATGTAGATTCGTCTTTGATGTTTGCTACTCATGGAAACCAAATTGGAATAGTGAAGCTCATACAAGGGTACCGTCTATCAACTTCAACTGCCAATGGCCAGTACTTATCAACCAATAGTGAGGGGAAAAAGTCAATTAAGTTGAAAAGAAACGAGATTGTACTCCAGGTATCATTTCGAAGTGTGTTTTTTAAGTATGGTTACCAAATTGCTCTTAACTGCATCTCTGAAGTTAAGTGAAAATAGTTGGAAAATATTAGTTTGAAAAAGAAGGAAATAAATTGTTTAGTAGTCTTCATGTTGGCGAAGGTTGGGTTTTCCTCAAGGATCTCCAAAAGAAAGTGTTAATTTTAGAACTTTTGGCACCAATAGAGAGATGCTAAAATGATTTCGTGTTATGATCAATTTGTAGTTCTGTGGGTATTTTGTTGGACAGAAGTGCTAGAATTTTGTGCGGTTTATTCTTTGCCCTTAGAGTTCAGTTCATTTGGATTGTAGTACCCTCTGACTTCTTTGTGTTATGTTATGCTAAAGGACATTTCATGGTGGTTGTCATTGGTAGACATTTGTTTATGCATCTCCTTTCATTTGAAACAATATGGAGGGTATACTTTCTCAACTAAAAAATATTTATAGAATTTATGTTGCAACATTAGAAAGTCAATTGGTCACATGTGTGTCATAAATAATAGTCATTGACATGTGGCTCTTAGGTATGTTTAGTTTCACATTGACCAAAGATATGACTTAAATACAACTTCGGACAATTCTCCTTACAAATTAGTTTATTGACCAAATTATAGTATATAAGCATGTGTAAATCTTACTTTACTAACCAATTTAGTAAGGTTGAGTTAGGCTTAAAACTTAATTTCTAAGATGGTATTAGAGTCTATTATAGCAAGGTTTGTTAGGCTTATCGTGTCACCCACTACTGGATCACTCACAAATACTTAGTTCCATACATAAGATGTTCAGTCCTCTTGAGGTGAGAGTGTGTTTAAGATGCCACATCAACTAGAGATATGATCAAATTATAGTATATAAGTGAGTGCAAATTATAGATCCATTGTTTGACTACTTGTATTACCAATTTTCCATGCTTCTGGTCTATAGCCCTAGGCATTAGGATGTTGGAAAGCCACCTTAAATTTGGTCACCCTTGGGAAAGGGCTACATATGGGAAGGTTTACTGGAAAGGTTAAGTTAAGCATCATGGATTATAGCCACTAAGATGCTGCTCTTAGGCATTCTTAGTATCACATTGACTAGAGATGTAATTTAAATAGAGCTTATAAAGCTTGAACAATGCTCACCTTTGAAGTGAGTAATTTTGGGTTGAGTTAAGCTCTAAGTCCAACCTCTAAGAAACCATAAAAATTGACTCACCCATATTCTAAAATGATATTAGAGCTTATTTTAGATCCATTGTTGGGCCACCTACATTTGTCACACTCCAGCTGGTGGCCCTTAGTGTGAGGGGAAGTGTTGGAAAATGATGTTAACTACAGTAACTCCTACGGTTGTGATCTCTTTGTGGACTGTCTTAATTGCAGTCTCAATAGGGGTGGTATAGTCCCACATCAACTATAGATATGGTTTAGATAAAACTTGTAAATCTTGGGTAGTGCTTACCTTACAAGTTGTCACACTCCAGCTGGTGGCCCTAGGGGTGAGGGGGTGTTGGAAAGTGATGTTAACTGCAGCAGCAGTCACTCCCTACTGTAGTTGTGATTCTTTGTGGACTGTCTTAATTGCAGTCTCAATAGTGGTGGTTTAGTCTCAAAACAACTAGAGATGTGACCTAAATAAAACTTATAAATCATGGACAGTCCTTACTTTATAAATTGGTTTTGTTGGGTTGAATTGAACTCATCTAATTTCTTAAAGTAAGAATGGGAGCTAGTAGGATCGAATATGCCTTTTCTATCCTCCCCCTACCCATAAAAAATAAAAATGGTTGGATCCTTCATTCTCACTTCAGGTGATTATAGGGTCCTTGTTTGTGGAAATATGATCAAATAGCTCTGTTCTATTGTTCTCCTAGGGACTAATTTGTGTTTCTTCAAATTTGACAGGTGCACTGGCAAGAAACTCTTAGGGGATATGTTGCTGGAATATTAACAACACAGCGAGTCCTTATTGTTTCAGCAACCCTTGATATACTTGCTGTCACTTCTGCAAATTTTGATAAGGGACTTCTTCCAATATCCTTTATATTTATTTCTCTACAAAATGAACAAACCATCTATTTACACTAATGAACTGATTTTAAGAGGAGGGGATTGGAGGGAAAATAACATCCTCTCTATTGAAGGGGGGAAGGTTTCTTGGAACCTCTGCTCCAAACTAATAGACCAAAGGGTTTGTTAAGATTTCTCCCCGCCTAATTTTAATTGTGTCACATATTCTCTTTGTGGAAACCTTAACTCATCTCACTTTAGATCTCTATTGTGGGTTGGACCAGCCCTCCTTTTTTCCACTGCTACTACTATCAGTATACTTGGTTGGGATGGAAAAGTTAGGCCTATCCTCTCAATCAGTATGCCTTATGCAGGTAATTTTTCTATGTCATAACATGTTAACCATATTTGATAGGCACATTTTATTTTTTTCTACTACTAGACATTTCTTTGCATTGTCCTACCGTGCAGTGTTGGTCGGTTCTTTGAATGACCGATTGTTGCTTGCTAGCCCCACGGAAATAAATCCCAGACAGAAGAAAAGGGTTGAGATCAAAAGCTGTCTTGTTGGTCTTCTTGAACCAATTCTTATTGGATTTGCCACAATGCAGCTAAGTTTTGAGCAGAAGCTTGACCTGTCAGAAGTATTATACCAAATAACATCAAGGTTTCCTTCTTTTTTCCCTTAAACTTTTAGAAAAATTCAACTTATGTTTATATAGAGGAAATATTTAGGTAACTTTACCTAACAGGTGTCAGTTTGATGTGCGTATGTCCATTTTGCTGAAAGTTAGATTATTACCCAAAATGGTTTAAATAAATTAAATAGTAACACAATATGGTGTTCGAAATTTTTATATGTATTACTGAAGTCATATGGATAAAAGTCACGGCTTAGGTAGTCTCACTTTTTTAAAATATTAGTTCATGAAAATGATGACCGTGAGTCAAGACTACTGTTGACTTTTTAATTGGTTTCTGATTGTTGTCCTACTATGCCTTCATAAGAGAAGATGATTAAGGATGATGAAGACCTTCACCATTACAACAGATTATAAAAATCACATAGTTGATGAGGTTAGATTGAAAGGAGGCAGTGCCTAATTTTTGACCTTGATCTGGAGTCATGACTTCAGTAACATTGAAAAATGAGACACATCCAAGTTGTGGTTTTTGAAAACAACAAAAGGTTTTAAAAATAACTAATAGTGTTGTGGAGCTATGGTCTGTGCTAAACAATATTCTCTTTACGCCCTTATAAATTTTTAAGTGGCACCAAATTTCTAATATGTACTACATAATGAATTATATCCATTGGGTATAAAATCCAGGTTGTAGACTTCAAAAACACTTCTCATATTTTAGTAAATTTATATTAAAGCTTGTAACACTTACAGTATAATCTCTTATTGGAGTGCAGGTTTGACAGCTTGCGCATAACACCAAGGTCTCTGGATATTCTTGCTAGAGGATCTCCTGTTTGTGGAGATTTAGCTGTGGCTTTGTCACAATCAGGTCCACAGTTCACGCAAGTAAGCAACATAATTCCTTGCTCTTGGCATTTGCATTTTGGTTTCTTTGAACGTATGAGCAGGTGAGTATTTTGATCATAGGTGATGCGAGGTGTTTATGCTGTGAAAGCTCTTCGTTTTTCCACTGCTTTATCTATTTTGAAAGATGAATTTCTGCGATCCAGAGATTATCCAAAATGCCCCCCAACATCTCATTTATTTCACCGGTTTAGGCAGTTGGGTTATGCCTGTATCAGGTAGGCAAAATTGGAAATTTGATTGTGCTTTTGCTATTTCTGTTGTACATAAAGGAATTATTGAACTATGATGTATGTTTCATTTATTACTATTTTGCTTAAACTATATCTTGAAGATCTAGTCTTTGTTAATATGTTAATGCTTTAGTTTTGTTAGAATATATGAAAAGTATCTTATAATGTTTCACATTCTTTTGATGATATCTTTGAGCAATTTAGAATATCTTAGATTATATTTTAGGATAGTTTTCATATTTCCTTATATTCTCTTAAGGATTTATTTCAATGTCTTATAATTTTCTATTTATTTTCATATTTAGCTAAGGTTAAGGGACAGGTATAAATATGACAAGGAAATATATATTAAAGATACAAATATGATTTTCTAGATACGCTTCTCTGTCTTCTGTTATTCAATCCATCCATTTGCTACCTATAGATGAGTAGCATTGATGAAATGGAAAGGGTTTGCGTATTATATTATTATTTCTATTTATTTTTGGTTCTAGCTTGATTTGTTTTTTGATTTTGTGATTGATTGCCGCCTACTCCTTATAATGCTTAAAATTGGCTTTGGCCGGCTTTACATGTTTATCTTGTATACTGCTTATATCAGTGTTATTTTCCTTTCATTTAATAGCTTAGATGTATTGACTTGATTTTATGACATGTATCTGTTTTGTGAATGTCGGAACTTGGAGATCCCATAAGTTATTTAAATGTCATGATCTACAAGTTTGTTACCTTTCTAATTGAAGGTTACTTTCAGGTTTGCTCAATTTGATAGTGCAAAAGAAACATTTGAAGTTATAGCAGACTATGAAAGTATGCTTGATCTATTTATATGCCACCTTAATCCAAGTGCCATGCGGCGTCTTGCTCAGAAATTGGAAGAAGAGGGTCTTGACTCAGAATTGAGGAGATATTGTGATAGGATATTACGAGCTCGATCTACTGGATGGACACAAGGTATATTTGCCAACTTTGCCGCTGAGAGTATGGTTCCAAAAGGACCTGAATGGGGTGGTGGAAACTGGGAAATTAAAACACCTACTGCTGTAAAGGATATACCTCAGTGGGAGCTTGCTGCAGAGGTGACACCATACATGAAAACTGATGATGGTACAATTCCATCCATTATTGTAGATCATATCGGTGTGTATTTAGGCTCAATCAAAGGAAGGGGCAATATTGTAGAGGTGAGGGAAGATAGTTTGGTTAAGGTTTTCATGCCTACAGGTAATGATAAAGTAAATGGACCTGAAGCATCTTCTGTTAAATCCGTATCTAATCATCAGTCGAATGTGGTTGGTAATACCAAAGGTGATTCATTGATGGGTCTGAGCCTTAACCAACAGCTTGTCAGTTCCTCTGCTGATGAACAGGCCAAAGCTGAAGAAGAATTTAAGAAATCCATGTATGGAGCTGCTGATGGCAGCAGCAGTGATGAAGAAGGAGTATCCAAAATAAAAAAATTACACATAAAAATAAGGGACAAGCCAATTGCCTCTTCTACTGTGGATGTGAATAAGATCAAGGAAGCCACTAGACAGTTTAAACTTGGTGAAGCGTTAGCTCCACCTACGAGGACCAGGTCCTCAACTGGTGGAAGCCAAGATCTTGGCCAGATTTTGTCCCTGCCACCAGCAACTACAGGGTCAGCTTCTTCAACTGTTTCAACTCCTGGTGACCTTTTTGGTACAGATACATTGACTCAACCTGAACTAATTTCACAGTCAACTAGTGGCGTTGTGAGTGGGGGACTTAAAGCAGGACCTATTCCGGAGGATTTCTTTCAGAATACAATTCCATCCCTTCAAGTGGCTGCAGGATTACCTCCTGCTGGAACTTTTCTCTCTAAGTACACTCCAGGGGTTGAAAATATTAAGACAACTCCTAACCAAGATGCTTTTGAAGCTGATGCTGGTCTTCAAGGTGGTATTCCCCCTCAAATCATTCAGCAACCTGTTGTTCCAATCGAGTCCATAGGACTTCCTGATGGTGGTGTTCCACCGCAATCCTCATCTCGGGCTGGGGTCATACCTCCCTCTCAGTTACAGGCTACTCAGGCTCAAATTTCTAGCCAACCTCTTGATCTTAGCATACTTGGAGTACCAAACTCTCCCGATTCAGGGAAACCTCCACAAACTGGTTCTCAACAAATTGCGGTGCATCCTGGACAGGTATGTAGAAAATAAACATGTGGTTAAATGGTTCTCTGAAATATTTGTCCTTTCGTGAGTGCCATGGGAAGAATGTGGGTACTTATGGGAGAATTTGATGTTCTGGATTATACTTCTAAATATAACAAATGGAATACACCCTTTAATTTCCTGTCATAATTTTGCGGATGCTAGAGAAGAAATTAGGACAATTTGCCTGGGAAAAGATCTTGATTTGGTTAGTGTGCTTATGGACGTGATAGGTTATTTCTTTGGATAATGACAAATTAGCTTTTTAATGAACCTGCTGGGCATATATACTGTTTCATCATTGTTTCCAATCTAATCTCATGAATCTTCTGACAGGTTCCCCGTGGAGCTGCTGCTTCTGTATGTTTCAAAACTGGACTTGCTCACCTGGAGCAAAATAATCTTTCGGATGCGTTGTCTTGCTTTGATGAAGCTTTTCTTGCCTTAGCTAAGGAACAATCTCGTGGAATTGATATAAAAGCTCAAGCAACAATCTGTGCTCAATACAAGATAGCAGTCACACTTCTCCGGGTATGATAACGATTATTCAATCTTAAACACAAGTAGGATAGGATGGACATCTTATAAAAAATGTACACAAGCTTTTGTTTTTCTAGGCCATGACTCCTGTTGAATAACTGAAGTACACATCTTACACTCTACATTATAAGCATGAAGGGGCTAAGTCCAATTGATTCAAACTTTTGAATGATACACCTCTTATGTTTGATACACATTCAGCGATCCAAACTCCTATTGGGCCTGTACTACACATTCTAACTAGTTTAATCTGAATATGTGCAACGAAAATGTCTCGTTTTTTTCCCTTATTGTTATTTTATTTGACAATACAATTCACAATTCACAAATCACAAGCTTGTTTGTTGAGATTGGGTACTAGTGGATCTAAGCTGCAAGACAGAAAATAAATCGAAATCTACACTATTTAAGCTGAAACTATTTTTTATAAACTCGGACAGTAAAGTCAGAAATGTTGGTTTTCTCTGTTTAGACATGAACCTCCAAAATTGCTTCGACTCTAAAGTTTAGTAATGCAGTGGATAATTGGAAAATCGTATTACCTTCATTATTGCAGGAAATTGGACGTCTGCAGAAAGTCCATGGTCCGAGTGCAATAAGTGCAAAAGATGAGATGGCAAGACTTTCACGTCATCTTGGTTCGCTGCCACTTTTAGCTAAGCACAGAATAAATTGCATTCGAACTGCCATAAAAAGAAACATGGATGTACAAAATTATGGCTATTCGAAGCAAATGTTAGAATTACTATTGTCTAAAGCACCTGCAAACAAGCAGGAGGAATTTAGAAGTTTGATCGACCTGTGTGTTCAGAGGGGCTTGACAAACAAGTCCATTGATCCTTTGGAAGATCCCTCACAATTCTGTGCTGCCACCTTAAGCAGGCTGTCAACCATTGGATATGATGTCTGTGATCTCTGTGGAGCCAAATTTTCGGCCGTAACTGCACCTGGATGCATTGTCTGCGGAATGGGAAGCATCAAGAGATCAGATGCTCTTGCAGGAGCAGGACCAGTTCCTTCTCCGTTTGGTTGAGTCTCAAAGATGGATTATATTTGTGACATACGACCTTTGTTACCCACGCGGAAAGTATTTCAAATAGAGACAGCCTTGTAGAGAAAGTATACAAGAGATTATGGGGTATCAAATATTTCGCTACATCTGAAAGAGGTTATAAGGTTTACCATCTATTGCGAACACTGCTTTCGAGTTTTGATGCGATTGTGGGCTTTTTCTTTTTTTCCTATGATGCATTGCTTGTGATTACAGAGCGTGTTGTTCTCCTGTAATGTTGTAGTTGTATTGAGCCTTTGCCATATAGAAAAACGAAGTTGCAGATAAATTGTATTTCGTAAATATTGCTCTCGTCGTAATACATATCTCGTCCTTTACGGTCAGTTACAAATTCAGCTATGCATATGTAAATTTGTGATGGGATCTTATTTGATTTGCATAAAAGAAAATCCATATTTTTTTTTCCAGTATAATGTGAAAATCCCACGAGAGAATTTTGTCGCACTTGTATTTATGTATACAGGTATTTCAATTCAATTTACTGTTTGGAAAGCTTACCAAAAGGGAAAAAAAATGATCGTCTCCTTAAGGAGAGAGAAAAAATGGAAAAATGAGAGTCTCCCCCGCATTTCGTCCGTAAAAAGCGAATGGCGCATCTGTCATATGGACCAGTTCAAAAATTTATTTTATTTGAATGTTTTATATTTTTGTTACTTTTAATTTGACAATAAAATTAAAATAACTAAATAAACATAAGATTAATATATCAAGTATTTGTTTAAGTTACTAAAAAACAATAACAATTTAATATGATCTTGTTATTTCCTTTTAATAATTGAATATAAAATATTATGCGTGTTATGCAGGTGTTTCATAACTAGCCTAGTCTGTGCAAGCTATAAGTTGTGGGGGATGGATCTAAATGGACCATGAGATTAACATAGTCAATCAGTCTCAGAATCTAAATCTAACCCACATTGCTATTTCTAATTTTTATTTAATAATAATGTCTTAGAAGATATGATATTTAATAAAAAGTCTTGTCAACATGGAGTTTAAATCTAGATATTGTTTAGCAATAAAAGTATACTACTATGTTAAATGTCTTTTGTAAATACACCTTTTGAGTTTTAACATGTTAATTTGATTAACCTTTGAACTTCCAGTAAAAACAATATGAACTTAAGGATTATCTAAGGCTATCGATAACGGCTGGACAGTTTATTATTTCTCCTTTAATAAAAACATTTTTTCACTCTCTTTCATTATTTATTTTCTCCCTTTCCTTTTCTTCTCATTATTTTCTTTCCTTCCATTTCATTTTCTATTTACTAAAGAAAGCATACACGATGCATTGCGGTGTACAAATATTTTCTGTGATCCACTGCTTTGTTTTTTATACTTAAAATCTCTCGCAACTTAAAAGCTATTATCTGTTGATTTTTATATTTGACTTTTTTCTAAATTTGGTGTATTCTTTTAAGAATTAAAGATGTACTTTTAAATGATAAATTACACTTATAAGCATGTTTTTTAACATACTTACTATAAAAATCAATAGATGTAACTTTAAAATTAAATGATAACATAAAAGTTACCCCAACGAAAATCCATGGTATGCTGACGTTATTGAACGTTGTTCTATTTGGTGTCATGGTGTTAAAGCAACACATGATATTATTATAAACCCAAAAAGTTGCAGCCAAAATGAATGTCTAAGATTTAAAAGCTCTCCATTTCTATGTATATCTCCGAAAAGCATAACTAACCAGCCAGCAATGACCCAAATGCCAAAACCCATTCCCAAACAAGAAAACATTAAGTGTTTTGGCTTATGTACTTTATGTGTTAACCACCAATGTACAAAATACTCACCACATCAAACTTAAGAAACCTGAACACTTCTCAGAACTTACTGGTGTAAAAGTAACCTGAAACTGAAATCATAGGGCATCATTTGTACCATCTGTGTTAGAGAATCTCTTCCCCTTTTTTCAAGGCATTCAACTGCCTGGTTTCTCATTTCGTCAGGTAGTTGGAGGCAGACCCAGTCCAACAAAGATTCTAAGTCCTTTGCAAAGTCCAGTAAATACCAGTCCAACAACTTGGGAATTATTAACTTGTTTGATTTTGTGATGCCAACTGAAGCCTGTAAATAGTCTCTCTTTGCTGCTTCTAACTCATCATCAACTTGTGATGCTGTATAAACTCTCACCTAAATGAAAAAAAAGATGATTTGGTATGTCACACTGGTTAAGAAAACAAAAGTAAAAATGTTTTATTAAAAAAGAATGTTTATAGAAATAGAAAAGGCAGGTAATATATATGCTTTCTTTAGCGATGATAATGAAGGGCGAATGAAATGCTTCTTAACTAGTGATGACATTGACAAGCTCCTACATATAAAATATACTCTCTAGTTTTGATTAACAAAAAAAATAACACAATAATCAACATCCTTGTGTAAAATGGAAAAGTGGAATTGGAAGAACATTTTGTTCTTTCTTATAAGGTGCTTGGTTTCATGTTTCGGATGTGATGTTCATAAAGTAATTTTCAAATTTTCAAATCTAAATTTGGGTGCAGAACACATGATATTGGTAACATGCCAACTTCTCCATAAGCATTTGGGATCTGACAAATTTTTCCATAGATACTTCAAAAAGAAAATTGAAATTATTTTCTTCATAATCTAAAATAACTTGTGTAAGTTAATCTATAGAAGCTCTCTTATAATTTTTCTGAATTTTTATTTTTAACTGTGTAGGCTAATTTTAACTTGTGAAAAAATTTAATTTAGTTTTTTCTTCTTGTTTTTCTCCTTCAGAAATGTTTATGGAAAAAATCATCTAAACCGTCCCTAAAGCTCAAGAACATTTAACCGTTGCCCACATAATAATTTTATCATCTAAATTAAGATAGAAAAACATACTGCAGGTGAAGACCAACTTCCACAGGAAAGTGCAAATGTTACTAAGGGCTCAGACCATTCCAGGCCAAATATGCCTGGTGCTTTAACCTCATCATTTTTTGCAGCTTTTGGACACGTCTGTCACAGGAAGCCAAGACGAAATTGAGGTTTTTAGGGCATTTAGAGCAGTATAATGCACATGAACACAAAAATTAAGGAAAGTCAACTTTATTTTCTATGAACTCTAACTTCAAAAGAAAGGACAAGATTATTGCACTTACAAACTTGAGGTGATAAGGCAGTCTCAAGATGAAATGCTCCAGTGTAATTGCATTGAGCAACTGGCCCCCCACTACAATAGTTGCCTGACACATGCATTGCCATGTCTTAGTTAATTAACTTGCACATTTTATATATATATATATATAGAAAGGACATTACATACTTAAATAGTGTTTGTAGGAAATAGGTATAAGAAGTTCGGAACTATAATTGAAATGGCCTTTAGCATTACAACCACCTAGCTAATGAATTAATTTCATAGGGACAGTCTGAACATGGTTTAATGTCAGACCTCAGATAACATTAGAACCTATTATAGCATCGGAAGAGACATGGTGAGCTTGAGTCTAATGATTTTTTTCCCCCGTTTTTTTCTTTCTGTAAATGGGATTTATTGGTAGATGACCATAGGGCTCAGGATTAGTATTTTCTAGCAGCATACAAGTAAACTGAACAACCACTAGAAGTTAGACAGAAGGACCAGCAATGCTTCTACTGCTTTGAATATTCTTGTTTAACAACATCATCATTAGCAACAAAAACAATAATAATAATGAATGTCGAGAATATAGCCCAAATCATCGTACCTTCTGCATTAATGCTACAACCATTTCTGGACTCTCAGGGATGCCGTGCTCTAAATATGCCTACAACATTGAAACCAAAATCGTTTTAAATGTTTGTTCTCAGCATATTAAGCAAGCTAAGATGACGTCAAATTCAAATTCAACTCTAGAACTAAAAGACCCATTTCTTCCGCCTTGCATTGTAATGAGATGCAGTAAACCAATAGCACAAAGGTGTCTTACATTCATCATGCAGGAATTGTAAATGTTTATCCAGAATGCAAGTTTTTCCTGATGAGTAAGACCCTTCAAGTTGAGAGAAGCTAGTTTCCCGAGTAAGAACCTGAATTTGTCAGCAAGATTAGATAGACACCAATAGTTTCCTCAATCAAAACAGTTAATAACAGTCGATAACTACTTACTTTAATCTGTGGATCAGAAACACAGCATTTGATGCCCGGTTCAGATCAACAGTGGAGGCTTTGACTTCACATAATCTTTTATACGGACCAACATCTCCTGTTTTGGATTCTGAACAGATACCGTAAGGATCACAAAAGTGATCCCTTTCCTTGCCGAATTGGTTGAAAGCTGATGCAGAGCGTGAAGGCGTTTTTGCTTCCCCAATTTTGTCCTTGAATGTACCAATTCTAACAAAAATGCTACTCAAGCACTTGACAATATCCTCTGAAACTCTATTGGGTGTGCTATCAACTTCTGAAACCTTATCATCTGATGAATTTGAAGAACTCTGAGCCCTTTCATGGTCTACTAATCTCCAGTCCAACTGAGCAAGCAAAAGAAAAAGCAATGTTGTTGAATGGACAGAACGATAAATACTAAGCACATGTTTGGTTCAGCTTAATTTAAAGAAACATTCACTTATTATGTTAGCTGTAACAAATAAGCAGTTCCAAACCTCAAGTGACTAATTGAAATAACTTTGAAATTGGTATTTGTGAGGTTGTCATACAGTTACCTGTAACCTCAAGTGATCCATGCACTTCTCAGGTGTTTCTTGTTTGAGCGGAGATTTCTTTATTGGAGAAGTAACTTTGGCTGTAGTTTTCTTCTCCGGTGATTGCTTATCCTTCACAAAGTTACCAAATGATCGATTCTCTTTTCCCCTTCCCTCTTCTGGAATAGATGAGAATGAATCTTGTTTTCTGTGCAATTGCTTTCCATGGACTAGCTTCCCAGTGTGTTCATTGATAGTGTCAGAAGAGAACAATAGCTTTCTGCTGGAAGCACTTCTGGCAAGAGAAGCATGAGGCCTACCCATCATAGTTGAATTGAACTCACTTTGAGACATCGATTTTGATCTCTGATGCTTAGAACTCCTGATGGTGTTTTGGTCAATAAGGTCATTCAAATTCTCTGCATTCCTCTTGGAGGAAATGAACACAGCTTCCTGATATAAACCTTGACGAAAGTTCACAACCTGCTCTTCAAGTCTAACCACCTCCTCCTCCAACACTGCTACTTCAGCCAACAGCTCCAATGTCTAGAACAAGTACACACATTCCTCATTACTCTCCTTGTATTCATAAATCAGCACATCACCAATAAAAAAAAGTAACAAAAATTCAAGTAAATTCCTTAAGTATTTCTCCTATCGCTATTCTAAAGCTTCACTTCAATTTCCTGTATGGTATCATCATTTAATGCAAAACTTTATTCCACACATAATTGAGATAAAACTTAAATTAATTAAAAAATAATGCCAGCAATACTTAGAAAACCATATTAAGTTTTAATGATAAAAAAAATTAGTCTGCAAGTACTATAAGTCAAACAAGAGGAATTGAGTCTAGCGAAAGGAACCAATCCCTCAACATGACAAATTAATATTTGAATGTCCGCTGGAAAAAGGTATTCACATTAAGTATCGAACAGTATCTTGATCGTGATTGATACAATGAAAAAACTCATCGCGTGAAACTGATGGGGTTTTTGGATTTCCTTTCAAACAATCCAAACTTAAGTCCATTTTAATTCACTTTCTTTCATACTTCTCCATTCCAACTGACTTGGAATGTGTATTAACAATAAAACACACAGTTAATGTGTGTGATTAAACAACAAGAGAGAGAGAGAGAGAGACTAACATATGGAGGAAGATAAGGAGGAAGACGAGGCAGAGATCCCAAAGGCCTTGTGAATGCTCTTTCTAAAGCTCTATGAACATTCTCTTCATGTCTGAGCTTCCTCTTCAACTTATCTACCTGCATTTGCACCAACCTTGAAAACATGAAGGGCTAGTGATTTTGCAGAACGAACCAAAAACTTGGATGAAAGAAAAAAAGGAACATAATGTGAAAACAAGGTTTGAGGAAGATTCAAAGTACATCTTGAATCAAAGCCATCTTCCTTTCTCGATTGGATCGGCGCCCATTCTTGAGCCCACCCATTGTTTTCTTCCCTCCTGTTTCCATCTTCCCCTGATTACCACATTCGCCAATAAGCAAATCATCATAATAAAACTCAATTTCCCCCACTCGAAAAAGTACACTAAAGTAAACACAAAAAATAAATAAAATAATAAAGTATTCGTTTCGTAAGAGAAGCTGAAGAACCCAGTTTAGATTTGGATCAAAAGCGCACACCTTTTCTCATCATTTAACAAGAATCATTCCCAAACTGTTAAAGCGGCTCATAGTCTATGCTTCAAAATGAAGTTTTTTTTTTTTTTCGAAACAGAAAAAAAGAAGAATGTAGGAGAAGAAGAGGAAGAAGAAGTTACTTTAGAATCTTTTAAAGGAGGTTTCACTGAGTGAAGAGTGCTGCGTGTTCTGCTATTCATTTCTCGTTCAACTTTCTCGTGAAACGAGAAAAAGAAGAATGAAATCTGGTTCAGAAGAACAGGGTTACCAAATTGCAAAAGCGGGAAGCATTGTGAGACAGAGATGAAGGTGGTTTCATACAATTGAGGGAGCGGGAAATGTGAGTTTTCTGCAAAAAGATTTTTTTTTCCTTAAGCTTTTGTGTGCAATAAGAATAAAAATAATAATATTGTTGTTGTTGCTATGACAAATCTTGAACAGAGTGAAAGATGGTAAGAAAAGGGCAGAGCAACATAAGAAGAAGCAAAACGACTAGGTTGTCCAGTTTCTTGCTTCCTCCAAGTATAGCCTTCCACTTGGTTTCAGTACCTACCACCAACCAACCTCTTTTTTACTCAAATTAACCATTAAATTTATATCAAATAAATAAATAAAACGCCAAACCAATTAATAACATACCGTCTTTTTTCTACTTATTCATTATAACTCTTTTCAACAGTGTAAAGACCATTCTTTTCTGATGATAAAGATAGTTGAATCACAGATTATAAGTTTATTGATTTTTATAATACTTATTCTGAAAATTATATATTACTTTTTAATGAATTGATTCTGTAAAAAAAATATATATTACTTTATATCTGGTAAGAAAGTTAGACTCTTGAATAATTATTAGTTTCTTGAAGCATTAATCTCTAGTTCTTAATGAAGAGATACCTATGTTAAAAAAGTGTTTCCTTTTTTATAAAAAAAAAATCTTTTCTAACCAAATATTATTATGGTATCTTTTTCTTAATACTTAAATCTACTACGTATCAGAAAATGAAGTAAAACCTTCTGATTAAACTATGAAAGAATCTTCGGTTGATTTATGTGGTAATAAAAATGTATATTTTTTTTTATCATATATGGAGCATTGTTTGTGATGGGAATATTTAATTTGCTTTGGGAGCATGCTTTGAGAGTGGGCATGGAATTTGATGCATTGCAGAGAGTGTGTTTGTGTGTGTGAAAGAGAGAGAGATGGTGGAAAGGAAAAGGGAGAGAGAGGATATGAATACACTTTTTTGCCTTTGGCATTGTGTGTGAATCGTGAAAGTGAGGGTGACAACCCCCTCTCATAATGAATTAACGTGCTACCCACCTTCTTCCTCCCTCTTATTCTCTCTCCTCTCTTCTCTTCTCTTTTTCTCATTCTCTTCTATCCCACATTTCCCACATTAACTTCTTCATAAGTTTCAAATATTACTATTAATATCATTATTCATGATCTACTCTCTTCACTTTCCTTTTATTCCACTTTCTTAATTCATTGAACTTATTGGTAAAATGATTAAAAGTCTAGACTAATTCTCACCCCAAAGACATCAACTTTTTACTAATCACCACTTTATTATGTTTTTGCCATTGAAGTTCAACTCAATGTAACGTGTGTCAAAGTGAAGTTTAAAATGGCTTAAACAAGTTTGATTGAAATCCATTTTTTTCCTATCACTTTCCATGCTGAAAGGTGAAAACTCCCTACTTTCACTTTAGCTTTGGTAAAAAAACAAAAATTTGGAAAGAAATGAAAAGGAGAAGAAAGTGAAAGAAAGAGTGGAGTGAGGTTTGTCGGGGCATGTGATAACAACCAAACTTTGAAAGGCATCGTCCTTAAGTAGCATGGCAAAAGTGCAGAGGGTCCATCATCAACTAAATACTTCATCGGATTAAATGTCTTTATATTAATTAATCATAAGCAGAATCATTAATGAAGCCATTTCCATTTCCTTACGTATATCCTGGATCTGCTTCATACCTTATTCAAAATCATTAACTAAACTGCCTTTTGAGGTAAGCAAGCCAACGTGCTATTTAATAACAACACATTTTTTTATTTATTATACACTTTTTCACTACAGTACAAATTCTTAGTTATCAATCCCAATTAGAGAAACACGTAATTTAAACAAACAAAAGCACTTTTTTTTTATATTCCTGAGTTATTTTACTAAAAGTTTTTGGTATCATTTGGTACATTCTTAATTAATGATAAACTATGAGTCAAACCAAGCTCCAGCTTTCTCTGCCGCAACCTGTAGTCTGTTTTTTCTTAGCTCTCTCTGTATATAAGTAATCACTTCATTCCATAATATATAGGTGTAAAGTGCAATTTTAACTCTCTCTCTCACTCACACTCTCTCTCTCTCTCTCTCTCTATATATATATATATATATATATATATATATATTATTGGTAATTTGCAATCAATAGGAAACTTTTGAGTTTTAAGCTGGACAACTACATATATATCAATTTTTGGTGGGAATTGTTGGAAGAAGATTATGTGAAGTGAATAAATATAAAGATGCTACTTGCTTATCATATCAAAGTGAAAGATGTCAATGACACCCCACTTTAATTCTTATAAGGTGGATAATGTTGTATGCATGAAAAACTTTTGACCTGTTAGTGTAATAATTTGCCTCACAAACAATGTGTCTTATAGGATAATTACTAAGTTGTTGGATAGAAGAATTTGTCTGGTGATGTAAAAGATAACATTATTATTATTGTGAAACAAAAATCCAATCAACAGAAGAAACTGCAAAGAATGAATGAGAATTAAAATTGACTTTTGAGAAGACTTACCAGTACATCACATTTCATTGGCATACCCAACAGTCTTGTGTTCCTCCTTTTGTATTGTGTTTCTACTCACTCATTGTGTTTTTGGAATAGTGAGGCCTGTGAGAGTTTTACTACTGGAGTAGTACTCTCTAAGGATCTAAATATAAAAAAATATAAATTTAAAACTAATTAACTATATTTTTTCAAAAGTATCTTTATGTTGATTCAAATATATCAACTATAATAAATATGATTAAAGATAGTTTGTAAATGATTTTTTATTTATTTAACTTACATTTTTTCACCAATAATTACAAGCCGATAATACCAGTTCCTTAAGCCATTTATCAAATACGTTGGTAGAATGTAAGAAAAACTGCAAAAGAAGATACTGCAGTTTTTGAAGTATTGAAGTGTTTATTACCTTGCACGTAATGAGTGAAACATAAGGAGGCAATCCATTTAACGTATATCTTATTCTCCAAATGTCAAATTGCAAATAATTTATGGGTCGTATTGGAAACATGTGATTAAGATTGGAGACATGATTAAGAAGCAAGCAACGTGGTCAGTGTCTCTACTCGAATGCTCCAATATTTTTACATTTTTTATTAGTAAATACAATTCACAATTAATTAATATTAATGTTATCAATTAACTATGTGCTCTGCCACAGATTCTTGTTTCTTGCTTCTGGAAATGTTTTATGTTTGGTTATCGGTTGTGCTGATTACTGCAAAACAAAATTTGAAAATAATAATAAAAATTAAATATATATATATATATCTTAAAAAACTATGACCGACTCATGTAAGAAAATCATGAAATATAAATAAATTTTAGAGACTAAGAATAATTAGTTTCTATAGTGACTAAATTAGAGACCATTTTAGAGACTAAAAAATTTTTGGTTTCTAAATTAGTTTCTAAATTGGTATCTAATTAGCTATCAAGGTTTTAAATACTAATTATTTATATTCTAAATTTGGTAGCAAAAACTTTCCTTCCCACTCCTCAAACTTTCATATCCCTTTCAAATCTTTCCACCAAAGAGAGACTTTAGTGTTATTGTCCCTCTACTCTATGGTAGCTTTCTTTTAGTTGTTAAATTAATATGATTAACGTAGTCTAACGCTAGAGATATGATAATATAATTATGATCAGATAACTCCAAGTCGTCTCCCAATGAATCCAACCATATAATAAGTCATTATTAAGAGCTTAATCATAATAAAGTATTAACATACAACAAATCATTGTTAGCACATTTTATTCTAAGATAAGAACTACAAATCCATCTTCCAAAATAAAAATAATGTGTATATAAAAAGCTAACAATTGTGCAACAAAATCATTAAATAGTAACCAAATTTAAAGACAAAAAGTAATTAGTCACTATATTAACTAAATTAGATACTAATTTAGAGACTAAAAAATTATTTATATTTAAAGTGGTTCTATTATTAATAAAAATTATAAAATGGTTTCTGAATTGGTATCTAAAAAATTTTAAATTAGTATATAAAAAACTAATAGAGACTAATTTAAAATATAAAGTAGTAAGTAGTTAAAACTTTAGTAA
>Ga0123341_1000268_pt1 | contig 28499 bp, 23 predicted proteins | sample Turbeapinknodule_FD_89959 | JGI IMG/M metagenome (GOLD analysis project Ga0123341, IMG submission 89959) | Root nodule microbial communities of legume samples collected from Mexico - Turtle bean Mexico pink nodule | ecosystem: Host-associated > Plants > Roots > Nodule | place: Mexico: Nepantla...
AATTCGAAGATCTTACTTGCAAGTTGGGAATGATAGATATACATTCACCAACTTGAGGGGGAGTGTTGCATAATCAGGAGAATTATGTTGTAATTAAGTGCAGATTCCATTTTATATTTATTAGGACATATTTGTTAGTGATTTGATTTTATTTGATTTGTACAGCTTTAAACAACCATTATAATTGTCTTTTATTACCTTTTATTTCCTTCCTTAATTAGATTGTAAAACAGTCTATAAATAGAGACTGTAATCACATTTGTAATATACATCAGAAATACATTCCATCTATTTCTTTTTATTCCTTTCAGCTCAAGCTAAAATGATAACTACATTCTCTATTATGCTAAAGACACCTTATTGTAGCCTATCTTTGTTATTTGGACCCCTAAAGTGAGCCCAAATTATTTACAAACATATTCTATTTTTTAAGAAGACCAACAGGAAGAACTTCTGATATTCGGGTTTATAGCTTCTTCTTCTTTTGTTGATTCTTTCTCGAGGCTTAGAGGGGTCTGGCTTTGTATCTTGAGATGACTAACCCTTTTCGGAAGTGCTTGTTGTTTCCTTAGGTATATGTCGTTTTATATCAATAAGGATCGCTAGTAATTAAGCAGTTGTCATTATCGAGTGATAGTTGTTCGGCCGGTGAGGGCCGTTAGTAGTTAAGCAGTTGCCTCGACCGACCGGTTGATCGATAAGGGTCGCTAGCAGTTAAGCGACTACCATTATCGAATGATAATTGTTCGGTCGGTGAGGGTCGCTAGTACTTAAGTGGTCGCCTCGACTGAGCGGTTGATCGATAAGGGTCTCTAGTAGTTAAGTGGCTGCCATTATCGAGTAGCAGTTGGTATGACGGTGTAGCATGTAACAATCTTTCGATCGGTAAGGGTCGCTAGTAGTTTAGCGGTTGCCATTACCGAGTGGTACCTGTGTCAATATTGTATAGAATATTCAAGGTAAGAATATATAATTTTAAAGTACCTCGTTCAAACCTTCTTAGTCGAAAATCCTCCTTAGGGATAAAACAACTGAGCGAGGAAAGAGTACATTGTCTTTTATTAGAATTGTCAACTGTAATAAAACTTGATATGCGTGGCATTCGACGTTCTCGGTATAGATTTTCCTGATAAAAATTCTTGGTAATAGGCTCTGTCAGCCATTATGTCTGAAATGCGGAAAGGTCCTTCCCAATTACTTGAGAATTTTCCCTCATTATTTATGGGCGTCGCTACGCAATCGCCAAACTAAGTATCCCTTCTGAAAGCTTCGTGGTATTGCTTTAGAGTTGTATCGCCTTGCCGCCCGAACCTTGCATGCTTCTTCCCTATTTTGCTTTTATCTTTGAACTTGTTGATTAAGTGGAGGCCAACCAACAAGCTTTCTTTGTTGAGGTTGAGATCGAGTGGTTGTTGTCGTAGAGAGGGTTCTCTGACTTCAACAAGGATTCAGTGTTTGATGTAAAGGGGTTTCTTGTGTGGTGGACAGTGGCGTACACCGATAAGCCCACAAGACATCGAGAAGCTCCTTGGTCCATTTGCCTTTAGCTGGGTCGAGTCTCTTCTTTAATTCGTTGAGAATTACTTTGTTGGCAGCTTCGGCTTGGCCATTAGATTGAGGGTGCTCTACTGAACTCGTGATATGTTTGATATCGAGCTTCAGCAAGTCCCCGGTCAATGAATTGTCGGCCATTTTCGGTTATGATTACATGGGGTATCTCGAAACGACAAACAATATTTCTCCATACAATGTTTTGAACATTTCGAGCTGTGATTGCTGCCAGAGGTTCGGCCTCGATCCACTTGGTGAAGTAATCTATCCCGACTAGAAGAAATTTACAATGCCCTTTTTCTAGTGTAAAGGGTTTGATGATATCCATTCCCCATTTCACAAACGGCCACGGGGAGAGAATGTAGTGAAGATTCTCGAGCTTTCAGTGAGATAAACTACCGTATTCCTGAAATTTGACACATTTTCAAACAAAATTTGTATAGTCGCCTTGCACGGTCGGCCAATAGCAACTTGCCCTTAACACCTTAGCAACCATTGTTCTCATCCCTAAATGAGTGTCACATACCCCATCGTGTATCTCTCGCATGACATATTCGGCTTGGTCAGGAGAGATGCATTTTAACAGCGACCGAGTGTATCCTCGGCGATAGAGATCTTGGTCAATAAGAAGAAACCAAGTGGCTTGTTGTCTCATTGTCTTTTCTGATTGAGTTCATGATGTGAGTTGATTTTAGGATTCAATGTTTTTATAGGTTATTCTTTTGTTTATGATTTTAGATTTACAATTATGGTGAGAAACCCAAAGAAGATTTCCACTAGACATGAACTTAACAAAGTGCTTAAGTAAGTGTTAAGGTTCACTTCTAGAGGGCAAAAAGAAAAACACAAATATAAAGTGATGATGAGGTGCGAAATTGAAGAACAAAAAGAAACAAATATAATAGATGACCGAATTGTAAAGAGGAGAAAACTATAAAATGGAATGGAAAGTGGTGTAAAGAAAAGAAAGGAAAAGGTGAAGAGATGAAGAAAGCTTATGGAAGAAAAAGGGTTGTCATGCCACTTGGAGAAATGAGGCACTCCAAGATGAGTGGTGAAATTGCCGCCACTTGAAGTGCTCACAAACTCAAGATAAGACCCACTATGACAACTCTCTAGTCTCACAAAAACACTCCTGCAGAGTTTCTTTACTATCCAAATTGTGTAAGTACATGAGGCAAGACACCCTTTATATAGGAGAAAGTGACTTGGAGAGCAAGATAGAGGGGTAGGAGTGTCATTTGTGAGAAACCTTCTAGAAGGTAGGTCAAAAAAACCCTAAACCTAGGTTCACATGTCATGAAAGGTGGGCTTGGCATAAGGCCAAACTACTAAGCACACCCTACTCAAATTATTAAGCACACCCTACTCAAATTACTAAGTACACTCTACTCTAATTACTAAGCACACCTTACTCAAATTACTAAGCAAACCCTACTTAAATTACTAAGCACACCCTACTCTAGCTTATTCTTCTATTTTGACCCCCAAAGTGAGTCTAATTTATTTACATAAACTTGTATTTTAAAAAGACTAGAAGAAAGAACATCTGATACTCTGGCCTATGTTCAATTCTTCTTTTACTGAGGTCCTTCTGAAGCTTGATGGGGTTGTGTCTCTTGTATCCTTGATCATCTGCTTGGCTAATTGGGTTGTATCAGTTCTGCAATCTCCAATTCCTAAAAACTGTTTGATGGGTGTCATCCAGTTTGGTTCTACTTCAGTTGTCATACACTGGTTCGAGCTAACGTTGGGATTCTTGAGGTTAATATAGATGATCGACCGACGGTGCCCCTTCTTCTTGATAGTGGCTAACCGTGAGAGCATATCAACCCAGGTATTGTGTTCCCGACGAATGTGTTCAATCCTTACCTCAGTAAACCTGGCAATTAAATTTTGAACAAAATGATAGTACCTATGGAGCAACGATTCTTTTACTTCAAACTCTCCCTTCAATTGTTTGACAACAAGTTGGGAGTCACTTTTGCAAATAAGTTTTTCATATCTAGTGTTAGATTGAGACCAACTATAATGGTTTTATACTCAACATGATTATTTGATGTTTAGAAATCAAATTTTAAGGCTTGCTCGAGGAGGATATCGCCCGGTCCCCCAAGCACTACCCATGTACCACATGATCTATTGTTAAAGAACCCATCGACATGCAAGATCCACTGGAAGTCCTCCTCCTTGATCAGATGAGGGCTAAGCTCGGCTGCAAAATCGGCCAAAGCTTGAGATTTACTTACCCCTTTGGGCTGATATAGAATCTGAAATTTGGATAATTCAACGACCATCCAATCATCCGGCCGGCCAAATCCGGCTTTTCTAGTATCTTCATTATGGGATAATCGGTCTTGACTATTATACCATGATTCTGAAAATACATGTGCATCCTTCATGTTGTTATCACCAAGGCCAAGGCTACCTTTTCAATCATCTGGTAACATACCTCAACGTCGTGAAGTACCCAACTGATGAAATAAAGTGGTCGTTCCTCCTTCTCAACATCTTGTACCAATGTTGCACTAATCGCGTCTTCTGAGACAACAAGGTAAATGATTATAGGCTTTGTGGCATTCGACTTTTGGATAACCAGGGGGGATGCCAAGAAAGCTTTTAATTGAAGAAAAATTCCTTCACACTCGTATGTCCATTGGAACTTAGTCAGCTTGCGTAACAATTGTACGATGGGCTTGGTTTTCTCTGCTAGCCTTGGTACGAATCTAGAGAGGGTTGTTAGCCGCCCGATCAGTCTTTGAGTTTCTTTGATATTCTCGGGGCTACGCATCTCGGTGATCGCCCTACATTTCTTCGGGTTTGCCTCTATGCCACGATGAGTGAGCATGAAACCCAAAAACTTTCCTCCTTCTACCCTGAACGCACACTTGTCGGGGGTTGAGCCGCATACCATAGTTTCGAAGACCTTGAAATACTTCCTGTAGGTCTTGGATGTGTTGTTGGCATGAGTCGGATTTGACCACAATTTCGTCAACATAAACCTTGACATTCCGGTTGAGCATCCTTTTGAATATGTAATCCATCAACTTTTGATAGGTGACACCTGCATTTATTTAGACCGAACGACATGACTTCATAATAGAATATGTCACAATCAGTCATGAGCACAATTTTTTCTTTATCTCTTTGTTGCATCTGAATTTGGTTATATCCAGAGTATGCATCCAAAAAACATAGAATGTTGTGGTCGGCCTCTTCATCGACGAGGCGGTCGATACTCGGTAAAGGATAAGAATCCTTCAGACAAGCTTTGTTGAGGTCGGTATCGTCAGTGCACATTCTCCACTTGCCATTGGACATTTTTACCATGACCACATTGGCCAACTAGATGATGTAGTGTGTTTTTTTTTTATGAAGCTAGTTTTTACTAACTTATCGGCCTCTTGCCGTGCGACATCACTTTTCTCTTCACCCATCCTTCATTTCTTCTGAGCAATTGGTCTAGCCTATTTATATACGGAAAGATGATGTGTAATAACGTCTGGACTTACTCTAGGCATATCTGAAGTTTTCCAAGAAAACAAGCATTATCAATTAACATTTGTCTTACCAGCCTGCTGTCGTCCAATTTCAGGGAAGTCCCCATGCGCGTTGCATGCTCTTCATCCTGGAGGGGTAATAGGTCAAGGTCCTCGCTTGGTTCAATGCGGGCTTCGTCGAGCCGAGATAAAGATTGACAAGGGCGACCATGTGTTCTCTTGACCTTCTTTCTCGGGATCAATCCTTGGTCGGTTCCCTAGATCATGGCAAGCCATCCCCTCATTCCAATGGATCATCCACACAGTGAGGCCTTGTATAGCCGACTGGTTGGTTCAACCTTCAAACTTGCAACATAGCATTCACGAACCATATTTTGATCGACATGGATCGTAACGATGTCATCGGCTACCGATGGAAACTTCATTGCAAGGTAAGGAATGGACATTATTGCCTTCAGACGGTTAATTAACGACCGACCAAGCAATATATTATAAGAGGTATTTGTGTTTACCAAGAGATACTTGATTTTTATTGTTTTGGAAAGGTACCCCTCTTCTCCGAACGTGGTGTACAAGTCAATGAATCCTCGCGTGTCCACCTGCTCACCAGAAAATCCAACAATCTGGTCATTGTAGGGTTGGATTTTTGATTATGGAATCCTCATTTTCTTCAAAGTCTTCCAATACAAAATGTCAACCGAGTTGTCATGATCCACGAAGACATTGGTGATGGCAAATTTGTCGATCTCCATAGTGATGACCATGGGGTCGTCCTGGGCTGGGTCGATGGCGATGAAGTAGTCATATGTGAAAATTATCGGTGGAATCCTTGGTCGGCCTTTGGTGGTTATTGAGTGGACCGATTGAATGGCCCGAAGATGCTTCTCCCGGACGGAACTAGAACATCTTCCTCCAGCAAATCCTCCAGCGATAGTGTTTACATACCCCGTAATGTGTTTGAGACTTCTACTTTCCAAGGAAGGACTTCTACGTAATCGTCCGTCTCTTCGACCGACGCTTCCGAGTGGGATCGTACCAGCTATGGTATTGATGACCTCCCGTACAAGACTTTCACTTCTTCTTCTCTGTTTGGCAGGGCATTGGTCATCGTCAAAATGATGTGATCCCTCTCGTCCACGTCGTGTATATTGCTCTTTCCGTTTCCTGGGAGGACACCTCTTCTTTTGCGAGGATCGGTATGACCTAGTGTTTGTTTGAACAAACCTGCGCAAATAACCGACTTGGATAAGCTCCTCTATCTTGTCCATCAATGCTTGACACCCCTCGATCTTGTGGCCGAAGTTGTGATGGTACTGATAGTGTTTGGACATATCGACGTTTCTCGAACTTTGCAGTTGTTTTAAGGTCAAGAGTAAATCGACCTATAGGGCCTTGTCCATAATTTTTACCTCTTGCAGCATTCAATGAGGTGTATGTATAGAACCGAGGCCCTCGGTTTTCTCTGAACCTGTCCAACCAACCGGATGTGGATCGGTTTCCTCTATTTTTCTCTTTTCCTTTATATCCTCCATTCTCGGCCCTAACACTATTATGGAAGTTGGGCAATTCCTCAATCTGCATGAACTTAGTTGCTCAATTTCGTAATTCATCAAGATCTTTGGCTGGTCTTTGGATCAGATTGTTGGTGAACTAGCCAGGTTAGAGTGCCGAGACCAGATGATGCATGGCTATCTCTGGCATGAGGTTTCTGATGCTTATGGAGACTTTATTGAATCTCTCCATGAATGTATGCAAAGATCCCCCCTTTTCCTGTCTTACGTTGAGGAGGGCCAAGGACGACATACGATGCAGTCGACTCGTCGCATAATAAGTGGTGATTTTTCTCGTCAGGGCTTTGAAACTGTCCATCGAGTTTGGTGGAAGTAAGGTGAACCAACTGAGTGCCCCAGGGTAGTGGGGAAAACCTTACACCAAACGACCTTATTCGTCGTGTAGAGATTGATACGTGTCTTGTAAATGTTCAGGTGCTCGTCCAGATCTGTAGAGACATCATAGAGTTTGATGCTCAGTTCCTTCCATTTAGAGAGGAGTTGCGCTTCCATAATTTCATCAGTAAAAGGATGTTCTTTCATATCCTCGTCATCATCAATCGTGTGGGGTCGCTCGGTGCATCTGGAATTTGTGTCTGAGTTGTTGTTGTTTTCGTATGAGTGTGATTGCCTGATCGAGATTTCTCCTCTCGTTTGAATTCATTTTGTCGTTGCTTCAACTCTTTATTTTGCTCCTTAAGAAGGCGCACCTCCTCTTCATTCCTCCGTTGATCTTCGATGCCTTTCTGACGCATCTCCTCCACTTGAGTCTAAAGTGTTTGAATTATTGTGACATGCTCCTCAGTGATCTGATCGTGGTTGACTGCATTTCTTATTAACACCATTGTTGCTAGTCTGGATTTGATTATGAAATTTACTACTATCTCGGCCACACGGTGGGCGACATTGTACCTATATAGGCAAAGAGGGTCTAGATAGTACTTGTAACTGGTTGTACAATTGTTTATATGTCGGTGATCTTCTCGCTCCTTCCTCAAATGTTGGCGCTCGATCGGGGCTGACCTGAAAAAGGTACTCCGACGATCAAGTAAGTATTTTGTATATAAAGTGTATATTTCTAAACTGATTAAAGCGTACCTTACACCTCTGCAAAAGGGTTTATTTATACTGTTTGTCATGGGCCCTTGTTGTGATGGGTTGAATATCAGTTGTCCACTGATGTGTATCATGATCCCTGATTTATAGGGAAATACACTAGTATATAGGTATGTTGGTATATCTGAAAAATATATGTATTATCTTTTAGTTAATCAGTATTTAGTTGATTATTTGGAGATATTTCCCACATAATTCGGGACATAAATGTGACTCATAAAGGGCTCTTGTAACTGTCGTTGATGTCATTTATTAAATGTTTTAAGTATGCTTTGGCACGGTCAGTCGATCACCGAGGTCGAGTGACTGAGTCATCCGGTACCAACCGGTACATAATGTTTGAATTTTACATTTGTTCATCCTTATTGAAAAATACAACTTCTACTTTTGGTTCATCATAAGCTAGTAATCTCAAGAGTTGCATTTAAATCCAATAAAAAATCATCTCTTGTAATATCCCACAATTTAGTTTTCTCTTCTTTGTATTTTGAGGAGTTTCTTGAGAGGAGACAAAGATTACTATGGACAAATACTAGATCTTTTGTCCTCTTAGGCGTCATCTTATTTATTTTCAAAAGAATGTATAAAAGAGTAGGTACTCCAATTCCTTTCACAACAAGAAGAAGAACATGGTTGTACAAGTAGCTTAAGAGCTATCTTCTGGAGTGTTGGTGCATAAGCTTCATGAACAATCCACCATGATTTTGCATCCATTTTACCTTTATCCCTTAAAGAGTCAGCATTAGCAAAATCATCTCTTCCATCTGAAAAGTTTGCAAACTCTATATTTACTTGTGTCCTTATCTCCACATTATCAAAGTACCCCTTAAAACATTTCTTTCTTTCATGATGTGGGGCAAGTTTTTGTGAATCTTCATTTAATCATTCATGACTATAATATCAGCTTTCATCCACCAATTATCAATCAACAAGTTTCTTTCACAAATTGTGCAATATTCAGGTTATCTTCTTTATAAGAAGACCATGCCTCACTAGTAACCATCTCTTGGAGTCCTTTTTTCAAACTTCTAAACCTTTTTAGCATTACTATGATTGAATCAAATCTTTTTAGAGCAACAAAAAACAACTTCAATGAGTTGAAGTTTTTGAACATTGATAATCTCATATAGTAACCCACAATGAAATTTTTAATAAAGGTAACATCATCAACAATTTGTGAGATAAGAACATTGATGATAAATATCACTATTTTTTCAGTATTTTTTACTGCACAAATTTTATTTCCATCACTAGGAATTTTTCTTAACATTGAAATATGTCTCTGCAAAGATTTTGCTTCATCTTCTTGTTCAATAACTTGAGTACGTGTATTCATCTTAATTTCCTAACAAAAATAAATTAAATATAAAAAATTTACTTAAATATAAAAATCAAATAAATTCATCAAATAGAAATAATTTACGAATATAAAAATAAAACTTGTAACAAATTAAAAACTAATTATAGTATTTTTTTTAAAAAAAATAATTGTTCTTGCCGAGCTTGAGGTTGAGTAGTTTGAGATGGTGAATCCGAGGTGACCAAGTAGATCGATCTCTGTCTTGACAGATTGCCAAGCTTTAGCGATGAAAATCGAGTGAAAGTCCACCTGCATAAGAGAGTGACATTATGATCAATTTAAAAGAACCTATAAATTAAATAATAATATTAAATTTCAAATAAAAAAATGCATTGTAATCAATTCAAAATATTTTTCTATAAATTAAATAATAATATAAAAAATACACGTAGGTTAGTTGCATTATATTTTCAATTGAAAAAAGTAATGAGAGTGGCACTATGAAGAATTCAAAAAAAGTAGTTTCGTACATGATATTTGAAATAAAATATTCAATGTATTTGACACTGTGTCGTACACATATATGACGTGTGTCTATGTATGGCATGTGTTCGAAGCACATAAGCAAGGCTTCTGAGTTGTGTCAAAGCTTCATAGATGACAACATCTTGCACTTCTCCATCCTAACTTCCTGTTCACATCCCACTTGAAGTTGTGCAAATTTCCATATATACCTCCTCAAGCTCACAACATCTCCATGGAATTCAACCAATTGTTGGTCAATTGTGGAAATGGAACTGGCTTACAACCCGGGGAAGGTAGCGTGGGAGGCGTGTAAGAATGTCAATGGTGTTGTAAGGGTTAAGGAAGACACTGCGATTATATAACATAATAACAAGGACTTAACCACACTACAAAGTTATATGCTTAATTGTAATTGCATTGGAAAACTAATTGCACTGAAACATGAAATGCATAATATGTCACAGCCACCAAAAGAAAAAAAAAATCATAATTGGTTATGACAATATATAATCGATTATCCAGAAAAAAAATATAATTGATATTGACTCGTGTATAATCAATACGTAACTTCTTTTTATCGTAGTTAGTTATGTAATGATCATAATTGATTATTTGGTTCAATAACTTGCAATGATGTCTTACATGATGAAGCTCATTAACTACAATGAAGAACCAAAGAGAAAGGGAGTAACAAAGGCTTTGTCAAAACCATGTGATAGTAAAACAGGAATGCTTTCGCAAAGCAACATCACACTAAAGAAAAAACTAAAACACAATAATGGTCTCATACCAAGTAGGAGAGAAGGAAATGTGGCTAACAAACAAAACTCCATCGTCACATGCAAAGGAATAAATTTAGGTGTATATTTGGATTCTTCGTGCATTACATTTAATGGGTAAGGATCGAAAAGCATATAATGTCACTTGTCTCTCCTTGTTTCACCTCACTTAGGACACCTCAATCAACCTATCATCTTTCTTTTCTCGCATATCGTCGTTGATTAATTAAAAAAAGACCAACAAACATCGCTCTTTAGTCCATGTGAACAAGAAATTACTAAAGCAAACAAATGTACCCAACATAACCAAAGTCTTTTATAATCCAATTTAGGTTTAATACCACATTTGATCCCAATATAAGAAGTAAAAAATGTACCACTTTTTTATTCAACGTGGTCCCAATTTTTTTTAAAAATAACTTAATTTGGTTCCTTTTGTTAGATTATCATTGATGTCATTAAATGAGTGATGATTTGGCAGACAGATAGAGTTGGACACATGAAATTACATTTGAAACAATTGTATAGTGGTAGAATCAGTGATATGAGATTTGTCCCTTTTATGTAGGTGCCTAAGTCATGTTCTTCCTTTCTTTTGATTTTGCTCTTCTTCTCTTATGTTGGGTTGATGAATTTGCTTCAATGCTCATCAATGTCTCAATATCAGTCGTTATCATCTTGTAGCTGTAATGGATGAGGGTTACAATAGATAAGCACCAAACTACATGAATTAATAATGTCAAAACCACAAGCCCAATCGTCATTATTAACACTACTGCAGAAAATCTCACTTTCTTCTTCTTTTTAATGTTTAAAAATTAAGTTTCTTTCACCTAAAAAATATCTATAAAGACAACACATTTTTCACGTTAGCTTAAAATGTTAAATACATATAATGTCTCATTGTGTCATTAGTCAAACTAAAAAAAACAAATGAAATCATTTAAAAAAAAAATTAGAACCATGTTGAACATCGATAGGTCTTTATGCACATTGTACTGGACAGAGCGCTCAGGGCTCAGTGATCAGTGGTCGGAGCTCGGTGCATGGAGTGGGCAGGACAACTCGGTTGATGGGCCTATAAAGTGAGTCATGTGTTAGGCCCAGTTTTGTTTATAGGTCCGTTAAGGCATAATTAAAATAACATTTTTATACGTTAGTATAAGGCTACTAGTAAAGAGTATTTTTTAATCTAGGGGTACATATAATACATGTGGCGACTAGGTCAAGTAAATGTTTCTTTTAACCTAAGTATGTGTGTTCTAGGGCACATTGTGGTTAAGTTGCATGCATGGTAAATGATAACGTTGCACCATGAGTAGGGTGCCCACGTAAGCATAATATCTCCCTGTTGTTGGCGCCTACAATAGTGCCCTGCTGGCAGGTGGTTGTTCTGTTATTATCTTTTATGCTCTCATTAGAGATAAGATTCATTTCTATTGTAGCACCTTGAGAGAAGGCGCCCATAAATAAAATGTTTTCTTGTTACGTATGCTTTCAGTTGAGATTAGATTCTCATGAGCGTGAGCTGTTTCAAGAGATAAGCTATAAAAGGGGCTTGAGACCCCAAGTAAAGGTCTGTTGTTTCTGAGTCTGAAATTGAATACTTTTTAAATTTTAGTAAGCCCTTAGATGGAGTCACGTTCCAGCGCAACAAGACGTAGAACTGATTCCAGAAGAGACAGACCAGAGCTAAAGTTTGTCACCAGAGTCAACTGACAAGAACACATATTTCAAACTAGTATACATTGAAAGCCACATCCTAAGTGGGTTAGGTGGCTACATCGCCTTCCAATAGGCTCACCCAATGTTGGAGGTTTTTTTTTCCATTTAACATGTGAGAGAAATAAACTCTTTAACTAACATACTATTAATGATTTGAGAGTCAAATTCTCAACTATATTTCCATCTAAATAAGTTGAAATTCGTTTCCTAAAAATCAAAATTTATTTTAGTTTTTAAATATTTTAACTAGCGTATTATTAATGATTTGAAAAAAATATATTTATTTTTGAATTAAACAATCAATCTATTTAACTTATCAATTCATAATGGATCGATCTGAAATAATATTTTTACAATTTATTAAAAGATTTATCAAATTGAATGAATTATAAGGTGGGTTTAATCTAACACCGAAATTTTATGAATAATTTGAACCCTAAAAGATAAGGAATTATTTTTAAATCATTACTAGGAATTCCTTCTTACAAAAAATCTCAGAGGATATCTCTTATTGTCTTAAAGAGTCATTTAAAACTGCAACATAAGAATAGAGAAAATATGACTATTATCCTTAGCCTCATTAAAAGGATTTAGTTATTTAATTACACCTTGCACATATCTCTTTATATGATTTATTATTCATATTTTCTTGAATTTTACTATAATATGAATAAATAATTCAATTTGAATAGATGTAAATGTAAAACTGAATAGAAGTATTGTTTTTATATTTTAAATAACAAAAAACGAATTGTTTTAGTCTAAAAAACTCCACTTAAAAATGGAGGTAAAAGTAAACTGGTGTTTCAATAAATTAAGCATACATGTGGATTCTACAAAGGTTAAAACAACATATATTTAGTTTGTGATAATTAAAACCAAGTTTTTTATTAGAAAGAAATTAAAATCAAGTTGTTAAGAAGACCAATAATCATTTATATACTTTCTCTTCTCTCATTCCATTAATGTTACAAATGAAACACTATATAAAATGTGGTATTGACTCTAATTATGTTACAAAATTAATACCCAAAACTGATTTAAATTACTCATATTTTTTACAAATTAAATAAGATGAGACGTTTCTTTTCCTATTTTCTTCCTACTTCCTCTTCTATCAAGCCAAATAAAACAGTTTATTTTTACATCATTTTATGAAAGTCTTTGTTATCTATCATGTAGAATATTTATCATTTTTGCAATGGATAATATTTATCATGGTAGAATATTTATAATAAAGCCCCTCTTTATAATTATATTATTTTATTCATAAGATTTGAATGGGAAAAAAAGTAATGGAATGTGTGATGTGCAGTCAAAAGGGTCAAAGAAAGCAATAAAAAAATCCAATCTAATCTAATCCAATCCAATCAAAATGTTGGAGGTTAGAGTGGATGTGTGTGTCCATTGGACTAATGAAATTGGAAACAGGACAGTGACAGAAAAGCATGAAATTGCACAAAAGCTTGTAATGATATGTATTATTTATGCAAACACTCCAAAATTCTTTACCTTCTCTTCCCATCCCATGCCATGACAGGTGTTTACATTGTTCCTGATTTAGGCATAATAGCCACAAAGAGAGAGAGAAAGAAGGCATGAGAAAATGAACGATCTCCATCATCATTCCTTCCCCATGTGATGTGCCACCCCTCTCTCTAGGGTTTTTTTCAATTTCGATTTCAATCAACCAACCCCAAACCTCAAAGCTCCCACCTTTCCCATCCATTCGCACAATTCCCTTCGCCCTTTTCCTTTTCTCCCAAAAGGGTCTCCGGGGCTTCGCCTCCCTTTGACCGTTCCAGGCTCGCCTCCCCAGACCTCTGGAGAGACAAAAATAACTGCTTTTCTAGAGAGACAAAGTGGCCATGCCAACGTAGAGTGTGGCTTCTCTTGGTTTTTTCTTCTCGTAGCTGTTGGTGCTGACCGAGCAATGCTGGAAATGGAGAAGGATTTTGATTCCAAGCTAAAGGTTCAGGGGAATTCCTCATCTTCCAATGGTGGAGGCAATGTCCCGAGATCCAAGAGCTTTGCTTTTAGGGCTCCTCAGGAGAATTACACTATTCAGGACTTTGAATTGGGCAAGATCTATGGTGTTGGCTCTTATTCTAAGGTCTCATTCATGGACTTTTGATGTTTTTTTAGTGGGTTGATGATGTTGGTTTTCCTTTTTCTTTTTTGTGTGTGCAATGTTTTGATGGGTAATACATGAATCCTGTAAATAATGCTGGCATTATAGTTCTGTTAAATACTACACGTTGGTTGCCTCTAGGATAATCAGTGATGCTTATCACGCTGCTGAGATCATTGGACAATATTGTCATCGTTGTTTCCATCTATTGTTATGGAGCACCCTTTGGTATCTTATCTTCATTTGTGAATTTTGATTCGGTGGGGGATTCTTTTTTTATGCTCTAACATTAATGTTTGCTAAAAAATTTATGAAGGCTGCTTGCAGCCCCACCCGTTCCTATTCTAAAGCCGCTCTCTTCATTTTACACAATAGGAAAACACTCAACATTTTCTAAGCTGTGTGTTGTTTGTTGATGGCTCTTGTCGTATTGTGCACTAAATTTAAAGATTCAGATTTGGAAATTAAGCTGTTTTTTGTTTAAACAAATGATTCCTGAAGATTACCTCTGAGCAATTATGGAGAATATCTTGAGTTACTGAGCTGGAAGTAAAACAAATTAAAGGCTGTAGAAAATGAAGCAAACTGAAGAAATGATTGGCTTGTTTTTGTGGGGTTTACTCGGCTGAAACTGGCATGAAACCACTAGTGCAAAAAAGCAGCATTCTATTCCATTCCCCCTTGGAGTGTATTATTTTGTTGCCTTACTTCTTTTTATGGGGAGTTTGAGTTTGCTTCTGGCATGCCAGTAGTAGTGTGTACTTATTAAACTGCGTTCAAATAGGAGTATGTGACATCTTACAAGTAAACATATTTTTCCATTTTTCTACTTGCATGTGATCTCATATATCGCCGATGCTTCTACCTTTCCAGCTCCCTTACCTGCACACTTCGTCTCTTACATGATTTGGTTTCTTCTTTATTCAACTGTTTTGGTTAGCCGTGCACAAAAAAATATGCTAATTGATGGAAATATCTATAATTTCTACCATTTTGGGACATTTTTTTTTTCTGTTATACGGTGAGAAGTTGTTTGATTGGATTTATTTTCTCTTGTAAATTATCACCTAATATCTTTCTTATCAAAGGTTGTGAGGGCAAAGAAGAAGGACACAGGAACTGTGTATGCATTGAAGATCATGGATAAAAAGTTTATTACTAAAGAGAACAAAACAGCTTATGTGAAATTGGAACGCATCGTGCTGGATCAATTGGATCATCCAGGCATTGTGCGGCTATATTTCACATTTCAAGACTCATTTTCTCTATGTAAGTAGTCCTGTGTGTATTTTACATAACACTTGCTTTTGCTGCGGCTTACTCATCTCTGTTATCTTCTCAACTCTTCCTTTTACTCCCTTGCATATCAAGTTGGTTTATATTATTTTGATGTTATCTTTTTTTCATCTCTGTTCCTTTTACATCGGTGAAGACATGGCCCTTGAATCCTGCGAAGGTGGAGAACTTTTTGATCAAATAACCAGGGTAAGCTAACGTGAAACTTCAGGGCACATGTTCCCTGTGCTGGGGTATTTATAATTTGTTTGGAAAAATCTTACATAACTTGTTCTGAAGGTGCAGTCGGGTTTAGTTCTACATTAGGTCTTAGTATTAAACATTAAAACAATGACATTTGCTTTGATTTTGCTATGCTCTTATAATTGTCTAAAGGGAGAAAATTAACCAGAATTCCTTTTAACATGGGGTTTTCTAAGATTCAGGATAGATTAGTGGTCTTTATTTTTATCAATTCTTTGTTCACACGTAAGTGAACATTTTAAAATGAAGGAATTTACACTTCACCTGTCAAGTTTCTTGAAATAACACTAATGTTAGTTTTTGCTTAAATTCACTGTTTATTCCATTTTACCTGATTCACCAATCCCCATTCTAAATTAAGAGAATATTCCTTTGAACATTAAAATGCGTATTTAATGCTAGGAATATGAGATGTCTTATCTTTAGATTGAGATCTATAATCACTCAGCATGGTGCCATGGTCAATCCCCCCCCCCTTCCCCTTAGTAGTCTTGTTTCACTGGGTGCATTTGTCATCTTTTCAGAGAGTACTTTTAATTTGATTTCAAATTTTCCCTGTTCGTCTCTCCTCTGAGTTGTCAGTCCTTTTTTAGTTTAATATCTTCAATCTTCTTTAAAAAGTGTGAAGCTTTGAACATCTAAAACATTGACTAAACTTGAAACTTTTGCAGTCTGGGTAAAGATAAATTAGGTAGAAGCTTCACATTTGGATCCATAGGAGTCTTAAATGACTTACAATCAAGCATCCTTGTTTCTTTAAGATGTTAAGGTCATATTTTCTAAAAGAAATCAAAATACTGGCCTATGATTGACGGTCTTCAATTCCACGAAAATAATGTAATAGCCTTAATCATTGCTTCAAAGGTGCTTAATAATTGTTGCTTTAGGTCCTTAATCTTGATCATCATGTGTAATGACAGTATCGTCAACGTATACCACAAAATAAATTAGTTTATTCAAAGATGAGCATCTAGAGAATGCACAATGACTCATCTCATTCCAAATCATGGTAAACTTTTGAAAAATTTTGCTAAACTTCCTAACCAAACTCGAGGTGATGGATTTCTGTAACCTACGAAACAAAGGTCTATCCACCTTGAGCAACTAAGTGACGTGGTTGCTCTCTGTAGATCTACTCTATATTGCCTTGCAAGAATGCAATTTTAATATTGAGCTACATGACTCATTGTATCCATTGACAAGAATAAGTGAACAGGCATCATTTTAGCAATTGGAGACAAGGTATCACTGAAGTCCAAACCAGAATCCTTTTGTCACCCCTTGAGCTTTCAATTGATCCACCTATCTATCAAGGTCCACAAAGGCCAATGACTTTTTGCATCCATAGACAAGAATAAGTGAATATATGTCACTTTAATATTTGGAGACAAGGTATTGTCATCCAAACCATACATCTGAGTGTATTCATTTGTCACCTTACGGGCTTTAAACCAATCCACCTATCTATTCGGGCTCATTTTATTAGCATAAGCCCACCAAAAACCAATTGTAAATTTCAAGTGGTTGGGATTGGACTCCAAAACAGTCATCATCTCTTGCATCATTTCCTATCATCATCTAGAACTGGATAATGTTTTGAGTAGTAATAGAGGATATTGCGAATAGAATGAGACAATTGATGAAAAAACGTTATAAATAGGATGAGAACTAACAATTGAGGGTTTACCCAAATGTCAATAGGCATGTTAATAGAAGGGTTACATATAGGTGGGACATAAGTAGTAGGAAGGGTTAGAATGGGAGTTGAATCACAATCAATAGGACAAATCAATAGAGCTTCTAGACGTCAGCTTTGGAACTGAGGGTGAGATTTGTGGAGAACTGAGTAGAGAGAGATAGACAACTCAAATTGAGGAAAAAGTCATATTGGGAGGAGAGGAATCCATTACGACTAAAGATGCAAAGAAAGGTGTATCATCAAAAGATAGGACACGTAGAAAGACAATAAAATGATACATAGATGTGGAATTACTGATACCCCTTTTTGTACTTTGAAATACCCAAGAAATGTTCCTTTTCCATAGTGAACAAGTAGGAGTGGGATCATAAACAAAACTAGTGAAAGCAAACGCTTGATGCAGAACAACATAAAAGGGTTTCTTCAGGAAACAAAAGAGAGTAAGAAATCTTATCACTAAATTGATGATGGCATTCAAGTTATTAAACAACTGGTGATGAGAACATCACCCTCAAAGGTCATTTATCAATTGTTTTTAAGTCATCAATAATATGACAATGTTTATGTGCTTCAGACACCATTTTGTTTTGGTGATCAAGAGCTACTAAATTGATATATGATGCCGTAGGATGGATTTGGACGATGTTTATGTTCTGTCACACCATTTACAACACCAATTGTTTGTCTAAATTGATTCATTATCTTTGAACAAAAATCTTGAAATGACATCGTGTGATTCATGTAACTGACCTCACTTAGTAGTATAAGGTTTTGTTGTTGTTGGATCTTTCATAAAAAGTTAGAATGTGCATCTTTTGAGGTTATCAATGAATGTGACATTTATATCCAAAAACAGAAGGGACATGATTAGGACCCTAAGCATCAGAATTCTTGACTATACTTGAAAAGAATGACCTAATATTTTTACCAATCTGACATGACTCACTCCAAGGACTTTGAATGTGAAAGATGGACCAATTGCTTCAACTTATTAACCTTGGATGACCTAGATACAAAGCATAGTGGATGAAGGAGGTTGTAGGTAATAGAGACTCCATATTTTGGATATTGCTCCAACCATCTATCACACATTCCAATCTTGTACAAAGAAAGAGTTGGTTGATTGATTGAAATCAAATTGAAGGGGCAACTAGGTACAACTACGAAGGAATTTAGGGATAACTTTTGAGAGACAAAGCTTAACATATCTTTCCTTTAAAAAATCAATGAGGGTGATGTGGTGAGGTGATTTAGGTGAGAGGTTAGAAGTAAGAGAGATACTAACCTGATTAGAAGTACCAAAATAAAAGATCATTATCTCTATAAATGCAAGGTGAGATAGGTCTATAGCAGGATTACTAGTATGTGTAATAGTTGCTAAAGAGGAATCCAGTTGGGATGCCTTAATTTGAAGACACTTGTGTTCTTTGGGAGAAAAAGGATAAATTCCTTTAGAATCTCTTTTGTCATAGCCACTACCCTACAACTACAACCTCTTCACTTGGTCAAAGTAGTAAGAGTCTCGACCATGATGAGCAAATGATAAACTATGAACATAGAGGGGAACCAAAAATGTAATGGCAATCACAACACCAAGATAAGAACAAAGACCAAGTTAAACACAGATGGCTTGAAATTTGCTGTGACAGCACACACAAAAAAACACTGAAAAAGAATATAGGGTTTTATGGGTCCTGCACCCTAAGTGACCAAATCCCTAACTGGAAATGACTGACCAAAGAGCTTTGTTTACCAATTTGAGATGGGAAAAATTATTCCTTTGAGTGTATTAGTAAATGATTGATACACTTATTTATACACATAAGGGCCGAATCAATCCCTAAAGTTTAGAAGCTGTAATTAGGAAAGCAAGGAAACTAAATTGAAACTAAGGAAACATCAAAGAGAAGGAAAGGGGAAATAATATCTCTTTAAATCCCTACATATTATCCCTAGCACAATATCTTAACATGAAAAGTGCTTTTCAGCCAAGAGCTTTATTTGCTGCATTTTGACTACAAGATTTTCTTAATGCAAGATAAGCTATTCATTCAAGCACACATTAGTAAAATATTAAAATGGTATTGATTGTATTATCAATGAAATCACATTAGAACATTTGGTTTCAAAGTACAGATCCACAATACTTACTAGAACAAAGATTCTCAAAACAATGGCAGTACTAAATAAATAGTATTCATCCATGCTCTATTTGTAATAACCAATGCCCCCCTTGCCTCTAAACAAAATTGCCTGTAAATGCCCGTATTTTCTTTACCATTGTTCATCAGCTGTGTCCATGGCTTACTAAAATATTTGTACTTTCAGTACTGTTTTGAATATGGAAGTTGTTAATTTGTCGCATGCTTGTTATTACTACATGATATCTACTAGCAAGCTTTCTGATTTCTCTGTGCAGAAAGGTCGTCTAACTGAGGACGAGGCACAGTTCTATGCAGCTGAAGTTGTTGATGCTCTTGAATACATACATAATTTGGGAGTCATACACCGTGATATTAAGGTAATTCTGTAGCATGATTATACTGCATCACTGCCATATATGGCCATGTGAATATTAAATTTCTTCAATTGCAGCCAGAGAACTTGTTACTTACAGCTGAAGGACATATTAAAATAGCCGATTTTGGGAGTGTGAAGCCTATGCAGGATAGTCAAATCACTGTCCTTCCGAATGCAGCATCTGGTAAAATAGGGGCAATGTGGATGCTGCTTTTTGTAAGTTTATTTTATATTGTATTTATATTGATTTATATTTTTTAAATTTCCAGACGACAAAGCCTGCACTTTTGTGGGAACAGCTGCTTATGTTCCTCCAGAGGTTCTTAATTCCTCTCCGGCAACTTTTGGGTAGGCATTAAAATGTCAAGTAATGCAGATGAATTCTATGTTAATATTATTTCTTAAGCCTCCATCGTGATGCATATAACGTACTTTGAATACAGTCATTCACTCTTATCGAAGAAAATATTATTGATTGTGCCAGTTTTTCATGCATGTAAATTTTTCATTTCAGTTTTTAATTTTTTTTAAATCAAGGGTTAATTTTTTACAACTCACACGTTAAGTTTGTTCATGCACTGAGTTTCTTTATTGCTTTTTGTTTCATACCAGGTTCTCATATAATAACTTCCGTTTTTTTGTTTTTCTTCCCTCAATATATCACAACAGAAATGACCTATGGGCACTTGGCTGCACATTATACCAAATGCTTTCTGGAACTTCCCCTTTTAAAGATGCAAGTGAATGGCTAATTTTTCAAAGAATTGTAGCAAGAGAACTTAGATTTCCAGATTACTTTTCTGACGAAGCAAGAGACCTCATTGACCGTCTGTTGGTTAGTATTATAAATTGTGCACATAGAAATCTTAGCATCACTATAATTTTTATATGTTGCTAATTGCTTAAAATATCATATCCTTTCTATTTTTGTAAATTAGATAGCTGCTCAATTTACATATTAAGATCATAAAGGAGTGTAATGTCCAGAATTAAGATGTTTCATTTCTAGCTTTCTTGAAGGACAGTGTTTTAAGATGGGGTGAATTTTGCAAGTATTTTTGTTAATGTGGGTTTAGCAATGGTCAATTTCATTCCTCTAACCTGTACCCATTGATTTTTTATTGGTTGTCAGGCTTAGGACTTTTTCATAGTTTTATTCACATTCATTAATTCCTAGGTACTTCTGATACCTTGCGAATATAGCTTTTGAAAAAGAGTATGCTGCCTGGAAGGGGGTCGGGTGATGGGTCATATTGGTGCATAGTGTGCCTTTTTCAATAAATAATATAATAATAACAGGAAGCCAGAAGTTGTGGTTGGTTGTAGACTATTAGATAACACATAATGGGTGCATGTAATGCACATTTGAAGGATAAGTAGACAACACAAGCAGAACAACTTAGTTAAGAAGCTGAGCCTCAACACTACTTTATGTTTTGTCTATTTTATGGAAGTAGTTTATGCAAAAAAAAAAACAGTTTTGAAGGGTGGAGTGGGGAGTTGTGCTGGGTACAAAGCCCAATTGGGCTTATCGATTGACATTCGTCGGATTTTGGCCAAATTGATGGGTATTTTCTACCTTTGGATCATTAGTGAAGCACAAAAGTTTGTCACTTAACTTATGTCGTGTATGTCATCTTTTGTTATGTTCTGTCCAATAAGTCCATAACCAATTTTAAAGTCCGCATGAAACAAGTGTTGTAATGCTGTTTAGCCCTTCAGATTTTAGCCAGTCAAGCACCTTATAGTTTTTTATAAGGACTATTATGTAAATATACCCACAATTATTTTTTTTCCAGAAGAATATCATACATGAATGAATATTGACATCATGTTATTTATAAGTACGTAACTGCTTATCAATTAAACTTGTCAAGATATAAAGCATTATTGTAGATAAACATGAAAAATAGCACATTAAGGGTAATACCAAAATTCATCATTTAATGGTATATATTCTATATATGATAATATCACAACTTTTTTAGCATGCTTTAAGTTGCATGCCATGGGTTTTTAATTTGTGGAGTTTTAATTTAAAATCAATGTTATTATGATGCAGGATTTGGATCCCAGCAGGAGACCAGGTGCTGGACCTGATGGTTATGTTATTCTGAAAGCACACCCATTTTTCAAGGGGGTTGACTGGGATAACTTGAGGGCACAAATTCCTCCAAAACTTGCTCTGGAACCTGGGGTGTGACTACCATTACTTTGCTCTTTTAAATGTTATTTATCCAGAATAAGAAAAGGAACCTTCATTTCTAGTCCTCGTTATCTAACACTAGTATAATTTTAACTTGTAGACTCAGTCACCTGCAGCTGATGATGTTCATGATTCATCATGGAGTCCTTCTCACATTGGGGATGGTTCTTTGGCTTCGGTTAGACAATCTGATGCTGCTACATCTTCTGATGGGACTGGTCACATAACTAGGCTAGCTTCAATTGATTCCTTTGATTCAAAATGGTATGTAGAGACATTTTCTCGTTGGAATTGGTATGATGTGTTCACTTCAATAGTAATGGTTTGTTGAAGATCATTTCATTAACCCTTTACAAATCATGTGACCTTAAAAGGGCTCAAATGTTAGTATAATTTTCAAATTAAAGAAGTTTAAATATGGCCAAAAGAATATTTTGAAGCTATATCCTCGGTGTCTTAATATTTTACCGAATGATGAATGCTATCTTTCACTTTATTTTCATATTTACAGCCTTTCACGTCAAAGAACACTGTAGATTTATTTATCTTTTTGGAATTCATAATTAGGGGACAAAAAATAACAGCTAAGTTGAGGTCTTATTTCATCTAATAATATTAATTTACATAGATGTTTGGTTATACCCAATGTCCTCTCCCTGGTAGTATTTAACTAAAAATGTTGCATTCTCAGTTACAAATCTATTCCCACTCCAGCAGAAATTGAACGTTTAGAAAAATAAATAAAGGCTCTTGTGTACAGTGCCTGAAGTTCATGTTTACCTGGCTTGTCAAACTGTAAAATTTATGCTCATTACAGGCAACAGTTTTTGGATCCTGGGGAATCTGTTCTTATGATATCTATGGTGAAGAAATTACAAAAACTAACAAGCAAGAAGGTGCAGCTCATCCTCACCAACAAACCAAAGTTGATCTATGTGGACCCATCAAAGCTAATTGTGAAGGGAAATATAATATGGTCCGATAATCCAAATGATTTAAGTATCCAAGTGACTACGGCATCAAATTTCAAGATTTGCACAGTAAGCATTCTTGACTAGTTCTTGTACAATTTGTGCGATTTATAAATATAGGAAATAGTACAAGTGAGATATTTAAGTACGTAACACCTATAAGCAAACAGCAAGACCTGAAAGGGCTTTGATTTAAATTCTTTTCGTGTCACATTTTAGTAAGTGATTTGCAATTACACCCCCAACTCCTCCATACATAAATTCTAAGTCTTAATTAAAATACATTGTGTTACAAACTTCACATTTTTCTTTAAAAATAATGTTGTTGCAGCCTAAAAAGGTAATGTCGTTTGAAGATGCTAAGCAAAGAGCATGGCAGTGGAAAAAGGCAATTGAAGGACTTCAAAACCGGTGAATTTATTCTGGTTTTGAGAACATATTCTTTTAGATATCCTCATTGTTCAGCAAGAAGGGATAAAACAATTGACTGCCCAACAATCAATTATTCATTAAAAGAACAAATTTGCAGATTTTGGAAGCTGGTTCTAGCTATAATTCCTCAACACAGCTTAATTTTGTGATGAGTTCTTCCATCCTCTTTCATGCTTCGAAGGGATGATAAAATGTGGAAGTTCTAATTGGAGGCAATACTTTGTAAGAAAAGATTCGTTGTTTTTTTAATTCTATATTAATATTATGAGTTGGAAGATGATATCATTTTGGTTGTCATACTGTATGAATCATTGAATTGCTCAATTTATTGTTTCTTCAGCTCGTGGATTATTTGGCCCTTGGCAATCTGTAAATAATATAGGTGTAATATGGCAATTCTATGTAGTTTTACGTATTGAATGGAAATTGGTGCTTCTTAACACGCAAATTAGAGTGCATTTGGTAAAGCTCTGCTGTAAAAGTACATCTGCCTGCTTAAATTCAATCAGTGTTTGTTGTGCTGAAAGTTCATAATCTAGATAGTGAAACCACATGCAATTAAGAGATACTGTTGCACTTGTAACCTAACCCATCAACTATTTCTTAACATGTGGTTCAGATTGCAGATGAACCAAGTTGTATTCGTCAATCATTCACCTAATAATAATTGTGCATTCCGAAAACTTATGGGCTGACGTAAATTGTTTTTGTACCCGATGTAGACGTGACAATTAAATTGTACCAAACATAACTAAGAGTTCTTTGTGCCAAAAACAATTATTAAGGACCCTTTTCCTTTGGTCAGATATGGACAAGTAACGTCTTCTTTAAAGTGACCACTTCAACATCCAACCACTATTGGTGTATTAGCTTCATTGCGGAAGTGAAAAGAAAATAAACTGTGGATAGTTTCACCTAAATTATTAGTAAAAGATCTATGCTACGCTTTGGAGTGTGTTCCGAGACTCATCTTTGGAGGGAAATTGACTCCAATTGGGACAGACAATGCAAAATTGCCTTTGCATAATCATTATTATTCTGCCATAAAAAATCTGCAATTGTATATCATAACTAATCTTATGCTAAACCACTTGATTGTGATCCAATTCTTAGATTCGGATGTAATGTTCATGGAGACATGGTGTCAATTGTTATAAACCACAGACCGCTTATTGTTATATATGTACAAGATTCTTGAAAATCCTAAACTAATAAAATAACAATAAATAGTGTTAATTAAGACATCAACACAAGACAATGATTATAGCTATTCTCGACAACGATTTTATAGTAAGTTCTTTTAACAAATATTGCCTCACTCGCGGGAAAATTTTGAATAGAGATGATACGTATGGCTTTTCGTGGATCAAGAGCTAGCCATGTAAAATGAAAAATGCCACTGCCATTGTAACTAGTGGAACAGAGATGTTGTCATCTACTATCTTAGTAATGGGAAGGGACTCCACAATTGTTGCCACGAAAGAAATAAATGCAACTCTGGGCACAGTGCTTGCCCAATCCAACTGCACGTGTCCTAGAACTGAATAGTAGTAGAGTATCCTGCATGCAATAATAATATCAAAAGCATCAGTCACAATACTATTATAAACAATATCTTTTCCCATTTTTATATGTAACTTTAGTTCATATATCCAGCCATAAAGATAGGAAAAGTTGGATAAGATTATTACACACCCAATTGAAACCAAGAATCCAAACACAAGCATAGATATGCTACCGGCCCAACTCTTGTTTTGATTGTAAGGAATTTTCATGGACCCATATTTTCTACCGATGATATCAGCTACACCTGCAAAATCATCAAGTTCAAAGCTGAAAAACAAAGCAGAAACCCATCACTTAGATAAGAATGCAGAAAAAAAGTCTATTTACTATATTACCATCCCCTCCACACATCATTGCCAACGAGACCACACCAATTGGAGACTCACGCCAGAACACAAGAGCACATAAAGTCAATATCAGAACATAATAAAGAGGACCCCTCAGCAATTCTCTGCAACCAAAAATGAACATTCAATGCCTAGACAAAATTTGCAGTTTTTCAACACCCCCATGAGAAAATAAAACAAAAAACCAGCGACAAAAAAAAAAATTTACTCTGGATCTCCTTCTCTGGTCAATGATTTGATTAGTCCCTCATCAGAAGCCAGGGACAGACCATTCATCAAAAGCCTCAAACAATTGACCAGAGGTACAAAAGCGGCAAAGTAGCGAGCCTTAGGGGAGTTGCTATCCTACCATTAAAAATCAAAACATTCAAACAAAGCAGCATTACATACAGTTCACATCTTCCTCCCATGAAAGATAACAAACCATGATCTGAAACACAGAAATGGGATACCTGAAAATAGGCCAAGAAAAGAGAAAAAGCAAGCCAGACAATATATGGACCAGCTTTCTGCTCAGGCCCTGTCCAACCAATTTCCACGGAGCCAAAGAGTCACATCATAGTCAAGCAAGCACCCAAACTTCCACCAGCACACAAATCAATAAACAAGACCCAGGAACAAATTCAAGGCAACAAATAAACCTATTTTTGCGGTAACGTTTTCTAGCCTTCAACGTAGGTGTCCTAAAGGATGTACTATTCGTTACCTGTGCCTTAAATTTGCATGGAATCAACGTCATAACAATTCATTGCAACTTAAAAATTTCTTCCTATGGATGAAAGAAAATAAGAAAGTGAAATGAATTAAGATTTTCACAAAATTTAAAATTTCTCCTATAAGCACAGCTTTTATAGAAACTCCCTTTTAACTGTAAAAGAATTTTGATTCATTTTATTTCCTAATATTTTTCTACAAATACTTATAAATAATTTGTCAAACTGAAAAATGAACTCTGTTTTGCAATTGTGTATCTGCATGCAAGCAGTGACTGAACAAAGATTGAAGTTGTACCTGGTGGAGAATGTTCCTCCGAGTGAGTTCATCAAAAGCACGCACGAGGGCGTAAGCGCCGCCGAGAACACCAACGGTGGCTCCGGCATTGTAGAGCAGATCTTCTGCCGTGGCGGGGACGACAAACCGCGACACCCTTTGATCCAAACCGACAGCTGGCGTGATAGGAGAACGCGGAAACCGGACAGTGCCGTCTGTTGTTGGCTTGTTCCAACGAAAGAGGATGGTGCACGGCAGCGGCGTGCGGCGGTGCGCGGCGGAGAATAAAAGGAGTTGAGAGGATAAGAGCGTCATGGTTCAAAACACAAAACACTAGAAGACAGCAAAAAAAAAATGGAGGGATAACTTTTTTATCTGTTTATTTGAGTTTAAGTAACCATGGTTTAATTAAAAAAATCCACTCTCCATGTTCACATTTTGTAATTTTCAATACAAAATAATTTAATCACAATTATATTATGACAAAATTTACATATAAACAAAACTTCAATAAAAATAGCATAACCCAATTAATTTAGTCCATGTGGGACATGATATCATTTAAGTAACACATGTTAACCAAGTGTACTCACAAAAACAACAACGGCTATTAGTGTCCACGGATAAAAGCTGACCATAAAGCGGACGTTATTAGTGTTGGTTCATCACAAAAATTAACGTAAAGTTACGAGCTTTGGACACTTTTCTTAAATGAGCATATTCGTATCGGACACACGTATTGGTGTCAACTCGTACAACACTCGTAGGACCTTTATCGATGAAGTGTTCAATTCAAAAAATATTTGTTGAATTTTTGAAAATTCTAACATGTTCTAACACAATTTTAAAATGTATAAATACAATAATTTTTTAAAAACTCAAATTTATTGTATAAATTTTTATTATGATTATAAAAATAAGAAACAAATTTTTTTGAACCAGTCATGAAAAATATTTTTTTGCTTTCAAAAAAATCTGAAACATACTTTTGTACATAAATATTTATTTTCAATTTATATAATTCAAAATTATATAATATATAGATTTGTGTCCCTGTATCCTACATTTTAGAGATTATACGTATTCTTGTGTCAGTGTCCATATCCGCATCTATGCTCCATAGACTTAAAGTGATTCTAAACTCATACTATGAATAATAAATTAACATTCACGATAAAAAAAATACAAGATGGGACTCTTAGTATTTAATGTATTAAGAAAAATAAATAAAAAATAAGTAACTTTGACGTGTGTCAGTTTAATTAATTCTATATTATTTAATATGAAAAAATAAAGTATGAAAATGTGTGTGTAAAATAAGTATTTGAAATATGATTTTGTCTCATATCTTGTATCATTAAATCTTTAACATTGACGAGTTTTCTTTCTAAATTATCTCTCAAAAGTTTTAATCATCTCCAAATTATGGATATGGCTGGTGTAAGTTGGAAAATATAGCTAATAAGTATCAGTCAACTTTTTGAGAATCCCTAATATGCAGGTGAGCATGGAAATTTGGTGCGAGTTTGAAGACAAAATCTGTTATAGATGGAGGCAAACGAAGATGATTGTGGTGACAAAGGCTTCGTCGTTGGAGGTAAAATCCTCTTTCACTTACTTTTTTGGTTCAAATTAGTTTAAGTTGATTAAGTGTTCGATTTATTTACTCTATCATGATTTTATAAGTTATGTACTGGTTAATGAAAATAAATAATATTGTTTGAAGTGTTACTGAATCAAATTTTATATTTGGCTGATTTTGTTATTTTTTATTTTTTATTTTTTTGTATTCTTTGAGTTTGTTATGAGCAAATTTAGTATAACATTTACCGAATAAAACTTTGTCTTAAAAAAATAAGTTTACAACTCATAAAGATGGTGAAAAAGAGAAAAATAAATTAATTAAAAACTTAACACTTAAAATTAAGCACAAGTAGCTAATACCCCACTGAATTTGGAAAAAAAACATATTCAAAGAACTGAAGTTGTTATTGAACTTGTTGAAGAGATTAAATCTTCTGCTTTGACATGTATCACTATATAGTATATAGT
>Ga0123341_1000269_pt1 | contig 28468 bp, 36 predicted proteins | sample Turbeapinknodule_FD_89959 | JGI IMG/M metagenome (GOLD analysis project Ga0123341, IMG submission 89959) | Root nodule microbial communities of legume samples collected from Mexico - Turtle bean Mexico pink nodule | ecosystem: Host-associated > Plants > Roots > Nodule | place: Mexico: Nepantla...
ATATGGAAGGTTCTAGTTCCAGAACTAGGCGCAGACATAGAAGCTCACTTTGGCTCACAACGTGCGCTACCGATATCCGACCGCTAACCCTCTACGCCAGACGGGGTCTCCTTGCCGCTTACGGAACGGTGGTTCTGCTCGGAATTTGAAGCTTGGGCGGCCGGCTGGCGGAAATCGAAAGCGTGATGCTCTGTCGTGCGACATGACCGAAGCCAGCGTGCTATTGGCCGAAGGTCATGGGTAGCCTTCTTCTAGCTGGTCCAAAAGGCCAGGATTGGCTATGCCTCGGTTCAGTCGGCGCCGGTTTCAATGAACGGAGCGCCGAGTACCTCCGGAAAACGCTCGATCGCCCTAAGCGCAAGACGCCGCCCGTGGATGTAGCGGCAGGCGCGAGAACGAGTGTGACAAAATCGCAGAGATTTGTACTAATCGGAACCAAAGGCGATTGCTTTTTTAACGCTTGTCTTGCAAGAGTTTACCGAGAACAGGATCTTCTTCGATGGCAGTTTGGGGCTCTCAGTCCATCCAGTTCGTTTGGTTTGTTACATCTGTTGACGGGCTCAAAGCGGACAACCTCTACGAAAGCATACTCGCGCACGAAGCTGACAACGTGCAAAGGAACAAGATTCCCAGCCCTGCGAATCCTTTCCTTGGTGTTGCAACCGGAAGTATGGATGACATCCAGTATCAGATGCAGGTACAGCCGGGCCGCGTGGATCTGATTGTAAGCCCGCTTGCCGATGATAACGATTCAGAAGGTGACGTTCGCCTGCTAGATACTTATGCAGAGATCAGCAAGATAATCGATCACTTTGATAAGCGAGCCATTGCATGGCCCGGCGCTGTGAGGCTATCGATTGTCGCGAATTTAGTGTGGCCTGCTCCCGACGTAGACACCGCAGTAGACAAGTTCTTCCAGCAGACGGGGCTCAACCTTCAACTCGATGGTATAACTGACCCGATACTACAGTTGAATCGTCGGAAGTCTCTGCCTGCGGCTGGTGTGGACATAAACCGGGTGGTGCGATTTGGGACGGCAACATACCAGCAGTTTGTTATTCAGCTTTCGCAAGATGTCTCCGCGATAAGTACACCCGTACCCATCTCAATTCAGAGGTTTGCGACGTCGGTGACTTTGGATTTCAACACAATCCCTGACGGCAGGGTCTTTGAAGTTGCGGAGCAAGTGACTATCTGCAAGGAATTGGCGAGCGAGATTTTTCGCGCCGCAGAAATGGCATCTCTTAAGGCCCTGGTGGATTGAATGTCTTTCAAATATCGCTCAAGGCGGTTCTTCAAAGTGGAGACGGGATCAACAAATGCATCCTCGTTTTCCCCATACACCGTCGCAGGGTCAAACGACGAGGCGTCCACCAGCGACATCGCTACCATTGAATACCGGACCAGCGGCGCATCAGTCGATCGATCTAACAACTTGCGGATTTCTCGATTTGCGGCCGTACAGGGGGCGTTGCAGACAATGTGTCGCTTGCCGAAGGATCATGATTTTCACATCGATCCTGCGACCGCTTCGAAGGCCTCTGACCTTCTCGGTCTGATCTCCGAGAACTACGATGTTTCACCTCCGAAGGTAATTCCACAGGATGGCGAAGCTGTGGTCTTCACTTGGGATTTTGGCGAACTGAAACGATATCTGACGGTCGACGAAGAAGAGATCGATGTGATGGATCTCCACAAGACGCGCCGCATCAGGTGCGTTCACGAGATCGCTATCGAAGGCGATCATCCATACGCCGCTCTAGCTCAAATGATCGGAGTGAAGTCTACCTCCACGACTCTGATGGACAACGATGCTGACTGGTGATGCTGTCTGCCGAGCAGCGCTTTATCCAAAATTTATAACCCCATCTGGGGTTTTTGACGAGGAAGCTCTCCTTAATTTCGCGGGTATTAAAGGCACCGAGGTATATGCACTCTCGGTAGCGTCGAAGTTTATCTGTCGGTCGGATAACGGGGTTCATGAATACGGCGTAACAGCCGCCGAGATTGCGAACGCGCGCTTTCGGGAGAAGAATGGACGGTCACCCGAGCCGATCGATGAAGAAGTGCATTACGTTGGTTTTTATGAATTTCTGTATGGAGATCTCATCGCAATTGAGATGACCCATTACGCAGTCCATTGTTACTGGCTTCCAGAGAATGGTTTGCATATGCACTTCCAGGCTGAGTTTCGGCCAAACGGCAGGACAGGGTCTGCCCGGGAGAAGCGCACTGATCGACGGGCCGCAGTCGGAATTCTGGCTACTATGTTGCGCGGTCCAAAAAAGCATATCAGCATGAAAGATGAGCCCTACCGCGAGGCGTTGGAGGCTATCGACCTACCGGCACTCCCAAGGGGCTAACCACACGCGGCGGTCCTAGGCAGGTGGTCTATGCGCGCGTTGTTGCCAGCCTGGGGCCGCGACGTGCCCCGTTCGACTTACGCGGTGCACCTTTGTGAATCTCACCTTCATCGAGATGACCCTTCGCTATTGACTTATACATCGCGTATAATATGTTTTCTTAAACACGGCGTATAGGTTGAAGGAAATTTTGATGCGCGGCTTTCGAGTCAGTGAGGTGGCCAAGCTTTTAGGAATTGAGCCTGGGGCAATTCGCATTTGGCGAAACCGTGGCATCTGCCGTTTCGGGCTTGACGGTCCGAGTGTCGCTGCGTGCTATACCCCACAAGATGTGCTCGTCATGGCATGGGCACTTGCGCTTAAAACGGTAGGCTTTGATCTAAGGGAAGCTTTCGATGTCGCTGAATCTCACCGATGGTGCGCAGACCGTATCCTCGCAGGGCAGGTGACCGAGCAGCACTATTTACTTGTCGAAAGCCGTCCATTGGACCCCCAGCGTTACGCTGGGTATCGGTTCGGCACGGCTGCGGCCGTACTTAGAGAATGGTCGCCTGACGCGCCGGTCAGTGTCGTCATCAACGCCACCAAAATAGCGGATGATTTATTCGGCCCAGATGGCTCTCTAAGCCGCCTGGATGTTGAACTAAGCCGCCTGGGTTTTCGCAGACAGGAACTCGGGCAATGAGCAAGTTTCATTCCCTTCTGAGCGACGGCGCGCATGGGCAAAAGATTCAGCTCGATGATCTGGGCGTTCGCCTCGGAATTTCAGTCGAAACGGCGCTCACATTGGCGGCCGACCACGCGAGCCGGCTGCATGGTCGGCCAATGACGGCGATCATAAAGACGGGCCGGAGGCACTGACTTGGTTGGCGTCGATCTCAGACCTATTCCTTGCTTCGCCCTTCGGCGGCAGGAGGCGGCCGCCTCATTGGGCATTTCGGCATCGTTATTCGACAACTGGGTGGATCAAGGCTTTATGCCAAAAGGCACAAAGGTCGGCGGCGTAGTTCGCTGGGATACGGAGCAGATACGCGCAGCGTGGCAAGCCTTGGTCGAGAGCGGTGCCGCCGATCCCAAAGACAATCCCTTTGATGGAGTGATCGCGTGATCAAGACCCGGCTCCGCTATTGCGTTTACGATCCTGATCCCCGGGGGAACCCCCGCTATTACGTACGCAAGAAGGGTCGCAAAAAGGTCCGGATCTTTGAAAAATTTGAGGACGGCAGGGGTAACATCACTGAAGCCTTTATGAAGGCCTATTGGGCGGCGCTGGCAGTGATGGATGGCGCCACCCCGCCGAGAAACGAGGTGCCGCGCGAGGATACTTTCGACTGGCTTGTCGATCAGTATTTCCGATCCAATGAATTCAATCGCCTAGAATTGACGACGCAGAGCGACAAGCGCAGCGTGTTGGCTCGCTTCTGCGTGACGGCAGGGCCACTCCCGTACAAAAGATTTCGGCAACAGGATGTCGCGAACAGTCAGCTCAAACGAAAGGCAACGCCAGGCGCAGCCGACAAACTGGTGAAGGTGCTTAGGGCTCTGTTCAATTGGGCCATGACTCAAAACCCGCCGCTGGCTGTTGCAAACCCGGCGACAGGAATAAAGAAGCTGAATTCTGCATCCGAAGGCTTTCACACGTGGACGCCGGCTGAGATCGACAAGTATCGCGCGAACCATCCTATAGGCACGACGGCACGCCTTGCTTTGGAAATCATGCTCAATATCGGCGCCCGCATTTCCGACGCGGCGTATATAGGGCGGCAGCACGAAAGTGGCGGCGAGCTTCGCTTCACCGCCCGTAAAAATCGCAACCGGAAGCCCACGGTCATCGAAGTGCCGATGACGACAGATCTAATCGATGCACTGAGACATACCAAGACGGGTGACTTCGCATATCTGGTGACGGAGTACGGCCGCCCATTCACCGTCAACGGATTAGGGAACCGCATGCGGGAATGGTGCAACGCTGCAGGTCTGCCACAGTGTTCCTCCCATGGCTTGCGGAAAGCAGCCGCTGTCATCTTCGCGGAGAACGGCGCCAGCGCCCCGGAGATGTGCGCTGTTTTCGGCTGGTCTAAGCTGGAAACCGCCGAAACCTATATCCGTAAGGCTCAAAGACGAAAGATGGCGAGCAATGCTTACGCGCGTCTGCCTGACAACAAGAAACCTAAATGTGTCTCATTTTCACGGGCAGAAAATGAAAGTGAGACAAAAAGAGGAGAAAACCGTGGAAAATCAACGGCAAAAAAAAGGAATGGTGGGCCCGGAGGTTGTCGCACAATTAAGTACTTTCAATGATTTATGGCCCCGCACCAGCAAAATATCGGCCATTGGATTGATTTGCTGATTTGAAACGAGCCCCGCACCGCTCTTAATCGCATGAACGCATCAGGATGCCTAAAACAGGATAGCAAGCGAGACGACCCTGCAGGGACGCCGTGGTCGCCTACCCTTTAACCACGTTCGGGACGTGGGGGTCGAGTGTTCGAATCACTCCACTCCGACCAGCCGAAAACCCCGCTCCGGCGGGGATTTTTCTTTTATGGGCAGAGGTCGCACCTAACGAAATCCCTAACGATAAGATTGAAGCGCTAGGTGTCGTCCTGATCGTCGTTCTCCTTACGCCATTCACCGAAAGCCTCCTGAAGCTCATCCAGGAAAAAATAGCCGGTAAAGAAAGATCACTCGATCTCGTAGACATCGGCCGCATCGGCCGCATCCCGCAGCCCCTTGTACGCGTGTCGAAGCTTTCCATCATGCGTCCAGGCTCGATACTCGATTTCGGCGAGTAGGCGAGGGCGCACCCAAACTACGTCCTTGCGTCGACCGCTGTAATTTACCGGCGACTTCTTCGCCACCAGCTTGTCGAGTTGCTCGCGCAGCTTCCATGCCGTCGATTCTGCAAACCCGGTGCCAACCGATCCCACGTAGACCAGGTTGCCGTCCTTGCGCGCCGCCAGGAGCAGCGCGCCGATCCCAGCTCGAGCGGACAACGAATGCTCGTAGCCAACCACAGCGAAGGTGTCGCTCCGGATGCATTTGATCTTCACCCAATCGCCGCCACGTCCAGAGCGATACAGACTCTCGCGGTCTTTGCCGATGATGCCCTCTAGTCCATGTTCGCACGCCGCCGTGAGTAGTGAAGCGTCCGATTTGAACAACTGGTGGAAGGAGACGACAAAGCCGGTCACCGATGCCGTTGACGAGTTCAAGGCCGGGTACAACTCGAGCAGATAATCAATTCTGCAACCTAGCCTCTACTTCACGTCGTCAGGAATGACGGTCCACTTTCCCCACTGCCGCGGGATCATTCTTCTGATCATGCGTTGATCCGGGTCTTTCAGCTCGGCCTGCGAGAAGCTTCTGCGTGCCGGTCGCCAGGATAGCGCGACAACCTCACGCAAATTCTGGCTAATCTCTTTGTGAAGACCAGGATTTTTTCGCATCGGCGGCTTTGGGGCAGTTGAATGACCGCACTCTCTCCACAGGCGTGTAGTGAGATACTTGTCGTCATCAGGTGGCGTAGACGCCAACCTGAACATTCCTTGCTTACGATCTTCCTCCGGCAGCGCGGAGAAATGTTCGTCCAGCCTAATGAGGTCATCCTTTATTTCGGAACCCGTCACCATCTTCTGATCTTCCCGAAGAAACAGCGGCACAATGCGACGGTGGAGCCTGTCCTCCGAAATGAACAACTTGGTGAATGGAAGGTAGTAAAGGTAGGCGACGTCGGTGCGATTGCTCGGCCTGTCAGGCGAGATGATCTTTTTCGTCATGAGCAGGTTAAAGAAGATGTCGACCGTCAGACAGTGCGTAAAATATGGGGCATAGTTGGGTAGCGCCGGGTGACCGGCAGCCTTCCATCTTGCCTCCACGGCCCTCCACATAGACGGGTCGAGCCCGAGGAAATAGTAGCCCAGCTTGAGGTTCAGGAAGTGCTGCCCACTTCTCGCAAGCACCGCGCGTGCAATCCTGAGGGCATCCTCATGGTTTCTCGGTGAGTCCTCGATAAGGAGCATTTTCTTGGTCAATGTTGCCAGCGCCCCGTTGTCTAGGCCTTTCAGGGCTTTTCTCCATACAACCGCGAATTTCCGTTCGACGTCGTGGAAGTTCTCGTCCTGCCAGCGGTCGAAGGCTTTTGATTCCGGCGTCTGCTCATTTGCGACAGCTATCTTGCCTTTGTGCAGCACTGGGATGCCGCCTTCGATGACCGGCCGCCCGTCCATTTCGATATGACTGCCTAGCAGTTCGTTCAGGCACAAAGCCACGTGTGAGATATTGGGGTAAGAGTGCATAACGGGGGTCTTTTTCGCGACGTCCGCTACCACCTTTTCCCGCGTACGGGTTTTAGGATCGTCCTTCTCCAAGTCGGCAAGAACTTCAATGTAGAAGATGGGCGATATCACGGTCGAGAACATCAGGTCGAACAGGACAGCCTGATCTACGCTCAGCATTTCCAGGAATGACTTGTCGAAAAGCGTGAGCGGCCCCACGACCCCCTCCTTTTTTCACGGACACTAGCAGCTTGACTCATATCCAGAGAGAGAACAAAAAGAGAACTCCATGAAGCATCCACGAGGAATCGATCTCTATTAGGGCCGAGGCTCACCGATATATGTCGGCGAGCTGGAAGACGTCGCCATGGACCTCCGCAAAATGATGGAGTGGGAGTGCGTCGGTGGTCGATGCGTCAAGTGCGAGCGCAAGGCGTGGCTGGATCGCTGGGACCTTCAACGGGGTAGGTCGAGCATAGTGCTTGCCGAGGTTGCCAATCGATTGCGGTGCCGAGCGTGTGGCAACACTGAGGGCAATCGCATAATCCTCGGTCGCCTCCCGCGAGATTAAAACACGAAGTGGACGACGGCCCAGACGACCAAGCCGATTACTAAAACATGCGCGGCGACCTGACCGTAAGAGACCCAGTACGGAGGCATATCAGCCTGGCGTTCGCGCACTATCGCCTCTAGCCTCTCGCGCGTTTTGCTTGGTTCTTCTCCAAGCTGTCTCCGAGCTAGGCTCTCTGCCCAGCTATTTGGCGGTCTCCAAAAGTTGCGCCAACCATGGATAAACTGCGGATGCTTCATGTTGTGCCAAATCTTCCCCCGAAAAAAACGCGCGCGATCTACATGGGCTCCGTTAATAAGTCGATCGCTATATTTTCGCAGGTGACTTGCCGGAGAGAAACGAGCCCGGCATAGCTTCTGTCTGAACGAAACGGAGGCGAAGACATGCCGCACTATGGCAACCCCGCTCATACGGCAATGATGGGCAATGCAGCGGGCATGGCTGTTATCGCCGCCGCTGGCGTCGGATTTGCGAACGCTATCGGTGACGCCGTCGGCGCTGCCGCCCGCGCTCGATACGAGCGACGTTACGATGACGCCTTGTCTACCGCCACCCGACATGCCGACGAGATGGAAGAGCTTGCTCGCCTTGCTATGACTATGCTGGCCGAACTCGAAGGCGAAAATAGCCGTCTTCGTGCTGCATGCTGCCAAAGGCAGCAGGTCATCAATCTTTTGAAAGGACGTCGGTCATGAAACGCCCAGATGTCACTGATGAGCAATGGCGTCGTCTCGTTGAAGAGTTTGGCGCCGAACTGCTTCACGAACACGAGGACCTTATCCCAGTTCTTCTGCGATTTATCGAAGACGACAAATGATAAAAGCCCGCCGTTTTGGCGGGCTTCCCTGTTACGCAATCCGAAATTCCGTAGAGTGGTCAGGCTTTCCCAAATGGGCCTGCACTCGCCACACCATTTGCTCCTGTAGCGTCATGCCCGCAGGCGGCTGCAGCGGGGCGGAAACAGCTTTCGTCTTTGCAGACGTCGTGACGTTGGGGACACCGAAGATGCCGTGTTGTTTTCCTTCGAGCCATTTCCGGACCTTGGAGGGGCCTGCGGCCGCAAGAGCTTTGAGTTCATGATCATCCATGGTCAGTAGGGCGACCCTGGCGTCTGCGGGAACGGCCGAGAGGTCTGTCGTGGCGCGAGCCGCTGGCGACGCAGCGGCGTACTTCTTGGTCGTCTCGATGGCATCGCGGTCAGACCGTTGAAGCGACGCCTGAGCTTGGCGGTTCGCCTCGTACTCGTCGAAAATCTCCGTGCTCGTCATCGTGGGATTGTACTCAGGATTCGGCAGCGCCCCGCCGCCAAACAGCACTCGGAACGGCGACAGAACTAAATTCTCGCACCAGCGTATCCCGGCGATACCGATTTTGAAAATCCGCGCTATCGCGGCCGCAATTGCCCTCAACATCTTACGTCTTCCTGTCTTTTTTGACAGGCACAGACTTCGCCGATTGGCGGCAACCGACAAATCTCATTGACGTATTTGTTTCGATCCGCCGGCCGTCGCACGATTGAATCGACCGATGTACGTCGACAGGGAGACATCAATGGCCATGCCATTCAACGCACACGCCCATTCGCGGACCTCGCGCAAGAGCCAAAGGCTGCAGCACCGATCAAGACCCGTCCTGCCGCCGAACCACCGACGAGGATCGTCATCCTCAAGCGCTGCGAAGACGGAACCGCATACGAGCGCTCGTGGAGAAGCGGCCAGCGGCGTCGTCGACAGACGACGGATCGACGAGGATGGTGCGCTTCGAAAGCTCGCCCCGTGTCCTGACCTGTGATTTCCGACTGATCGTTGGCATGCGACGTCCTGAATTTGTATCTTCAGGAAGCCTGCCGAAGTGAGCTGCAAGATTCAGCGCGAGCGCCGCCGCCGGCGAAATCGGCATAGAAAAAGACCCCGGAGAATTGCTTCGCCGAGGTCTTTGTTTTGTCGAAACGACTACTCCGCGTCGTTGGCTGCGTTCTGATGGAACCCATACCACAGCAACGTACCGAGCGCTTTCGCCTGCTCCTTGAAGCAGGTAATGTTGAGCTCGCGATCGTCGTCATCGGCGCGCTCGCGCAACAACAGCGCCATCGTGGTCAAGTGGACCATGACCTCATCCTTTTCGGACAGGAACATTGCAGCCGCTTCAATGGACGTCATGTCCTTGTTCCCGGGAAAGAGCAGGACCTCGCGGGCCTTCTTCTCTTCTGCAATGAGTTCGGCTGTGTCCATGATGCCCCCAAAGCGAAACTTGAAGGGCGTCATCACGAGCATAGGAACGTCGTACACGATGTCCTGCTTGCTACGCTTGCGGACATCGTTCAGGAACTCGCGAGCGACCTTGGCCGCCGCCTTGATCAACTCCGACTCGGCCATGAACTGCTTGCGTACCTTACGCGAACCGTAATCACGGCCCACGGTATGCAGGGAGTTATAGGCGAGCAGACGATCCGCACGACGGAGGTTAAGGCTACCGCGCTTGCGAGAGGTATTCGACATGTCCAGGTCCTTTCCTGTTGGACGGGGACACCGACGGCTTTTCAGCCGCCAAACAGCCATCCTTGCGGACGGTGTTAGAGGCTGTTTATGATAGCCATAGTTTCGCTCCTTTCAGCGGTTTCGACACGGACAGCTGTAGAGCTCAGTTCATAATCGCCAGTTAAGCCAATCGGTTACTGTGCAGGTTAATTCTCCGATGCAATTTTAGCGTTTTGGGATGAAATCCCGGAGACTTCGGGGTTTTGGCAGGACGTCATGAAAAAAGGCGGCCAGGATGTTGACCACCTTTTTTCGTTCATGCTGGCTCCAGCTCGTCGGCGGCGTCCTGCCGCTCGTCCTCCTCGAAGTCGAACTCGAGGTCGTCTCCCAAGTCCTCGTTTGCCTTGAGAAGCGACAATTGCACGGCCGGCTCCGCCGGATCGCCGTTCGCGTCCGTCGGCGGTGCCGTGTTCGGGAACAGCTTATCGAGGCCGTAGACGGGATATCCCAACTTGAGCAGGAACGCCCTTGCCATATCTATGGTGTGACGGCCGGCGGACCGGCACAAATCGGCAGACCAGGAAGAAAACCGCGACCGGTCGATTGCCGAGCCAAGCGCTGTTTGCTACCGAACGGCGAGTGCTCGGGGGGAATAGTCACGCATGCGCGGTAATCCATTTTGGCTGCCTTTTCATAAGAGGGTGAGCGGACGCTTGGAGTTCGACGTGTTTTTGGACGCGGCGCGTGAAGAGGCTATGCGCTGTACGGAGGGGTTCGCACGTCTCCAGATACTTGATCGCGCTATCGGGCTGCACATTCCGGAGAAGGACCCGGTTCTGACGCTGAACAAGCGCGGCAAGTTCGAGATCAACAACCAGATCACCTATCAGATTTCCTTCCGTGACCGCCCAATGAACGAAGAGACCTGGGCGGAAAGTGGGCCACTGAGATAGGTGCGACCCTACATTACAGCCTCGGAGACGGTGGGCAGGTCGCTACGACCCTTTACGGCGTCCACTCGGAGCTAGGCCGGATGGAAGAGAAGATGATCTTTCTAAGGATCGGCCACTTCACCGGATATCAGCTGAAGACATTCCTTGATCGCGACATCAAAGACTTGGTCGCGTACGCATATGCGTCCAGCGCGGACACAGAACCGACATTTCGCGAGCGGATGCGGGTTTGGTTCCTCAGGCACTTCCATCCTCGCCAGGTTGACGAAAAGTTCGTGCCACCGACCGGAAACAAGTGGGTCGGCTCGGCCGCAGACTTCACGGCAAGGACGCTGTTCCTTGTTCTCATGAAGCCCGTCGGAATTGCTCTTGCAATCGCTCTTCTACTGTTTTTTGGTTTCGAGCACCTCGCGAGTCTCCTCTCCCCTTGAATGCCTCGACTGCCATGATCATGGGTGTCTCGATGGAATAATCCCCTCGGGCCACACTTGCCCCCATCCTCCATCTCGCCGTGTCGACAACACCACTCTTTAAAGGCGGCGCAGCGGCTAATGGTCCTTTTCCAGAATGCCGCTCTCGGGCGATTTTGTTGAATTCCGATAATGAATGTTATCGGCACTCAGACGTTATCCAAGGTGCATAATCGCGTTTTGAACCTAAGCATCGTCTGGTTCCATTAAGGCGAGTACTCATAGGCAGCGCCGGGCTCTGTCAGCAGGCAAGGGCGTTGCTAATCGGATGAGGTTCTCACAGCGAGGGGCTACACTGGCGTCACCGTAGACGACGTCATGCTGGATGTGCTCCAGCCAAATCCGCCTACAATGCGGAGGAAATTCTGAAGTCGACCTATCCGATGTTCCGGCGCGTCTCTAACAGATATATTCTAGCATTTCGGTATCTACGGGAGGCGGGCGTGACTGAAAGGAAGATGGTCGCCGAATGCTCATACAGCGATGCTAGAACGGTTGCCCTTCGCGCCACTAAGGGGAGTTTCACCGTCGATGGATATCGCACGCAGTACGAACGCGACTTCAAGGGACTCACCACACAGGAGATCATTGAGAAGACAACGCCGGGGAAGGCTGCATTGATGATCCCGTTTCAGCCAAAAAGCGAAATCGCCTTGGACGCGTCTCCAGATTCCTCAATCAGAATGCGGATAAACTGACGGAGGGGTCGTACAAATCCTATTTTCGCAAGCTCGCGTGCATGTATGATTTCTATGCATTAGGGTATTAGGAACCGACGTCGCCTGGAAGGGCGACTTTGCGGACCCGGCAGCCATCATTTAGAACGTCCGCAATAGGCGAACCCGGCGATGGCAGGATCGCGCCAAGAGAGTTCCTGGCCGAAGCGACGCGCTAAAGGCAGAGGCGGGGCCGGCTGGCTCGTTCACGAGAACCGTCAGGATAAGGATCGATATGGTGGGATATTTTCGTGCCCTTATGCCGAATTCGGCACAAGGGCACTCATCCCGAGCGCCGAGTCGAAAGACGACCCCGTTCTTCCTCTTCGTCGTGGTCAGTTTCGGAATCACAGCATTTACCGAGAGCCTCAGGCGCGGTGTCACAAAGCTGAACCGATTGGAGAAAGTGAGGGCCGTCCAGTTGAGAGAATTCGGCCACCGAAGCTTGCGCTGGTCGGTGAATCAGGCAGCCTTCTGCACCCCACTATATGAGATCATCTCGCCGTCCTGCATCGCGATCGCGGCACGAAGCCCGCGGCGGCCGACGACGGAGAAGACAAGCCGGTTGTCGGTTTGCTCAACGAGCTTGAGTGTGTGCCCTGAGGGGTCAACCATCTGATCGCTCTCGAACTGGCTCTCCGAAAAGCCCGAGTCCCGCAGGAATTTGATGTTGTTGGCTTCGACCCTCAGACGCCGGATACGGACCCGACGATCGCGCCGACCCCACATAATTCCGAGAAATGAAACCGACGATGCTGCAACGACCGTCAACGCGAGGGCCGTGGTGTTGTGCTCGGCAAAGATACTTGCGCAAACGACGGCTGCCGCGGCAAGCAGTGCGCCACCGATCAAAATCATCAGTAGCGAACCGATGATGGTGACAAAAATGAAGTAAGCGACGCTTCGTCCATATCCGAGGAAAAGGTTCCTCCAGCCGAACGCCAGCATTAACGCTCCGATAATGCCGAATACGATGGGGTTCTTTTTTGCGGCCTTATACAGATCGCGCCCGAAGCTCGCCCCGAAACCTGCGGTCGCAGTGTATGCAAGTGTCTCAAACATTTCCCAGCCTCACCAATGTCAAGGATCGCAATATGCATGAGTTCGGTTGAAACTCTATTGATGGCTGTGGATAACAAACGACTGCACCCTTTTCTTCGCCAACGAATAGGACAGCTTCCGCAACGAAGCCGGTTTTACATACAATGGCATGGCCCCGCTATTATCGCCGCGCACCGAGAGTTCAATGCGAACGAAGGTCTCTTGCCGCGCCTCTTGCCAGGCGGCAGCGATAAGGCGACGGCCCGATCATTGTCCACGGTAATCAGGTATGATTCCCATCGCTAAGCTCCCGAGGTGAGCTTGCGAGGCGGGTACTTCAATCCCACTGATTGGGGAATTCTCTGCGATAGCCGGAGGGGAGGCCGGCACGGCAAGTGCATTCAAGTGAAATCCTGCAAACCCGGTCCGCCGGCTCATCAATTCCTCGTTGTCACAAACGTCCCGTTGATCCACCCCTCGGCGTTCGATGCCATCGACCTGACGCGCCACCATTTTCCCGATCGCTCAAGTACGACCAACTCGGTCCCCTTAGCCATCGTCTCGACCTTCAAGTACTCAGGACCTGGACCCTCGCGCAGATTAAGGTCGGTAGTTGTGAGCGCGCGGTCTTTCGTATTTGGTTCGTCGGTTTCATCGCCGACTGGCTCTGCGGTCGGCTGATCGAAAATCTTAGGGTGTGGAGCAACCCCTCTGGTCTGGAGTGGCGGAAGTGATGCGTCGCTCGCCGCAGCGGCTGTCTGTTCCGTTGTCGCGGCAGCCTTGGGTGCTGCCAGTGCGACTTCCATTGCGCGATCGAAGGCCACCTGAAAGTCAGCGTCGATAGATCGGGTTTCCGTCGTACTGTTGCTAACCGAAGCACTTTCGTTCGTCGATGCCGACGGAGCTGCAGGCAAGGAAGCGACCGTCGGGTCGGAAGACTGGGGCGTTAGCGAAGGCGACGCTTCTGCCAAAGTCGGTTCTGACGGTGTCGGCGATGATGACGGAAAAATAGGCTTCGCGTTCGTGGGTTCTGAGTAGGTTGAACCCGAGTACGTCGAGGAGCGGTGGGGTTTGGCGGTCGAGTTTGCAATGACGACCGCACCGACCGTCATCCCCACTATGATCCAAAACCCCTTGTACGATGCGGACATGACGATCCTATCCGATGTCCAGTTCAACCTGCTTCAGTCTGGTGTAGGCGTCAATCAGCTGCTGTGGTGGCTTGGTCCGCAATGCGTGCGCGGTGTCGACAAGGTTTTTGAGGTCCGCGGTCGCCTTGAGCAGATCACGTTCGATTTCAGCACGCTGCTTTGCAATCTCACTTTTGACGGCTTGGACGGCCGCGGGGTCCGTTGGGATGGAGGCGTTGAAGACGAATTTGCGCTCGACCGATCGTGCCCAGCCTTCGATATCGCTCGCCAATGAAGGACCGAAACCCGGGACAGCCGTTACGGATCGCTCCCGCACATCCAGCGCGCTTTCGAAACCATAGGAGGCGAGGGTCGCCTTGCGGCCCGGGCCCACACGGGGGATTTTCGCACGGTCGATAAGATGCGAATCCATATGCTTATCCAGCTGTAGCTGCCGTTTTTTTTGCTCCAGAGCAGCCAGTTTTTCTCGCTCCTTGGCAGGAAGGCCAGAGTGCGTCGCTCCCAGTGCGATATAGTGGCTCCGGCGGGCCTCAAACACCTCCGGTCCGGCCTTCTTAACCCAGTTCTTATGTTGCTCCTCCCAGCCGGCCTTTGCCCCATTGAGTTCCGAAGCGAACTTCGCCTTGAGATCGAGCGACCTCGCTGCGATCACAATAGCGCCGAGCGCAAGAGCGAAGCCCCAAAAGCCGCTGACTTGCGACATCAGATAAAGGCCGACGCCTACAGCGATCACGCCCGCTACGACTGTGGCGTTGCGTTCATTCCTTGCCGACTTCGCGGTCTGGGACATGGTTAGACCGTGAAGTGGCCCGATCACCGACTCAGCACTCGGCGGGGAGGGCGGAGCGGGCATGGTTTTGATCGCGTTTAGCAACTGCCCGATATCCATGATGGGAGCGGCGGGCGAGAAGTGGGCGGGGAATAGGGACCGCCCCATAGTTTTTTCCAGCTTGCACCAAGGGCAGGAGCCAAGTTCACGCTTGTAGGCATGAGACTTGTCGACGGTGCAGACGACGAGGGTGGCTTCGACCCCTTTCAGGATCACAGACCAGGATGCGGCCGTCGGGCGACCTCCAGGCTGTCGCGCGGGAGGCATAAACGCCGCCTCGAATGCCTTGCGCACATCCTCGCCGTAGTCGCCGAGGCCCGGCACGAACGGTGGTGGCTCCATCATCGTCTCGGCTTTGCGGGCGCTGTAGGCAAAGCGGCCAGCCCCAATGGCGGTCTTGATGTCCATGTCACCCTTCCCGAGGTATCGGCCGGCAAAGGGATGGCGGCCCAGAAACAGGAGCTGGAAGATCAGGACGGCGAGGCCGAAGTTATCGTGATTGGGTGTTCGGTCGACCTTGTCGAAGGTCGCCCCTTGAAGTTCGGGTGGAGTATATTCGGCGACCCCAACCAGGGAGCGATAGGTGTTTGATCCCGATCGGTACTGGAATGAATCGCTGTCGATCAGCGTAACCAACGCCTTGTTGGAAACGAGAATTCCCGAGTGATTGATGTCACCGATAACGCATCCGGTTGAGTGAATGCTCGCGACGGCATTCGCCAGATTGATCGCTGACCTCAATAGGAATTTGGAATCCGCCGTCGGGAACTCCGTCTTCCGGCTGCCCGGGCCATAGAGATCGTGCACGCTCTTGAAGCCGGCAACTTTCTTCATCGTGAAACCGAGAAACTCACCGGATGGTGACTTGAGGGTTTCGATGGGGAAAGCCACGTAGTCCGATCGGGTGTGAAGCCGATCGGCCACCGTAACGTTGACCTTGTCGCGGCGGTCCTTTGCCTTACCGGGATTGTAAATTTTGGCCGCGATGTCGGCGGCTTCCACGATGTGGTGCACCGCGCCTTCACCACCCTTGCCGAGGGTAGCCCCTAACGTCAGACGCCTGCCATCCGAACAGATCACCGTTGTCACGTGCGCAGCCCCAGAATTAGAGACTTGTCGTCATCCGTGCGCTCGCAGACGTTTGCGCTGTCGAGATAATCCCTGAGCGCAAGCGACAGAGCCTTGTCGACAGTTTCGGCAGCCGACGTCTTCAGAGGAGTCAGCATCCGATTGAAGAAGGGACCATGCGCAGTCTTCGATACATGATCGAGTACCATTCGCTCAATACCGTCGGAGAACACCGCGAATTCGGCGACACGGCCCTCGATCCAAACGATCTCCAGGCGGGGCTGGGGGTCGTCGGTCACGAACGAGGTCGTCGATGCATATTCTCCCTGGTAAGGCCAGGACGGTACCTCCCATTCTTCGGAATCCTCACGCCTGACCACCGCCGCGCCGTCACCGACGTGAATCACAACAGACCGATCTTCCGCCACCAAAAGGGCAACCAGTGTAGCTGCGAAATCTTTCGGCCGCGCTTCGGCCGTCCTTGCTTTCTGATTTATCGCCTCTCGGATCGCATCGACCCAATCCCAGACGACCTCCTCGTCCAAGTCGTCGAGGGCAGACCGAGTAAGGAAATCGCGGCAGGCCTTGAGGAAGCCAACGCAGACGGTCCGTGATCCGAATTCCGCTAACGACGCGCTCCCAGCGCCGTCGGAAACGACCGCGGCCATAACAGGCCCATCCTGTGTAAGAAACAGCTTGGCGCAGGCGTAGTCCTGGCACGGCGTATCCGTTTTCAAATGGGAGGTGCCGATCGCTCGGGCACCCGCCCAGCGCCACGCTCCATTCATGAAATAGAGGCCCATCCATCGGGCGTCGCCGGGTTCGAGAGGGGAACCGCGTCACCTGGGTTGGATTGGGAGACCGAGCTGAGCGAGCTGGACAGCCATGAGAATAGATCGCGGAACCGCAGCGCCTTGAGCGCCAACGGAGCGCGTGTGCTGATCTGAGCCAGCGTTTCCATGTTCGCGCCTTCCACACCGACTGCGAAAAAGGAGAACGCCTTTTCCTGCTCGCCCGCCTTCACGAGGCTCGCGGCGTTTTTCCAGGCATCCGTCGGGCCGCCGTCGGTAATCAGGAAGACCCAGGGCCGGTAGTAAGAGATACCGTTTTGACGATACTGGTCCTTGCGCTCGCGGAGCATCTGCAGGCCTTGCTCGATAGCGGCACCCATCGGCGTGTCGCCCTGCGACGACAGGGTCGGAGCATACCAGTTCTGCACGCTCTGGAAGTCGTTGACGATAGTGACCGGGCCGAAGGTGACCAGTCCGACCTCGACGCGTTTAGCGGCCAACGCGTCAGCGAAGAGTTCGTCCTTGAACTGAACAAGGCCGTCGTTCAACTCGCTGATGGGCCTGCCGTTCATCGAACCCGAAACGTCGAGCAGTAAGAGGCAAGGGCAACGTGGTTCCGGGTTGTCTACGAACTCGGCACCTTCGAATGGCTGTTGCTCAAACGGATTGCTCATCGAATATCTCTCTGTTGGATTCAGTTTGCGGCGATGCCAAAGGCGTCAAGCACCTCCGGCGTAATGGTTCCAGTCGCCCTGAGTTTGTAGTCCGTCTGCATAGCCATAAGCGCGGTTTTGCAGGCGGGGCCGACTTTCCCGTCGATCAGGCCCGAGTAGTAGCCATAGGCAGTGAGTGCGGTCTGAACCTGCATGACGATGCGGGTAAACTTCTCGCTATTGCCCGGGAGCGTCTTGAGCGGGGCGGCCAGCGCAGGTGCGGCCGGAGTGATCGCGTAGGTAGGTGAGGGTGGGACCGGAACCGCTGTTGGAGCGGGCGGCGGGGTGTAGACCGGCTTGGGCGCGGTATATGTCGGAGCGGTGTAAACCGGTGCGGGTGCGCTGTAGCTAGGAGAACTATAGGTTCGATAGCTGTAACCGCTGCCACTGCTGGATCGGTGACTCGAGTGCGAGCGATGGGAGCTATGTGACCTGTGGCCCGCCAGTGTGTAGATGTGTTTAAGCTTTAGGCGCTCAAGCACCGACGGCACGGGGCTTGGTTTGGAGACCAGGTCGCCCGGGACCATCGCATCAGCTTTGGACGGCATAAAGCCCGCCGCGAAAAACGACGGGATGAGAAAAAGCCTTTTCTTCATATTGGACCCAGCGCAGAGAACCCCTCGTTGTGACTATACCATTCGAAAAAACCACCACAAGCTGCGCGCTGGTCACACTGCGAGCAAAAATCGAGATACTTGCGCTTCCAGTCCGATATGGTCGACGGCGCGTACGAGCGGTATGCCATCGGCACCGAACAAAGCGGAAAATTGTAGAGCGAGACGTCAACTCCCCTGGCAACGCTGAGGTCTATCGCCGAGGCTATAGGCGCGAAGTCAGCGGACGAGTCGTAGAACGACTTCTGCCAGTTCATACGTCCGTAGCCGATCCGCTCCATCTGCATGAGGGCCCAGACGTGAACGAAGCTTAGCCTCGTGAACACAAAATCCGCCAAGTCAGCGAGCCCGCTGATGTTCTGGTGCATCACCACAGTGCGAAGTTCGACCGATGCGCCGGCGGTCATGAGAGCGCCCAAGCCCTTTTCAAGCTGACAAAACGCCCCGGGTTTCCCGACGATCTCGTCGTGTGCTGCAGGATCGGCCGAATATAACGGTACTCCCCAGAGGATGCGTCCAGTTCCGATCTCCAACAGTGCCGCGACATCTGACGGCTCGAAGTGCTGGCCGTTCGTCAGGATGTGAAAGGTGACGTCGGGCCGTGCTTGGCTCACTGCCCGCAGCATGTCGAACAGTCTCGATTTATGGAGGAGGGGTTCGCCGCCGGATATCCCGATCACCGCTCCGGTGGGCGACAGGAGTGCAGCTTCCGCAAACTGGCCAAAGAGATCGGTGTGCTGGCTCTTGGGCGGCTGTGAGCACATGACGCAGAGCTGGTCGCACTGCTCGGTAACAAGGAAGGTGTTGTGCTGCGACGAGGCTCTTATAAGCCTGTGGGCGCTTGCCTGGCCCGGTAGGGCGAGGATGACATCTCCGTCATAGTCTTCGCCGCCCTGGGGATGGAGCACGAGCGAAAACCCATTGAGGTCGTACTCCAGGCGATCGCCTGATCGATCTATCAAGACGGCATCGCTCTCGGACGTCGCATCCGTGGCCGAGTTGCACAGCCTGACCACGAGCGGTTCCGCCAAGGGTAGCTGATCGATCGGCACTCTGAGGTTTATCATCGATGCCACCTCGCCAGCGCGCGATCGAACTGATGCACCCCAGCCCATATCGCCATGGATTTCCGGACCGCGGGGTCATCGGAATAGATCATCGAGAAGATTTTATCGAAGATGTAGGTATGCCGCTGGCAGAAATCCGTGAGGTGTTTGGGCATGTCGATCCGGCCGTAGCGGGAAAGGTCATCGACCAGGTCGACGCCACAGTAGGGCTGGAAGGGACAGTGTACGCAGTCCGGATGGTAGTTGTTCAGCGCTTCGGAATTCAAAGTGTCGACGGTAGAGCGATCCATCCCGTCGAACACGTTACCCATCGAGAGATCGAACTGACCGAGGCGGGTGACCATCCGGGCTTCGTCCGTGGGGTAGACCTTGCCGTCGTAATCAATGACGACGTAGCCGTAGCCGACGATGTTGGGGTTTCTGAGATCGACATGCCCGTTATGGCCTGATCTCAGAACCCGCCGCAGACAGTGGACGAAATAGTACTCCTCGACTGCGTATTCGGCGGTCCAGTTGTACTCGACTAGGTCGTCGATGAAGGAGGAATGGTATGCGTTCCAGGTGGCAGCGGAGGCTGCCGCGTCGTATTTCTTGCGCGCAAACCCCTGGAAGTTGATCGGCCTCAGATAGATGGACCGCATCCCGAGGGATGAGTAGGTTTCGATCACGGACCGTGCGACGGGCGGACGGTGCGGGTTTATCGTCGGAAGGGCGGAGACCTTGTCCGGTCCCAGCTGATCGAGCGCCCGATTTAGGTTTGACAGGAACGCCTGCGTCTTGCCGCCGGAGAGCGTGCGCTGCCTCTCGTGCGTGAGCATATCGCCATCGAGTGACGTACTGACGGCGACGTCCGGGAGCTGTAAGAATCGCCAAACTTCTTCGGGGGTTTCTTGCAGGTTGGTGCAAACGACGAATTCGCAACTCTCGAATTTCGTCAGACAGAATTCTCGGACCTTGGCGAGGACATCCAGGCGAAGGCTGGGTTCTCCGCCTTGAAATTCGATCTTGATTTTGCGCGTGGTTAGGCCGTCCAGAAACCTGAGGACTGCATCGAGCGTGCGGTCGTCCCAGTCGAAACCCGGCGCGTTTTCGTTGACCCGTGATACCTGGCAGTAACCGCAGGCAAGGTTGCAGCGGAGCGTGGGCACTAAGATGACGTAATCGAGTTCGCCGGGGCTATATAAACGGCTCGCGAAACGATGTTCGAAGCCTGAATAAGCGAGGTCACCGACTTCTTCGAACGCGTGGCCATTTCGAAACAGATAGTCCTGGTCTCGGTCAGTCAACCGACCCAGGGCATATCGGGTCAGAAAATCATAATCGGATTTGAAGTACGAGCCGGCCTCGTCGGCAAATAGCAGATCACCAGAGGGCGAGGGACGGAAGCGCAGCGGAAAGACTGTCATTGCCCAGTCACACCGGCTAGCAGCGTGCGCCTCAGAGGCAGGGTCTCGCTGTAAATCTTCTGGCGATACAGGCAAAACATGAACTGCTGTTCGAGGCCCCTGATGTCGACGACCTCCTTTCCGGCGATAACGGCGGTGGCCCCGCTTATCATCACGTCCATGCCAGGATTGAGGTAGCGAAACCGTACCACCGCATCGGCGACATATGGCGCGAGTTCAGGGGCGATCTCGAAATTCAGCAGCATGATACAAGTCGGTGTATTTGCAGGTGTTGGTTGAACATATCGGCCCAAGGATTCGTGAGCAATCGCTAAATCTTCGGATGGTTACGACAATCAGTGAGCGTTCTCGGCGATGGTCTTAAAACAATCGTCCATCGGGCCGACTTCACGTTTCAGCAAATCTGTCCATTCGCCGTCGTCAAAACCGAAGAACTGGAGGTAGCATTTGCTGGCTTCGTAGTCGGCCCATTGCGCCACAAGGAGCCGGCTGTCGAGCTGGTACTTCAAGCTGAGGTACATGTTATCCTCGCCACCGACGGGAACGTTGAATACCTGGCCCGTTCGGTTGTTGCCGACGTAAGCAAACGAGCACCCGGTGCCGCAACCGATCTGAATCACGGAATACTCTCCGGCAAATGCGGGGCCGCCGCTCATCCCATCAGTTATCCGTGTCCGAAAATTAGTGAACTCTTTGTCCCGCCCGGTGAAGTCGGGGAAGTTGTTCGGTCCGGAGTAGGTACGGAAGACCGGGAGTTGCCCTGGCTTGATCCGTGCCAGTGAGATGGCCGGGTGTTTGGATGCAATCTCTTGTGATGACCAGGTAACCGCCCTGTAGCCGATGTCCAATGTTCGCTTGGTGCCGTGGCTATTTTCCAGGTACTCGCGCCTGGAAACGCCGATTGTCCTAAGCTTGGCGGCGGGGGGCGCGTTTTTGTACGCGTCTGCTCCGAAGGTTGCCTTGAGCTTTGCGGCCTCATCGCTGTCTATCGACGTCACGAATGTCGCGACGGCGTCCGTCCCGCTGACGTCAAAATAGCTTAGAATGCTGATCGCCCCGCCGGAGGAAGCGACGACCGGGGATTGGGAGGCATAGAGGATTCCCTTGGAGCCCATCTGCGATCGGATTTCGCTCAAGGATGTTCTGCCAAACGTCAACGCACCGTACCCCGTCGAGGGCCCAGAGCCGCTTTTCAGCCAAGTGGCTTGGAGCGCGACGAGGCGGTTCGAAGGCTTCTGATAGGTAGCCTCGAGGTCCACTCCATCGGAGCCATGATACGTTAGTGTCGTGAACGCACCGTCCGTTTTTGTTTTCGATGGTTCCCCCAGGCGCTGTAGCGCGCTCTTGTCCTCGCCGAGCTGAAATCCCTCGATCGACTGAGCGCCCGAAGTCGTTGCCGCAGTAAGCAGAGCAAACAGGGTGATCAGGCCGAAAACCCGATTTTGGTGCCCCGTTAAACCGAGTGCACGAGCCCTTACGCCTGCCATTGCGAGACCAACCAATTGTTCGGATGTCATTAGTATTCCCTCAGAGGCTGAGGCTACCAAGAAGATGCGCTTATGCAAGCATTCTGTTTAAGGAAACATCGTACAAGTTGCGCCCGTGTCGGTGACCACTTGGCTCAACATTCCCATGACTTTGATGCCCGCAACTACGGATTTGCGCGATGTCCGATCACGCCATAGCCCCCCAACTGCCGATCCCTTATGGGGCGTCACGCAGTGCGCCCTCATTTAGAGTAGAATAAACCTAGAGTTTCTTTCCTCAATCGGAGCTACTTCCGGATCGCGGTCCTTCAGTGTATACCTCGCGACCGAGAAGAGCTGGGGGGCTTTTGTTGGAATTGTCGTTTTCACCACGCGCATTATTGGCGTCTCACGCCTGGACATCGGTATTCTTTACAACCTATTCACTCAGCCTATCGTTTCTCGAAGCCATTCCATTGGCGGCTGTCAATCGGAGCTACCGTGATTTCACAGTCGTAACCGATGTCACAGGTTACCGCTCGTCGTTGGCGGATGTTGGCGCGGTGGGCATCGGTCGCGATTACAATCTGGTGCCAGTCCAATGCACTACCGGGGTATTCCATCCGAAGATCGGTCTGTTCGCTGCACAAGACGGCGAGGTCCGAGCAACTGTAGGCTCGGGGAATCTGTCCTTTGGTGGATGGGGTACAACAACGAGGTTCTAGAGGTTCTTCGCCCCGGCAGGGACTCAGCTTGCTTTTCGGGGTTGGCCGATTTCATCGAAGCAATCCAGCGCGAGGCCCGTCCAGGAGGATTTCTTGATTGCCTGCGCGCTTCAGACCTCCATAACTACGTGTCGCTGGCCCGTCGGTCCTCTCTGGTGCCAGGCAGCGGGACCGGGCGGCTGCTGCACACCATGGCTGGTCCCTTGACTTCGCAGATCGCGGGTCTGGTGGATGAACTGGGCGGCGCTGAGGAATTGACTGTGGTCTCGCCGTTCTTCTCGGCTCATCACGGGATTGCCGCGCTCGCCGAAGCGGTCGGATGCGACAATCTCCGGGTCGCTGTGCCCCCGCGAGCGCCATCGGTTTTCGACTTCGCGGCAGCCTCCGCCGCCGGTCTCCACGTTCGCCCAGTTTCCTGTGACGAATTCAACGACAGCCGCCCGCTTCACTCGAAGTTGTTCGACATTGGTTGTCGCCAAGGGCGATTGATTGTCAGCGGCAGCGCCAATGCGACGGTTCAGGCGCTCGGGAGAGCAAACGTCGAAGCAGTCGTCGCCCGTATCCACGACCGCGCGCCGATGTTCGGCTGGATAGCAGCCAATGCGCAGGGATGCCAAACAACCGGAGAGGAGGCACCGCAAGAGGAGGAGCGCGCCTCGCTTGCCGTCGACTACGACGGTGGACTCATCAAAGGACGCGTCATGGGAGGCGGTGCGACCGCCGGGAGTTGGACCGTCAGCATTGCCTGGGGCGCGAGAAGGGAAGCTGGACCGGACGTCGTCATCGACGACGATGGCTACTTCGCATTCAAGCCACCCAGCTCTTTCGATCCGATGAGGGTTGGATCGTCAGTCCAGCTAATCCTGCTGCGAGAAGCGGCGGAGCTTCGCGGATGGCTTATCCTTCGCGGCTTCATCGACGCGATGAACAGGCGGGGGCCGATCGCTCGCTCTCTCGGGCGGATGATCGCAGGCGTCGAAACGCTCAATGATCTGACGGCTATCATGGAATACGTGTCGCGAGAACCGCGCGCATTTATCGACGCCGCCCAGCGGACTGGGGGAGGGAGATCGGATCGCGAGCAGGCGGCAGGGCTGAAGGTGATACGACCGTTCGCCGCGGGCGACGCCTTCGAACTCTCCCACGATGGAGGCAGAGGATCGGGCATCGTCGGCAATGGCGATGAATTGATCGACGCACTGGTTCGTATGCTTGCGACCGCCGTCCCGCAAGAAAACGACGACAGCGGCGATGACGAGGAAGAGGACGACCTTTCTCCTGAGGGAGGAAGCGACAACTGGAAGCAGAGCGGCAGGAAAGAGCCGAAAAGCGGAGGCCAGACGCAAAGAGTGAAGCCACAGGTAATGGAGGTGGCCTTCAATCGCCTCTTCGACGAGCTGGTGCGAGTACCAGCTGGTCCAGCCCGCGCGCCAGGATTGTTTTTGGTCTTCGATATGATCGCCAAGATCGCGCCCCGCAGTTCTCTCGGAGAAGAGCTGGTCCCGCGCCTTTTGGCAAAGTGGTTGCAGACGGCGGCCGGCTCGAGGCCCGTGGATGTGAACCCGACGGGACTGGACGAATGTGTAGCAGCAACGGTGTGCCGGCTCGCTATCGGTGACCCCGGCAAGGCCCGGGCCATGCACGAATTCCTCCAGGCCTGGACCGGAGGGGAGGTGCCTGAGGAATTCGAAGTATTCTGTGAACCCCAAGCCGGAAAGCTGAATGAAGAGGCCCTAGCTCCAGGCACAACGCAGAGCCAGTGGTCGCAAACATGGGCGTCGATACTCTCGACCAAGACGCCGTGGAACGAGATGAATGATCTCCGGAAGGCATTGGCAACGAAGGGCGGACCATACAACCCGCCGGTCGGAGCGACATTCGATGAGGCGGCCACGATCTCTCGGTATTCGGCCAGGCAGGGTCGGGATGACCGCATCGTCTGGATGGAATCCAGGTGCGGCGAAAAGCCAGGATGTCCGCGATGCGGCTACGGCTTCCCTGGAGTAAAGGCATCGAAGTTCAGGCGTAACCGCATCGCGACCTGCGATAACTTCAGGTGCGGCCGCGTGGTCATCGACGTGTCTCTGTAGGAGGGCCTTATGAAACTTGCCGACATAGACAAGCTCTTCGACGACAACGGTGGCGTACGGGTTGTCGCGGCGCTTGAAGTGCAAGAGAGTGGCGTCGATCCAATTGGTCTCCGGCAGGTCAACCTTGACCTCATGGATCACGTTGCGCCGGGGATCAACAACGTCACTCAGCACGTACGCTACTACACATTCGTCGCGTGGGCGGCGTGGAAGGCGTCGACACAGGCAGCTCGTGAGGGTCTCGATGATCCGCAGGTCATCGCGGACCTCATGGAAAGATACGAAGCTCTGTACGCATGGTCACATCTCCTCGATGGTCGGCCTTTCAGAGGTGCGACTCCTTTGAGGCAGACGATCGCGCGGACTCCTGTGGGGGAGACCTTCCGTTTCGAGGGCGAGGTCTGGGATAAATATAAGCGGACCCGGACGAACATCATGGCTCCGACAGAATACGGCCCTTCTATCAAAGCCCTTCGCTATCTAAGCCTCGATGAGGCCATCGTGACAAACCAAGTGATGCCTGCCGTCATGGATTTCGAGGCGCGCGTTCAGAAGGTGCTGTCTCCGCATCTCCTCGCTGTCGCGCCGCCTTCGGTGAAAGCGTCCGAGATAGAAGATTTTGCCAAAGAGTTTCCTGTCGAAGACCCTTCGGATGTTGAGCGCGCTGTATTTAAGCTGATGTTCCACGAGATCGGTTCCGATGAATTTGCCACCCCTGCAATGCGCCGCCGCAAGGGGACGATCGATTATCTGATCGGGGTGCTCAAGGAGATGGGGGCGTCGACACCGGATCAAATTCGCAAGCGGTTTGTCACCAACAGACTTCCAGCTTCGGTCGAGGGAGACGCCGAACACGCGACGCAATCAGCGATCATGCTGGCTTATCTACAGGCCCGACAGCTTCAGAGGTTGGCGACAGAGGCGATGCTGCTGTGGACGGAGCGAGTCCTTACAGAGGAGAGCGAAGGGGGAGCGCCGCGCCCGATCTCTACCGAGGAGTTGGTCAACCGAGCAGACGCCGCGGCCGCCACCGCGGATGATGCTTATCGAGCGTCGGGGACGGTGGGCGGCTATTTCGCGTCTGTCGTGTCCATGGGCGAAGACACGGGTTGGCCAGCAAGCGCCGCTCGTCCCGGAACCGCAGTTGTCGACCTCATGGCTTCGCTGCGGGAGGCTCAGCAGAAGGACCCGACACGGATACCCTCGCTGGCGGCTCGTAGTTTCGCTGTCGTGAAGGCAGTGAACGATGCGCTAACGCCGGCCGACCTTCCGCAGGCGTCACAAAGGGTTATCGACGGACGTCCCGATAGGCTGCCGATGAGTCTGATGTCGACACGGCTCGAAGCCATTTCGGAAAGACCTCGCGCTTCCATGTGGGCCGAGGTCATCGAAGGCTGGGTGATCGGACAACACGTTCATTGGTCGGCCGTCAGAGGCGGGGACGGAAAACAACGATTGCGGATAGGTCTTGAAGAATCGGGCTGGATGCGAGTCCGGAAGCGGGCGACCGGCTATTTCGTCCCGACGCCTGACCGACTATTTACGATGCTGGCACTTTGCGCGTCTTGCGGGCTCATCCAAAGGACGGACGACGGGCGATTTGCGGCATGAGCAACGACGCCTTCCCCAATCCGACCCTTCGTGATCTGGCGTGTGAAATCGGCCAAGTCCAAATCTATTGGTGCTTCCTCGAGGCCGAAATGCGCCGCCAACTAGAGGAAGCAGGCCTGCAAGGGCGATTGGCCAAGGGGACCGTTATCACCCAATGGAGAGCTTACATGGGCGACGTCGCGGAGGGTTCGAAAAGTGGCGGGCTCGTCGAGTATCTCAGTGCGGTGGAGAAGGTTTCGAGGTTCCGGAATCTTCTTGCGCACGGCATCCAGTCCGTCACTGCCAATCCGTGGCAGAGCGACAGCGCGGTGGTAGTTTGCGTAGGTCCCGATGGCTCCAGCCACAGCCTTCCGATTGAAACGATCCGCGAGTTGGCGGAAGAAATCGATAGGGTGCGGCGGTCGCTGCGTCGGATCACGCCCGTTTAGGACCGTCGTCTACTTCACAGTCTACGCATCTCTGGACTTGACCTTGGTTGGCATGTTGGAAGCCAAACTGTTCCACACCTGAGAAGCCTTCTTTCCCGCTGCCTCCGTTTTTGACGGCTCCGAGGCCAGGACCTTGAGCAGCGCCGTCAGCTCGGCTTCGACCGCGACAGGGTGAACGGCTGCTTGCCTCATGACCTCAAGGCATGCCCTTGCCTTCGTCGGCTGACGCAGGTTTTGGAAACCATGCTCAAGATCGTAGCCAGCTTCTGCGAGCGAGACGATCTGGTCCGAAAATCTGGAGTCGACCCATTTGCGCACGGGGTTTTCGTCTTCTGGAAGTTTGGTTCGTTTCTCCTGGAACAGCTCGATCTTCAATCTGATTGCCGCGCCCATCGCCACGCGAAAGCGCTCGGTCGCCTCATCAAGTTCGGCGAGCCATTCGGAGGACAGGAGGCGGGTTGCCTGCTCCTTGGTCCATCCTGTTCCAAACAGTGCTCCGAGGCCGCCGACACTGCCGAGCACGAGCGCGCCGGCGGGGCCGAATGCCAGAAGCCCTATCGCTTTCCCGGATAGTCCACCTACAGTCGCCAACCCACCCTTGACTACGTTATCGATCAGGACTGAGAGGGGCAGATCGGCGAGCGGCATGCGACCACGCCACCAGCGATACAAATTCCGCCCGGTAGATGCGGCCATAGCGAAATGGGGAACATGAAGGTCGCCGAGCGCTTCGCCAGCCTCCAGAGAGGTTCGCGTTATCAGATCGGCAATCTCGTGATCGAAGCCGTCGATGTAGAAGACCTTAGACGCCCATGCCTCGCCGCTTGCCAAGACCGCATCGGCAAGCTCACCATTTGCGTAGACGGGCATGTCTGGATACTTCGAAAAGTGTTCGCGCAAGCCGCCCAGGCCGAACAAGCACTTCACCTGAAAAGGATTGCCGTCGACCATTAGATCGAAGGCCGGATTATTCGAGGTGTCGGGGAATTCGACCACATATCCGCGCTCTGCCAACCGAGCAGCAACGATCTGTTCCGACACGTATCCACGAAGATTGTTGCCCGCTCCAACGGCCGCCGCGCCGGTCATCGAGGTAATGCGATCCGCGAACTGTCCAAACTTGAATATGTCGCTGATGTCCTCGATCCTTGAGAAGTCCGCTGCAGATACAACCATCGGATCGATTGAGACCGCATTGAAAAGGACGTCCGCCGTGGTCGCAGCGCCCACGGCCGATATTTCCCAGGCATCGCCTCGGCTCGCCGATACAGCTCCTTCGAAGTATTTGGCGAAGGCGTTAGCATTCTGCCGGCCGGGAAACCCTCGAGGCGCATCCGGGAGACGGCCGCCGACCGCCGTCGATACCGAAACCAGTTTCGTCTGAAGTGCTTGGCGATCGGCGGCGGACAAATCGGGCAGGTCACTGGACTGTGCCATCCGAAACTCATCAAGCACGGACCCGAGGCCGTCCGCCCCTACAGCCATCCCTCGGAGGCCGAGGTGGACGACGACGTTCGCCGCCAGTCGACTGGCGCTCTGGCCATTGACGTGTCGGCTTGCCCAATACCCAATGCCCGCGACAGCTGGAACGCTGAACAGCGGGTTCGCGAGCATGAACAGCGTTGAGGCCGCGGCGGGGCC
>Ga0123341_1000272_pt1 | contig 28439 bp, 19 predicted proteins | sample Turbeapinknodule_FD_89959 | JGI IMG/M metagenome (GOLD analysis project Ga0123341, IMG submission 89959) | Root nodule microbial communities of legume samples collected from Mexico - Turtle bean Mexico pink nodule | ecosystem: Host-associated > Plants > Roots > Nodule | place: Mexico: Nepantla...
TACATATCTTATATATTTAAGTATATATTAAATTTTTTAATGTTTATGAATCTTACGATTCACGATACGAAACGATTTACGATTCATAATATCAGCTCTCCGATACACTACTTGTATCTCGCTAGGGCTTTTAAATTATGTTTGCATCTCTGATTGATTACTTATTGAGATGACCCAATTGGTTAGGACTGTGGTCACACTACTCCTTATATGACACAGACAATGCTCTGCCCTTAATTTATTTGGGAGTGGAGTGAGGTCATAAATTCTAATAACGTGTGTTGTAATTCCTTCCCATGAATAAATTCTAATAATGTACACATGCTTTTACCTTTATGCTCAAAATTTGTATAATAATAAAAGCTGACTATAAAACTGTGTTTCAGGGAGATGGTTCATCTGGCTATTGATGGCATGTGGCAGGTATTTAAGCTTCAGCAGTCAACTCCTAGAAATGATTTTTGCCGGATAGCTGCTAAGAATGGAATACTTCTCAGGCTTATAAATACTCTTTATAGCTTAAATGAGTCAACTCGACTAGCTTCTAGCTCTGCTGGGGGTGGATTTTCAATTGATGGTTCGGCTCAACGCCCACGGTCTGGTATCTTGGATCCTACACACTCTTATATTAATCAGAATGAGGCATCTCTATCTTCAGTAGACCAGCAAGATCCCTCAAAACTGAGACGTGGAGTACTTGATCATCACTTAGAACCATCACATCCTTCATCCTCCAATCCTCGAAGATCAGATGCTAACCACTCCATGGATGATGCTTTGTCACAGGAGAAGAATTCAACTCAAACACCCAGAGAATCTTCCGCAGGTGCATTGAAAGAGCGAGCGGATGTTGAATCCAGACAACGTATTTCTACTAACAGGACATCAACTGATAGGCCACCAAAATCAACAGAACCATCATCAAATGGGTTATCAGTGACAGGAGCTACACACCAGGAACAAGTTAGGCCTCTTCTTAGCTTGTTGGACAAAGAGCCACCATCTGGACGCTTTTCTGGACAACTAGAGTATGTACGTCAGTTTTCAGGATTAGAGAGACATGAAAGTGTACTCCCTTTGTTACATGGCTCAGAAAAAAAAACGAATGGTGAACTAGACTTCTTGATGGCAGAATTTGCAGGTAGGCTCTATCTAATTTTTTTTAATGAAGATATTTTTAAAAAAATAACAAATTTAAAAGAACTATAAACTAGCACTAAAATTTACTTTAAGCTTCTCATCATTTTTTTGTACAAACTATGCTTTATTTCAAACTTACTAAATTAGAAGATTCTTCAAACCTTGCTAGTTACATTTGCAAAATTGGTTATCAAGCAAAGATGTATTGGTTTCTAAACTTTTAGTGAAAGTGTTCAACAACCTTAACCACTTTATTGCTTTGAGTTTTTGTAATTGATTGAACTTGACTAAATTGCAAGCTTAGCAGCAATTGTCAACTACAAAAGTTCACTTTATACGTTGTTGCTATTTATAGAAGTTGTTCTTTTTAATTTGTAAAATGCACATTGAGGTCTAGTTATGCTGTATATATAGATATATGTATAGATCTATATACACACACAGAGATATATACACATATTTATGCTAACTAGAGGTATTGGGCCTGACAAGTAAAGGCCCAAAAAATTCAACTTTTAACCCTAGGAAAAATATTATTCAGTCTATCTATATTCTAATGACGATTATAAAATCTCTGTCCATGTTTGGTTTGGTTGTCATTTGTGTTTCTTTATGAATGGCACAGTATTTGTGGTTGTGCAGATGTTTCTCAACGTGGAAGGGAAAACGGAAATCTTGACTCCAGTGCGAGGGTTTCTCATAAAATCACTCCCAAGAAATTGGGGACTTTGAGTTCCAGTGAAGGAGCTGCTTCCACATCTGGGATCGCTTCACAGACAGCATCAGGTGTCCTGTCTGGTTCAGGTGTTCTAAATGCTAGACCAGGTAGTGCTACTTCGTCTGGGCTACTTTCCCACATGGTTTCATCACTCAATGCAGAAGTTGCCAGAGAATATCTGGAGAAAGTGGCAGATCTTCTGCTTGAGTTTGCGCAAGCAGACACAACAGTGAAATCTTATATGTGTAGCCAAAGCTTGCTCAGTCGTCTTTTCCAGATGTTTAATAGGGTGGAGCCTCCTATTCTGTTGAAGGTGACGAAACACATCTTTTTTTTTTTTCGTTTAGCTTATATCCCACTGCTTTATTTTCTGACCATCCATGTATTTGATATTCTAGATACTGAAGTGCATTAATCATCTGTCAACTGATCCGAATTGCTTAGAAAATCTTCAGCGTGCTGAAGCAATAAAATACTTGATACCAAATCTTGAACTCAAAGAAGGGTCTCTTGTATCAGAGATACATCACGAGGTGTGTCTTGCTTACCTTACTGTTATCTAAATTGAGTTATATAAAGCATGCTTATTATACTTGTCAGGCTTATATAAAGCATGCTTTCAAGTTCTATTTGTATTAAGCTGAAATAAGTTTTAGCATTGGTTTTGAAGTAACTGAAATTTTCTTTTACTTAAAAAAAACTATTGGGTGCAGGAAGTACTCTGATTCTAGCACATTATGTAGTTACTTGGTGTTAGCTACCTAAAATGGGATTGATCTCATCTTCCATTTTTCTCTTTCTACAGGTCTTGAATGCGCTATTCAATTTATGCAAGATAAATAAGAGAAGACAAGAACAAGCAGCTGAAAATGGAATCATTCCCCATTTGATGCAATTCATCACATCCAATTCTCCCTTGAAACAGTATGCTTTGCCTCTTCTATGTGACATGGCTCATGCATCTCGGAATTCAAGGGAGCAGTTAAGGGCTCATGGTGGTTTGGATGTCTATTTGAACCTTCTCGATGATGAGCTTTGGTCTGTGACAGCATTAGACTCTATTGCTGTCTGTTTAGCCCATGACAACGATAATAGAAAGGTTGAACAAGCATTGCTGAAAAAGGATGCAGTTCAGAAGCTTGTGAAGTTTTTCCAGTCCTGTCCAGAGCGGCATTTTGTACACATATTGGAGCCATTCCTGAAAATTATCACGTATAGGACTCTAATTCTTTTCTCTTCATTGGTTGTGTCCTTCAATTCTTTAACTATTTCATAGATTAGTCTTGCACAGATAGGTGATAAACAAAGTTTTAGTGTACCGAAGTCCTTTTCCTCTTGTAAAGTGGAATAGGTTTAGATGAACAGGTATTTCACCTGTCTTAGATGCATGACACATAAAGAGTTAGGAGTAGGGACTGGGTTATACATAGAGCTTGATGCATTAGATCCTAGATTAATTACATTTAGTAGAATGTAATTATATGTATAATGGGCAATGGAATGTTGCCAACCTCTTATCTTGCATTGTCCCACCCTTTAGGCCAAATATTATATTTAAATTATAAAATAAAAGCACTATTTGTTTAACGTGCTTGTCACAGACATTATACAAGGTCTGTTGAATGGATGGGCTGAATTCATCTAGCTTGCTTTACCGGTTTTACGATGCATCATGTTTCAAGAGGCTAGAGTCCTGAGTAACTTGGATATTGGGTCATCTTAGAAAGTGAAAATGAATTAATGCAATTTTACATAGAGGTCCAAGAGCAAAATCTGATAGGGTCGCCTCTCTAGCTGGATAACAAGCAATGAAAACTTTAATGTTGGATAGTTTGGTGTTTTGATGATCCCTGCTAACTGCAACTCACTGCTACCCTATAGGTTTATTTGTCTAATAATATTCCTGATACATTGGTCTCTACTCAAGTCATAACATTGTTTGATCCGTATAGCCAACCTCTGGGATATAACCCCTCCCCTTCATCAATAGGACAGTTGAACTCCACAACAACAAAAAAATCAACTGTCTCTTTGAGGTTGAAGGGGTTGAGTTTCTCGGATAACCAGATACACTATATGTTTTATCTGATGTTTGATGCTGCTGCAGTAGGTGGAATATCGTTTTGTACTTTCATATTCAGATATTTTGAGTTTCATTTGTACTGGAATTTTATTTAAAAAGTGTGATTATATAACTGCAGAAAATCTTCAAGGATTAATACCACATTGGCTGTTAATGGGTTAACGCCATTGCTCATTGCAAGGCTAGATCATCAGGATGCTATAGCTCGTCTTAATTTACTCAGGCTAATAAAGGTACGGGTTGATTTATGATATTTTTTGTTAATACTAAAATCTTTGGTGGGTAATACCACGCCGCTTTAACCAGGTTATGATATGCTGGGTCAAGAGATGTCAAAATTTATATTCATCAAAACTAGAAAAAGAAAACTAAGATGAACAAACTGACGTAGAGGATTTTACTTGTGGAACTAAAAATTCTAATATGCTCACATAAGTGTTAAATTGCATTCTTATTTTATCTAGAACCTCAGACAGTACATTAAAATCTACTGGAGCTTTATTTGACAAATTGTTCTATCGGCACATGTATTTAAGGATGATCTCATGTCAAAAAACATTTATTCAAATGTGGGAAAATGTCTTCCTGTCTCTGAATTCATTATTCTTTTGTCATATAAAATTAAATAGGTGATGATGTTGCATTTATAAATGTTGGGTAACAAAGGCAAACACTTATCATTTGCTCCTAGAAGACTTGTGTATAGAATAGTTACTCATTGTACATGTGGATAATGTTCCCAGCCCATTGTTTGTAAGAGTTATTATTTATTGTATGGGTCTTTTCGTTTTGATGTTGATATGGCTAGGTATAAGTTTTTAATGGATGCCACATATAAGTTGGTGTTTAAACGATGTATTTGCCCCGTAGAGCAATAATACATACGTAACTCTTTAAAAATGTTTTTGCAGGCCGTTTATGAGCATCACCCTCAGCCGAAGAAGTTGATTGTGGAGAATGATCTACCTGAAAAGCTTCAAAACTTAATAGGGGAACGGAGAGACGGACAAGTGTTGGTTAAACAGATGGCTACCTCATTACTTAAAGCACTACACATAAATACCGTTTTGTAAATTTAGATTTAAATGGTCATTTTCTTTTATGTATATTTATCGGTGTACATAACTTTCCCTTTTATTTGGTTGGCTTATTTTCATTTCCTGTTTGGTTGAGTGAAAAGAAAAATAGCATAGGCTGGTGTATGTCGTTTTCATTCTTGGATAATATTTTAGTGGGTGGCTGATTTTGTAGGCTTCAATGGCCAAAATGTATTTTTTTTTGTCAACTACAATATACATAGCTGTTCTAGTATATGGATACAAGGTGAGAAATTTTCAAGGTACTGTTCAAACTAGTCTTTGATAAACGAGTACACATTATATGGTGCACTTCTTTTTCCACATTCCGAAGTTTTAAGATTAAAAGGAGACGGCAACGACTTAAAGTGGCTCTTTGGCGCTGAAAGTCTCTAATATATGGGTCTTGGTTAAACCCAATAGCTGGTTATGAGGCATGGTACACCTCATTTAACACTAGCACTTGTTCTATAACATGGTGTCTATGAATTCAATGTCATGTGTTTTAAAGAATTATGCAAATACAAAAGGTTTTAATTTGTAATTGCTTTACAAATTGATATCAATTTGTTTAAAAGTTATTTTCATCAACACAAGTTAATTTCAAGAATATAATGATTTCGTACTAGTATAGAATAAGTTTGATATTTATCAACATCAAAACTAATAAATTTATCATACGTTATAATTTCTGATGTCAATTTAGTCTTTTAGAATGTAGCTAACCTCAGTATTTGGGTATATTATAAGCACACCTCAGTCTTTTAGAATTATCAGTGATAGTTTCTCGTTTCAACAATGGAGTAGATACTATTTTTTTATTTCATTATAAAAAATATAAAAGGATCCCAATGGGTTTACAGAACAATGTCAATAAAACTTGTTACATAAATCTGATAGACTTGACTTGATCGAATCCCCTTACCATCAAAACTATGACATGTTTTGAATAAATAACACGAAACGGCAAATAAACGAGCGAACAGCGCATGATGATATTTATAATTGGGGAAATTACCCCTGTTAAGCATAAGATTGTCCCAAGACAAAATTGAGGCTACCTACTCTTCATTACAACACATTTAACAGAATTAGTCAAGTCAGCTCAAAAATGGAGAGCTTGAAACAACCTCCTAAACAGAACCAATTCGTATAAATAATTTGGCAAATTATGGGAATGAAGAGGTGAATCTATCTAATGCTTTGCTCAGTAGCATTGGTGACAAGTTAGAGATTAATGTATCAAAATCAGCTCCCAAATCCAAATGGTGATTTTGTCCTGTTACCACCTTCTCCATACATTTCGTTCCACTTCCTCAACTCACTCATGCTTGTTGCATCATGCGCAACTGATGGACCCACCTACACATTTTAACCACACATTTCAAATTAAAGACACACAAAACATACCAATAGAAACTGCAACACACTTCTAACATTGTTGGTTAGACTTGAAAGTACTAACCAATATAATCTATAAAATTAAGAAAGAGGCTCATTAATTACGTAGTGGACCCACAGTAAATACACATTGAAAGTACTTGAACTTCACTTAAAAACATCACAATTCAAAATGAAAAAAAAAAATAGAATAATACCTTGGATTTTGACTGAACAAAATCATCCAAATTAAGAGGCCTTAATATTGAGGTCGTAACATTACTGGCTCCCTGTGCAAACCAAAAAAGATACTGTGTAAGCAGGTAAGCAAATCCAGTTAAACCAACAGACATTAAATTGGTTAAAACAATGCATCTAACAATTGAACTTTTCATACTGATGTCATTTGAAAATAATTTTTTTCTTGCAATTATCAAAGTACATATATTAGAAGCATTAAATTACAGATCTGCAACCAATAGATAATATTAACAAAGAGAATAATGACAACTGAATGAAGTTATCACTATCATCCGTTGACAACTACACTTGTAACTTACTCAACACTAAACCAATATTAGAGTCATTGCCTTATCCAAAAAGCACAAAGGGGATCAACCAATATTCTAGCCCATTTTTTTACAGATACCAATCTTCTTAGGCACATGAAGTTACCTGGTGAGATGTAGCTAAAACTACAGCAGCAATTATCAGCAGCTTGATAAATAAATTATGGGAATATGTAACAACATTGAATAAAATATCCTCCTGGAGATTTAGTTTTTAAAGCATACAGATCTGCTGAACAAAGTTGCAATATCGGAAAATACGAAAGTGTAGAGTACAAACATCACGGGTGCAACAAATGTGCATTTTATACTCGTGCAATACATAAGAAAAATGTGAGCTAGTTTCAAATTTGTGATCTCAATACCTTCTTTTCTTCCTCTAAGAGTTCTTGAACGGGTCTATATGCTGCAGCAATACAGAGGTTCTGCAAATGTAAGCATGAAGCAGCATCAGAGATACATGACTTGAAATGCTTAGAAGATATTGCAGCTTAAGAAAGTGTGATGTTATAATGTTAGGCCCGACTATGCTAGACTGCAAGAGTGGCAAATAAGGTAGCATTCTCAGCCCACTACCTTATTTTCCTTTCCATCCCTCACTTCCCTAATGTGGTACACTATAGTGGTGCCTAACATGTAGTTTCTACTCAGTTGCACTTCACAATATTTACCTTCAAATCACTGCCCGAGTATCCATCAGTCAAGTTAGCAAGTTTGACTAACTGAAATTCAGAATCCAAATTTTCTTGTGCTAGAAAGATGCTTAAAATCTTCATTCGATTTTCAGCATCTGGTAAATCAACATATATCCTGGAAAAACATAATGCCAAACACAAATCTTAGTTATAAAAAAAGTCAAATTTCCCGTATTTATCAAACCACTTCTGCATTGTAAATCTTGGCTATGAATTTAAATAAAGGTCTACACTATCTACATCAAGATATTTATTGAAGTATAAATTTTTCACAAAAATTGTGGCATTATCATGAGTTTAGCATGGATAGTTGACTTGACTCTTGTCGATACCATTGAACAATAGCATAGGGATAACAGTGACCACAAAATAGTGTTAATTTCCTCTAGATCCTAACAAGGATGAAAATCAGACACAACATGGGACCATCATAATTTAAAAATGTGACAATGGTTAGGACCCTTGAGCCGATAAATCTAGCTTTCAAAGAGAAATCTTATAGTTTACCTTCTTGGTAAACGACGAATAACAGCATCATCAAGGTCAAATGGCCGGTTTGTTGCACCAAGAATAAGGATTCGTTGGTTTTCTTTTGACCTCAATCCATCCCAAGCTGCCATGAATTCATTCCTCATTCTTCTAGTGGCTTCATGCTCAAAAGCACCACCTCTAGCACCAAGCAAACTGTCAACCTATACAATACAGATTCAAGTCAGAGAAACATAGTGTCCAACCCCGGATAAAGATAGATTTGAGTGTGCATTAAAAACGTATATTTTATTTAGACTATATGTTTTTACTTTTGAGGGCACACTCCTGGAAAGTGGAGACAAATGTTTCGCATTGAATAAAATGAGTAATAAGGAATTTAAAATCCTGAAGCATGTTTTTACACTTCAGCCTTTTTTGAACAAAAATCCACAAGGACAAAAAAGATCACAAGACTGAAATCTGAATTTCGTAGTCATCTTGAAACATTCAAATGAAGGCATCACAAGATGGTACAGAAAATATCTAGATTCTCTTATGCATTGAGTAATCTTATAAATGTGACATTAAAAGAAGTGCAAATTTGTGTGTAATGCATTTTCTCTTTCCATTTTAACTAATCAATTTCAAGAGCACAGACATGTCAAAGAGAAGAGACACGATTAGTCCATAAAAGTCCAATCTAAATTGTTATTGAAAAATTTAATAACAACCAAAAAATCAAATTATATAAGAAAAAAAGCAAAGATTTTTACAATGTGCCAGAAGAAATACATTATTATTTTAGAATACCATGAAAGTTTTAAAAAGCAAAATAATGACAGGTTACGCATTCAAACACTCACTTCATCAACAAATATAATGACAGGAGCAAGCTTGCTGGCAAATGAGAAAAGAGCTTTGGTTAGTTTTTCAGCATCTCCAAACCACTGTATCAGGAAAAAAACAAATGTAAATAAGATATCACATGCAGAAGAAGCTAATATGCCTTTAAATAACTGAAACAATACATAAGAAAATAAATGGAAAAAAAAAACTTCAAAGGAACTTGATTCTGGAAAAATGTTTAATTACTCGTTTAGTCCCTATAGATGTACAAACTTTACCTTTTTGGTCTCTATACCTTAAAAATCATAAATGTTAGTCTCTACATATGACTTTTAATCACTTCTATTTCCTACCGTCTAAACTCAGGGACTAAGAATAAAAAATAGTGTATTAAACTAAAAGGAATGACTTTTAAGAACATGGACTAAAAGGTAGAGTTTGTTCCACTATAAGGGATTAGATGAGTTATTTAGCGTTGGAAAAAACTAGTAATAATTCTGTTTATGTATCCTCCAATCATGTTTCTTGCATGTTCTTTCTTTAGGTTTCCAACCTCCTCTCTTAGTTATTAGATATTTCTTCTAAACTAATTTATTTGGAAGTCCAAAACTCCCTCTAGATATTTCTTCTACACTAATCATTGTCATTTTTTTTCTTTTTGGAGAGAGATTTAGGGTTAATACAAATTATTGAGATTTTATGAGATAAAGGCCAAAGTTGTGTTAGAATATTTGATTGATATTATTGTAATTGTTTCCTTTCACTCTCTTTGGGGTCAAGGATATCAGACATACTAGTAAGCTAGATGCATATAAAATTTTCAGACAAACCACCAAATTTTTTATGTTTTAGTTGCAAGAAACATATCGACTGAAAGAGGAAGATGTGCAAGAACCAAAAATACCTTTGAAGTAAGGGTCGAACCAGTTATGCTAATAAAATTTGCACCAGCTTCAGTTGCAAGTGCCTTCGCCAGAAGGGTCTTACCAGTGCCAGGAGGACCAAAAAGTAATATTCCTTTACAGGGCTGTAAAAAGTTTCTTCAAATTAATTTTACACAGAAAAGTGAACAAAGGTAATTTGGCTACAATGGAGAATGCATAAAAAAATACACAATCATTACCCGTAACAGATTTCCTCGAGAGAAAAGCTCTGGCCTTCTCATTGGAAGAATTACGAGTTCATTAAGGGCCTTTTTCACATCTTCAAGAGCACCTACGTCATCAAACTTCACCCCTATTTCACTAGGAGGTACTACAGATGAAATGAAATTGCTCTCAAACTCATCCTTTGCAAGGTTCTGTTACAATATTCAAATGAACAAAATCAACACAAGACAAAACATGCCCTGAATTTAAAATTGTTAAGGTGTACATGTTTCGGAAAATGTAGGGCATGTTTATATGTTAAGCGCACTAAGCCATTAGTATAGTGTTATACAACCTAGTCCAGAGGACAATGCATATAGTAATATTTTAATCATCAACAAAGATCAGTCAGAGTAACACTAAAAAAACAAATACCTTGAGGCTTTGAGAAGACTTCCGTGACATGGTTTCCTGGCTCATCAATCTTGAGACTGCAATTTCAAGACTTCACAAAAAGAACAAGTGAACCTTGAAATTCTACCCCAATCAAATATTATAGAACAAATGGATTTATATGAATACCTTTCACGAGGTAGGCACAATCTTTCTCCTTTAACAGAAGGAAGCAAGCACGACGACAAGTAGTGATTTTTTGCCCAGCCTACTACTTTTTCAGCTTCTGAGAATAAAAGCACATGATGCATACCATGACATGTTAACACATTAAATTTCAATGATGGTAAATCTAACGACTACCAGTTCCCATTGGGACATTTGTTAAAGATTTGGAGATGGAGAGTATTCGATGAAAAATAAAGGCTTTTAAGTTCCCATAAATTATACACGTAACAATAAATACAAGACCATTTCATAATGCAAGTTCTAAATTTGCATCTAGTTCTTTTATTGAAGAAAATAAAAAATGCAAAAGCTAATCTCAACATCAACACGGTTTGAACATGTTAGAGTGCAACCTATATTTTGCTCTGATTACAGCAACAATGTTCTTCCTGGTTTTCACTGACAGTATTGTAATGGAATTCAAGACTTTATTAGGATTAAAAGAGATAAAGATATATAATACATGATAAAAACAACAAGAGAACTTAATAAGCTAACAATTTTCTCTTGCCCTATTCTTAATCATTATCAACTAGCCTATTAAATGCATTACTAACTCTTAAATCAAGTAAACCATAAACAGGTATAGGAGCTGTCATTACTGAATTTCAGATTTGTGTTCCAAAAAGGGAAAAACATATGAATGACTCAAATCATGTCAATCTAAAACGGGAAACGCATAAGGATGAAAGCAAGATACAAATAAAATGGTTGATGAAGAAAAGATTAGAACATATAAGAGAATGAGTGGAACTTACTGAGCTTTGTCAAAACGATGCCATCAGTATTTAAATGTAAGAGGTCCATGCATGATAGCTGATGTTCTTCGAGAACCTGCAACATGAAAAATCCAGTTATAAATTATTGACATTGATGGTGTAAAATGCATCACTACTTTATTCGACACTCACTTATTTAATGCATGCACTCTCTGTTTGGCTATTTTAATGCGTAGCTTCCATTATTTGCAAACTCAGATAACTAATAACTTTGCTTTGTCACACTTGTGGATAAGTGGTTTTATCTATTTCTAATTTAGAATTATTACATTGAACACTGGATATAATACTATGAAATTGTTTTAATTATCCCCAACTCTTATGATTCAATAAAAATTATGATTCATGATTCAAAAATTAGCTTTGTAATTCAATGGTTTGAATTTCAATTTGATATCCTTCCGTAGTACATTCAGAAACCAGAGAATTACCTTCCGTAGTACATTCAAATTACTACGTGAAGTCACAATTTTCTTATCTTCCTCGAGTTGTTTCTTGAATGTTGCCAGCTGATTCTCATCCTGAAAAATGACATTCAAAAAGAAAATAATTATTTTCAGAAAAGAAAGCAAATTAACAGCCAAACTACTAGAATCATTTTCATCAAATTGTATATAAAGTAAGGTGCTTTATAATCATCAACAGAAACCTTAAGAGATGCATGTAACCAATCAAGAACAGTAAAACCAAGACGACATTTCGGTTTTTGTCTTCATGAGAACTATAAGATTTCCAATGTACTTTGAGAATGATATATTACTAATTCTTAGAAGTATAGGGAGAGGGGTGGGAGGGGGGATCAATAGCAGAAATGCCACCAATATGAACATCCAATTTTACTTAGCTGATGAAGAAAAGATGAGGAAAATTATATTAAAGAATTATAAAAATAGTGTAATGTATAAAGCATGCACAAGCCGTTTACTTTCCCATTATGACCTGGTTCCTAACATATGTCTGACTAAATGAGTTAAGAAAACTTTAGAGACTTGTATGTTGGCAATCAATGTTCTTGTTCAGTGTTGTAACTACAGTAGTGATGGCAATGGATTGAGATGCTTAACTAAAACATTAAATGCTTCATACTTAAGTGTGGTGTTTGACAAATGTGAGAATCCTTGTAGTAGGACTTCATAGTAGTGTAAACAAAACAAATACCTCAGTGATTTTTCTTCAATCATCATGATTACCTTAGGTGGATGCATATGCAAAACAATTACCTTGGGTGGATGTATACTCAGAACATTAGAAAAGAGCTTGTTAATTTCGTCATCTTCTGATGTCTTGTCCCCTTTAATTCCCTCAGTCCAACGCTTCAGAGAAAGAGGCTGTAATGTTATCAATAAGAATTCAATGATGGGTTAGGACCATATAAAATCATTTTATTATTTCCACAATGCCCAAGTGCACTGCCCTGTTTTGCTTCAGCATCCACATTCAACACAACAGATTATAAATCAGACATCGGGACAGATTGCAAGTGCACTTAGGCTTTATAGAATTGGTCATAATGAATCTTCAAGAAAATTGAAAAAGAAAAGCATCAGTAATGTCTAAAATGCTAGCATATAGACACAGAAGAATCATCATATATCTAGCTGAAATGGCTCTCTGATCTCTTATCATACATATAATAATGCAAAAGCATGAGCGTGACCTATTGGTTAGAAATAACTTGAACATTGTAAATAGGCTAAGGGGAAGACCCCAACCTGATCTACGCTAAAACATCAAGCACATAATACCAATAAAAGTTCCCATCAGATCTAAAATTTCATAAATAGAATAATAAGAACTACGAAAACCAAAATACTATAACAGAAGGAAAGTAAAATTAACATGAACATGAAAGCAATATTATCACATCGAAGATGTTATATTAGAAAAACTAAAGGGTGGGCAAAAAATCCAAATTACAAAATTCAATCCATAACTATCCATATCCATATTAGTTTTAATCCATTTAAATGGATTTATTTAAATCCAAATCCATATTTTTGGATTTTAAATCCAATCCATTTAATTGGATATGGACTAGATATAGATTGGATACATTTATGGATTATCCAAATTGCATTTTGGGATGGATTTTGACTTGACCCGATCCAAGTTAAGCCAAGACAATCCAGCCTAGCGGGCCGGGGCCAATGTCTAACCGAGCAGCCCCTGGCCCATATCATCCGAGCGCACCCGGGCCGTTGTCGAGCCGAGCATTCCCGAGTTGATGTCGAGCTGAGCTGGCCCGGACCGATATCGAGTCAAGCAAGACGTGTTGATGTCGAGTCGTCGGGCCTGCCCCTATGTCGAGCCTAACGGGCTAGGCCAATGTTGACCTGAGCAAGCCCGGGTCGATGTCAAGCAGAACTAGCTCGGGCCGATGTCGAGTCGAGCGGGCCCGGGTCGATGTCGAGTCGATTGGGCATGGGCCAATGTCGAGCCGAACGAGCCCAAGCCAATGTCGAGCTGAGCAAGCTCGAGTTGATGTCGAGTCAATTGGGCTCGAGCACATGTCGAGTCTCCCGGCCTCGGCCCGATGTCAAGCCGAACGGGCCTGAATCGATGTCGAGTCACCCAGGCCCGGGCCAACGTTCAGTAAATTGGGCTCGGGCCAATGTCGAGTCGAGCCGGCCAGATCCAATGTCAAGTCTCCCGGGCCCGAACCAATGTCGAGTCGAGCCGGCCCTGGCAAATGTCGAGTAAAGCCGGCCCGAGCCAGTGTCAAGTCTCCCGAGCTCGGGCCGATGTCAACACGAACGAGCCCGGGCCGATGTTAAGTCGAGCGGGCCTGGACCGATGTCGAGTCGTCCAGGTTCCGGCTGATGTTCAGTCGTCGGGCCCGCGCCAATGTCGAGCCGAACAGGCTAGGCCAATGTCGAACTGAGCAAGCCCGGGACGATATCAAGCCAAATCGGCTCGGGTCGATGTCGAGTGGACCGGGCACGAGTCGATGTCGAGCGTGCCCGGGCCGATGTCGAGTCAATTGGGCTCGGGCCAATGTCGGGTCTCCCAGGCTCGATCCGATATCAAGCAGAATGGGCCTGAATCGATGTCGAGTCTCTCGAGGTCGGCCGATGTTGAGTCAATTGGTCCCGGGCCAAAGTCAAGTAGAGTCGGCCCGAGCCAATGTCAAGTCTCCTGGTCCCGGGCCAATGTCGAGTCGAGCCGGCTCGAGCCAATGTCAAGTCTCCCGGGCTCGAGCCGATGTCAACTTGAACGGGCCCGGGCCGATGTCAAGTCGAGCCGGCCCGAGCCGAGGTCAAGTTGTTCGGGCCCAAGCCATTGTCGAGTTCTCCGGGCCTGGACTGATGTCGAGTCGTTCGGGTTCGGGTCAATAACTTGTCGTCCAGGCTCGAGCTGATGTCGAGTGAAGTGGGACCGGGTCGATGTCGACTTGATGTAGAGTCGAGCGGGTCCAGGTCGATGTCGAGTCAAACGGGCTCGGGCTGATGTTGAATCATCCAGACCCGGGGCATTATTGAGTCATCTGGACCCAGGCTGATGTCTAGTCGATTGGGCTCGGGCCGATGTCGAGTCGAATCGGCCGGAACCAATGTTGAGTCTCCCGGGCCCGGTCCAATGTCGAGTGGAGCGAGCGTGGGTCTATGTCGAGTCGATTGGGCCCTAGCCGATGTCGAGCCAAGCTGGCTCAGGCCGGTGTCAAGCCGAGCGGGCCCGAGCAAATGTCCAGTCGTTCGGGCCCAGGCCATTGTCGAGTATTCTGGGTTCGGGTCAATGTCAAGTCGTCCGAGCTCGAGCCGATGTCGAGGAAAGTGGGCCCGGGTCGATGTCGACTTGATTGGGCCCCGCCTAATGTTGAGTCAAACAGGCTCGGGTCAATGTTGAATCATTCAGGCCCGGGCCATTTTCGAGCTGTCTGGGCACGAGCCATTGTCGAGCTGTCTAGCACGAGCCAATGTCAAGCTGAACGGGCATGGGTCTTTGTCAAGTCGATTGGGCCCTGGCCGATGTGAAGCCGAGCGAGCCCTGGCCGATGTCAAGCCGAGCGGGCCCGAGCCGATGTCTAGTCGTCCGGGCTCGAGCTGATGTCAAGTCGTCCAGGCCCGGGCCGATGTCTAACCGAGTTGGTCTGCGTTCAGGTTGAGTCGGCTTAGGCCAGATTCGAGTCAAGTTAGTCTGTGTCCATATCAAAATGGATTTAATGTAATGGACAAAGTGAATTTAATCTAATTAACAAAATGGATTGAATCTAGATTTAATCCACTTTAATTGGATTTAAAAAACATCCATTTAAATTTGATCTAGTTAAAATAGATATGGATTTTAAATCCAAACCATTTATTTGAATTTGGATTGGATCTAGATTGGATTTTGACAAATCCAATCCATGACCACCACTAATAAAAAGAAATTAGCATCCCAATAAAATTCTTAAATTTACCATTATCATTACACAATCTACAACAATAGACTCAATCAGAACCTTAAAAGCATCTCAACAAAGACAACAAAATATGCATAAAAAGAATTAGTTATCAGAACCCTTGAAAGCTATTATTTGAAAGAAAAGAAACTCAGATTACATTTAACAATATACTATAGTTCATTGGGATCCAAAAAGAAAAGAATGCACAGTGATTTCAAACCAGCATAAATTGAAATCACGGATTTAACAATAGAATGTTTAACAGAATACAAAAAAAAATGTAGAAAGATGAGCATTACCAGCTTAGCAACACGTCCAAAGTTTGGAAGTATCATTGTCTGTCAAAACATCACATGTGATCAAGGAAAAAGTTAAAATAAAATCTAAATAGTAGCAAAATGGAAGTCTAGAACATTGAGAACAAATTACTTCATGACAGAATAACAATTGAAGCTTACAAATTGTTCTTTTTCTTTTGGTCCTGACTGAACGTTATTTTGCCCACAAATCAATACTACAGGGCCAGATAACTGGTCAAACATCTCCTCAACCTTATGAAAAAACTCATTTCGGTTTGACTTGGGAACTGATTTATGTAACCAATGTGAACTGTCAGGAAAATAGACAATAAGAGGCTGTTTTCTACGCAAAACCTGCAAAAGCAATTATTAGGCTTATTTATCCATCAGTAAAACAAGATTTTGTTTATCTTATTATGAGATTTCAAAAATTGAAAAATGCCACATACCTCACATAAAGCCTCCACAGCAATGTAGCAATCTTGTGATTGAGCATCAAGATCATTCTCAATGTCCTTAACTGTTTGCAAATAAAAAAACTGTGTTTTAAGTCCAAGGAGATAAGCTACTACTCAACCTCTGATCGGTATAAAAAACATAATCATAATATCCAAGCCATATATATTTGACAAAAGATCAAGGTCACCTTGAATAAGTAAGATAGCTTCGAAGATTGACATTTTTCTATATTTTGAATAAGAAAAATTTACCGTGAATCCAAAAAACCGGGGGTTTGGCATGATCATCATTAAAGTTCTCCACCTCACCCTCGTTGACCTTGTCTTCATTAATATCCAAGATGACGGCAACTCGATCTCCATTAACCTCATATACCTCTCCCCTCTGACCATTAGTTAAAGGCCTGCAATATATCCACATAGGTTAAAATTGGAAAAAAGAATGACCTGCAAGCTACAAGCATCTTTGAAGATCTCACTTGCACCTAATATGTTTTGTATATCAAATTATCAATACAAAATATTTTGAAGAATAATATTAAAGGAAAACCAAACCATAACTTTAAGCACATCACAAATAGCCGAAAAATGAATAGTAGACATCCCAACTATTAACAGTACACATCAATATCAGAAACAAAAGTCCATCCCTGAAAAGGACAATACAAAATACATTCAGAAAATAGGCTAGATTATATATTTTACACCTCAGTATCCAGACTTTTCTATTTGAACCCTCAATTTTAAAAAACATGTAATTTAGTCCTTCTAAATTTTTTTCACTGTCCATGTAGACCTATTGTTAGTCTTCTGTTACTTTTGTCTTTCAAGTATGGTTTACCTTTTCGTTTCTCATAATATCACAAGCTTTTCATTTGGTTCCTCTAAATATAACAAGTGTCTCATTTGTCCCTCATCTTTAACAATCGTGCTGCCATTTAATGGACAAAAAAATAGAAGCCTAAGAAAAAAAGTACATGGGAATGGAAAATTTTCTGAGACCAAATAGGGAAATTGCAATATTTAGAGGGACCAAATACATAAGTTAGCCCTTCAAAAAATATATTAGCCACACAAGATAAAAAAAAATTATGAATAGAGATTTTGCAAATCACAAAGAACGTAGCAGTACATCTGTTAGGTTGCACATAGAGGAGGAGTGAGTTAGAATTAGAATAGTTATGAGTTTGTTATTTGATTTGCTAGTTATATATAAATAAGAAAGAAGGAAAGGGGAGGGGGAGTGTGTAATATTTTTTGTAGATTGAGCTTTAGCTCTTTGTGAAGGGGAAGCCCTTGAAGGAGAGAGTGCTCTCCTATTTCTTGTTCTTTTCTGTCTATTTAATAAAAACCTTTCTTTTCTTTATAATTCTTGGTTCCTAACAACATCTTTCAGTTTTTCAACACATTTCATATTTTGAACTTTTTATTCCTTTTGTAACAAAATAATTTATAAAGCTAGAAGTGAAAGAAACAACTAAGGGGATAAGAAATCCTCAAGAAGTAAACAAGGCTGGAAAAATAAGGAGGATGGGAGGGAAGAAAACAAAAAATCAAGAAAGATGCAAAATAGGAAGCCAACCTATCTGAACTCTATGAAAATAATGCAAATTTACAAAAATCAGGTTAAACTTTTTCCAGTTATTACATGGTCAAAAATACATGTCAAGTGCAAGTGTAAGAAATTGATTACACATTTTTCCCTACAAATATAAAAAATGAATAATAAAACTATTCAATAGTGATATTACACAATGTAGAAGTTTTTGAAAAATTCAGGAGTTTTGTTATTGACTACAACTAGCGATGATGTTTATAAAAGACAATATAGACTAATAAGCCAATTAGGAATCATCCCACACAGAAGAATAATAGAAAAAAAGGAATAAAAAGTAAACCTGAGAGAGGAATAATTCACTTTGCATATCCACAAAGAAGCCAAGAAAACAATCCTAAACAAAGTAGATTTATTGGGGAAAATCACTGCCTGAACTTGCATTGAAGTCAAACCTAATGTGTTACATACCCTCACGGAGAGAATAACATATACCCATCGTTCCCAATTCAGTGTTTTGTTTCACTAAGGAACTCTCATTATGTTCTCTCATTGATCACATAAGAAGGTCTCATTGATCACGGTTAGGTTTAAGCATAACTCAATCGGAAAAACCAACCCATAAATGAAGTTTGTACCCCACTAATATACTCTATTTTAATCATATCACTAGTCTATGTAGGATTAAACCACCATCCTTGAGGCTACAGTTTAGGCAACCCCCAAGCAGGATGTAACTTGGGCGGGCTAGGGGTGACCTTAATTAAGACTGTTTTTCAAAAAAAGAGACCAACAGCAGATAGACATCTCCCAATTCAAAGGAAAATCAGACAGTCCAAGAAAATAATTAATAGATAATATTCAGAAACCTTTCACAAACCCAAAAACCAAAAAAGCAAATGCTTAAATTGCATTAACATAACCAGCTACTGTCTACCTCATGTTAAACTGTAACAAGGGCACAGATAGATAATAGGAAACAGATACAAATTTATCATGATTCTTCCTACAAACTATTAGGCTTTCGCCCATGGGAGGAGCAGACAGGAAGTTCGCCATGATAGATGAAAATTACAAGGTGCAAAACTAAAACCTAATCCCAGTTCACCCAATAACTAGGATTACAACACTTTACAATCTACAAACAACCTAAATACTGACTAACGTCTGTGGGATCCTTTGTAGGGTCACATTGCTTTTTTTTTCAAGATCAAGTTGCATCCCGATCAAAGCTCAAACTAAATGAAAGCCATCTTGTATTATATGTAAAAATCTATATTGCATATTTAAAAAAAGGGGTATCAAGAGAATACCAAACGGTTAGAGGCTTTTAACAGTTTGACGGCTATATATAGGGATGACTTACCAACCCACCTGCCATGTATAATAGTATAAGCATTAGTTGGACCATCAGATGTTGGTATCTTCCCAAGTATAATCCTGTGATAAAATTTTATACGCCAATGTCAGGTGAGAGCTAGCTCAAAGTCCAATGGGGATGATACAATGGTTTTACTGAGGCAACTCTGTCACCAGAACATGGGCTTCACATTCACTTCAACACTATGTCCTAAGACATTCGTCAAAATTACAGGGCCCAAACTACATATTACACAAACTCCTAAAGTACGTAAGTATAACATTATATAACTCGCTCACACCCACTAACTGAGCACTTGCAGGTAGCATCAAACACAGTGGAAAGTCTTAGAACTTATTACCATAAAAAAGTGGAATACTATTTAAAAGGAAAAATGGCATAAAAATAGAAATGCTCTCCAAATATTGGCATATATAATTCAGTAATTCCACCACAAGATAAATGGACAAGAACAAAAACATCCACGGAGAAAAACTGCTTAAGTACTTATGATATAGACCAATATCAATTAATTGACTGCTCGAAAATCAGATTACCATTTTAAGAACTTATATTTTCAGTTCTCTGAAAGACTTCAGTGAATCATGAGTTCAAGATATAGAAATACAATATTCATGTGACTAAAATCTTGTATCAGAAAGAAATCAGTATATGAAATGTCACCACTTCCTCTACAATTACCAATAGTACCACTGTTCCAACCACATGTTACCAGAAGCCACAAGCATGAAAATCACACACATACAATAACCATTTCAACATCTTGCACAAAATAACTGTCATTATTTATGCAATATTTAACATCTTATTAATGAATGAAGATCCTTTCTTGTGTTTTTATGCAACAATGGAATTAAGAATCACATTCATTTCTCAGCTTCAGTCTCTCAATTAAAGTCCAAAGAGAGCAGCACTAACCCTTGAAAGCATCATCTATGAGACTGGGAGTGTATCCTCTATGCAGTTCTATTGTGTGCAAGTGTCTACATTAACAAGGTTACGTATTTTATGGAGAGAGTTCCAAAATGATTTATCAGAATCAGTCATGTTGGCAGTCACAGTAAAAAGTGTAAGCAACTTCATGTACTTAGCTCAAAAAATATTAGGCATGCTTTATTCAATAAATTAATGAATGTTTCAGCTAAAAAAAACTGCAATTCTGTGGGAGATGATGAACTACACAGGCAAAAAAGGGGAAATCATTTTATTACCTATCCTCGTCTGTAACTTGAACAGATGGCCCAATGTACCTCACGCGGTCACCTAGGAAAAATATAATGAAGCAGTAATGTAGATATTTATGTTAATGCTTAGTACAAGTTGAAAATTGGAAGCAAATAAAATAGCTTAGAAGGGTAAGTCATTATTAGTTGCTAGATCTTAAATTCATTCAATATCACATGAGCAGCCAAACATATAAATTATCTTCCACTACAGCAAACTAGGTTGCAACATACAACAACAACAAAGTCTCATCCTTCAAGGTGAGGTCAGAGCACCACTCAAAAAATACTGGACTGCAAAATCTATGCATGGTAAATCTATTCAAAGGCACAAAGTGACCATATATTTGCTAACAGGATGACTGAAAACAATATACCAGTGTGTCAAGGTAAAATAATTCAATGGTGGGACCAGCTTAACATATTGCTACTCCAGATCCTAGATGCAACGTTGTCTAGTAGAGGAAGGATATATGCAAAGTAGTGCTATTTTTTATAGAAACAACACCAGCAGTGATCAAATCATGGCTTCTTCAAAACATGGAGTAAGATAACAGAAGCAACGAATACACAGTGTGCAACATTTAAACATAGGAGATTCTTCCTTGCATCACCAAATAAAAACCAAACTCCTATATTATGTTTTCTTCCTATATTAAGTCCACTTAAGAATTTCAATATTTTGCAGCTTTTGTTGATGATCATTCTCATTGTATTTGGTTATTTTTAATGAAAAATCGTTGAGTTGTTTTCTATTTTTCTATTCTATTACACTGAAATTAAAAAATAATTTGGTGCTTCTATTCCCACATTTCATAGTGACAATGTGGTAAGCCAGTTTCTAAATTCACCAGGTACAGGACATTGGAATGAAGTTATTCGCATTCTGAAGAATATTAGAGGTGTCCCTGTAAAAGGTTTGTTATATGGTCACAATAATCACATTCGTATAATGGGTTATTCAGATGCATATTGGGTTGGATCTCCGTCTGACACGAGATCCACCTTCAGATATTGTCTTTATTAGGGACAATTTGATCTCTTGGAAAAGCAAGAAGCAAACTATAGTAGCAAGATCTAGTGCAGAAGTAGAATATAAAACTATGACCTCTACCACCTGTGAGCTCATTTGGCTCAAACAGTTGCTTAAAGAATTGAGATTTGAGGAGTTCACACAAATGACCCTTATCTGTGATAACTAAGTTGCCCTACACATTTCCTCAAATCCAATATTTCATGAAAGGACTAAACATATTGAGGTCCATTGTCACTTTATCTGAGAAAATATTGCATCTGGAGACATCACCGCTGAATTTGTTAACTCTAATGATCAGTTGGCGATATCTTCACTAAATCATGGTGGGACCCTAGAATTAATTATATTTGTAACAAGCTTGGTTCAAAATGATTTATATGTACCAACTTCAGGGGAGTGTTAAATGTAACTAATATATGGGCCTTGGCCCATCTCTTTGTATTTGAGACACTAATATATATATATATATATATATACACATGCTCTGTTGGAATAGATACACAAAAAGAGATTATTTTTGTCTTCCCAACATATATCTCAATATATAATAACACACAAGTAAATATTACTCAGTCTCTTTTCACTCTATTGCAAAACCCCACAATTTCAACAGCATAAAATATTTATCCATTTGTGACATAGGAAAAAGGCAAGGAAGCAGTACACAGTGTATGAACTCTAAATTTCATAATAATGGATAACAAGTAAATATAGTCATAGATAGGATGAGGACAATTGACATCTTAGTATTTCTTGCAAGTAAAAAATGTATGTACAAAAACAGATTTAGCAAGTTCATGTGTATGATTGAAGTTCCAGCTAGCTGAACATGTTACCTTTCCTTAGCTGGCATCCAGATTTATCAGAAGTCTTGGCATCACTAGAATTAGACTTGGAGGACTCGGAACTCTCAGATTCTCCAGCCACAATCTGTCAAAAATTTGGGGTAGGGGTGAGACATAAAACTATCAGTGGTTACTGAATGAATTCAAACATCAAAGTTTATGTATAATCCTATACACCAATAATTCTTAAGAGAAGACTCACAAGAGTTTTACTTAAGATAACTACTAAAAACTATCTTAAGTACAATGCAACAAAAGCAAAAGTAAAAACTAGTAATATAAAATTAGAAATCTCTATTTCATTATGCACAATGGTAGAATGATTTCCTATTATTTATCAGTATAAATAATTAAAGATAAATATAGAATAACACAACTAGAATCATTGTCTAGCTGCAGTGAAACTAAACATTGGGTGAACTTTAATATAATGAAAAATAGATGCTCTTTAACACTAGAATCAGAATACCAGTTTTTAAATGTCCATCATCTTAATTTACTTTCTGTGCAGTAATTCATAGCCTTCCCATTACCAGATACTTCATTTTATCAAAAGCCAATATATTAACAAAAACACCCTCTTAATAGTAAACAGTACTGCATACACACCTTTTCAAATTCTTCCACATTATAAGGAACAAGTTTCCGAAGAACGGCTGCTTTAACCTTCTTAAGGTGTGCTTCAGCTGAAGCTACTGCATCTTCATTGTCACTTGCGTCTGACTTTGCCTCTGTACTACTAGCCCACTCTTCTTCATTGCTGGCTTCATTATCATCCTCGTTCTCTGATTCTAGAGAACCCTCCTCCCCAGACTCTGCATTATCATCATCAGACTCATAGTCCGATGATAAATCATCATCAATATCCTGCAGAACAATTCAAATATGGTAAATATTTTCTTTATAGTGCCCTTTTATTATAATGTCTAAATTCATACGGAACTTACATAAGGAGCAAGGATGCTGTTATCAAGCACTAAAAGAGGAACTTGTAAATCTTGTGCAAGAGCTCTAACCAATCTCTCACGATACAGCTCAGTGCCTGAAGTTAAAAAGACAGCATCAACATTTGGCAATAAGGCAAAAACTATAATAAACTTCTGAGCGATAAATGCTAGAGAAATGGCATCCAAAATAAACAATACAAATTAAATAGAATAACAACAACAAAAAAATAATACATTACAGACCAGGAATGCTCTGAAGCAATATTCTCCCACTTGAAGACGAGAGCCGAGTACCAAAAGTTGAAGCTAACTTATTATGTCTCAAATGGGAAGCAGCACATTCCACCAGAAGATTTTTGGTATTCTCACTGCAGATGGAAAAGTACAATTTAATTCCACAACAAAAGTCATATAAGAGAAGATACCTAACTGAAAAAAAAACAAATAGGAACAATAGTAATTACTGAATATGATAAGGAAATGTGTCCCAGGAAATGTTTATTTTCTCCCAGGGAATAATTCTTCTCATGAACTCATTTTTAAACTTATCCCGTCTCGTCAAAAATGGTGATTCTCTCCTTTTATTTTCTATAGTTAGCCTCTCATTATTAAACCATTCCTCCTGTTCCTGTTCTCCAAGTCGAGCATGTGCATTGCAGTACTCAACATCTTTCCCTAACTTATCTTGTTGAGTCTGTCCTTTATCAAAGTTGGTTCCATCATTAACATGTACTTGTTTATCCTCACTTGCATTTCTTCCATCACTTTCAGAACTATAAGCACGTAACTGAGCACTGTTATGACATAAACTAGGCCTTCTGTCCCGAGCAGCAAAACTAATTCTAGATGAAGTATGTTCACATGAATATGAACCTAAAAGATGTTCTCTGATGATCCTGCCATGGGAAGCATATTCTTCCACAGTGGTCTTAGGGGACAAAGATTGAAAGTATTGATGATCAGAAAATCTTGGCCTAAATAAGTATTTCGATGGCTGCAACACCAAAGCCCATACTCGATCTCTGCTGCATTGTATTCTCCTCAAGTACATTGAAATTGCTGTCTTTCTTCAACTATTACTTGCTGCAGAAGAATTCCCATCCATTAGATAATTCATCAATTGTAACCAAAGGTTCAGTATGCAATTGATGTAATGATCAAACTGTAATTAAAAGTCTGGATAAGAAATTCACACAAAGCATTGAATATATTTCTGTAAGACAAAATAATGGTGAACATTTAAGCACAATGAAATGAACCAAAAGCAATGAATATTAAGTTGATTATAATGTTTTAATTCATAGTGAAATGGCATAATTGGAACACATTTTCACTCACATACAAGTAGTCCATTGAAAAGTTATGTTCTGGTGAAAGATCCTGACATACATGCAAGCCAAGGTACAGCAGGGAGCATACGTAAAATAAGAAACACGAAAATACTAAACTAAATTTACAGTTTGACCACATAAAATTCTACAGGTTTCCACATAAGACTAATTAGAGAGAAAAAAAATTCTCATTGCTTGTATTATTTAAGTTCCATATAAGAAATTAAATATTCTGCTCTTAAGCTAAACACACTATCTCTTCACACTTAGAACCGAGAGAACATGATAAAACCCAACTCATAGACCTTGTTTGAAATTTAGATAAATTTCTCTATACACACTTCTAAAACAAAGAAAATAAGAAGGAAGGATGATTTAAGATAAAACTAATTGAGTTTCTCCAATAAGCTAAAATCAACTAATGCATTCCGCTTCTAGAGTAGTTAAAAGAGAAAACACTTTTAAACGTGTTAAGTGCATAAGTTGATTTTAGTTCACTTGTTTATGGAGAAGTTCAATTCATTTTCATTCTTACTCTTTTCTTTTTGGTAAGTGCTTATAAAGGAGTTCATCCAACCAATGTCTTAGTAATCTGCCACTTATCAAATAAAAAATGCATTAAATCGCAAGAGAAAGAGAGTATACACTCGGTATATGCACATATGTAGCACCCACACAGGTATTACCATACACATATGTATATATATGCAATGCCGACTTCAAACAAAAAATAAATAAATAAAGCATAACATCTCAATTTTGAATACCAAAGATTCATTACAATCCTTAATAATATATCCTTATGTTAGATTAAATTACATTAAATAGTCTTTATTTTCAGATTCTCTTCCCTTCCCTCTCATACATTGTATCTGGTCTATCTAGATTAGTTATAAATATGATATCCTATGCGAGGGAAAGACACTCTCAGTTAAAGAAACATCTGTGCAATCATTTTAAGACCAAGTATCTTGGAAATCTCAAATACTTTTTGGGCATAGAAGTGGCTCAATCAAAGGAAGGAGTTGTAATCTCTCAAACGAAAATTGTTCTTGCCATCCTAAAAGAGACAGGCATGATTGTTGTCCAAGGAAATTTGCACTGCATTTGTTGAATCAAATGATCAACTGGCAGATGTACTAACAATATCCTTTAGAGGACCTCAGATTGAATATATTTGTTCCAAGGTAGATACATACAATTTGTATGTTCCAGCTTGAGGGGGATTGTTAGATTAAATAGTCTTAAATAGAATTTATTTTCAGATTATCTTCTCTTCCCTCTCATACATTGTATATGGTTTATCTAAAGTATACATTGTATTTAGTCTATCTAAAGTAGTTACAAATATGAGATCCTAAGAAAGGGAAAGACACACTCTCTAAATTACAAATTCCTTTGTATTATCCTCAAGTCCCTAGATTGAACTAATTAATATTAAATAGAATGGCTCCCTCACACAAAAGGACTTCAATTAAAAGATGATAGCAGTAAACTTTGATTGTTGTTTAATGTGAAACATTTTTATTTAAATAATAAGACAAAAAATCTCAATGAGCACCATAAGGACATGACAACATTGTACATTTCATCGTATATAAATCATGACATCAAAACATGCAATATTTGCATAACTTTGTAATCTTTCTTAACATTCATCACTTTAGTTTTTCCTTCTTTTTACATTCTATTCTATTGGCAGATTTCAGTTCAAAACCTTAAGGAGTGCCACCCTTCTTACTTATGTCACATTCTTCTTTTAGATGACCGAAGAAGACGGATCTCCTTCCCTTGCCAAAGGATGTTATGTCTTAATGTTAAATTTTAACTTAGTCTCATATATTTAACCTCCTGAAACTTGAGGAACATGCAAGCCATCAAAATATTTCCATTATAAAATGGGACATGCATATCTTTTAACTAATCAAGCTTTATAAAATTCTCTTATGGAATCACTAATTATGCATGAATTTAAGTCAATTCTAAATTGAACCCTAAACACATTCATTCATGAATTTCAACAAACATGTAAATCAATTATTACAGAAAAATCTAAGGTTGCAAGGGTTACTTAGATCCTATATGTGTCTCTTATCTACTCTTTCGTATCTTCTATTTTTTTTCTTCTTTATCTTACACGCTTATTCATTAAGTCTCCCATGAATCATCCTTAGTGGGTTTCTCGGATTTTAATCTTTTGTATCTAATTTATTTCATATTTTAATACTTTATCTCCTTTGGACCAAATTTATCTCATTTTTTCATCTTTTCATTTATCTGATATTAAAATATAATCTCCTTATTTCTTGGGACTTAAATTATCTCATATTCTAATATCCTAATTTTTCTAATCATTTTATCTCTTAGGATCTAATTTGTCACATATGCTAAGCTCTTTATCTCTTATATTTCTATCTCTTAATCCCTAGGAACTAACTGTTTATCACCAATTAAAGTTTACATAGTAATACAAACATTTATCTCATTTTTACTTTTTTGTTTGTTTATTTTAGCAAGAACTTATACATACATACATACATACATACATACATACATACTAAGAAGCACATTTATGCACATTAAGAACTTCAAATCAAAATAAGCCATAAGCAAGAGCATCATCGAGCATAAAAGCAAGCCACTCTGTATCTAAACAATGTTCCAAGAAACCAGAAACAACGCCAGCATCCCCTTGTTTTCAGATAGCAAAGAAGGGTGCCAATAAAAACAGAGGGAGGGACCTCATAAAATTATCTCTAGCAGTACCCACCCACAGTTATGCAAAGTTCATTTCAAAGGATCTGAATATAGATAGTATGAAATAATTTTGCAAAAACAACACCTAAAGAAATAAATTAATATTTCAATTTTAAAGAAATGGCAAAAGATCCACGCGAAGCTCCCCGCTACACCGCCAACGAAAAAACAACTCCAAACACAAAAAGAAAAACAATAATAATTTTAAATCATAGCAAACAAGAATAATTCAAAAAAAAAAACACCTAGGTGGAATAAAACTCTCAAAGATTCACATCGTCCTTAAAATTGAAACGAATTGAGCAAAAAAAAAGGTGCATATGAATGAATTGGGAGGGAAGCAGAAGAAGCAAACCTTATTGGGATGGAAAGAGGTCAAAGTTTGGGCATGAGAGAGCAAAGTGCAGCGATGAAAAGAGAGAGAGAAGCGAAAGAATGTGCGAGAAGAGCGTGAAGAAGAGATAGAATAAGAGCGCAGAGAAGATGTTTGTGAGAGTTGTGTGAGTGCAAAACTAAACTTCGCGACAACGTGTGCGGTGTTCCACTTTCCCCCCTTTGCTTGCCCCTCGTCGGTCTTAGGTTTCATGTCGTTTTATTTATCTACACTCTTTCTTTATGCACCCCGTACTTTCTAGATGCACCGTATAATTTTAAAATAACTGTTTTATCCTTATTAAAAGAGATTTTCTAATTCTTTATTCTGAAAATCTTATAAACAAAAATTTTGGAACACGCTCCTTCGAATACATGAAATATA